>Ga0209761_1000033_pt1 | contig 60865 bp, 51 predicted proteins | sample GraSoi013_1_40cm_4_FD_185818 | JGI IMG/M metagenome (GOLD analysis project Ga0209761, IMG submission 185818) | Grasslands soil microbial communities from the Angelo Coastal Reserve, California, USA - Sample 09_25_2013_1_40cm (SPAdes) (version 2) | ecosystem: Environmental > Terrestrial > Soil >... | reverse complement strand
TCGCGCACGAGCTGACGCACGTGCTGCAGAAGGGCCGCGCGAACCTCGACGTGCGCACGGCAGAGGGCGAGGCGCTCCGGTCCGAGCACGGCTATGGCCACGGCCCGCCGATGGAGACGCTGAACCTGCGCCGTCCCGAGCCGGGTTTCCGCCTTGCTCCAGAGGGCGAAGGGATGGGCGCCTCGTCGGGCATCCACACCGCAAGGCGCACGCGCAGCCGCGGGCACGAGGCCGGCGGCAAGGACGAGTTGCCCGACGGCGAGGAATTCCTCGAGCAGATCTCCGGACGCGTCTACGAGCTCCTGATGGAGGACCTCGAGCACTCATTCGAGTCACGCTGACGTTTTCTTGCGCCGCCGGGACCCCGGTGTAGCGTCGCCGCGAGATGCTGGAAGGCCTCTCGCCGCGAAAGAAGCTGGTGCTCGGCGCTCTCGCCGCATCGCTGTGCGTCAGCGCGATGTCGCTCGCGGGCTCGAAGGGGCTCCGCCGCCTGGAGCGGCTGCGGGCGGACATCGAACGGCAGGAGCAGAAGAACCGCGAGCTGCGCGAGGAGAACGCGCGCCTCGCCAGGACCGTGCGCGAGCTGTCTCCGCCGCTCCAGGACGCGGCGCTGGAGAAGGCGGCGCGCGAGCAGCTCGGGTTCGTGCGACAGGACGAACTCCTCTTCAAGTTCGAGTGATCGATGCCGCCGCGGACGGGCAGAGCACGGAGCTGGGCGGCCCTCGCGGCGCTCCCCAGCGCGGCCGGCGCCGTGTGCGTCCTGCTGCTCTGCGGTGCGTTCTCGAGCGCGCATCCCGCACCCTGGGCATTGCTGGCCGCAGCCGTGCTGGGGGCGGTCGCGCGCTGGGGGCTCTCGAAGCAGCGCAGGCCCTGGTACGCGCTCGAGGAGGGATTCGTCTGCGCGCTCGCCGTGCTGGCGCTGACGCAGCTCGCGCAGCCGCTGCAGCCGCTCATGTATCTGCTCGCGGCGGCGTACGTGCTCGCCCTCCCCTTGCGCTGCGCCATTCCCTTGCTCGCGGCGCTGATCGCGCTCGACGCCGCGCTGACGGTCCCCTGGCCGCAGATGGCCGCGCACGCCTCGTTCGCCGTGCTCTTCGCGGCGCTGTACCACGCGCTGCTCGGCGCGCGGCTGGCGGCGGCGCGCCGCGCGGAGGGGCTTGCGGTGCGCAAGCGCATCGCGGATGCCGAGGCGCGGGCCCGGGAGCTGCGGCTGGTCGCCGTCTCGTCGGAGGGCCCGGACGACGCAGAGCGCCACCTGCTCGGCGGTGTCTCCGAGGTGGAAGAGGTCCTTCGCGGGGCGCTCGCCGTGGCGGAAGCAGCGCTGCGGCCGCACACGGTCGCCGTGTTCCTGCTCTCGCCTGATGGGGAGAGCGTGCGCCTGCGGGAGTGCGCCTCGTTGAGCGAGAGGTTGTTTCGCGGCCCGCTCTCGTCGCGCGAAGGGGCGCTCGGCGCCGTTCTCTGCGCGCAGCGCTCCGTGCGGCTCGACGACGGCGCGGCGCAGATCACGTACTACGAGGAGCGCTCGCCGGTCGCGGCCTTCTGCGGCGTCCCTCTCGAAGAGCGTGGAGGCGGGCTCCTGGGTGCGCTGGTCGCGGACCGGGCGGCGGTGTTTTCGGCGGAGGAGCAGCGCGTCCTCGAGGCGCTCGCGAGCGAGGTCACGCGCGCGGTGGAGGCGGAGCGGCTGCTCGGCGCCGTCCGCCGGGAGAAGGAGGAGAAGGCACGCTTCTTCCGGGCGCTGGAGGAGCTCAACAAGACCACCACGCCGCAGCAGGCGGCGCAGACGGCCATCGCGCAGGCGCGGCAGATGTGCGGCGCGCTCGATCTCTGCGCGATCACGCTGGTCGAGGATCGCCGCCATCGCGTGGTGGCGGTGGAGGGAGAGGCCGCGTCGCCGCTGCGCGACCTCTCCTTCGGAGAGAATGCCGGCCTGGTCAGCAACGTCGTCAAGCTCGGCGCGCCGCTCCCTGGCCGCGCGCTCGGCGCGATGGATCGGGTCCTGATCTTCGACGCGGGGACGGTCGTGCGCGGTCTTGCGGCGCTGAAGATCTTTCCGCTCAAGTCGGGCGAGAGCGTGGTCGGGACGCTGGTGTGCGGCTCGCGCAGTCCGGACGCGCTTCCGGAAGCGGCGCAGAAAGAGCTGGCGATGCTGGCGCTGCAGGCCGCCGAGGCGCTGGTGCGCACGCGTCTGTACGCGCAGGCCGAGCGGCTCGCCACCACCGACGGGCTCACCGGGCTGCTCAACCGGAGGACCTTCAATGCGCAGCTTCATGGCCGGCTGCGAGAGGCCGAGCGCTACCAGCGGCCGCTCTCGCTGGTGCTGATCGACATCGATCACTTCAAGCAGGTGAACGACGGCTACGGCCATCCGGCGGGCGACGCCGTGCTGCGCAGCGTGGCGGATCTGCTGACGAGGCAGGCGCGCGAGACGGACATCGTCGCCCGGTATGGCGGCGAGGAGATGACGCTCATCCTTCCCGAGACCGACGCGCGCGGAGCCCTCGCCATCGCCGAGCGCATCCGCAAGTCGGTGGGCGAGGCGCACCATCGAACCGAGCAGGGAAATCTGCGGGTGACGATCAGCGCCGGCCTCTCCACCTGGCCCGGCGGAGGGGAGAGCGGCGAGGAGTTGCTCGAGGCCGCCGACAAGGCGCTCTATCGCGCGAAACAGGCTGGACGAAACCGTGTTTTCGCCGCAAATCCCGCTTCCCCCGGGGTCCATGGCGATCTACGCTCCGTCCTTCCCGGGAGCCCAGGTTGAGAAAGAACTACGTCCTCGACACCAACGTCCTGCTCCACGACCCGCGCGCTCTCTTCCAGTTCAAAGACAACAACGTCATCATCCCCATCTACGTCGTCGAGGAGATCGACAAGTTCAAGCGCGATCTCTCCGAGCTCGGCCGCAACGCGCGGCAGGTGTCGCGCGATCTGGACGCCTTCCGGGAGGAGAACGGCAGCCTGACCGAGGGCGTGCCGCTGGAGAGCGGCGGGACGTTGCGGGTCCTGTTCACGGAGCGCGAGCTGCCCCGCGAGCTGATGAACCAGCACATCGCCGACAACCGCATCCTCGCCCTCGCCATGGACGTGAAAGAGCGCGAGCCGAATCTGCGCTGCGTGTTCGTGACGAAGGACATCAACCTGCGCATCCGCGCAGACGCGCTCGGGCTGGTGACGGAGGACTACGAGAACGACAAGATCGAGAACCCCGAGGTCTACATGGGGGTGCGCGAGCTCGAGGTCGGCAAGGGCGACATCGACGACTTCTACGCGCGCGGCGAGCTCGCCCCGCCCGATGGGGTCAACGGCGTGTACCCGAACGAGTTCGCGCTGCTCAAGGACCGCAACGCCCCCAACCACACCGCGCTGAGCAAGTACAGCGCGCAGAAAGGCCGATTCGTCCCGCTCCTCAAGTCGCTGAAGGAGGGGGCCTGGGGACTGCGGCCGCGCAACAAGGAGCAGAGCTTCGCGCTCGACTTGCTGCTCAACGACGAGATCAAGCTGGTCACCATCGTGGGCAAGGCCGGGACGGGAAAGACGCTGCTCGCGATCGCCGCCGGGCTGCAGAAGACGATGGAGGAGCAGGTCTACCAGAAGATGCTGGTCAGCCGGCCGGTGTTTCCGCTCGGCAAGGACATCGGCTTCTTGCCCGGGACCGTCGAAGAGAAGCTGAACCCGTGGATGCAGCCGATCTACGACAACGTCGAGTTCCTCATGGGCCTCTCGCGCGCCGACAAGAAGGCCGGCCGCAGCTACAAGGAGTTGATCGATCTCGGGCTGGTCGCGATCGAACCGCTCACGTACATCCGCGGCCGCAGCATTCCCAACCAGTACATCGTGGTCGACGAGGCGCAGAACCTCACGCCACACGAGGTGAAGACCATCATCACGAGGGTGGGCGACAACACCAAGATCGTGCTCACGGGCGACCCCTACCAGATCGACAATCCCTACGTGGATTCGACCAGCAATGGCCTCGTTCACGTGGTCAACAAGTTCAAGCACGAGCGCCTGGCGGGGCACATCACCCTCACCAAAGGTGAGCGTTCCGCGCTTGCGGAGCTCGCTTCTAACGTATTGTGAGATGGCCAGTTTTCTGGCCCGAAGCCCGGGATCTGGCCTCGGGCAGCTTTGCGTTGCTCCTGTAAGCTGGCGGAAGAGCGAGCCCGATCCGCGGCATGCCGCTTGAAGGTCATCGATCCGATGCCGCCCACGAACTTCGTCTTCCCGGTGCGCTACGTGTCGGAAGGGGTCGCGGTGCAGACCACCTCTCGCGAGCTGAGCGCCTTGGGGATCGCGGTGCGCTCCCTCGCTCCTCCGCAGGTCGGGGCGCGCGTCTCGATGGCGCTCTACCTGCCAAACACGGCCGTACCGGAGGTGGCGATCGCCCGCGTCGCGCGCGCCAAGGCCGGCGCGCCGAGAGAGGCGGGGTTCTGGGCAGACTTCATCGTGGTCGATCCGCAGGCGCGCATGCGCATCTCGCACCTGCTCTCCGATCGCGATCAGGCCGACGGCGGGAACCACCGCGGCTTTCCGCGCCACACGGTGACGCTCGGAGTGCGGTTCCGCAGCGCACGGGACTTCGTCCTGGAACATGCGACCAACATCAGCCGCGGCGGCATCTTCATCCAGACGGACGATCCTCCGCCGCTGGACACCGCCGTGCAGGTGGAGATCCAGCTTCCCGACGAGGTCGCGCCGGTGACGACGAACGGCGTCGTGGTGCACCGGCAGCTCGCAGTCGGAGGGAAGCAGCCCGGCGTCGGCGTGCAGTTCGTCGATTCAGGCGACGACTTCCGGGATCGGATCGACCGCTACATGGGGACGTTGGTCAAGGACTAGAGAGCCGAACCGCTGACCACCCCTCGCGAGGGCGCTGAGCCCTCTCTAGGCAGCTTCCGGCGCCCGGGGCTGCGAGGCGCGGAAGTCGAGCAGCTCCAGCGGGCGCTCGGCCATCTCGAATACCACTTCGCGGCGGTACCCCTCCGCGTCGCCTCCCACCTGGAGCGGCATGTCCCGGTCGAAGCGGATGGAGACCTTGTCGCAGTGGAAATCGAGAATGCCCGACGGTGGCGGACCGCCCCGCCAGAGAGTGCGCAGGTTGGAGAGGATCTTCGGCACGCCGATGGCCGTGAGGCGGAGCTGGAACCTGCCGGGGGCGCGCAGCGCATACGGGAAGACGCGAAAGCCGAACCCGTAGTACGGGACCGTGCCCGCCGCCGCGATCTTGCAGGGGCCGCGGTAGATGACCTCGCCGGCGCCGATGTCCCGGCCGATCGGCTTGCCATCGGGGCCGATCTGCTGCGCGGGACCTCCGAGGTTCATCACCTCCACCTCGGGAACGCCCCGCTGGAGCATGTAGGAGGGAAGCGTCTTCGCGACCACCGAACAGAAGTATCCCAGCCCGCCCGGCCCGATGCGGTCCCTGATGGTGACGTAGTCGTTCAGCACCTTGGCGTCGATCCCCAGGCCCGCGAACGGCGCCCGCTTGCCTTCGTGCAGGAGCAGGTGCAGCGGGCGCGCCATCGAGACTTCGCCGGACCGGGCGCGCAGGATGTCCTCCACCACGCCGAGGCGGCGCCCGCTCGCGCCGGCGAACTCGGCGACTGCGTTTCCGGTTCCGAGCCGGAGCACGCCGAAGCGCGGCATGAGGATCTCGTTGGCAGGCACCGGCATGAGCTTGAGCGCACCATGCGAGGCCGACGCGCGTGGTTGCTGCGCCTGCTCGAAAAGACAGTTCACGTAACCGACGAAGGTGCCGTCGCCGCCGCCCGTGAGGACCGTGCGATATCCCTTCTCGAGGACCTGGCGCGCGATCGAGCGGGCGTCATCGAAGCAGCGCGAGTAATACAAGTCCTCGGGAGGAACGAAGTTTTCCAGCTCCCGTTTCAGCGTCTCGGAAACGCTGCGCGCGTTGGCGTTGAGGAGGACTGCGACCCGCTCGGCGCTGCGGACTGGAAGACGCTCGACGTTGCCCATCGCACCCTGCTTGATAGCAAACACGGGGCCGTGAACCGCTGCGCCGCGTTACGACACTAAGCTGAAACAATCCCGGCACTTGGATTTGTCGCAGGTGGGATTTACACACACATCTCGCCGCGTACCAGGGGTGGCGGTGCGAAGATGGCTACGCAGGTCACGTTTGCTCTTGGCGGGCCGCGCGGCACGGCGTACACAGTGCGCTCCCATCTGGAGGGTGCATGAAGGTCTTCCTCACGGGCGGCAGCGGGTACATCGGTTCTGCAGTCGCGCTCGCGCTCAAAAAGGCCGGGCACGACGTGCTCGCGCTCGTCCGCTCGGAAGCGAAGGGAGAGCCCCTCAAGCAAGCTGGTGTGAAGCTCGTGACCGGCGATCTAGGCAATCCCGCCGGCTATGCAGGCGCCGCCTGGGGACGGGCGGCGTTCGTGCACGTGGCCCAGGAATGGTCGGCGCAAGGGCCGGAGTTCGATCGCAAGACGATCGCCAGCGCGCGCGATCTGCTGCGAGGGCAGGTCGGCGCGACGTTCATCTATACGAGCGGCTGCTGGGTACAGGGCTTGACCAACGACGTCGCCGACGAGAGCACGCCGCTCAAGCCGGTCCGAGCGGCTTCCTGGCGCCCGGCGCACGAGCAGGCGGCGCTAGAGATGGCGAAGGACGGAATCCGGTCCGTCGTGGTGCGGCCCGGGATCGTCTACGGCGGACAGCGCGGCGGGATCCCGGCGATGTTCTTCGGCACCGCGCTGAAGCACGGCGCGGCGCAAACCGTTGGTCCGGGCGAAAACCACTGGCCGCTGGTGCACATCGACGATCTGGCCGAGCTGTACGTGCGGCTGGTGGAACGGGCGCCGGCCGGATCCGTGTACTACGCGGTCGACGCTTCCCGGCTCACGCAGCGCGAGATCGCGGAGGCCGCCTCGCGAGCCGCGGGGAAGGACGGCAAGGTGCAGCCGCAAAAGCCGGACGGGACGCCGTACCACGAGGCGCTGATGCTCGATCAGCAGATCTCCAGCGAGAAGGCGCGCAACGATCTCGACTGGCGCCCGCGCCATGAGAGCTTCGTCGAGGAGGCGGATCCGCTTTTTACGCTCTGGCATTCGGCGCGGTAGCGACCACGGCCGCGTCGCCGTCGCCGTGGCCGGGAAGCCACCGGACGGCGTTCTCAGGACTTCTGCTGCTCGGGGGCTGGAGCGATGGAGTCGAGCAGCGCGCGGTCGCCCTGAAGGGCGACCCGCTGCGAGTAGAGCTGCAGGCCGCGCAGACCTCCGAGCTCCTCGCCGCCTCCGGCGTGGCCGGGGCCCCCGTGGAGCAGCTGCGGCAGCACGGTGCCGGGTCCCATGGTCTGTCCGGCCACCTTCTCGCTGCCGATGTAGATTCGGCCGTGATAGGGCGCGATCGCGAGCACGCACTGGCGCAGGAAATCGCGATCGTCGCTGTAGACCGAGCAGACCAGGCCGCCGCCGCCGCGGCGGACGAGATCCGCGGCTGAGCGGGATGCGGCGAGCGTGGCGACCGGACCGAACACCTCGTCCTTGTGCATCACCCTGGCGCCGGCGGGATCACGGGAGAGCAGGAGAACCGGGGAAACGAAGTAGCCCTTGCCCTCCGGGGCGAGCGCCTTCACGCTGCCGTCGCCGCCGAACACCGGCTGGGACTCCGAGGCGAGCTTCGCGATCCCCGCGCGCACGTCGCGCAGCTGATCGGCGGTGCTCACCGGACCCATGGTCACTTCCGGGCGCGCGGGATCGCCAACGCGCACCTGCCCGAGCCGCTCGACCAGCGCCTCCTGGGCGGAGGCGAGCTGATCGCCGCCGACGAAGACACGGCGGATCGCGGTGCATTTCTGGCCCGTCTTCTGCGTCATGTCGCGCACGACGTCCTGGACGAACAAGTCCCAGGTAGCGCTGCCGGTCTGCACGTCGGGCCCGAGCACCGCCGCGTTCAGGGAGTCCGCTTCCACGTTGAGGCGTGCCCCCCGGCGGGCGAGCTGTTCGCGCAGCCTTCCCGCGGTCTGGGAAGATCCGGTGAACGCGACCACGTCCTGCGGTCCGAGCTGGTCGAGCAGATCTCCGGGCGACCCGCAGATGAACTGGAAAGCGCCGCCCGGAAGGAGGCCGGCGCCGATCTCCGCGGCGCGCCAGGCGGCGAGCGCCGTGCTGGTGGCCGGCTTGCTCAGGATCGGCATCCCCGCCAGCAGGGCGCACGCCGCTTTCTCGCAGGTGCCCCAGGCCGGGAAGTTGAACGCGTTGATGTGCACCGCCACGCCGTCCCGCGCGACCCAGAGGTGGAGACCTGCGTACCGCGCGGTGCGGCCGAGCTGGACCGCATCTCCGTCGCGCAGCGCGCGCAGCGACCCGAGCTGCCCGCCGAGCTCCGCGTAGTGCGCGAGCGTGGCGATGGCGCCGTCGATGTCGAACTTGGCGTCGCCGCGCGTGTTGCCGCCGTTCTCCATGGAGAGGGCGATGAGCTCGTCGCGGCTGGCGTGCAGCGCCTTGCTCCAGGACCCGAGCAGCGCTCCGCGCTGAGCGAAGGTCAGCTCGCGCAGGGCCGGACCGCCCTGCGAGCGGCCGAACTCGACGGCGGCGCCGAAATCGATGCCGGCGCTGGAGGTGCGGGCGAGCGGCTCCTCCGTCGCCGGATTGACCAGCGTCGCGAACGGCTCTCTCCCCTCGACCCATCTGCCTCCGACGAAGCTTCGCAGCGTCTTCATGGCGGCGCCTCCTGCACACTCTCTGAAACACATCTCCTGACCGGTACAGCCTGAAACGTAGCCGCAAACCCTTCCGGCGATCGGGAGCGGCTAATGCGCCGCGGGACGCGTCACCTCCTGCTTGTCGTGCGAAGGCTTCGGAGCCGGACGCGGCAGGGTGCCGGGCATCTCGGCCAGGGCATAAGCGACCACCGCGATGGCGGCGGCGTTCCGGGCGAGATTTCCCGGGTCGATCTTGTCGAACGTATCCGCGGCGCTGTGGTGGATGTCGAAATAGTGCGTGACGTCGGGATGCACGGCGAAGAGCGGCACGCCGGACGGATCCAGCGGGCTCAAGTCCGCTCCGCTCGCGTCTCCCTCGCCGAGCTCGATGCCGAGCGATGCGAGCGGAGCAAGCCACGGAGCCAGCATCGAGGAGCCGCCGTCGCCGGAACGCAGACGAACGGCGAGAGGCGGTCCGGCGCCGCTATCCGCCTCGAGCGCCGCGACGTGCCGCCCCAACTCGCCCTGGTGAGCGGCGGCATATCCCTTCCCGCCGGCGAGGCCGTTCTCCTCGTTCATGAAGAGCACCACGCGCACCGTCCGGCGAGGATGCTGCGGCAGCGCGGCGATCACCCGGCCGGCTTCCATCACCATCGCGACGCCGGCGCCGTCGTCGTTCGCGCCCTGCGCGAGGTCCCAGGAGTCGAGGTGCGCGCCGATCAGGACCACCTCCTCCGGTTTCTCCCGTCCGCGCACGTCGGCGACCACGTTGGCGGAATCGGCGTCGGGGAGCATGCGGCATCCGAGCGAGAGCCGCACGCGCACCGGGCCGCGCCGCAGCAGGCGATGCAGCAGATCCGCGTCCTCGGTGCTGATCGCCGCACCCGGAATACGCGGAGCATCCGGGTCGTAGCTGGTCATCCCCGTGTGCGGTGAGCGGAGCGAGCCAGTCGCGAGCGAACGCATGAGCATCGCCACCGCTCCCACCCGCGCCGCCGCGGAGGGCCCGCGCGTGCGCATCTCGATGAACTTCCCGTAGTCCGCCGGAGCCGACATCGTGTGGTTGAGGAAGGCGATCTTCCCACGTGCGGCCGCCCCTAGCGACGCCACTTCCGCGAGCGAGCGCGCCTCGACCACTTCCGCGCTGGCAGATCCGCCGACGCTGTTGCCCAGCGCCGTCAAGGCGAGGCGGTATCCGGCGACCCCCGGTGAGGGCAGGACTTCGCCGCTCTCCTCCCCGCGCAGCCAGTGCGGGACTTTCACCGGCTCGAGGTGCGCTGCGAGACCGTCCTGCTGCAGCTTCTTCAGCGCCCATTGCACCGCTGCTTCCGCGCCCGCCGACCCGGACAGCCGAGGACCGATGGTATCGGTGAGCTCCTCGAGCCGCGCATAGGCGATCCCGCTGGTGAGGGCCTCACCGACGAGCTTCTGGACGACGTCGGGAGGAAAGTTTCCTGTGACGAACAGCAGCGCGAGCAGCAAATGAACGCCTCCTCAGCGAACGCGAACCTTATCGCATGAATCGCGCGACGGGAGTGCAAGTGCGCACGCCGCCGCGCGCACAATGTCGCGTGGCCTCGCCTGAGCGCTTCGTGGTCTGTGACAGAGGGTCTCAAAAGGAGCAGACCATGAAACGAATCCTCGTCATCGCCGCCGTGGCTGCCGCTTGCGGCGGCTCGTCCGGCACCGCAGTCGATCACAACCGCGCCGGGTCGGGATCGTCGACGTTGCTCGTCACCGGCACCGTGACCGTCACCGTCTCGGCCACCGCCCCGCTCACCAGCTTCTCCGTCACCGTGAAGGACGGGCTCGGCGCGAACGTGAGCGGCGCGACCGTCACCGTCCACAACTCCGCCTATGGCGACGTCGCGCTGACAGAGGCCCAGACCGGCTCCGGCGTGTACACCGGCTCGCAGACGTCCTATCCCTCGGGCGACCTGAGCCTGAGCGTCGTGAACGGCGCCGACAAGGTGCAGGGCGTCGTAGTCGGCTACCCCGGAACGCACGCCATCAATGCGCCAGCAAGCGGCGCGACGGTGGCGGCGAATGCGCCGCTCCACGTGAGCTGGACGACCCCGACGGTGTCGAAGGCCGCGACGATCAGTTTGAGCAGCGGCGGCTTCTCGGCCCAGGTCCCCGACACGGGAGCGTATGACGTTCCCGCGGCGAGCAATCCGGCGAGGACGGGCCAGCGCGTCACCATCGTTCGATCGAACGAGGTGGACATCGGCGGCGGCCTCCCGGGTTCGTCGATGAAGGTGACGGTGAGCCTGCGGGGCGACACGTTCACGGCGCAGTAGCGTCGGGCTCCAGCGCTGCGCGGATGCGGAGCGCGACGAGCGAAGGTCCGGACACGTCGAGCCACTGCTTCAGCACCGAGCGGCGGCCGTCGAGGGCGAGATTGCCGCCCGCCAGCAGGGTCCGGAAGGGCGAGGCGTCCTTCGGTCCGCTGAACCACTGCTCGACGCGGAGCAGTGAATCGGAGCCGCCCGCGAAGTCGCGCCACCACGGGTCTTCGCGGCGCGGCAGCACGTCGGGATCGGGCGCGGCGCCGGGATCGGCGACGCCGAACCAGCGCTGCCGCAGGCCATGGGCCGAACCGACGTCCACGCCCTGTAGCTCCAGCGCGGGATCGGGCGGCCCGTCGCCGGCGCGCACGCGTAGCGCGCCCTCGCAGACGCGCCGCTTCGTCAGGCGCTGGAGCTGCAGCGGGCCTTGCAGCAGCGGCGCCTGCTCCAGGCGCCTCTCGATCCGCCGCAGCGTCTGCGCCTCGCGCAGCTCGTCCGGGACGTCCAGCGCGATGAGCTTCCAACCCTCGCCGAGAAGGTGCAGCCGGACCCCGGCGCCGCGCAACGCCGTCAGGTCAGGAGCGGCCCTCCGGAGCGTGCCCTCCAGCTGTCTTCGCAAGAGCTCCAGCACGATCTGGAGCAGGGCCTCGCCGACCGGAGGGTGGCGAGCGGCTTCCGCATCGCGCAGCGCCCCGCCGCTCGCGATCAGGGCGCGCCACCGTCGCGCCGTCGTGCGGTAGGCCTCGCGCAAGGCAGATGGCGCGTCGCGATCGGCCGCGGCGAATGCGGCCGCGTCGATCAATCGCTCACCGCCGAGCAGGTAGCTGGTGGAAGACCCCCGGATGAACGGTGCCGGGCGGCCGGGAGCGTGCGGAACGCGCACCGTGATCTGCAGCGTCAGGCCGCCGAAGTCCACGTAGGCGTCGATGGGATGGCGCTCGTCGCGCGTGTGCGCGCGCGCCGCCCGGGCGGCGGCCGGATCCGCCACCAGCCGGTGCGAGGCCTGCTCCCACGCTGCGGCGAGCCCGCGGCACAGCTGCACCCCTGCCTGTTCGAACACGGCGCTGAAGGGTTGCGCCGCGCTGGTATCGAATGCGCACTCCGGGAAGGTGAGGATCGCTTCCGCGGAGGTGAGCCGCGGCCTGCGCAAAGTCCAGCGGCCGCCCTCGGGAGCGACGAGCGGCGTGGCGTGGGCCGCGGCCAGCGTCCGGCCGATCTGATACGCGAACGTGTCGAGAAGCCGGCGGCTCACTTCCGCGCGGTCCGCGAAGGCGGCAGGCACCTGCGCGAGCCAGTCGGAGAGCAAGAGCAGCTCGGGCGACTTGAATCGATCGATGAACAGCGGCCCGGGGTCGTCCTCGAGACCGGGCGCTTGCGGCAGCCAGACCTGGTCGGCCGCATCCGGCGAGCCGCGCAGCAGCTCGGTCAGGGCGCTAGCGGTGGGCGTCGCCAATGCAGTCGGAAGCTGCCCCCCCGGCGCGAGGACGTGCTCGGCGCATCCGACCCGATGCGCCGTGGCGGCGTCTCCGGCGAGCCTGCGGAAACCCGACGGCGTCGGACGAAGCGATCCATGGGCGAGAAGCTTTGCGCCCACGCTGCCAGCGGCGGCGCTGTCCTCCTCCACGACCACCGTCGAGGTGCTGCCGACGTCCACCGCAAGGCGCAGCGTCCCCGGTGAGGGCGAGACCGAGGACGCGACCTCCGCCTCGGGCGCCGGACCGATGCAGGCGCGCCAGAGCGCTGGAAGCTCCCAGAGCGCCTGGGGCTCACGTCCTTCGCGGACCCGCAGCACGGCCCATCTCGGCCAGCCGCTGGGCCATGCGGGAGCGAGCGCCTCCAGCCCGCGAGGCATCGCCCAGGTCACCGCGGTCTCTCCGCTCATTCCCGGCGGCGTCCCCTCGGGCGACGCGGGAGCACCCAGCCAGAGGCGCACCGGAACGCGCGAGTTGTCCAGGCGCTGGGCTCCCGCCCGAAGGCATAGGCTTCCCTGCCAGCCGGGGGAGAGAAACGGCGGCGAGATCGCGAGGTGGATGCGGAGCGCGGCGGCGCCGGATCCGTAGCGGCCCGCGAAGACGACGGGAAAGCATTCCAGGGCGCTCAGCTCGGCCTCGCGCACCACCGCGAGCCAGGCGTGCTGCACCACGCGAGGGCCATCGAGCGCGGGTGGACCGTCCAGCCGCAGGACACACGCGTCGACGAGCGAGGCGCACCAGGAAGGCATCGGGATGGGGATGAGGTGCTTCTCGCCTGCAGATCCGAGCGCGTTCGCGGGCAGGAGCAGCGGGTCGGCGCAGCCCACTGCGTCGCGCCAGTCGGCGAGCGCCGGCCGGAGCAGCTCGTTGGCGGCGGATTCGGCGAGGCCGAAACGGGCCCGCATCGCCGCCAGCAGGGCGCCCATGGCGAGCGACGGCTTGAGCGGCTCGTTCCGCGCTGCGGCCGTGAGCCGGTGCGGCGGAGCTCCCTTGATCCTGAGCGAGCGCAGCGCCGAACCCGCGGCGCGCTGGATCGGAATGGGGTCCAAGGGCGCCATCAGTCGTCACCGTAAGTGGGCGCGCGTCGGCGCCGGATCGGGGTGGGGAAGAACGGGCTCCTCGTCGAGCTGTTCCTCGGCGAGGCGTCGCCGCCGCAGCAGCAGCCGAAGGACACCGGCGCTGATCGCGAACAGCCCGACGAAGCCGAGCGCGAGGCGCGTGTCACCGAGCGCGATGCCCGCGTCGAGCAGCTCGGGAGGACCGTAGAGCGCCAGGGCGCTGGGGATGAGCAGGGTCAGGCCGGCCGCGCCGATCAGCGCCAGCGTCCAGGGCCTGCGCTCCAGAAGAGCGAGTCGTCGTGCCGTCCGGTTCATCGGTCTCCGCCTTGGATCGTCCACTCGCGGGTAGGGACGCCAAGCGCGCGCGCGAGCCCGAGGTCCACCAGTGGACTGTGCGAGACCAGGATGGCCGCATTCCGGCCCGCCGGCTCGCGCACCCAGCGCAAGAGCGCGTCCATCAAACGTATGTGAGCGGCGGGATCCGCGGCTCCGAATGGCTCGTCGAGAAGGAGCAGGCGGGTCCGGCCCCGCGTGCGGTCCAGGCGGAGGACTTCGCCGGCGAGCAGGATGCGCTGGCGCTCGCCTTCCGAGAGCGTCCCGACCGGCCGGGCGACCAGATCGTCATCGAGCGGGTTTCCGAACCAGCCCTGTGCCAGCGCCCGCCGGGTCCGCGCCGGACCTTCGCCGAGAACTTCGCGGACCGGCATCTCAGCGGGAAAGGCGCGCGCGCCGTCCTGCATCACGTAGCCCACCTCGACGGGAGCGGGCGGCCGCGCAGCGATCGCGCGCAGGAGAGTGGACTTGCCGCATCCCGACGGACCGGAAAGGACGATCAGCTCGCCTCCGCGCACGCGAGCGTCCGCGGAGACGGCGTGAGGTCGGCCGCCGATGGTCACTCGCGCGCGCAGGACGCGGATCGCATCGGACCCGCCCGCAGGGACAGGCGCGTCCCTGGCACCGGCCGCCGCGCCGAGCAGTGAATCCGCGGCTGCCAGGTACTGCCGGAGGCCGCGGGCCTCCGCCCCTTCCCAGCGCCGGTCGGGCGTGCGGCGGACCGACGCCACGACGGCGTGGCGATCTTCCAGCCACAGCACGTGATCCGCGACGGCCTGGGGACCACGGTCGCCGAGAAGGGCGTTGATCGGTTCCGGATCGTGCGAGGTGAGGGCGACCGCCCCGCTGCCGGTGAACCTCGCCGGCAGCAGATCGCGCACGCAGTCGAGCAGCGCGCCGGTGCGCCCGGTGTCCTGCGCCGAGGTGGGCTCGTCGAGGAGCAAGGTGCAGGCCGGATCGGCGCGAGCGCGAGAGAGGGCGAGCGCGAGGAGCAGGCGCTGCCGTTCGCCTCGGGAAAGCCGCGAGACCGGGGTGAACGGGTCGAAGAGGCGCCGCCGCAGGGGATCGTCGCCGAGCCGCCCGAGAAGGTCCCAGACGACGCGGTCGGTAGGGAGGGGCGCGGAGCGGGCCAGCGCCGCCACGTCGGTGGCGGAGAACGTGCCCGGGAGCGCATCGTCCGGGTCCTGTGGAACGAGAATGGCTTGCGGCAGCTGCGCGGCCCAGGCCCGCAGGAGGGTACTCTTGCCCGATCCCGAGGGGCCGAGCACCCACTGCAGCGAGGGGCGAGGCGGAAGTCCGTGCGCGCTCGGGATCCCGCGCGCGAGCACGGTGTGGCCCACGCGGAGCAAGCCGGTATCGAGAACGTTCAGGCCAGGGCGCCGCGGCAGCACTTGCGCGACGAGAAGCAGGAGCGAGGCCGCGACCACGGCGAGGTGCGCGGTGGCCCATGCCGCAGGCAGCGCTGCCGGTCCAAAGCTTTCGGCGGCGCCGCGGAGGAACAGCGCCGCACCGAGCGAAGGATAGGGCGGAAATCCGGGCGGCCGGAAGCTGTCGATGAGCGTGTTCGACAGGACGTCGATCAGGACCGCTCCGGCCATGCCCGCGAGGAGCAGCGCCCCAAGCTCGCGACGCCGGCGGAGCCACAAACCCTGCCTCAGCAGGATGGACCAGCGGCGCTGCCCGCGCACCGTGGCCGCGAGGAACGAATCGCTGCTCTCTTCGGCGGCCCGGACCTCTTCCAGCCAGCTCCAGAGCCCCCGGCTGATCCCGAGCCCGAGGCCGACCGACGCCGCGAGCAGGCCGGGCGCCGCGCCGAGCAGTGATCGGTACGCGAGCTGCTCGTCGGGACGCAGCGCGAGCCATTGTCCGGCGGCGCGGAACGCGACCGGGCCGCAAAGCAGGGCGCGAATCACCAGCGCGAAAGCGACGTAGGGCACCGCGCCCGCGAAGGAGAGAGCGGCTCCCATCAGGCGCGACTGGAGCTCGAGGCGCCGGGCGTAGAGGAGCAGCCAGAGAGCGCCAGTCAACGTGGCCGTCGCTGCCGCTCCGAGCGCGATCAGGCAGGTGCCTGCGAGCATCATTGGCAGCGCAGGTTCCGCGAGGCGATCGAAGGGCAGCGCGCCGGGCCAGGCGAGCGCCATGCGCAGCGGGAAGAAGATGCCGGTGACCCGCCAGGCCTCCAGCGTCGCAGCGGCGATGATGCCGAGCGCGAGCAGCGCCATCGGATCGGAAGGAGACCGCTGCGCGCCAGGATCAGGGGCGGCGCCTCCGCGGACGTTCGCGCGGACGAACGCAGCGAGAATGACGCCGGCGGTTGCGAGGAGCGCGGCCATCAGCGCCGCCGCGACCGGATACGGCTCGTCGCGCCCGATCAGCGCGATGCCCTGCGCGATCCCGACCGCGAGCAGAACGCCGGCGAGCGCGGAGGGGGCGCGGAATCCGGACGGCAAGAGGATCTCGAGGAGGCGGCCTGCTCTCATCCCGCGGTCCCCCTGGTGCCGAGCGAGGCGCGCATCTCCAGGACGAATCGGTGCCCGAGATACCAGAGCACGACGAGCGCGCCGCCGGCCAGGGCTGCCGAAGAGAGCCGATCGGCGGCGGAGACTTCTCCCATGGCCGCGCGGATCAAAGCGCCGAGTCCGCTGGCCTCGCCATGCAGCGATGGGTCCTGGTCGGCCTTCGCGCAGGCGAAGACGGCGGCGACCGCGAGCGCGGGGACCAGCGGGACGAGCCAGCGCGTCGCCTCCAGGGCCGAGAGGCGCGCCGCGGAAAGCAGCGCGGGCCGGCCGCCCAGGGCTGTGAGGAACTCAGCCTGCGATGGGGGAGCGAAGAGGGATCGCGCCGCGGCCCCGGACATCGCGCCGGCGAATCCGGCGACGAACAAGAGCGCGGCCGCCCCGGTTCCGGTGGACCGGGTGCGATCGTAGAACAACGCGGGATCGAGCATTCCCGAAAGGGGCAGGAGCACGAGGACGGCTGCCGCCGCGGCGAGGGCCGTGCGCCGCGCCGCCGCTGGGGTCGTGCCTGCGGCGCGGACGCGCTCGGCGATGGCTCCGCCCAGGGCAGCCGCCGCGAGAGCGAGGCAGAGGCCGCCGAGAAGCAGTCCGAGGGCGTCGTACGCACCGCGGGCGGCGCTGCGGAAGCGGCTCTTGTCGGCGACCGAAGCAGCCCAGGCGTCGCGCATAGAGACCAGGTGCGCTTCCTCCGCGGCGACGTCGGGAAGCCGCCAGGGCGGGCGGCGATCCCAGAGCGCCCGCAGGCGCGCATCCGGGACGCTGGGGTCGAAGCTGCGCTGCGCGATCGCGCGCAGGACCGCCAGATCGAAGTCCAGATACGCCGAAGCCGACGGCAGCGCGGGATCGGGCGCGCGGGTGCGATCCACTTCCGCCAGCGCGACGGCAACCGCGAGGAGCGCAGCAAAAGCGAGCGCGCAGGCGGCGAGCCAGCGCAGGGCGGAGGCGGCGACCCGGGACGCCCGCGCGGAGGGGGCCAGCGCATCGAGGCCATCGGTCGGGCAGGAGACGGACGGCGCGCTCATCGGGAATCCTCGTTCACGCCTGCGCCGATGCATCGCCCTTCCTGCGCGAGAGCGCATCCGAGCGTCTGCTCGAGCGCCGCGCGCAGGACGTCCAGCTCCTGGCAGTGCCCTGACCAGGCCCCGGCATCGACGGTCCAGCCGATCCGGTCCAGGGATCGGCGCGGACCGACGATCTGCTCTTCCCACTGATCGAAGCGATCGAGCACCGGCGATCGGGCGCGGCCCTCACCGCAGCACGGCGCGATGGCGGTCAGCGGCGCAGGGGAGGCCGCCGCAACCGGCTGTGGCGGCAGCTCGGCGCGCGGCTCCTCGCCGAGGAGGAGGGATTCATCGAGCGGATGCGCGCGATCGAAGGCGCGACTCCAGCGGCGCTCGCCGAATCGGAACGGCTGCGGCCACCGGTCACGCTGCGCGACGAGGGGAAACGATGCCCGCGCGAGGTCCGGCTCGCCGTCCGCACGGACCGGCAGGAGCCACCACTCGCAGGCGCTGGGCGCGCCCAGCTCCACCGCGGGCCAGGCGCGTTCCGCGCCCCAGCAGACGAGACCGATCCGGAGGGCGGCGCGATCGGGAGTCGCCGCGACCAGCTGCAGTCCTTTCCTCCGCTGCGGCGCGCGCGGCCAGCCCGCGACGGAGTAACGGACGCCGAAGCGGTCCAGCAAGGCCACGGAAGGCGGCGTGCGCGCCAGGCGGATCGCGGCCAGCTCCACCGGCGAGCGGAGGGAGAAGAACGCCGCGGCGCGCACCGCGCAATCGGGGTCCGCCTTCGAGCGCAAGAGCTTGACGCGATCGGCCGCAGGCGACCGCTGCAGCGCGTACTCGGCGATCGCGCGGCTCTGTGCGCCGGGGAGCACCTCGCACACGTCGTCGGGCTCGCCCTGGCAGTCGGAGCAACCGCGCAGCGTCGCGGGCTTCGCCGTGTACTGCCAGGCCCGGAACCAGTCCGGCGCTTCGCTTCCGGCAGCCAACAGCGCGGCCGTTGCCAGCGCGCCGATCATTGCGGCGTGCTCCAGGCCTGCAGGAGGCGGGAGAAGTACCAAGGGCTGCGCGCCGCCTCGGCCTGGGATTCGGGGATCGCCAGCGTGGCGGGACGCAGGAAAGCGAGCGGGTAGATGGGCGCGGGACCCTGCCGCGCGACGTCCTCTTCCAAGAGGCGCAGGCTCTCGGAGCGTGTCGGGGGCGGCGCGGCAGGGCCTCCGAGCCAGGCGGGCGGGGGATAGACGATCGAAGACTCGTAGCTGGCGAGCAGCGTCCGTCCGGGAATCTCGCTGACCGCCTGGCCGCCGCTCAGGTTCTGGTTGCCGGCCGGATGCAGCAGCGGCACCAGCGTCGGGTACTTGCGATTGTAGTAGTTGCTCGCCACCGTCAAGAGGACGTCCCAGCTCCCCAGCGAGCCGCGATGCACCTCGCTCGCCTTGACGCCGGAAACGGAGACCGCCACTCCGCGCGCCGTGGCGACGGCGGCGATGCGCGCCGCCGCGGAGGCCCAGGGCTCTTCCTGGACGTAGACCAGGCTGACCGGGCGGCATCCGTCTCCGGCGACCTCCCCGAACGGCTTTGCGGCTGCGCGATCCGCGCAGGCGGCGTGACCGTCCTCCTCGCCGCGGGGGACCAGACCTGCCAGACCGCGGGCGCGCCCATCGCAGGGCGCCCGGTTCTCTCCCGCCGCGACGGGCTCGCGCAGATCCCGCTGCAGCTCGAGCAGCCGATCTTCGCCGGCGGAGGCGAGCGCGTTGAAGAGACGCCGCACGCAGCGCGTGTTGCCGTCGCGCCGCCCGAAGAGCGCGACCAGCGACTCGAATCCGTCCTCGCCGGCGTCGGCGGCCCGGGCCGGCGGATCCAGGCTCCAGAGCGCGCGAAAGAGGCAGATGCCGGGCTGCTGCAGACATTGCAGGCGTTTCTCGGCGACGGACTCGGGCCAGAGCGGTTGGTACCGGACCATCAGCCGCGCGTGCGCGCCCTTCGCTTTCGGCACTTCCGCCGAGCTCTCCAGCGTCACGTGCAGCGCGTCGGAATCGGCGAGATGGAACGGGCCGGAGGCCCCGATGTGGAAGGGGACCTCGTCCGCCGCCAGGTTCGTCAGCGGCGTCTGCAGCTTGCCGACGGAGGCGCGCAGCTGTGACGCCACCCGTTCGCGCTTCAACCGGCACGCTTTCTCCGCTCCGGGCTCGCAGCGGCCGAGCAGCGCGCCCATCGCCTCGTCGTCGAACGCCGCCCGCTGCAGGCTGCGGAGCAGAGGCGTGGCGCGCGAGGGCAGCCGCGGATCGAACGGTGCGAAGACCGGAAATGCAAGGGTCTGCGCCGCCATCTCCGCCTCACGCGCCCGCTCCACGTCGATGCCGCGCATGAACAGGCAGATCCCGCGCGGGTGCCGATCGAAGAACGCGCGCAGGTCGGCCGCAGTCTCCGCGCTCGCGGGGGCGCCCAGCGTGGGAGCGTTCCACGGCTGCGTCTCGATGAACTTCGCCGCGCTGGTGGCAGTGACCGCCTCGGAGACGAGCGTGCTCAGGTGCACGCTCATCGGCACGGGGCCGCACGCGGCCGGCGCCACCGTGGACGGAGCCGTCGCCTGCGCCAGCGCCTGGTAGTAGTAGAGGCTCGTCGCGACGTCGTCGGGAGCGATGTCCGTGCCGCTACCCTGGAAGCAGGCGCCTTCGGCGCAGGTGCGCACGACGCCGCAGTAGAGAAGCGCGCTCGCCGCCTTGCTCAGCGCGCAGTTCGCGCCGCCGGCGGCGCAGGGCTCCAGGCGTCCCGGCCGCAACACCGATCCCGGCGCGCCGTCCTCGCTCCGCCGCGACAGCTGCAGCGCCGGCAGGAACAACGCGTCGTGGAGCTGCTGCTGGCTGAGCGTCGCGAACTGGCCGGGGCAGAGCGGCGATACGCGCCCGCTCACCTCGTAGACGAGCACGTCGCCGACCTCGTCGGCGGCTTGCGCCTCGCACTGCGCGGCGGCGCCGGCGGTGGCAAATCGCAGATACTGCTCGGGCACATCCGCGCGCAGCGGGCACTTGAGCAGCACCGGGCCGGTCGCCTCGCGCACCTTGAGCACGGCGTGCGGCCCGCGCAGCGACAAGGTGGCCTGCTTGCGCACCGCCGGCGGCAGCGCGCGGTCGATGCGCAGCGCTTCCATCCGCTCGGCCAGCGACCATGGCGAGGCCGGCCGCACGGGCGCGTTGCTGCGCACGTACGCGGTGCCGGAAGCGGCGACCCCGGCGAAGGCCATGATCATGGAGAGCAGCGTGCGCAGCGATCCCTCCTCAGTAATCGCGCCTGCGTAGGCTGAAGAAGTAGAAGACCTGGTTCGCCACCGTGGGCGTCAGCGCCACCTCGAAGACGGAATCGGCGCGGCGCGAGACGTCGTCGGGATCGGTGAGATCGGCGACGCGCTCGTAGATGCGGCCGAGCTGGGGGTGCCGTCCCTCGCGCGTCACGTTCTCGCTGCCGTAGCGGAACGGGTGCGAGCTGGCGATGGCGACGAGCGTCCCGGCCTCGCGCAGGCGGCGCAGCGTCAGGCGTACTCCCGCGTGGGCATCGCAGCTCGAGAGCGTGATGCTGCTCGGCGACTCCGGGCTGGCGAGCATCACCTCCTGTGGACGCTCGACGCCGGGCTCGCGCGGCGGACAGACCGGGCCGTCGAACTGGCCGAACGGAGCCTCGCTGCGCAGGTTCGACAGCGCCTCGCACGCTTCCTGCGCGCAGCGGTCCAGCTTCTGCACCCACTCGTCGCTGAATCCGAAGGGAGGGGGAAAATCCAGCCTGCGGCTGTCGGAAGGCGCCGGCGCCGCGAGCTCCGGACGGCGCAGCCCGAAGAGCCTGCGCACCGAGGCGGCGACTTCATCGGGGCACTTGCCGGCGCGCACCGGGCAGAGGCGGTCCTTCACGGCATGCTTGTCGAGCGCGTCGCGATATGCCGCCCGCAGGCGCCTGCGGACCTCGCGCGCGGTCAACAGATGATTCCCGCAGACCAGCGGCTGCGGAACCAGATCGAGGATGCGCGTCCCGCCCTCGACGAAGACCTTGTACCCGACGACCGAGGCGACGCGCTGTTGGACGTTCTCGGCATCGAACACCTTGCAGAGCAGCTGCGAGGTGCGCGCGAGGATCGCGCGCGCCACCTCGTCGTGGTCGCGGCGAAGGTCCGCGGCCGTGAGCACCTCCTCGAGCCGCTCCGCGATCGGTCCGAGCTCCTTCTCCTCCAGACCCTGGAACAAGGCCGCGACGTCGGGCTGCGGCGGCTCGCAGAGCAGCTCGGTGGAATGCCGCAGGGCCTCGCGGGCCGTGGTGACGTCGGCCGCGCGGGCGACGCGCAGCCGCCGCTCGTCGATCCCGAGCAGCCTGGCTACGGCCGATGCGTCCTCCGCCGGGTCGCGCACGGGCGCCGCTCCTCCGGGACCGATGCAGCGTTTGCCGCGAATGGGCGGCGACCAGTCGCGGATGCGCAGCGACGAACGGCGTGAGAGTCCCGGAATGGGCAAGGCCGAGCCGGCGCGCGGATTCACCCACTCCAGGCGGGCTTGCGCGTCGCCCAGGTCGCGGATCGGCGGCAGCGCAGAGAGCCGCTGCCCGAGCGCGGTGGGATCCGGCGCGAGCGCGACCGCGATCCATCTCGCCGCGATGCGCCTGTCGTCCGGGGGCAGCGCCGCCGCCTGGCCGGCGGCATCGAGATGCAGCGCGGCCGAGCGCAGCCTGCCGGCGGAGCCCACGCGCAGCGAAGAAGGCCACCCGGCCGCTTGCGCCGAGGCCGCGACGGCGTCTTTCAGGGTGGCGCCGGCCGCTTCCCAAGTGCGAAGCACCCCCGCGGCGTCGGGCACGTCCGGCTCTGCGCCGTAGAGGAGGGCGCGCGCGCCGTCGAGCTGCGCCAGCGCCGTCTGGACCGAGCGGAGCGATTCATCGAGCGCGACGCCGCAGCGCCTGGCCTCGGCGGACATGGACTCGGCGAGATCGCGCAGAGCCGCTCCCGGCCGGGTTGCGGGTTCGCGCGCCTGCGAGGTGTACGCGCCGTCGATCGCGGCCGCCTCCTGCATCGCGCGCGCGAAGAAGGCGTCCAGCGCTTCGCGCGCGCCGAACAGCCCGGTCAGCTCGACGTCGAGGCGGCAGGCCTTGCAATCGCGCCGCGGCCATCCGTCCCGCGCGTGCGGGGGCCGCGAGAGCACGATGGTGATCGACCGCTGTCCCGCGCCGGGCGACACGTCGAGCACCTTGTCGAACTCCGGGTTCCGATCCGCCGACAGCTCCAGCGACGCCGCAAATCGCGGACGGCGCACCAGGATGCGCAGTTTGCCGAGCACGGGCGGGACGTCGTCGATCGTCATCCGCAGGTCGCCCAGCTCGCCCTCCGGCGGCACCTGCACCTCCTGCGAGATGAGGACGCTCTCGCAGCGCAGGCCCTGCGCCGGACGGGGCGCGGCCGTCGAGCTGCGCAGCGACTGCAGCGGCGCCGAGGAGCATCCGCCGAGCGCGAAGAGCAGGAGCAGGAGGAGCGCGGCGATCACCGCGGCGAGCGGCGCCGGCCGGCGCAGGCGCCAGCGGGCGCTCCAGGGGTGCGCCTCGGGGTCCAGCGCCAACCGCCAGATGGTCAGCGGCCAGGAGACGCGGACGAGACCATCGTCGGGCGCGGGAAGCGCGGTCGCGACCACGATGCGGCCGCTTTCCGCGGGCGGCGTTCCGGCGGTTGCGCCGAGCGCGCTCATGGGCTTCCGAGAAGCTCCGAGGCTTCGAAGATGCGCTGCAGATCGGAGGGCAAGAGCGGTGCGACGCTGCTCGCGCGGCCGGCGAATTCCGGCGTGCAGGGGCGGACCGGTTCGGGAAAGCCTCGCGCGGAGAGCCGCGCCTCGGTGGTGCGGCCGGAGAACTGGGTCCGCTCGCCGTGCTCGCGGCGCCGGTTGTGCGCCCGCTCGACCGCCGAGTACACCGCGAGCGGGTGCGCCAGCGGGTGCAGCGAAGAGAGCGCGTCGAGGTCCAGGGCCAGCACGCCTTCCTCGTCGCGGCGGCCGACCAGGTCGTCGAGCACCGCGGCCTCCGCGACCGCGAGCTGCTGATCGAACAGCCGCGTCTGGCTCGGATCGATCGCCGCGCGGAAGGCGGCGCGCTCGCGGGGATCCGCCAGCTGCGCGAGCGCCAAGAGAAAGCCGGCGTCGAACTCGCGCACGGCCCACAGCTCGCTTCCTTTCGCCAGCAGCGGGATGCGCAGCCGCGAGAGGGCGTCGAGGTACTCGGCGCGGCGCTCCGGCCTGGTCCGGCCGGCGGGCGCGAGGATGAGGATGGGACGCGGCGCTTCCCGCCACCCGTGCGGCATGGCTTCGAGGGCCTGCGGCGTGAGCTCGATGAAGATGTCTTCCGCGAGGGGCCTCGCCAGTAGCACGTGTCGGACCAGCAGCAGCGGCTCCGCATGCCCGAGCAGCCACGGTTCGAGGACTTGGCGCTCGGCGCGGCTGAGGCCGTCGAAGTCGATCAGACCGAGCCACGGGCCCGGGAGCCATTCCAACGCCGGCCGGCCGCGGACGCGCGTTCCCGGACCGGGCGCGCCGGCGGCCGCGCATGCCCCGGCAGTCACGGAGAGCATCCGCGTCCAGGTCGCTGCGACGTTCAGGGGGACCATGGGGACCTCGTGCGATGCCGTACGTTTCACGAAGCAAAAAAATCGTGAGGCCAAGGGTCAGAGCGCGGAGAGCAGTTGTTGAAATCCTCCTATGTGCCGGTACTTCCTCACGTTCCTGAACAGCGCCCCCAGCTCCTCCGGGCTTGCCGGCGCCGCGGGGGAATCCGCCAGCAGCGCGAGCCCGCCGGGGTGCGCCCGGGCGGAAGCGACGATGCGGGCGCAGAGGGCGGAGGCATCCGCGAGGCCGACCCGCGCACGGCCCGCGGCGGCCACGAAGGCCGCAAGCTGTCCGGGCTCGAGGCCCCAATGGGAGGGAAGGGACGAGCACAGGCGCTGCAGATCGCCGCGCAGATCGTCGGGCCTTGCGAGGAAGAGCCGGAGGGCGGCGTGACGGCAGGTGGCCGGATTGCGCGCCCACTCCGGGCTGAGCATGTGCAGCACGAGCGTGATCGCCACCTGGGAAGTGAGCGCCGGCTGGGGGCGCGCGCTCGCGCGCAGCAGAGCGAACCAGTCCGATTCCGGCACTCGCGCGAGCTCGCCGGACGCCGGAAGCCGGGGCCGCAGGCGCGCGTCCACGCAGTGGAACGCGAGCGCGAAGGCTGCGTCGGAGAGCAGCGTCTCCAGCTCGCCGACGGCCTGCTCTGGCGAAGCGGCAACCGGCTCCGCCGCGATGGTGGAGAAATCCGGGTCCACTTCGTGCGCGCCGTCGTCTTCGAGCGTGACCGCGATCGCCGAGACGGCGAAGCCGGGCAACGCCTCGAAATCGGCCAGCCAGTGCGCGAGCTCCTGCCAGAGCGTCTGCTCGATCTCGAAGCCTGGGGCTCCGCTCTCTTGTAGCCGTAGCCGGTGCCGGCCGAGCATCTGATCGACCCAAGGCCGCAGCCGCGGGGCCTTGTCGAGAAGCGCTTCCCACCGGTGCACCAGCTCGGCTCCGCTCGGGCTGGCTCCGGGCTCCGGCCACATCGACTCGGGGCGCATGCGGCGCACGTCAGGTCCTCTCCAGCAGCTCGCGGCCGTTCTCTTCCAGCCAGCGCGCCAGGTCCGGGAGGCGCGCGCGAGCGCGTTCGAGCATCCGAGAGGTGTCGCTCTCGCCGAGCTCGATGCCCAGACGCCGGAGCACGGATGCCCCTTCGCGCGCGGGCATTCCGGACAGGGTTCCACGGATCAGGGTCGAGATCGCCTCCAGCATCTCGCCTCGCGGAAGCCCGGAAGCCGTGCTCGCGCCCAGCAGCCGGATGGCCAGATCGTCGGTGCGATCCGGAAGCCACTCCGAAGAGCCGAATCCTGCCTCGCCGAGGGGAGGGGAGAGGCCGCCCGCCGGTCCGCCGCGGTTGCGCCGCTCGCTCGCGGCGTGCGCGAGGAGCGCGAAGAAGCAGAGTCCGGCCATCTCCGGGGTGAGTACCTCTTCGCCTTGGGGGAGCAGACGTCCCGATGCGTCGATCCACGGCCAGGCGTGAGCGCCTGCTCCGGAAGCGAACCGCGCGAGCAGGGCGCGCGCGTGATCCTTCGTCCGCCGCTCCGTGGCGTTGCGCTTGAGGCGCTTGCGCGCGTTCGCGGCGGCGGCCTGGAGCAGGCTCGGCAGATACGCGCCCCGGACCTGCGTCCCGGAGCGGCCCGAGCGTCCGGTCGGGTAGGGCAGCCACAGGCGGTCCTGCACCAGCGCCCAAGCCGGGTCGTGCGGAAGGCCCGCGTGCCGGAACGCCGCGTACGCGGCCTGGGCGATCTTCAGCACACGGATCACGAACGCCGCGAAGGGCTCGGCACGCAACGTGCGCTGCGCCACCCCGTGCAGTACCTGACGCAGCGTCGAGCGCGGCGTGCGCGATCCGAGCAGCCGTTGGGCGGCGGACTCCAGCTCGGAGATCGCCCGCAGCATCGCCCAGGCCAACTCGAATCCCTCGGATCTGCCCAAGGCAACCGCTGCTTCCGCCAGCCATTCCCTCGTCGCCACCGGGATGGTCGCCCGCGGGGATGCGGAGGAGCGCCACGATCCCGGGTCCATCGCCAGCGCGATGGCGGCGCCCGCGGCGGGGCCGAGGCCTGCCCGCAGCTCGGGCGGGAAGAGCAAGGCCGCGTCCAGCTCGCCGCGGCGCCTTCCGCGCGTAGGCGCCCGGACGAACCAGGACGCGAGCGAAATCCCCGAGGGATGCCGCGGATCCCGCGCTTCGAACGCGAGGCGGAGGCAGGATTCGAGCTGCGGAAGTGGCTGCATCGCCCGGTTGTCCCCGCGTTCGGGTGTTCACGTGACCGCGCCCAGCCGTTTGCGGTCACCGGAAAGGACCGCTAGGAGATACGAACCAGACCGCGGGAGAATTCAACGGTGCGGATCGACGGCGCAGCGGGGCCCTTGGGGCCATCGGCAGATCCGGCGCTGCGCTGCGGAGGCTTCTTCGTCATCTGGCTGGACGATCGGCCCTCCGTGCGGCTCGTCTCCGGCGAGCGGCGGCTCGCGGCCGGCATTCCGGACGCCATCGTGGAAGCGCTCGCCGATGCCCCGAGGCTGCTGCGCGAGGCCCTTCGGGTATGCGCTCCCCGGCGGCCCTGGGATCGCGTCGAAGTGACCGTCACGCCGGGGGCGCGCACCGGGGGCGAGGCGCTCTCGCTGGGGTCGGGATGCATCCGGCTGTCGATCGGCGAGGAGACTCCCCCGGCGGACGCCGCCGCCATCGCGCGCCACGAAGCGCTGCATCTGCTGCTGGCGGCGGTGCTGCGCGGAGGCGAGAAGTGGTGCGATCCGGAGCTCGCCTTCGCCGACTGGATCGTGCGCGGAATCGAAGGCGGACCCGCATCCGGCGCGCCCCGGCTCCGGGCGCCGGCGGGTCTGCTCGATCCACTGCCGGCTTCGCGCCTCGACGTGCAGCGACGCCTGCAGGCGCTCGGGGCCGATCCCGCGGCCGCGCGTCGTTCGTTTGGCGAGGCGCTCCTTGCGGCGCTTCAGGGCATGGCGGAAGCCGGTCCGGCCGATACGGTGGAACAGAAACAGCTCTGGCTCACGGAGGCGGCGCTCGGGGCGCACTTCCTCGAGGCAGCCGGGAGGCTGTGGACGCAGGATGCCGACGCGCTGCGGCCCATCCTGCTCGACGACTGGTTGATCGACTACGAGCAGTACGCGCGCGGCGTGGCGAACCCGCCTCGCGGCGCCGGCCATCTCTGGCGCATCGCGGATGGGGGCTGGAGCCGCGACGCCATCGTGCGCCTTTCCGTCGCGGCGCAGGCTCTGCAGCGCGACGATCATTGCGTGTTCGCCGAGGTCGCGCCGCCGCACGATGCCGTGGTGTGGAAGAACCGCGGCCGGGTGCGCCTGCCCCTGGTCTCGACCGATGCAGGCGCGCGCCCGCCATCGCTCCATGGCTTCCGGGCCGTCCTGCGGGCGTTGGACGCCGGGGCGCGTGCGAGCGCGCTCGTCGAGGAGGCCGCGCGGGGAGCAGAGGCCCTCGAGGCGCGCGCGCTGTGGCCCCGCATCCTCGCCCGCCTGCTCGCTTCCGGCCTGCCGTGGCCCGAGGTCGCACCCGCGGCCGTGCCCTCGGTGCAGGTGATCGACAGCGCAGCATTCGCGCAGTGGTCCGATGCGGCCGAAGTGTTGCGATCGGTCGTCGGCGACCGCGGTTCATGGCTGCCGCGGGTGCTGCCGCCGCAGCCCGTGGCGACGTTGGCCCGCGCTCCGGCCCCCGCAGCGTCCATCCTCCTCGTGCACGCCGGCTCTCCGTCCGCCGATTCGTTGCTCGCGGCCCGGCAGCTCGCGGCGAGCATTCCCGTCCGCGGCGCGGTCTTCTACGGAGACCTGGGTGGCGGCGCGGCTTACGAGCAGCTTCCGGATCTCGACGCTCCGCTCGACCCGCGATACCGGGAGGAGATCTGGGTTGCGGGACGGGCGCCAGCGCGGCTCGAGGACCTCCCCTGCCTGGCGGACGAGGCGACGGCAAGCGGGCGTCTTTCCACGCCGCTCTCGCACTTGCTCTCGATCACGGCGATCGGCCTCGAGGAGTGCCATTATCCGCGCGCGCCCGCTCCCGCGCCTCGCGCAGCGCCAGCTTGAACCGCAAGGCGTAGGAAGCGGTGGAGGCGGGGATTGCCACCAGCCGCAGATCCGCCGCCTGCGCGAAGGCGCGCGGGGCCTTGCCCCAGTTGTACGCCAGCGCGGCGAAGGTCTCGCGGTCGAGCGGGCCGCGCCAGCCCGCGGCGCGCAGCGCACGATTCCTTCCCGCCCGTGAGAACCGCGCCTCCCAGCGCCGCCAGGCGGCCTTGTAGATCCGCGCCGCCGCGATGGCGTTGATCCGGGGGTCCCAGAGGAGCAGGGGAGAGTCGAGCCGGAAGATCCCCGCCCACCACGGCATCACCTGGAAGGGACCCAACTCGCAGGACCTTCCCAGCGCGGGCTGCAGCGTGGTCTCCGTCATCCCCAGCGCCTCGAGCGCGTACGGGTCGACGCCCTCTTCGCGCGCGACCTGGTGGACGAGAGCGCGCAGCCACTCCCGCAGCTCCGGGTCGTCGGGCCCCTGCGCCCCGCTCGCTTTGGCACAGGGCTCGGAAACGGCCGCGGCGCCGGCCCGCGAGGCGAGGGCCAGCGCCGTGGCGAAGAGAACGGCGCGGGTCACCGGTATGGATCGGAGGCCGGCGTGACGCTGCGGCGGGCGACGGACACGACCGGCGCGACCGGCGACGGCAACGAGCGCGGTGCTCCCTGGCCGTCCTGCTGCGTCGCCACCTCGGTCGCGAGGCGAGCCGCGGCGCGCTGGGTGACCGCCGCCATCACCCGGGCGCGCAGGGCGAGCAGGCCGGCCTTGCGCCGCAGCGCGTACAGGCTGAGACCGCCGTCGGGGCCTCCGGCCTCGAGCGTGCCTTTCACCAATGCGGAGATCTCGTCCTGCAGCGCCTTGTCGGCGGGATCGCCCTGCTGGCAGGTCTCCGGCGAGAGGAAGCAGGCGGAGTTCGTCAACCGTTCGTCGCGGTCGGCGGCGCGGATCTGCTCCTCCGCCTCGCGCGCCAGGCCTCCGGCCACCGTTCCGTCGCCGCCGCTGGAGCCTTCGGCTCCATCCGCATCCATCGAGTCCACGTCGCGGAGCACGCCTTCGTAGATCCCCCGCGCCTGGTCGAGGTCCTTCTTGTAAGCGGCGAGGAACTTCGCGTGCGCCGCCTGGACGGCGCGGCCGTGCGTCCCGCCCTGGGCGACCTCGTTCTTCCACGCCTGGTAGAGACGCCGCGTCCCTTCGCTGCGCTCGACGCCGGCGGCCTGGCCGAGCTTGACCCAGGCGCGGCTGACGCGCAGAGCGGGGCTGTCTTCGGTTTCCGCCCACTTGCCGTCCGCGGCCTGGACCGGCGGCAGAGGGATGGGCGGCAGGGGATAGGTGACGGATTCGGTGGCTTTGATCGGCTTGAACTCGTCAGCGGCGCGGGCGGGAACGGCGGCCGCGAGCGCGAGGAGGAGAAGGGCGCGGTTCATGTGCGGCTCCAGTCGGGTGGACATCGGTCAGGGGCTGCCGCCGTTGCCGGCGCGCAGCACGGGGGCGAGCGTCTGGAGGATCTGCTCCTGGTCGGAGGGCGGCGGAGGCTTCTGCGCCGTCTGCATGGCGGCGATCTGCGCGCGCGCCGCGCCGAGCTGCTTCTGCAGATCGTCGATCTGCTTGCGGTAGGCGGCGGCCTGCGCCTGGGCCGACTTCGTGCGGGCGAGCTCGCGATCGAACTCGGCGCGCGCGACCATCGCGACGTTCTTCGCGGCCGCGACCGCGCTGCCGAGAATGTTCGGGCTCTCGGGCGCTTTCGCGGCGGCGGGAACGGGCTTCGCCGCCTCCGCGGGAGCAGCCGGCTTCACCTCCGCGATGGCCGCCACGGCGGCGGCGGGACGCACTGCCGCCGGGGCGGGGGCGCGCCGCGCGACCCAGATCAAGCCGACGACCAGCGCCGCGCCGGCCAGCGCCCAGATCCAGATGTGCCGTGAAGGAGCGCTCTCGATGGGCGGGAATTCGGGGCGTTCGGACATGGGGATCTCCTTTCAGGGGTTGTGCGCGACCGGCCGGACGGCCTGCACGCCGCGCAGGAAAGCGTCGTTGATCGCGTCGGCGGTGTCGGGCGCCGTCTCTCCGGCCAGGAAGGTGACCGGGGGCGCATCGTTGGCGTGCAGCACCCAGACGATGAGGAAGCCGCGCGAGCCGGGGTCGACCGGAGTGCGCAGCGGCGCGGTCATCTTCGGGCAGCGGTCGCGCAGCGAGCGCACGGCGTCGGCGGCGGCGCGGCCGGCCTCCTGCGACTTCTCCGCGGAGAGCAGCGCATACGCGTCGCGCAGCTTCTGCTTGCCTTCGCCGCAGGCGTCCGAGGAGCCCTGCCGGGCGGCGGTGAGGGCGCCGCAGCCCTGCAGGACGGCGTCCACGTTTCCGCTCGTGCGCAGCGCGGAATGCGTGACGCGCTTCGCGGAGGTGCAGGCGCGCTCGATCAGCCGCGGTGAGCCGAGGTACACGCCGGCGCGGAAGAGCGGCAGCGCCATCGCCGAGGCGAGGACCTGGCTGGAGGCGGCGATGATCTCGTCCAACCCGGCGGCGGTCATCCGGCTGCCGAGATCGCGTTCCTGCTCGCGGCGGCGGATGTAGTTGTACGCGCTCTGATCGCTGTCGATGGGGCCGAGCGGCGCGATCTGCGGGCCGCGGCTCCCGTCGAGCCCCTTCTCCCAATCGCGCTCCGCGGAGGGCTGCGCCGCTTCCTCGTGCGCGCAGGCGAGGAGCGCGGCGAGCGAGAGGGTCAGGATGGTCTTGTGCATCGGGGGGTCCTCCTGGTTCGCGAAAGCAAAAAAACCGGGTCGCGTCATCGAAGGGGCAGCTCCGGCAGGGGCGTTCCCGCGACGGCGTCGAGCAGCGGCCCGCCGTGTTCCGGCCCATAGACGGGCCAGGCGATCTCGAGCACCGAGCCGACGCTGCACCGCCAGGCTTCCTCCAGCTCTGTGAAGAACCGTCCGGCGCGGGCGAGGGCATCGTCGTCGCGCGTTGGCGCGAGCGCAGCCCGATGAGTGGTTTCGAGGCGGAGCGGCGCCCGCAGCCAGCCGCCCGGGAGCCGCAGGGCAGGGACGCCCTGCAGGCGCGCGCGGGCCAGCGAGTAAGGCGCCAGAGCCGGTGGGCTCAGCGAGGTGAGCGGCCGATCGTACTCCGCGCAGATCGCGACCACGGGCGCGCGGCCGCGCGCGAGAAGGGCGCCGTCCTCCGCCCGCAAGGAGGCGTTGCCGACCAGCAGCGTGAGGGTGAACAGCTCGGGTGACCAGCCCAGAGCGCAGGCGCGGGCGGGCTTGATCCGGAGGGGAAGAGAAAGCGCGGGAGCGGTGCGCTCGCCGGCCCCGGCCCGGCGCTGATCGTGCAGGAGCGCGAGCATCTCGTCGGCGCTCACGCGGCAGCCCCGCGCTGGAGGGTCTCGGCGAGCAGCGCATGCATGCGTGCGGCGTCAGCTTGCGCGCGGCGGGCTTGCGCCTCGGTCACCGCGAGGAGCGACTTCAGCGTGTGCAGGAGGACTTCCTCGGGGTCGCCGCCGCGCGCATCGCTGCCTTCCTCGTCGAGCCGCCGCGCGGTGAGGACGATCACCGGGCCGAGCAGCATGGGGAACGTCCCGCCGACCATCAGGAAGTACGCGTAGCTGATCTCGCGGTATGCGCGCGCCATCGTCTGGGCCAGCACCTCGGCGCCGGCCTGCGTTCCCATCGCGTCACCGAGGGCGCCCATGCCGAGGGCGCCGACCAGCGTGCTCATCCCCAGGCCGAGCCCCGGCCCGAGCAGCATCATGGTCATCGCCACCGGGCGGACCTGCTTCTGCCAGATCTCGGCCCGCCTCGCGGCGCGGATGCGGCGCGCCTCGGACGAGATCCCCGGCGCGACCCGCTCGGCCTGCGCGCGCAGCGCCTGCGAAACGACCCAACCGAGGATCGCGATCTGCACCAGATTGATCAGGAGCAACAGCGGCGCCCCGCCGTACGTGTCGATCGAGTAGCGCCAGAACCGGGCGTAGAGCCCCATCACCGCCTCCTTCCCGCCCGACAAGCAAAAAATCAGGGACACCATGCCCAACTCCTCATGCCAACTCGTTTGGCACGGCGAATTGCGTAGGGTGTCCCCGGCTTTTTTGCTGTTGCGGCATGCGCATCGCGGTGCTGGCCGCCGTGCTGATGCTCGCCGCGCCCGCGGATCCGGCAGTGCGGCGCGCGCCGTGGCTCCTCTTTCCCATCGACGTCCGCCGCTTCGATCGCATCTCTTCGCCGTTCGGCGTACGCCGGTTGGGCGGACATCGGCAGCTGCACCGCGGGGTCGACCTGGTCGCGCCAGCGGGCTCGTTGGTGGTGGCCGCTCGCGAAGGAACGGTGACGGATGCGGGCCGCGCCCGAGCCTGCGGCTGGTACGTCACCATGGAGCACGAGAACGGCTGGCGCACCGTGTACTGCCACTTGCGATCGGACCCGCGGCGCCTGGGAATCTCCGAAGGACTTCGGGTTCCCGCGATGGGCGTCGTCGGGGAAGTCGGGAGCACCGGCCACTCGACGGGCCCGCATCTGCATTTCTCGCTCCTCGATCATCGGGGAGAGGCGCGGGACCCGCTCCTGGCGCTCTACACGCCGGCGGAAACCCTGCGCCTGCTCAAGCGGATGGGGCTGGCGAAATGATCGCGCTCGCCCCAACGGTCCGGAGAGCCCTCGCCCGCCTCCCCCGGCGCGGGGTCGTGGCCGGCGGCGTCGGCGCGCTCGTGGCCTCGGTCGCCATCGTGCTCGTCTCGCCGCTCTCGCTGGCCGGTGGAGAGCGGGCCCAGCAGGGGGCGGCGATCTTCGCCGCCGATCTGGCGGCTTATCGCGCAGCGCCGCCCGACCTGCGGTCGGCTTCTCTGGTGGCGGCGGCGACGGCGGGATACGAGGACCGCGCCTTCTTCCGGCGGCCGCGGTGGGTCCCCCCGCTCAGCCCCTCGGGATTGATCCGCGCCGTCGTGCAAAACCTGCGCGGAATTCCGCAGGGCGGCTCGACCATCCCTCAGCAGCTCGCGAAGCTCTATCTACGCACCGGGCGGCGCGCCGGCGTTCTCGACAAGGTCGAGGAAGCGATGTTCGCCACCTGGCTCGTTCGCCAGGCCGCGCCAGAAGAGGTCGCGGGGCTCTATCTCAACCTGAGCGCCGGCACGTCGATGGGAACGGTGCGGCGGCCGGCGGACGGCCTTTACCGGCTCTCGCTCGCCCTCTTCGGGCTGCCGCTGCGCAGGCTCTCACGCGAGGACCAGCTCGTGCTCGGCGCTTCGCCCCGCGGCGTGCAGTGGCTGCGCGCGCATCCGGCGATTTCGGCGCGCCGGATCGCCGCCACGCGCGAGTGGCTGATCTCGCAGGACCTCTGGGATGCGTCGGTGCGGTCGTACCTCGACGACTTCGACGTCGACTCCTCGGCCGCGTTCCGGTTCGTGGAGGGTTGGACGGAGCGTGTGGCGAGCGGGGAGGCCGCCACCGCCGATCTGGACCTGGTCGCCGCCATCGATCGGTTCCGGGACGGGCTCTCGGAGACGCTGCAGGCGCAATTTCCCGGGACGGCGGTGCGCGCCGCGTTCGCGGCCCTCGGGTCGGACGGATCCGTCCTGGCGCGATCGGGCGCGGAATCCGCGCTGATGGCGGTCAATTACGGGTCCGTCGCGAAGCTGGAGGCGCTGGATCTCGCGGTCGAGGCGTTCGGACCCGCGGCGGTGCGCGACCTGATGCTGCCTCCCGGCGGCTGCGTGCGCTGGATCTGGTCGACCAAGGATCTGCGCCGGTCGCACCCGTCGCGGTACTGCCCGACCGACGTCGCCCCGGCGACGCGCCCGATGGCGCTGGACGAGGCCGTCGCCCGTTCGATCAACTCGCTCACCGCACGCCACGCGATGCTGCTCCCGGCGCTCCTGGCCCAGCGGAGGCCCGATCTGCTGCGACAGATGGTGGCGGAGGTCTCCGCCCGGGAGCGCGCCTCACTCGACTCACCCGCGGACCGGGCGCTCGCAGGCGATCTGCTGGCCCAGCTCGGCGGCGCGTTGCCTCCGGAAGCGATCGCGCCGGAGCTGTCCTACAGCGCCGCGGGCGTGGCGCTCTTCCGCTATCTGCGCGATCGACGGGAGCTCGCGGGACTGCCCTCCGACCGGTTGCCGGAAGACCCGACGTCGCTGCTCGGCAACTCCTCGCGCGCGACCGCGGAGCAGATCGGCGCCTACCTGCATCGCAAGCTGTTCGCGAACGACGGCACCTGCGCGCTGAGCGACACCGGAGCGCTGCTCGCGCTGCGTCGCCGGGAAGGCACGCTGCGCTGGCTGGCCCAGCGTTGGCCCAAGCTGGTCTTCAGCGGCAAGACCGGCTCGTCGCCTCACGACGACTCCGCAGTCGCCGCCGTCGGCCTCTGCCTGGACGCACGGCCCGTGGTCCTCGTCTCGGTGCTGCGGCCGTTGCAAGCGCCTCTGCCGGACGGGCTGCAGGGCTCGCTGCTGCTGCGCGGGATCGATGGCTACCTGCGCGAGCTGGCGAGGCTCGATCGCAAGCCGGCTTCGGCGCTCTTGCCCACCTGGGCTGAGCAGGACGCGCAGCTCGCGGTGGAGGCGAGACCATGATGTCGCGATCGGGCCGGCCCGGCGGATTCGACGAGATGGAGGCGCTGATCTATCGCCTCTTCGCCGAGAAGCAGTTTGCCCTGGCGCTGCTCGCGCTGGTGATGGTTGCGCAGCTTCTCTCGGCCCAGTTCCTCCTGCTCCGGCTGACGCCGCCCTCGCAGCAGGCTCGGGCGGCGCCGGCCGCCTCGCAGCGCCTCGACGTGAAATGCGACGCCGGAGCGGCGCGAACGCTGGCCGGAGAGGCGATGAGCCGCGAGGCTGCCCGGGGCAAGGTCGTGGTCATGCACCTCGCGGCGTCGGAGGAGGCCTGCCTGGCCCAGGTCACCTCCTCCGGTGCTGCCGAGCTGGTGGTGGGGATGAGCGCCGATGCACAGCCTGCCGGCCATTGAGGGTGCGGCGCCGCCGCGCCTCGTCCGCGCGGTATGCCTGCAGATGCTGGCGCTCGCGGGAGCGGCGCTGATCGCGGCGCTGCCATGGCCGCACGCGCAGGTGACCGATGCTCTGCGTCCCGCCGAGCCGAAGAAGGCGGAGAGAAGGATCCGCATCGTGCAGCTGCCCCGGCCGCGGGTCGATCGCCCGCAGCTGCTACCGGCCGCGGCGAAGCCGGCGGCGCCGCCTCCGCCGTCTCCCGCAGCGCGCCCGCAGCCCTCGCCGGCCCCTCCGCTCGCTCGCATCGCCGCCGACTCCGAAGCGATGCACGGGGTGCGCATGCGCGTGTTGGTGCCGCGCAGCCCCGGGGAATTGGCCTCTCACCTGCGCAATTCCGGCGGGTGCCTCGTCGTCTCGCGGCTCGCAGGTGGAAGCGCCGAGGTGCTCTCCGTGCTCGCGCTCGATGGAGAGCGCGTGGTGGAGATGGCCGGGCCGCCCTGCGCCGGAGTGCCGCGGCTGCTGCGCGACGCGAACCTGAACGCGGCGCTGGGCGACCCCGTCGGCCGCGCCCGCGCTGCGTCGCCGGGGGACGAGGTGGTCCTGCAGATCATCCTCAGCCCCGGCCTGCACGAGACCGCCCGATCCGCACTGCTCGCTCGCTTCGGCGCCATCTCCGACGAGGAGATGGGCCGCCGCGCGGCGGAAAGCGGATACGAGCTGACCTGCTTCGCCGAGCCCGCGGGGGCGCTGCGATGCCAATGACCGTTTCGCCCGGGAGGTGCCGTATGAAGCCGCTCGTTCCATCGTTCGTCGCCGCCGGCATCGCGCTCGGCGCCGCAGGCGCGCAGGGCGTCGAGACCATCGCAGTGCTGGAGTTGCGCTCGCGCGCCAATCCCGTCGTAGCGGCGGAGCTCTCGGACCGCGTCCGGGAAGCCGTCCGGCGCGCGCTCCCGCAAGCTCGAGTCGTCGACAGCGAGGAGAATGCCGACTTCGTCATCGGCGGAAGGATCTCGCGCGGCGGCCTCGGCTACCGCGCCTGGCTGGAGCTCCGCGACCGGAGCGGCGACGTCCTGCAGCGGGCGTCCGCTACGGCGAGCAGCCGGAGCGAGCTGGCGGAAGCGATCGACGGCGCCGCCGTCGACCTCGTCCGGTCCCGCCAGGAAGCCGGAGGGCCCATCACCATCGCCCCGTTGCCCGCGGTGCCGGCCCCCGCCGAGCCGCCGGAAGACGCGCTCAATCTCGAGGCGGACGCGGGTGTCCTCGTGGCCTGGGACCGGGCGCGCCGGATCGAGGCGCACGGAAAGGAGAGCCCGCAGGAGGCGGCGGCGGCGTGGCGCCGGGTGGCGGACATGCGCGGGCAGAACCCGTTCCGGGAGATCGCGCTCACCCGCGCCGCCGAGTGGGAAGCGTATGCGGCAGGGCGTCGCGCGCTCGACGCGCAGTTGGCGAGCGATACGGCACGCTTGCGGCGGGTGCTTCCGCTCGCGTCGGTGATGGATTCCGCGAAGATCGACCTGCTCGTGCGGTTCGCGGCCGCGCACGGTTTCGACAAGGTCTCGCCGCTGGTGGCGCTGCTGCCTTCGGCCGAGTTGCGGGCGCGGGCCGAGCTCTCGCTCGACTGCGAGGTGAAAGAGGCGCACGCGTGCGTCCAGCTCGCGCGCGCGGCGGACGAGGCCAAGGACGCGAAGGCGGCGCTGGACTATCTCGACCGGGCCTGCGCGGCGGGAGCGCCGACCGCCTGTGCCGAGAGCGGCGACCGCTGGCTTCAGGGGGACCTGCGGGACCCGGCGCGCGCCATCGCCGCCCTGCAGCGCGGCTGCGATGCCGCGAATGCCGCCGCCTGCGTGCGGCTGGCGCGCGTCTACGAAGAAGGCGACGGCGCCCCGCCGAACGCGAAGACGGCTGTGGACTTGCGCGAGAAGGCCTGCGCCGCGGGAGACGGCAAGAGCTGCCGCCGGCTGGCGGGCATGAGCGAGGAGCCGGCCCGCGTGGCTGACCTTCTCCGGAAAGGATGCGACGGTGGGGACGCCCTCTCCTGCGCGCTGTCGACGAAAGAACCCGCCATCGTCCAGCGGCAGCTCCAGGAGGCGGCGGCCGGCGCGGCGAAGCCGGCGCCGATCGCGCGGCCGGCATCTACAACGGAGAAGCCGGCTGCGAAGCCTCCGCCGCCGCCTTCGCCGCGCACGGAGGTCGAGCCTTCACACGATCGCGCCGCGGCGGGCATGGCGATGGTGGCGTTCGGGGCGCTCGCCGGCACCGCGGCGGTGATGATGAACTCGGACGATGCGCAGCCCCGGCGGGCCTTCCGGTCGGCACTCGTCGCCGGCTCGCAGCCGCAATCGGGTTCGAACCGCACGTTGACGCTGGTCTTCGGCGGTGCCGCGGCGCTGTCGGCGGGTGCGGGCCTGGTGCTGCTCTTCACCAAGCCGGACAAACCGGAGGCGCCCAAGGTCGGCGTGGGAGTGTCGCCGGCCGGCGTCGTCGTTTCGGGCAATTTCCGCTGACCGAAATCGGAGGTCCGCCCACGGTCACGTCGCCGTGCCGTCAACGTCGACGTCAACCTGTCCGTTGCGAAGTGTGCAAGTAGCACGCCGCTTGCACGATTTCGGACAGGTGGCCACCGTTCCGGTGGCGCTGCGTAATATCCATGACCAATCGTCCGCCGTGGCGTACATGGTAAATTACAGCGTCGATCTGGAGACGATTCCTGATCAAGCGCGGCAGGAAATCCGCCGGACGATGCAGCAGATCTCCGAGGCGGTGACGACGGTCCCGGCGGCGAGCCCGTTCTGGAGTTCGATGAAGGAATCGCTGCTTCAGATCGACGTCGAAGGACGGCGGGTGGTCTATCGGATCGACGTCGCGCGCCAACAGATCGCCGTGATCGAGCTGCACCAGCTCCGCAAGTGAGTCCGGGGCCCGCCGTGCGCGTGCTCAGCGCGGTGAGGCCGCGTCCACCGGGCGGGTCGCCGCAAGCAGCGCCTCATGGAGTGCGAGCAAGACCATCGCCACGGCTGCTACGGCGGCTCCGATCGCGCGCAGATCCGTGGCGGCGGCGAGGAGGCCGAACAGCGAGGGGACGGCCGCCGATCCGAGCGTGGCGGCGCCGACCTGGAACCCGACGGCATGCGGCGCGAGGTGGTGCCCGACTCGATCCGGCGTGCGCGACATGAGGGTCGGAAACATCGGCGCCAGACTTGCGCCGAGCAGGACGAGGCCGAGCCGCCCGAGCGCACCACCACTCGAGGCGAACAGCACGGCGCCCGCCAGTGCGGTCAGCGTGGCGCCGCGCAACAGGCGGTCCGGCCCGAGGCGATCCACGACGAACCCGAGGACGACGCGGCCGCCGAGGATGCTGCCCCAGTATGCGGCAGTCCATGCACCCGCGGCCTCGATGTCGAGGCCGCGCGCCTCGCGCAGCACGGTGAAGCACCATTGACCGGTGCCCGCCTCCAGGCCGGTGTAGACGAAGAAGAGGATGATCTGCAGCCATACCCTGCCGGTCCGGAGCGCCTCCTCCGCGCTCGCGTGCACTGCGCCGGCGCCGGCGGCGGCGCCGTCGTCTTCCCAGGCGCGACGAGTGACCGCGAACGCGAGGGCCATCGCGCCGAGGGCACACGCGAGCAGGAGGTATCCGACCTGGTAGGAGACGCCGTGTGCAAGCACCGCCGTCATCATCGCCGGCCCCGCGGTGGCGCCGACGCTCCAGCAAGCGTGGAGCCAGTTCACGTGGCGCACCGGGATGTGCCGGGCGGCCCAGCCGTTCAGCGAGGCATCGATGGCGCCAGACCCGAGCCCGATCACGGTGGCCATCGGCACGAACTGCGCCCAGCGCGACGCGGAGGCGTAGCCGCAGAGCCCGACCGCGACGAACCCGCTGCTCACGGCGAGGAGGCGGCCGACGCCGAGCCGCACGACGATGCGCCCGGCGAGGACGCTCGATACCGCGTATCCGACGACACCCACGGTCAGCACCGCTCCGAGGCCCGCCTGGGAGAGACCGAAGCGATCGCGAATCGACGGCCAGGCGACGCCGATGACGGTGTCCGGAAGCCCGAGCGAGATGAACGCGAGGTACGAGAGCGCGAGCAGCGGCAGGGGCGGGGCTTTCAAGCGGATCCTTGGGCCGCAGCAGGATACAGCGGCGGATCGCCGGCGGCTCGCCAAGATTTTGACGCCGCGACTTTGACGCGCGTGCCGCGTCCGCCACGAGGCCCCGCGCGATCACGATGGTTTTTCTCAGCCCGGAGCGCGGGAGCTTCCGGCACGCTGGTTGCGACGAAGGGCGTCGAGAGCTCACTGAGTCGGCAGGCGCAAGGAGAGCTGGAGGCGCTGCGGGAAGCGTACACCGCCGAGCTGCCGCAGCAGCTCGCCGGGATCGCCTTGGCCGTCCACCAACTCCGCGTCGCTCCTTCCAGCGCGGCGCTCCGCGGCGTCGTGCGGCGTCGCGCGCACAGGGTCGCTGGGACCGCGGGCTCCTTCGGGTACGACGACATCGGCGATGCCTGTGCGCGGATCGAGCAAGGCGTCCTCTCGTTGGCGCACGATGAGGGTTCCGGGTGGCGCGAGATCGAGGAAGCCGCCTCGAGGATTGCGGCGTTCACGTCGTCGGGCCGCGCGGCGGCGGTTTGACCGATCTCCGACGAATGGGGGTATGGAAATCTCCCCGCCCGGGCTCGGTTCTGCTTATCTCCGCCGCAACGAGAGGGGGGGACAAGACCCTGAGGGATGGCTCGCCGAGCGCGCAAGACCGCATACTTTTTGAACCGTACCCTGAACCGGCTCGCCCTCATCGCGTTCGGGGTGCGCTTTCCGGCCACGGACGGCCTCTGGGTGATGGTTGCCGACGCCGTGCGCTCCCCCTGGGAAACGACCGAGCTCCTGGCGCTCAGCTACCCGGAATGGATGAAGGACAACCCCACCTTCGTCGCCTTGTTGACCGATTTCGACGTCGACGAATTCGAACGGGACGTTCAGCGGCGCTGAACCTCGCTTTCCCGCGCGGCCGCGATGAGCGCGCGCGTGACGTCGTGGCGAGGCGCGCGCACCAGCGACGCGGCTTCCGCCAACTCGACGATCGCGCCGCGGGAGAGGACCGCGATGCGGTCGCAGAGAACCGCCGTGAACCGCAGATCGTGGGAGATGAAGAGGCACGCCAGCGAGGCCGAATGCCGCAGCTTGCCGAACAGATTCGCCATCTGCGCCTGAATCGAGACGTCCACCGCGCTGAGCGCTTCGTCGGCGACGAGCAAAGCCGGAGACGGCGCCAACGCCCGCGCCAGCGCCACGCGCTGGGCCTGGCCGCCGGACAACTCGTGCGGATGCCGGTGGAGGACCTCCGGTCCCAGGTCCACCTCGCGCAGCAGCGCAAGGATCCGCTCCTCGAGGCCGTGCCTGCGCTCGAGGCGGTGGACCACGAGCGGCTCGGCCAGGATGGAGAAGACGGTCATCCGCGGGTCGAGCGAGGTGGCGGGATCCTGGAAGACGATCTGCATCTCGCGCCTTGCCGCGCGTAGCTCGCGCCCGGAGAGCGCCAGAAAGTCGCGCCCACGCCACCGGACGCGTCCGTCCGCCGGCTCGAGAAGCCGGAGCACGGCACGCGCCAACGTCGATTTGCCAGAGCCGCTCGCGCCGACGATGCCCAGCGTCTCTCCTGCGCCCAGCGCGAACGAGACGCGGTCGAGGACGCGAACGCCTCCGCGATGAACGCACAGATCCTCCACCTGGAGCAGCGGCGCGTTCACGGCGCATCCACCGGATGGAAACAGGCCAGTCCCCTGCCGTCGATCTCGATCAGCTCGGGCTCGCGCTTCGCGCAGTCGTCTTGCGCGCGCGGGCAACGGTTGCGGAAGCGGCAGCCGCCGGGTCGCTCCCACGGAGGCGGTGCGGAGCCGGCGATGGGCTGGAGGCGGACGGGTCCGGAGCTGCCCAGCGGCGGAGGAAGGCTGCGCAAGAGGCCGAGGGTGTACGGGTGCCGCGGACTCGCGAGCAGCTCGGTCGTTCGCGCGCTCTCCACGATCCTCCCCGCGTACAAGACGGCGATCCTCGTGCAGAGGCGGGCCGCGGTGCCCAGGTCGTGGGTCGCGAGCAGGATGGATACGCCGCGCTCCTCCCGGAGGCCGCGGAGCAGATCGAGGATGCCGGCCTGCACGATCGCATCCAGTGCGCTGGTCGGTTCGTCCGCGACGAGGATCTCCGGCCGGCAGGCGACGGACATGGCGATGAGCGCGCGCTGGCGCATCCCGCCCGAGAGCTCGTGGGCGTAGCGATCCGCGTCGTTCGCCGTGAGCCCCACGGCCCGGAGCAACTCCAATGTCATCGTGCGCGCGCCGCGGCGATCGACGGACTGGTGGGCGCGCACGGCTTCGCTGATCTGCGTGCCGATGCGCAAGACGGGATTGAGAGCGGCGAGCGGATCGTGGAATACCATCGCGATGCGGCGGCCGCGGATCCGGTTGAGCGCGTCCGGGCCCAAGCAGAGCAAGTCCTCTCCCGACAGCTCCACGCGGCCCGAGACCTGCGCGCCGGACGGCAGCAGACGCAAGAGCGAGAGTGCGACGGTGGTCTTGCCGCTGCCGGATTCGCCGATGAGGCCGAGCGCCTCCCCGTGTCCGAGATCGAACGAAATGCGGTCGACGGCGGAGAACGAGGCCTCTCCCGTTTGAAAGCGCACGGTCAGATCTCGCACTCGCAGCATCGCGGCTGGTTTACCGGTCCGGAGGTGGGTGTCAAAGTGCAGCGGCCATGTGGAGTCGACCCGAATGCACGGACAATCCCTGACCGCCGACCTGCTGCCGACGCCTCGTGCCATGGAAGTGCCGCAGCTGGTGGGCGGGCGGTACCGGGTACTTGCTCCTCGCGGTTCGGGGGCCGAAGGTTCCGTCTATCTCGCGGTCGATCTCTTCACGGGTGAGGAAGTCGCCCTCAAGTGCGGGCCCGCCGGGCCGCTCGCCGCGGAATACCGCCGAAGCGCGACGCTGCAACATCCGCACCTGGCGCGCGCGCTCACCCTATGGCGTGGCGGCGGCACCTGCTCCCTGGCATTCGAGTACGGCGAGGAGGATCTCACCGCCCTGCGCGGTCTCTCCGAATCGGTGGTGGTGCGGTACGTCGCGGAGGTCGCGCGCGCGCTCGGTCACCTGCACCGGCGGGGCATCGTTCACGGCGATGTGAAACCGCAGAACGCGGTGCTTGCCGGTCCACCCCAGGCGCGCCGGGCACTCCTGGTCGATGTCGGCCTCGCAGGCGCCGAGCCGGCGTCGCGAGGGAGCCTGGAGTACGCGGCTCCCGAAGTGCTCGAGGGCGCGCCGCCCGATGCGGCAGCAGATCTTTATTCGCTCGGTGTGACGCTGCACGAGCTGCTCTCCGGCGTGAATCCATTCGCGGCCCCTACTCCCGCAGAAGTGGTCCGCGCCCACTTCAACGGCGTGGCACCGGCGCGAGCCAGCGCCAGCGTGCAGGCCGTGGTGGACAAGCTCCTGGCCCGCGAACCGCGCTCTCGCTACGCGCAAGCGGACGAAGTGATCGAGGCGCTCGCCGCCGCCACGCGCCTCCCTCTGGAGAGCGAGGGCGAGGGGCTGGCGCGCGATCGTATCGGACTCGGTCTGCTCCAGGGCCGGGAAGCCGAGCTCGCCCGCATCGAGGCAGCGGCCCAGCGCGTCGCCGGCGGCCGCGGCGCGCACATGCTGCTGGTCGGTCCACCGGGGTCGGGCCGCTCGCGCCTGTTGCGCGAGTGCGGAGTCGTCGCGGAGCTTGCCGGCGTGCGCACGCTCCACCTGGAACAGGGCACGACTCTCACGACCTTGTGCCGCTGGCTCGGCATCCTTGTCGGGGTTGGAACCCCGCTGGAGCCGTCGGTCGGCGCAGCGCGAGAGCGGCTGATCGCCGCCTGCGCGCAACATCCCCTTGCGCTCCTGGTGGATGACGCGGATCGCGCAAAAGATTGGTTGTGCGCATTGGTCCTCGCGCTGGCTCGCGATCCGGCCTGGAAGCAGAGGCCGCTCCTCGTGGTCGCCGTGGCCTCGCACCAGATCGATCCCTCCCTCGAGCGCGTGGAGCTGCGGCCCCTCGCGCCGGCGCAGGCGAAGGCCAAGGTGGTGGAGGTGGTCGGCGCGCGAAGCTGGGCGGGCGCCCTCGCCGATCGGCTGATCGGTGAAACGTCGAGCTACCCGCGCGAGCTGGAGAGTGCGATCCGCGATCTCGCCGACCGCAAGCTGCTGGCGAGGCGCCGCGGGCGCTGGGAGCTCGATCTCCTCCTCGCCGGCCCCGATCTCGCCGGCTGCGTGCCCCGGGAGGCGACGCGGAGGGCGCGGGCAGCCAGGCTGGAAGTACCAGCGGAGCAATGGCCCGATCTGGGGCTGACGGCGGTGCTCTGGCCGGAGATCGACGGCAGCGCCCTCGCTCGCGATGGTGATGATCTGATCGCTCGCGGCCTGCAGATCGCGGAGCGCTCCGGGCTGCGCTTTTCCAGCCTGGCCGCGCTGCGGGCGGCGGAAGGGGCGCTTTCGGGTGCGCAACGGCGGCTCGCGCACTTCCGCGCCGCCGGCCTCACGCGCGATGCCGCAGCGCGTGCGCGCCATCTCTTCCGCGCGAGCGCGGGCGGATGCGTGCGCGCGGCCCTGGCAGCAGCGCGTGAGCGGCTCCGTTCCGGGGCCCCGATCGAGGCGGCGCGGCTCTATCAGGTGGCGCGGGCAGGCCTGCGGCATCCCCTCTCGAGCTCGCGCGCGGCCCTGCTCTGCGAGCGCGCTGCGGACTGTCTCGCGCTGGCCGGGCATCCGGCCGCCGCCCGGCGGGAGTATGCACGGGCGCTCGGGCGGGGCGGCGATCCCGGACGCATCTGGCAGAAGATCGCCAAGGCGCGCTGGCAGGAAGGCCGCTTCGAACAGGTCCTCGAAGCGCTCGCGCGCGCGAAGTCCGCCGGAGCGGATCCGCTCGCGGTCACCACGGTCGAGGCGCGCGCGGAGGCGATGCGGGGCGACTATGCGCGCGCGGAGCAGCTGGCGGAGGCGGCCCTGCCGCTCGCGCGCGAGAAGCGCGATGAGGAGGCGGCGACGCGGCTGCACCACTTGCTCGGCACTTGCGCCTGGCACAGAGGGGAAGCGCGGCGCGCAATCGCCGAGGAACGCGCGGCGGTGCTCATCGCGCGGCGGCGGGGCGACCGCCGCGCCGAGGCCGACGCTCTCGCGGGCCTGGGCACCGCGTTCCGGCTGCGGGGAAACCATGAGCGCTCCGCCCGGGCGTCGGCGGGCGCGGTGGAGCTCTACAGCGCCCTGGGCGACGATCGCCAGGAGGCCATCGCCTGGAACAATCTCGGCATCTCCTACTACCTCGCGGGTGAGTGGGATCGCGCGCTCGAGGCCTGGGAAAAACTGAGCGGCAAGAAGGAACAGACCCTCGAGGAAGAGCTGCTCAACCTGAACAACCTCGGGTTCCTCTACCGCGAGCGCGGCGACTGGCCGCGCGCGAGGGAGCTGTTCAACCGCGCGCTGGCGAGGATCCGGCATGCGGGCGGTCACGCGCGGATCGAGGCCGTGGTGTGCGGCAACCTCGGCGAGATCGCGGCCCGGGAGGGGGATCCCGCGGCCGCGGAGGCGCTGTACCGGCAGACCGTGGAGATCGCGCGCCGGATCGGAGCCCGCGACGAGCTGCTCGAGACCGAGCGGCGGCTGGCCGAGCTCGACCTGCTGCTGCGGAATCCGGTCGCGGCGAGCGAGCGCGCTTCGGAAGCGCTCAAGCTTGCCGCGGAGCTCGGCAACACGGTCGAGCAAGGCAACCTCTGGCGCATCCTGGCCATCGCTGCCAGGGCGCGGGGTGACGCGGCCGCCGCTGCCGCCGCCCTGCGGACGGCGTGCGAGTCGCTGGAGCGCGCGGGTGCCAGGCTGGAGCTGGCCCGCGCCGATTGCGTGGCATGCCTGCTCGAGCTCGATCGGGGCGACCCGGTGCAGGCCGCGGCCGCCCTTCGCCGGGCGCGCACCCTGTTCGAGAGGCTCGGCGCGACGCCCGACTTGCGCGAGATCGAGAGGCTGGACAAGGACGTCGAGGCGCTGGAGCGCAGGTCGTTCTCGCACGTGGAGGCCCTCACGCAAGCGGCGCAGCGACTGGCGGCGCAAAGCAACCCGGAGGCGTTGCTCGAAGATGCTCTCGACGAAGCCCTGCTTCTCACCGGCGCCGAGCGGGGATTCATCCTCCTGCACGACGGAGAGGGCGAGCCGCGCGTCGCGGCGGTGCGCGGCGCCGCGGCGAATTCGACGTTGCGCATCTCCCGGACCGTCGCCAATCGCGTGCTGCGCACCGGGGAGATGGTCGCGGTGGCGGACATCGTCGGGCGCGAGGAACTGAGCGCGTGCCGGAGCATCCTCGACCTGGGGCTGCGCTCGGTGCTCTGCACGCCCATCCGCTCCGGTGGCCGGCAGCTGGGCATCCTCTACGTCGATTCGAGGCGGGTGGGATCGCTGCTCTCGGAGAAGGACCTCGGACTGCTCAGCGCGTTCGCCGCCCTGGCAGGGTCGGCGCTGCAGAACGCGCGCCTGATCGACGACCTGCGCCACAAGAGCGAGCTGCTCGCCCACATGGCCCACGAGTTCCGCTCGCCTCTGCAGGCGATTGCGCTGCGGGCCGGGATCGGGAAGGTGCGCCCCGCGACCGGGGAGGACCTGGAGGCCATCGCCTCGCAGTCGGCGCGGCTTTCGAAGATCGTCGAGCGCACGCTCGAGCTGTCGCGGATGGAGGCCGGCGCCTTGAACCTCGAGCGAACGAAGGTGGACCTGGCCGAAGTCGCGCGCACCGCGATCGCCGGCCTCGAGCCCATCGCCCGGATGAAGTCGATCGACCTGGCCGTCTCGATAGACGAGAACCTGCCGCCTGTGATCGGAGACTTCGAGCGCCTGGTCCAGGTGATCACGAACCTGGTGGGAAATGCCATCAAGTTCTCCGGCGAGGGAAGCCGCGTCTGGGTACGGCTGGCCGCCGGCGACCCGGTTCTTCCGTCGAAGCCGCAGCCCCGCCTCGAGGTCGAGGGCGTTCCGCCGGCCGCCGCGTCCCAGCCGGCGCGGCCCAGCGCGCAGGTCATCGTCATCGACCGAGGGCCGGGCATCTCCTCCGACGAGATCGGAAAGATCTTCACGCCGTTCTTCCGCGCCGGGAAGGGAGACGGCAGCGGCCTCGGGCTGGTGATCAGCCGCCAGATCACCCGCGAGCACGGAGGAGAGATCCGCGTGAACAGCAAGCTGGGCGAAGGCACCACCTTCACGGTCGCGCTTCCCGGGGCCCCATGATGCGCGTTCCCCAGCGTGAGCGGGCGCGGATCCTCATCGTGGAGGACGATCCGGTCCAGGCGGAGGCGCTCTCGGCGGTGCTGGCGGCCGGAGAGCGGGAAATCCTCGTCGCCGCCGACGGCGAAACCGGACTTTCGCTGGCGCGCGCCGGAGTCGAGTTGATCGTCGCAGACTACATGCTCCCCGGCATGAACGGCGTGCAGATGGTGCGGCGGCTTCGGGAGGAGAAGCTAGCGACTCCTGTGCTGATCGTCTCCGGCGAGGCCACGGTGGCCGTCGCGGTGGAGGCGATGAAGGCCGGCGTCCTGGACTTCGTACAGAAACCGTTCGACGTGGATTTCTTCCGGGTGCGGGTCGCGCAGGCGCTGGAGCTGGGACGCACGGCGCAGGAGCTCGAGGTCCTCAGGCGCAAGCTGCAACGGCGGGGCAAGCCGGAGCTGATCGTCGGCGTCTCACCCGCCATCGCGCAGGTGAGATACCTGATCGAGTCCGTCGCACGCACCGACGTGGACGTCGCCCTCTACGGCGAGACCGGGACGGGCAAGGAGCTCGCGGCGCGCGAGGTCCACGAATACAGCCAGCGCGCCGGGGGCTCTTTCGTGGTGGTGGACTGCGCGGCGATTCCCGAGCTCCTGCTGGAAAACGAGCTGTTCGGGCACGAGGCCGGGGCCTATACCGGCGCCGATCGGAAGGCGGCCGGTCTGCTCGCGGAGGCTGACGGCGGCACCGTTTTCATCGACGAGATCGGCGACATGCCGCTGCCGCTCCAATCCAAGCTGCTGCGCTTCCTGCAGACGAAGGAATTTCGCCGGGTGGGTGGATCGCGGCAGACGCGGGTCGACGTCCGCGTGGTGGCCGCGACCAACCGCGAGCTCGAGACGGAGGTGGCGAGAGGCCGGTTCCGGCAGGATCTCTTCTACCGGATCAACGTATTCCCGATCCGCCTTCCTCCCCTGCGCGATCGGCGCGAGGACGTGCCGCTGCTCGCGCACCATTTCCTGCGCGGGGTGGCCTCCGGTAAGGACGTCGGCCGGCCGATCGAAGGGTTCACGCCCGAGGCGCTGGCCGCTCTCGCCGCGCACGACTGGCCGGGCAACGTGCGTCAGCTGGAGAACGTCGTTCGGCGCCTGGTGGTCATGACTGAAGGTCCGCGCATCGGAGTGAGTGAGTGCCATGCGGTGCTGGGCGAACCGACGGCCACCGTCTCGCCTGCCGGCACCATCGAGCCGTTCCACCAGGCCAGGGCCGAAGTGCTGGCGCGTTTCGAAAGGGCGTACCTGGGAAGCTTGCTGCAGGCCACTGGAGACAACGTGGCCGAGGCGGCGCGCCGCGCGGGCCTCGATCGCAAGAACCTCTGGCTCAAGCTGAAGCGGCACGGGATCGCCCGGGCGCGGCTGTAGCGGCGCCGCCCCACCCGGGGCGGAAGCACCACACTCTCAAGTGCTTGATCTCACTCAGCCGCGTGGCGCGGCCGCCCCACGTTGTCCGCTGGTGAAATTCGTAAGTAGCTGAATGCACTGATTCGGTCATTGGCCAACGGTTTGCTGTCTACTTTGCGCCATGCCCCCCCTCCGCAAAAGTGCCGTATCCGCCGCTGTCTTGGTCCTCGTGACCCTGACGCGCGGGGCCACTGCCGTCCCCCACGTCACGCAGGTGATCGACGGGTTGCCACAAGTGATCGCGCCTCAGCAGATGATCGTGAGCTGCGATCCTGCGGTGCTGCCCGACTTGTGCGCGGCGGCCCTGAACACGGTAGGAGCGATCGTCGCGGTGGTCGGGCAGGCTGCGTTCAACCTCGCCATCCTGCCCGACGGTGTCGACCTGCAGGGCGCGTTGGATACGCTGCGCGGCTTGCCGGGGATCTCGTCGGCGGAGCCGAATCGGATCCTCATCGGCAGCAGCGCATACCCGCAGACTTGGAATTTCCCCGCCATGGACGCGCCCGGCGATGCGACCCTTCTGCCTGCGAGCACGAGTGCCTCTGCGAGCACGAGTGCCTCTGCGAGCGCGAGTGCCTCTGCGAGCGCGAGTGCCTCTGCGAGCGCGAGTGCCTCTGCGAGCACGAGTGCCTCTGCGAGCGCGAATGCTCCTGTCGTGGCGGTGCTCGACACCGGAATCGCCTACCGGGCGGATTGGTCGGGCATGTACGCGCGCGCGCCCGCGTTCGACGCGACGCAGTTCGCGCCTGGATGGGACTTCGTCAACGGCGACGCATATCCCGACGACGACAACGGCCACGGCACGGCGATGGCGACCATCATCGCGGGCTCTGCGAGCTTCTCCTCCGCCGCCATTCCCTACGTCGGTCCGGCCGCGGGGGCGATTCTCATGCCGGTCAAGGTGCTGGACGCCGACAACCAGGGCACCGAGTTCTGGCTCGAGGAGGGTATCCGTTACGCGGTCGGGGCCGGCGCCAACGTCATCAACCTCTCGCTCGATTTCGCGCGCAACTATGTTCCGGGAGCAGGGCTACGGGATGCCCTGGCGGCCGCGCGCGACGCCAACGTCGTGATCGTCGCGGCCAGCGGCAATACCGGCGGGCGCGTGCTCTATCCGGCGGCGTTTCCCGACGTCATCTCCGTGGGCGCGTTCACTCTGAACTACGCGACGGGGTATTCGGTGACCTGGTACTCGAACACGGGCGAGGCGCTCGACCTGGTCGCTCCGGGTGGAATGCCGGGTCAGGATGTCAACCAGGACGGGTTGTGGGACGGCGTGTTGGCGCAGTCGTTCCCCCCCGGTCAGCCCTCGCAAATCAGCTGGTGGCTGTTTGCCGGCACCTCGCCCGCCACCGCCCATGCCAGCGCTGCAGCGGCCGCGCTGATCGGCAACGGCGTCAATCCGGGCACGGTGCGGCCTCTCCTCCAGGCGACTGCCGGCGACATGCGCACGAATGGATGGGACCGGAAGTCGGGCTCCGGCAGGGTGCAGGCGTCGACCGCCATTGCGTCGGCGAGCGCGTTCGTTTCTCCGGCGCCGCTGTACGCCGATGCCGTTGCCGCCCTGCAATCGGACGGGAGGGCAGCCGCCGCGGTGATGATCGCCACGGCTGACGGCACCGGCGTGAGCGATGCCGAGGTCCACGTGCGCTGGCGCGGCGCGGCCCCCGGGGCGCAGACCGCGGTGACCGACGCGCAAGGGATCGCGCGATTCGTCTCGCCCTGGCCTTCTTCCTCCCGGAACCTGTTCGTGATCGAGGTGCCGCGCGTCATCTATGGTGGGGCTGCGCAGCGGCCGCGCGCCTTCGCCCGCTCGAGCGGGGGCTTCAACACCCTGTTGCTATCGGTATCGCTCGATCCGAGCCTGTCGCTGTCGAGCCTGTCGCTGTCGAGCCTGTCGCTGTCGAGCCTGTCGCTGTCGGGTCTCCTCGGCAGCTCGACCAGCTCCATCAACGGCATGACCATCTGGGGTTATGGCGACTCCCAGGGAGTGGGCCTGGCCTCGGGCACCACCGGGTCCGGGCTCGCCTCGGGCACCACCGGTTCGGACGGCCAGGGGCAGAACGGCCAGGGGCAGAACCAGGATTCGAGCGCCACCTACCCGCTCACCACGGGTGTCGAGGGCTGCCCCCTCGCGCTCCCCTTGTACTCGTACGGCTGGTTGTCGACGGCAGCCTCCTCGGCCTTGTTCTCCGGCGCCTTCCTCTCGAGCGGCTACAGCATCCGTCTGGTCGATTCGTCGTGGGTGCTCGCCCCAGGCGCCGCGGCGCTGGATTCCCGCGAGTTGGGGAGGATCTGCGGCGTCAGCACGTCGCTGGTCAAACCGCTCTCGAGCGACTACTTCTGGTCGGGCACGCTCTATGCGGCCGGCGTGGGGCCGCAGCCGTCCGGCTTGGGAATCGGCGACAACGCGCGGTTCTGGGCGGAAGTGATGAATACAGAGGGATCGACGGCGCCCTGATACCGTGGGTCGAGGGCGTCTCGCAGACCTTCGCCGATCACGTTGAACGCGCTCACCGCGAGGAAGATGGCAAGGCCGGGCAGGAGCACCAGCAGTCGCGCGTTGGGATCGAGCACGTCTTGGAAACCGTGCGCCATCAAGAGTCCCCAGGAAGCCGTCGGCTCTGGCGCGCCGAAGCCGAGAAAGCTGAGAGCGCTCTCCAGCAGGATTGCGGAGCCCACGCCGAAGGTCGCGGCGACCAGCGCGGGGGAGAGCGAATTAGGCAAGACGTGCACCAGCAAGGTGCGCAGCCGAGAGCTGCCCAGCGCGCGGCTGGCCTCGACGTACGGCATCTCCCGCACGCGCATCGCCTCCGCGCGCACGAGCCTCGAAGTATCGGCCCAGCGGGTGAGCGCGATGACTGCCATCGTGCTCATCAGCGTGGTGCGCTCGAGGATGCCCTGAGCGGCGAGGAGCAGCAGGAGCAGGGGGAAGCTGAGCAGCACCTCCGCGGCCCGGGTGACGGCCACGTCGACGAGTCCGCCCAGGTAGCCGGCGAGGACGCCGAGCGCGAGTCCGATGACGACCTGTGCTGCGGCAGCCGCGCAGCCGACCCCGAGCGAGGTGCGCGTACCATGCAGCAGACGCGCGAGGGTATCGCGGCCCGCATTGTCGGTGCCGAGCGGATGGTCCGCGCTGGGCGGCTGCGGCAGCGGACCTTCCAGCGTGGCCAGTGGCGGGATGGTGTAGGGGCCATGCCGCAGCGGCGGCCAGAGCGCCCAATCCGCCCGTCCCAGATCGCGCGCGCTGAAGCCGCGCAGCGCCCGATACTCCACCAGATTGGGAAACAGATAGAGCGTGCCCGCCTGCCTGAGGATGATGGGCCGGTCGCTGGCGATGAAGTCCGCGAACAGCGCCAGCAGCGCGAGCAGGAGCGAAAGGCCGAGCCCGATCAGGTTCCTGCGCCGCGCCGCGAACCGTTTCCAGACGCCGGGTCTCAAGTGCGCCGCCCCCTCAGTGACACGCGCGGATCGGCCGCCAGATAGAGCAGGTCCGAGACGAGCAGCCCCAGCATCGTCATCAGGCCGGCGAGCGTGATCGCGCCCATCAGCACGGGCATGTCGCGCCCGAGCACGGCGTCGAAGGTCAACTTTCCCATCCCGGGCAGGCCAAATACCCGCTCCACGATGACGGCCCCGGACGCGAGCGCGGGAAACGTCAGACCGAAGAGGGTGATCATGCTGAGCAAGGAGTTGGGCAAGGCGTGCCTCAACACCACCGCTGTCTCTGAGAGGCCCTTGGCGCGGGCCGTGCGGACGTAGTCCTGGCCCATGACCTCCAGCATCGAGCTGCGCAAGTGGCGCGAGAGGACGGCCAGGGACCCGTACGTGAGGCAGGCGATCGGCAGCACTAGATGGGCGAATAGATCGCTCGCCGCGCTCACCCCCTCGGTCCTCAGGCCTTGGATCGGCAACCCGCTGCCGCTCGCGGCAACGACCAGCAGCAGCGCGACCCACTGCACCGGCAGCGAATACAGCAGGAACACGGCGCTGGAGAGAAACCGATCGAGAAGCCCGCCCGGACGGGCCGCGGAGATGAGACCGATGGGAATCGCGAGCAGGTATCCGAGAAAGAGCGCCGGAAGCGAGAGCAGCAGCGTGACCGGCAGCGCTTCGGCGAGGAGCACGCGCACAGGGCGGCCATCGCGGAAGGAGTCGCCCAGGTCGCCTCGGACCACGTGCGTGAGCCAGCGCGCGTAACCCGGCAGGAACGGATCGTCGAGGCCCATGAGCCGGCGGTATTCGCGCCTCTCGGCGGCCGTGGCCGCGCCCTGGCGCAATCCGCCGTCGCCCTCGAGCGCGAGCGCGTGCCCTGGTGCCGCGCGAACCAGCGCGAAGGCGATGAAGGTGATTCCGAGGAATGTCGGGATGGTTCCCAGGAGCCGCTGGAGCAGCAACGTCCTCACGGCGGCGCCAGCCAGACGTCCTGGAGATCGTACCAGACCACCGAAGGCCGGATGCCGCGGACGCGGCTACTGACTGCGTCGAGGGAAGGCCGGCTGTAGAGGAACGTGTAGGGGGCTTCATCGTAGAGAAGCCGCCCCAACTTGCGATAGAGCTCGTTGCGGCGGGCGTCATCGAGCACGGCGCGCGCCTGCTCGATGAGCTGGTCCGCCCGGGGATCCTTGAAGAGGACATAGTTCGAGCCATCCTTGATCTGCGAGGAGTGCCAGATCTCGTACGGATCCTGCACCACGTCCGTATTGCCCCAGCGCAGCGAAGTGGCGTCGAACTGGTGCTCCTCCACCAGCTGTACGAAGTGCGCCCAATCCACCTTCCGGATCTCCATCTCGACGCCCAGCTTGTGCAGCTCCTGTTGCAGGTAGGGAGTGAGCTTGTCGAGGAACACCGAATCCGCGTTCATCAGGAACGTGAACCGGAAGGGCACGCCGTCCTTGTCCCGCACGCCATCGCCGTCGTGGTCGCGCCAGCCAGCCTCGTCGAGCAGCTGCGCCGCACGAGCGGGATCGTATGAACGCGGCGCGAGCGAACGATCGCAGGCCGAGGAGTCGAGATAGAAGTGGCAGGTCGTGGGGCGATCGAGGCCGAGGAGGAAGCTCTTGCGGACCGCTTCGGTGTCGATGGCGTGGTTCATCGCCTGGCGCACACGCGGGTCCGAGAACCAGGGCCGCTGCTCGTTCCAGCCGATCCAGTTGTAGTTGGGGCTATAGAACTTGATCCGGCGAACGGCCTTCCTCAGGCCAGCCGCGTCCAGATCGCGGACCCACTGCTGCGGCTGCAGTTGCAGATAGAGGTCGAACTCGCCCTGCTTGAGCAGCTGAAACCCCACGGCCGGATCGGCGACGATGCGATAGACGATCCGGTCGAGATAGGCCCTGCGACCCCAGTATCGGTCGTTGCGCACGAACGTGATGCGCTCGCCCGTCTTCCACGCGTCGAAGCGGAAAGGGCCGGTCCCCACCGGCGCCCGGTGGATCGCGCTGTGGAGCATGTCCCCGGCGGTCTCCAGGAGATGGGCCGGATAGATCGAGAGCGTCGCCAGGGCGCGGAAGGCCAGGAAATAAGGTTTGCGGTAACGGGCGACGACGGTGAAATCGTCCCCGGGCGCGGTCGAAATGTCCTCGAGATCGACGAAGTTGTTGCGCAGGTGCATCGCGCGCACGGAGGGATCGAGGATCTTCCGCACCGTCGCGAGCACATCCTTGCCGCTGAACGGCTTACCGTCGTGCCAGACGACGTCGCGGCGCAAGCGGAACGTGAAGGTGAGCTGGTCCGGGGAGATCGTCCAGCTCGTCGCCAGCGCGGGCTTGAGCGGATATTCCGGGTGCTTGCTCGCGTCGGGCTCGGCCATGGACTCGAGGACCTTGCGCTCCAGCATCCAGTCGATGGCCAGCGCGGAATCGGTAAGCTTGTCGAGGCTCGGGGGCTCCTGATCGAGGCGCACGACCAGCGTCCCGCCGATTCGGGGGACACCCGCGTAGACGGCGGCGGGAAGGCGGCCTTCCTGCCAGTCGGGGTCGGCGTCGGCCGTCGTGCCCGCCAGCAGGGCGGCCGTCGCGATTTGCAGGCAGAGAAACACCGAGCACTCCCGCGCAGAAGGGATCTGCGGAGATCATCGCGCACCGGCCACCCGTCGAGCCCGGGGACGGAGCGGCAGCCGTTCAGCAGCATTCATTTGGCGGAGCACGGTGCCGCTATCCAACCCGGCGTCGGCGATCTAGAACGAGGCGAAGGACCGTCGATGCACACCATCAAGATCATCGCCGGAGGGTTCCTGCTCCTCGGCGCCTTTCTTCTCCTCGGCCGCTGGATCGGCGGTGGAGCACCGTCGGCATTGGCGACCGCTGCTAGTTGCTTCATCCCGATCTGGTTGGTTGCGGCAGCGGTGAACCTTTGGGTCGGCGTCTCGCGGGCAGGGTACCCGCTCGCCGACGAGGTTCCTTATTTCATCGTGGTCTTCGCTGTCCCGGCTGCAGCGGCGGGCGTCCTCTGGTGGAGGTTCTCTCGAGGGTAGTCGGGTTCGCCGACGGAGGGCCGGGGAGAATCCGGGCGAGCATCCCTCGGCCTGCCGTGTTACATGTCGGCAGCACCCGACGAATCGACGCGGAGGCAGAGCCCCATGGCCCAGGTTACGTTCAAGGGAACCCCCATCCACACGAACGGCGAGCTGCCCGCGGTCGGCGCGAAGGCGCCCGACTTCAAGCTCACCAGTACCGACCTGAAGGACGTCTCGCTCGCGGAATTCAAGGGGAAGAAGAAGATCCTCAACATCGTGCCCAGCCTCGATACCTCCGTGTGCGCGACCTCCACGCGCAGGTTCAACGAAGCCGCCGGGAGGCTTCCGAACGCCGTAGTGCTCGTCGTGTCGTCGGACCTGCCGTTCGCGGCGAAGCGCTTCTGCACGACCGAGGGTCTCCAGAACGTGGTGCCGCTCTCGCTCATGCGCGGGAAGAACTTCGCGAAGGACTACGGCGTGCTCCTCGAGGACGGCCCGCTCGCCGGCCTCACAGCCCGCGCCGTGGTGGTGCTCGACGAGAACGACAAGGTCGTCTACCGCCAGCTCGTGCCGGAGATCGCGCAGGAGCCGGACTACGACAAGGCGCTCGCGGCCGTCCGGTAGCGAGCGCAGCGCTGCGGTCGATTGACCTCGAGCGCCGCGCGCTTGGTCGCGAAAAGGGACCCCGGTGGCCGAACGTCGCGGGCGCACTCAGCGTCCGAGCGCCCGCTCGGTGTTTCGCGTAACGGCATGCACATGTTCCAGCCGAAGGGGCATGCATGCGTTCGCGCTTCCTGGTGGAGCTGGCAGTCGTCGCCGCAGCATTGTGGGAAGAGCGTCCGCGCACGCGCCCCGCTTCGCCATGTGGCGGGTGGCTCTCCCACGTGCCGCTTGAACGCGCGATTGAAATTCGTTTCGGCGCCCGCGCGGTGAAGGGGCCCGACCTGGTGAGGGACATCAAGGCGATCATCGCGACGAAGATTCCGCTCTGCGCGGTCGCGGAGGATCTCGCGGATCGGGGGATCCAGAGCTCGCAGCTGGTCCCCGGTATCGAACAGATCCAGCGCAGCGGGATCGCACGGCTCATCGAGGGGAACGATCGCATCCTGAGCTGGTAAGCGAAGACGTCGCTGGCGACGACCAACGCAAGATCGGGAATTTTGGCGAAACCGCATCCCCTCGTCACCGCGCGACGACGGAGGGGTGCACGATGGCAACCTTGTTCACGCCGCTCTCGGCCAGGTACACCTTGCCGTCGGCGGTCGCGACCATGTTGCGGACGACGCCCCCGCCGGAAGGAATCGGCGTGCTGGAGAACTTCTTCGTCCGCGGATCGAATCTCACCAATGTGTTCGGCTCGATGCCCGACTCGCTGAACCAGACCGTCCCATCGGGTGTTACCGCGATCCCGTACGGCCTGGCGCCAGCACCGCCGGGCGAGGGCCACTCTTCGACTTTTCGCGAGGCAGGATTGAATCGGCCGAGCTGGCCGCGCGCATAGTCGCTGTAGAAGATCGAACCGTCTGGGGCGACGGCAAGCCGGCGCGGTCGAGCGCCGTCGGGTAGGGGGTATTCCGCGATCGTCATGCTTTCGGGATCGACGCTCGCCAGCTTGTTGCTGCCGAATTCGCAGAAGTACGGCACTCCTTGTGCAGTCACCACGATCCCGTAAGGCTCCGCCTCCTGCGTCGGAACCTCAGCGAGCCGCATCTCACCGCTACGTGGATCGAGGCGCCCGATGAAGTTGGACTGCTCGAGCGTGAACCAAAGGCGTCCGCGCTGATCGAAGACGGGCGTATGCGGATCGCGGGCCCGCGGATCCAGCGTGGGATATTCCTTCACGCTGCCGGTCTTCGGATCGAGCTTCCCGACGTACCCTTTCGAGATCGCCGTGAACCAGATGTTGCCTTCGCGGTCGGCGACGAGACCATGCGGGCCCGAGCCGGGCGTTCGCAGCGGGAACTCCTTCATCTGCCCCGTGCGCGGGTCCAGCCGGCCGAGCTTGTTCGCCCTCTGCTCCGTGAACCAGAGGGCGCCGTCCGGTGCGACCGCCGGGTCGTGCGGTCGTGAATTCTCCGTCGGGACGTCCCACTCTTCGATCGATATCTCCGAGGCCATTGCGGCAATCGACGCCGCGAGCGGCAACCAAGCTGCGAGCCGGCGCATGACAGACCTCCGTGCGATTCGCCTGCGGGAGGGAGACTTACTCTTTGGTATCGCGCAGTGCACCCATCGTGAACCATGCAGTAGCGGCGCACAACGTACTGATTCCCAAGGGGGACGAGCGGCGCGCTACAATCGAGTGGGCGATAGCCGCCGCTGAGCTGATCATGGCCAGAAACAAACCGAGAATGGGTCGGCGTGAGGCGATCGGGGCGCTCGGCGCGATGGGAGCGGCGTTCGTCCTTCCCTCCCGCTCCGCAAGCCGCAGGGGCGCGGCGCTGGATTGTGTCGTGGTACCGGAAATGACCGAGGGTCCGTTCTTCGTCGATGAGAAGCTCGAGCGCTCCGACCTGACGGCGGGGACGAGCGAGCCGTTCGTGACGAGGGGCCTTCCCTTGTTGCTCAGGATCGGCGTGTTCCAGGTCAAGGGCGGCGCCTGTGCACCGCTGGTGGGCTCCCAGGTCGACGTATGGCACGCGAGCGCCGAAGGCGTCTATTCCGACGAGCGAAGCGGGAGGATTCAAGAGAAGGACACCGTTGGCGAGAAGTACCTTCGCGGCTACCAGCGAACAGACCCGAATGGCGCCGTGACCTTCGCTACGATTTATCCGGGCTGGTATCCCGGCCGCACCACCCACATCCATTTCAAGATCCGCGGCCTCGCGAGATCCGGAGGAGCGAGTTACGACTTCACCTCGCAGCTCTTTTTCGATGACGCGATCAACGACGCCGTCCTCACAAGGCCCCCGTACGACACACGTGGCTTTCGGAGGGTGCGAAACGTGAATGACGGCATCTACCGCCGCGGCCACGGTTCCGCCCTTGTCCTCGACGCAAGACAATCAGTCGATGGCCAGGGCTACACGGGATCGTTCAACGTCGGCCTGCGTATCTGAGCGTCGGGGAGCTCGCGCGGGCACCCGCTGGTACGCCTCATTGGTGCGCGACGAAGTTCGCTTTCGCCTCTGGCAGCTCGCGCTGGATGGCGGCGACGCGGTCCGCGCTGGAGGGCAGCTCCACGCCGAGCTGGGCGCCCAACCCCAGTGCCGCTCCGACCATCTGCACCGCCTGGGGCTTGGCGGCGCCGACAGCGGCGAGGATCCCTGCCTCGCCGAGCTGCATCAGCTGCATGCGCGACAGCCGCTCCGCCCCGTGATGTGCGAGCGCGTGCGAGGTCTCGTGGCCGAGCACCACCGCGAGGCCCGCCTCGTCCTGCGTCAGCGGCAGGATGCCGCTGTACACGGCGATCTTCCCGCCGGGCAGGCACCAGGCATTCACGGTCTTGGGGTCGTCGATCAGCGTGACCTGCCACTGGTACCCAGGGTGGAAGCTTGCCTCGGCGGCGTCCGCGATCCGTTTCGCCACACGCTGGACCATCGCATTGGCTGCCTGGTCGCTGCTCGGCTTAGCCTTGGCGAGCTCTTGCGCATACGTCTGCTGGCCAAGCTTGTTCATCGTTCCGTCGCCGACGAGATTGAACTCTTTACGGCCCGTAACAGGCGCGGTGGTGCAAGCGATCGCAACCACGAAGAAGGCGAGCGATCGAGCGGTCAACGCGCACTTCATGCCACCAAGGTAGTCACGAATCGCGCCGGCGAGGGGGACGTGCCGTCTGCGTCGGAGTGCTCTACTAAAGGTCGACGTCGTTCGTATCGTTCGCCGGCTCACCCGACGGGTTCGCCGTGTCCGCCGAGCAAGGAACGCCGCCGCTGGCAGGTGGGTTGCTGTGCCCATGGCCATGGCCATGCCCGTGGCCACCGCCGCCACCGCCGGTGGTAGTCAAGCTGCGCGACTGATCCGAGATCGTCCAGTGGTCGATGGTATCGTCGGCGTCGATGTCGCCTGCCGCGCCTCCGATGAACGAGGGCGGAGCGTCGACCACCGTTGGGGTTTGGCCGCAGCCGGTCGGCCAGGTCGCGGGGTCCGCCTCCGCGTCGGCGTACTTGAACGTGTCGACGGATATGCCATTGGCGTCAGTCGCGATGCGGGCCGTCGGACCGGAGCGGTCGTCGAGCGTACCGCCCGACGCCAGGTAGTACGCGTACCTGTTATTGCGCTCCGGCGAGAACCCGATCTCGCCGACCAACGACGAGTACCTGTCCTTTTCCAGCATGAATCCCTTCTCGGCCGCGAAGAGCGCCTTCAGGTTCGTCTTCGCCTCGCTCTGTTTCGACCGGGCTTGGAACCTCAAGAAGTTCGGGATCCCGATCGCCGCAAGGATGCCGATGATCGCCACGGCGATGAGCAGTTCGATCAGGGTGAAGCCGTTCTGGAGCTTCCTCATGAGGAACTCCCGAGCCGGAATAGCTCGTACATTCTATCCAACTCGGGGGCGCCGTCTTACTTACATGCTGAAAATCAATGACTTCGCACGAATCCGCGCGCCAGAACGCACACGATTCGTTTGACCGGTTCCTGAATGGCTACATCCTCGTATCTCGCGACCGTGGGTCTCGCTCACTCTCCGCGGCGGCCCCTCGGAGCGAAGCGCCGGGCTTGGTCCATTTCGTCGGGCCGGCGCCCGAGCTTCACCTCGACCTCACGCGACTTGCCGTCGCGCATGATCTCCAGCTTGACCGTCGCGCCGGGCCGGCGGGACGCCGTTCCCGTTCGAAACGGGGATGGTTCGGCAAGCCAGAACGTACGCACTTCAGCTGGTGACCGCCCGTCGCGGGTCTCCTGCGCAGCCGCGTCGAGCTAGGTTCCCGCTCCGGTGGCGCCCAGCCGCGCCGCAAAGGCGTCCATCGTGCGGGCCGAATAGACCAGCGCGGCTCCCGCATTGACCGAGATCGCGACGCCCAGCGCCTCCACCAATTCCTCGCGGCTCGCTCCGTGGCGCACGGCAGCGTCAACATGGGTAACGATGCACCCATCGCAGCGGGCGGTTACTGCGACAGCGAGCGAGATCAACTCTCGCACCTTGGGGTCGAGCTTGCCGATCTTCGCTGCGCCCTCGGCAATGGCACGATAGCCGCGGACGATATCCGGGCTCTCCTGCGCAATCTGCTGAATGGTAGCGAACAGCTGCTTACGGTACGCTTCCCAATCCTTCATCATGGCGGTGAACCTCCGTGCCGGGCATCCATACCAGCCGCGGCTGAGGACCGCGCTGCCGTCGACGTGTTGCGAGGCAAGCGTGGTCGGCTTCTTCCCGACATCAGAGCGGAGCCCCTGAAGACGCTTCGCTCCAGCGTCGCTAGCGCCATCCCGCCGTCCACTACCACAATGGAGTTTGGGCAAACGAGAAAGATCGGACTGCGCGCTTCGGCGAAGGCGCAGTCCGGTTCGAGCTGAAGACAAAGGCCAGCCGCTCACCGATCGTCGGCGTCCCGTCCGGCGGACGCGGGGACAGAGGGACTGACCGCCGCTCGCGTTCCGCTCAAGACCCAGGCGCGCTGGCTGGGCGAGAAGCGCGGCGCCAATAGCCCGTCGTTGATTTCGCGCGTCACGGCAAAACGCTCAAAGACCGTCGGCGGCAGGTAGAGGCGCGAGTTGTCCGGGAAGCCGTCGGTCGGCGTATCGATGTCTCCTTCTACCGCGGAAATGATGCCGTCTCCGTTCTGGTCGACTCGCGCCACCTCCGCCGCGTACGCGTCGAAGAGGCGTTGCTGCAGGTTCTTCACCTGCGGCTCGAAGGAGGCCCGCCGCACGTACACGTCGAGGAAGATCTCGTTCGCGAGCCCGCTGGGGATTCCCCGCTGGCGGAATTCCCTCTGCGCGTCGACCGTCCCGTCGAACTTGTCAGGGTCGCGCGGCAAGTTGGGATCATCTCCGACGGCCCGGGGATCGTTCTTCACTCCGCTGGGTCCCGAGCCTGGCACGATGGACTGCAGCTTCCCGATCTCGCCGTCGTCGAAGGTATCGGAAGCTGCGCCGAACCTATCGGGGAAACCGCCGGTGAACGGCAACTCGTAGAGCGGGTGGACCCAGTTCGTCCCCAGGTAGTTGAACTCCCAGTAGGCGTGGGCGTCGCTCTGCTGCAGCGAATTGAACGCTCCCATGCTCAGGTGGATCGGCACGACGTTGGTCTGCACGTCCGGGAAGCGATCGGACGGGCTGGAGAAATGCGGCTTCCTTCCGTCGACCGTGAAGACGTGTCCCGGAACGTTGTTGCCGGTGCCCATCCTGCTGAGGAGTGCGGCGTCACGGGGCAGGATGGCGCCGAATCGCGCATGCCCGTCAGGGCGCGCGACAGGGTCCACCGCCGGCACGGTGACGTCGTGGATCATCCATCCTTCGTACCAGCCGCTCTCGTTGTTGATGACGAACAGGCCGGAGATGTCGGTGAAGACGTCGATGAAGGCTCGCGGGTCTGCGGGATCGGTCGGAAGTCCGGGCTTCGGCTCGAGCACCACGCGGACTGCCCCGATCGTCGGCAAGCCGCAGTTGCCGCCGGTGGCGGTCAGCTGCACGCTGTCATTCACTCCGGGAAAGATCTTCGTGAAGACGTTGGGCTCGAAGCCGGTCGTGTCCAGGAGGTAGTATTGGAAGAGCTGGCTGGGAAGGTGGAGATGCGCATCGTGTCACTCCGATGCTGCCGATCCCTTCGCGGCCGGCGCGGCACAGACGAGCAGGCCCAAGAAACCGAGCCCGCAGAACGCCAGCGGGGCCAGCGCCGGCGGCTGGCTGCCCATCTTGATGCC
>Ga0209761_1000032_pt1 | contig 61096 bp, 49 predicted proteins | sample GraSoi013_1_40cm_4_FD_185818 | JGI IMG/M metagenome (GOLD analysis project Ga0209761, IMG submission 185818) | Grasslands soil microbial communities from the Angelo Coastal Reserve, California, USA - Sample 09_25_2013_1_40cm (SPAdes) (version 2) | ecosystem: Environmental > Terrestrial > Soil >... | reverse complement strand
CGATGCCGGCGCGCGCGGCCGCGGAGGCGGCGTATTCAGCGAGGATCCTCGCCTGCTGCAGCTGCGTCAGCTGGAGCGCGACCAGCAGCAGGAACACCATCGCCGGAAGCACGATGGCGGCCTCGACAACCGCCTGGCCCTCTTCGCTACTCCGCATGCGCGAGATGGTGGACCGCGGGCGCCGCCGATCCTATCGGTCAGTCGAGCGACCGGTCTTTTCTCAGAAGTGGTTCGGGAGCAGGGACTCGAACCCCGATTCACGGCTTCAAAGGCCGCTGTCCTACCGTTAGACGACTCCCGACCGGCCCATAGGTTCGCTCACGATGGCAGTTTGCGCAAACGAGATCGCACTTCGCGATCTCCGCCAGCACGTTCTTGATCGATGAGGTCCGGTCATCCGCCTTGGCGATCGAGAACTCCTTTTGTGCAGCGTCTCGATGATCGAAATCCATGACGTATGGCGGGTAGCGAACACCACAGTCGACGCACGGTCCCGTCTTCAAGTCTTCCAGGAGTTGGCGGATCGCTTCACGCTTGAGGCGCTGACGCTGTAGATAGCGAGCCTTGTTGCTTTGGTAGTAGGCGCGATGCATGTCGCGGTGGCACGCGCGACAGTAAGACTGGCGCTGTCCAAGCGCCTTCAGTCTGAAGGCAAACGCTTCCGGCGGAAGCTCGTTGCTGCACCCCAGGCAGACATTCGACTGCACATCTGTACAGTATCACGTCTAGGAGAAGAGGGAATCCACCGGAGTTGCGCGTGACCGTGCTCGCAGCCACGAGCACGCCAGTGACATGTGCGAATCCATCCGCCCAAACTGTTTTATGCGCATGCCGTGGACCACGGATTGACGGGTCTCGTGCCAGGTGCCCAGACTTGACCCGTTGTGTCCGTCGCGGTCGCATTGCGCGGCTGGGCCGTGGAGCGGTAGCAGCAGAGGGCGTCATGCGCCCGTATGTATTCAGAAGCAGGCCGAAATTCTGCCTCGCCTATAGGTCGGCGGTGATCTGGGTCGCGTGTCAGAGATGTGGGCACCCGCACGAAGAGTACTTCGGTCCCCCGGACCGGGACCCACGAGCCGCGGAGATCGCGTTCCTCAAGCGCGAGTACCACCGGGTCGTGGAAATCGCTCGCGCGCGCGCGAAGCCCGCGCAGATGGCATCTCACTGAACGGTCCCGGGGTCGTCAACGGCTGTGCTGTGCGCCCTGCTCGCGCGCGTCGAGCATCTGCACGGCGAACGTTCCGAGCCAGTGCTCGCCTTCGTAGCTCCCGCTGGCGATGAACGGCAGCGATGCCTGGGCGTGCGTGTCTCCGAGGCGCGCCAGCGCGGGCCGCCGCAGAGCCGCGGAGAGCGCGTACAGACAGCGCGCGCGCGACAGATTGAGGCCATCGAGGTGGACGATCTTCGGGTCCGTGCGGTCGGACACGATCGCCGGCGTCAGTCTCGCCACCGGCAGGAACGCCTTCACCCAGGCGCGAAACTCGTGCGGGGAGAGGACGCGCGCCATCAGCGCCGCCTCCTCCAGCGAGGGCGAGAGGAAGTCCTCGCCACCGGGCTCCCACTTGAGCGGCGCCTCCGTGTCCTTCGCGAAGTAGGTCCGCGCGCGCTCGGCGACGAGCGCGCCGAGTTTGCCGTCGTGGACGGCCTGCGCGTAGTCCAGCGCCAGCGAGAGCCCGAAGGCGGTGTTCGGATGCACGCCGGTGCGGATGGGATAGGTCTGCCGCGGCAGGAAGTCGAGGAAAGCGCGGGTGACGGTGTCGGCGAGCGGTTGCAGCGCCTCCGCCCAGCGTCGCGCCTCGGGCGAATCCCAGGCGCGCAGCTCGGCCTCGAGCTTCAGGAGCCACGCCCAGCCGTAGGTCCGCTCGAAGCTCTTGCGGTTCGGCTGGCCGAAGTACGCCACCTCCACGGCGACGGCCTCCGGAGCGAGGTGCTCGTCGAGCAGCGCGCGGATCTCCGCCGCCTCGGGGAGCTGCGGGAACTGCCGCAAGAGGCGCGCGAGCATCCAGTGGCCGTGCACGGTCGAGTGCCAGTCGAAGCAGCCGTAGAACGCCGGATGGAGTGCGCGCGGCGACAGCACCTCTTGTGCGCCATTCATCACGTGATCGAGCTTGTTCGGATATTCCTGGCGCGCGCACCTGAGCGCGAGCCGGGCAAAGTGCGAAGCCGCCCCGGCATCGAGCGACAGCGCGACCGCGAGGACGTGGACCATCCGCGCAGTCTACTCCGCGCGCAGTGATAGGACGGCCGATCGCGGGAGCGCGACGTCCCCGAAGGGGACGTCAGGACAGCGAAAGGAGCGCGCCGACGTGCCGGGCGATGACACGCTCCTCGTCCGCCGCGATCACCTGGACGGCGAATCTTCCGAGATGCGACAGTCCCGCGCAGATCCGCTCTCGCACTTCGGCCGCATGCTCGCCGATGCCTCCGGTGAACACGAGCGTGTCGAGACCCCCGAGCACCGCCGCGAGCGCCGCGGCGGCCTTGCATGCCTGGTAGCAGAACATCTCTACGGCGAGCCGCGCGCGCGGATCGCGCGAGGCGAGCAGCGTCTTCATGTCGGACGTCAGTCCGGAGACGCCGAGAAGACCCGACTCCCGGTCGACGACGCGCGCGATCTCCTCGCGCGACATCCGCTCCAGGAGAAAGACGATCACGCCCGGATCCAGATCGCCGGTTCGCGTCCCCATCATGAACCCGCCGGCGGGCGTCAATCCCATCGTGGTGTCGACGGAAACGCCGTCCCTGACGGCGCACATGGACGAGCCGTTTCCCAGGTGCGCGATCACCGCCTTGCCCCGCAGCCGCAACTCCGACGCCGCCCACTCGTATGAGAGCCCGTGGAAGCCGTACCTGCGCACGCCGAGCGCCTCGATGCTGGCGGGGAGCGCGAACCGCCGTGCCACGTCAGGCAGCGTGCGATGGAAGGAGGTGTCGAAGCACGCGATCTGGGGGACCCGCGGATGCCGGGCCGCCACCGCATCGATGGCGCCCAGGGCGGGCGGCAGGTGCAGCGGCGCGAACGGCACCGCGTCGCGCAGCTTCGCCAGAACGCCCGCATCGATGCGCACCGGTTCGAGCAGCTCCGGGCCTCCGTGCACTAGACGATGTCCGACCGCCGAGGGCGTCGGCAGTCCCGCCAGCGCGTCGTGCACCGCGTCCGCGTGCGTGGCGTGTCCGCCCGGCACGCCGATCCCGGTGACGGCGCCGCCGCCGGTCCGCCTCTCCCCCTCGAACACCGCGTACTTCAGCGACGACGACCCGCAGTTCAGCGCCAGGATCACGGCGTCCAGGTCCAGTCCCGGATCTCCGGCATGTCCTCGAGCTGCTGCTTCACGTATGCCGTGTGGCGGCGCAGCATGAGCTCGCATTCCTCGATCAGCTGATCGGCGTTCTCGGGCGGGCGCCGCGCCCTGCGCAGCGCCTCGATCGCCAGGTGGAAGCGGCTGATCCGGTTGAGCACCACCATGTCGAAGGGCGTCGTGGTGGTTCCTTCCTCGTCGTACCCGCGCACGTGGAAGCGGCGCGCGTTCTGCCGGCCGTGCAACAGCGCGTGCAACACGTTCGGATAGCCATGGAAGGCGAAGACGACGTCGACGTCCCGGGTGAAGAGCTGCACGAACTGGTCCGCTGGCACACCGTGCGGGTGCTCGTGCGGATCGGCGATCGCGAACAGGTCGACCACGTTGACGACGCGCACCTGCAGCCCGGGCGCGCGCTGGCGCAGCCAATGCGCGGCGGCGATCGTCTCCAGGGTGGGAATGTCGCCCGCGCAGCCGAGCACCACGTCCGGATCGTCGATGCCGCTCGACGCCCAATCCCAGATCCCCGCTCCGCGGGCGCAGTGGGCGCGCGCCTGGTCCATCGACAGCCATTGCAGCTGCGGTTGCTTGTCGATGACGATCAGATTGACGTAGTTGCGGCTGCGCAGGCAGTGGTCGGCGACCGAGAGCAGGCAGTTCGCGTCCGGCGGCAGGTAGACGCGAGCCACCTCTCCCTGCTTGGAGATCAGGGTATCGATGAAACCGGGACCCTGGTGCGAGAACCCGTTGTGGTCGTTGCGCCAGCAGGTGGAGGTGAGCAGGACGTTGAGGGAGGCGACCGGCGCGCGCCAGGGCAGCTCGCGGCACATCTCGAGCCACTTGGCGTGCTGGGTGGTCATCGAGGCCACCACCATCGCGAACGCCTCGTAGGTGCAGAACAAGCCGTGACGACCGGTCAGCACGTATCCCTCCAGCCACCCTTCGCAGTTGTGCTCGGAGAGCACTTCCATCACCCGCCCGTCGGGCGCGAGGTGATCGTCGCCGGCGACGCGTTGCTCGACCCAGCAGCGCTCCGTCGTCTCCAGCACGGATCCGAGGCGATTCGAGGTCAGCTCGTCGGGGCAGAACAGCCGGAAGTTCTGTTGCCGCCGGTTCTTGGCGAAGACGTCCCGCAGCATGGCGCCCAGCTGCCGGACGGATTCGTGCCGCACCGTGGCCGGCGCTTTCACCTCGACGGCGTACTCCGTGTAGTCGGGAAGCTCGAGCGGCACCAGGACCCGGCCTCCGTTCGCGTGCGGGCTTGCGCTCATGCGCTTCTGACCGCGAGGCGCCAGGGCGTCGAGGAAGTCCCGCGGCGCGCCGGATTCGTCGAACAGCTGCTCGGGGCGATACGACTTCATCCAGGCTTCCAGCCGCCGGAGATGATCGGGATTCTCGCGGACCTGCGCGATCGGCACCTGGTGCGCGCGGAAGGTGCCTTCCACCTGCACCCCATCGACCGTCTGCGGGCCGGTCCAACCTTTCGGCGTGCGCAGCACGATCAGCGGCCAGCGTGGCCGTCCCGGCGCGCCCGCTCTCGCGCTCTGCTGGATCTCGCGGATGCGGTCGTGGCACGCGTCCAGCGTTTCTGCCAGCGCGGCGTGGACGCGGGCAGGGTCGTCGCCGACGACGAAGAACGGCTCGTACCCATGCCCGCGGAGGAGCCACCCCACCTCCTCGTCGCCCTTGCGAGCGAGCACCGTCGGATTCGCGATTTTGTAGCCGTTCAGATGAAGCACGGGCAGCACCGCGCCGTCGCGCGCGGGATTGAGGAAGCTGATGCCCTTCCACGACCCTTCGAGTGGCCCGGTCTCCGCCTCGCCGTCGCCGACCACCGCCATCACCACCAGATCAGGGTTGTCGAACGCGGCGCCGAAAGCGTGCGTGAGCACGTACCCGAGCTCGCCGCCTTCATGGATGGAGCCCGGCACCGGCGGACTCACGTGGCTCGGGACGCCGTAAGGGGTGGAGAACTGCCGGAACAGCCGGTCCATCCCTTGGCCGTCGCGGGAGACCTCCGGGTAGATCTCGCTCCAGGTGCCCTCGAGCCAGACGTTCGCGATCAGGGCCGGGCCCCCGTGCCCCGGTCCTGCGAGGAAGATCGCGTCGATGTTGCGCTTGCGGATCAACCGGTTCATGTGCGCGTAGAGCAGCGACAGTCCCGGCGAGGTGCCCCAGTGCCCGAGCAGGCGCGGCTTGATGTGCTCGGGGCGGAGGGGTTCGCGCAGCAGCGGATTGGACTGGAGATAGATCTGGCCGACGGCCAGGTAGTTCGCCGCGCGCCACCAGGAATCCAGCAGGTTCAGTTCGCTCGCACCGAGGGTATGAGGCATGGGCTCCTCCAGCACTCGGCAGCGCACTTTACGCCCGCAGCGGCTGAAATGGTCGGGCGAAGCCGTGCCTGGTTGGTGTAGATCGCACGCCTCATGGGTCTTTCCATCGGCATCGTCGGACTGCCCAACGTGGGCAAGAGCACTCTGTTCAACGCCCTGTCCGGCGCATCCGTGCTCGCGGCCAACTATCCCTTCGCGACCAAGGATCCGAACGTCGGAGTGGTCCCCGTACCCGACGACCGGGTGGAGAAGCTCGCGGCGCTCTACAAACCGAAGAAGACCACGCACGCGGCGCTGCAGTTCGTGGACATCGCCGGGCTCGTGCGCGGCGCCTCCAAGGGCGAGGGCCTGGGCAACCAGTTCCTCGCCAACATCCGCGAGGTGGACGCGGTCGCGCACGTGCTGCGCTGCTTCAGCGATCCGGACGTCGTGCACGTGGACGGAACCATCGATCCCCTGCGCGACAAGGAGGTGGTCGATACCGAGCTGCAGCTCAAGGACCTCGAGTCGCTGGAGAAGAAGCGGGAACGGCGGCTCAAGGACGCCAAGGCCCCGGGCAAGCCCGGAGAAGAAGCGAAGGCGGATCTTGCCGTCTACGACAAGGTGAGGGCGGCGCTGGAGGCGGGCCGGCCAGCGCGCAGCGTCCCACTCGGCGAGGAGGAGGAGCCGCGGGCCCGGGAGCTGTTCCTGCTCACCGCAAAGCCCGTGCTCTACGTGGCGAACGTCGATGAGTCCCAGCTCGCCGCGCTCGATTCCGATCCGCTGGTCGCCAAGGTCCGTGCGCTCGCGCGAGCGGAGGGAGCCCGGATGGTCGCGATCTGCAGCAAGGTGGAGGCGGAGATCCAGCAGCTTCCGGAGGCGGAGCGCGGCGAGTATCTCGCGACCGTCGGTCTGTCCGAGCCCGGCCTGAACCGGCTGGTGCGCGAGGGGTTCGCGCTGCTCGGTCTGCAGAGCTTCTTCACGGGCGGCGAAGACGAGTGCCGCGCCTGGGTGATCCGCAAAGGGACCCGCGCACCGCAAGCGGCGGGGGCGATCCACAGCGATTTCGAGCGCGGGTTCATCAAGGCGGAAGTGATCCGCTGGGACGAGCTGCTCCGGCACGGCTCGGAAGCGGCGGCCAAGAGCCGGGGAGCGATGCGGGTGGAGGGCAAGGACTACGTCGTCCAGGACGGCGACGTGATGCACTTCCTCTTCAACGTGTGAGGGACTTCATGACTCGGGTGCATCTCCGCTTCGATCACCCGGGCCCGTGTCTTCACCACCGTGAAGGCGACGCGCCGGTTCGCCGCCCGGCCTTCCACGGTGCCGTTGGTGGCGACGGGCCGCGTCGGTCCGAACCCGCGCGGGACCGGCGGAACGGCCCTCGCGAGTTGCTCGTTCGCATATCTCTGGCTGCACGCCGCGGGCGACCATCCCAGTCCGAGCAGGAACCGGGCGCGGGGCGCTCCCACTCCGTCGGTCAGGGCGCTCCCGCCGGCGACGTCGATCGCCAGATTGCCCGCGGGGCCCAATGTTCCGCCCAGGCGCCACTCGGCCGGAGCCGATCCCGCCGCGAAGCCCGCCCGCAGGAACGAACGACCTTCCAGCTCCAGATAGATGCGCCGCGGGATCCAAGCGCGGAAGGGGGCGATGCCGTATCCGACGCCTGCCCGCAGCCCCGCCTCGCTGCCCGACTTCACGTCGAGGAACTCGCGGGCCGGCCGCGCGCGCACGTAGGCGTTGGCGAGGAGATCGAGGCTCCCCGCCCGGACCGCTGCGAGGCTGCGGCGCCCCCGACCGCGTCCTCTCGCGACGGACCCGGACGTCCCGAAAGTGGCGGCAGTGTACGCCGTGTGCCCGGGCTCCTACAAGCGAGCACATCCGAGCACCGTGCGCACCGTGATGTCGCAGACGGCGTCGGCCCGATTGTGGCCGGAATTCAAGGCTAGACTGGGACGGCCCGACGTCGTTTCAGAACGAAGCCGGCACGCTGACCTTCTGCACCACGTTTCCTGACTTGTCGATCACCTGAAGGTCGATGCTACGGCGTCCGCGCGGCCCGGAAACGCGGCCGGTGGCGGTGAGCTGCGGATCGTTTGCCAGCTGGAACTGCGGCATCCCGTCGAGCGCCGCGCGCAGCTCGCTCGCGAGCAGCGTCGCGAGCTCGGGCTGCGTCCCGGGTCCGGGCTGCACGGCTTCGATGCTGATCTTCAGCGGCGTGGAAGTGAGCGTGTCGCCATCCTCGATGTTCCCCCCGGCCTCGCGCTTGATGCGCCCGCTGCAACCGCTCCGCGACCAGCTGCTGAGCAGGAACCAGCCCTTGCGCGCCTCCTGCTCGGTGACGTCGTCGCGGCCGGAGATCTCGAAGAACTCGCCCTTGAACGGTTCGCCGGAGTCGAACGAGCAGGAAGCCGTCCCGTTCGGGAGCGCGTTGAGGATCCTGCCGGTCAGCTTCGGGAACCGCAGCGCGAGCGAGCGCGCCGCCGCCTGCGCCCCGTCCTTCACTTGCGCGGCGTCGAAATCGCCCAGCACCTCGCTGGAAGCGGCCGCCTGCGAGGCGCTCGCCGGAGCCGGTCCGAGAAGCTTGTCGCCGAGGCGCCGCGCCAGCTGCTTGGCGCCCGCCTCGATCTGCTCGTCGGAGCCGACCTTCAGCGTCTCCGCGAATGCCACCTGGGCGCTGGTCGAGTCGAGCGCCCGCAGCGAGATCACGTAGCTGCGTCCCTTGGTTCCCACCGTCCCGAGCACGATCCAGCGCGCGCCGACGAGCTGCGCGACCTTGATCTGCACCTCGTCGCTCATCACGCCGGACTGCGCCAGCATCTGCTCCTTCATCACCTTGGCGATCTGCTGGCGCTCCACCACGCGGAACCGCCCGTCGCCGACGAGCTGATCGGTCAGCGCGTCGCTCACCTCCGACGCCATGTCCGCGTCCGCGTTTCCGCGCGCGGTCACTTCGGCAACGGCGACGGTGGTGGGTCCACCCTGCCCCTGAGCGAAGGCTGCCGGGGACAGTGAAAAGAGAGCCGCAAAGGTAAGGAAATTGCGCATGTGCCTGCCCCGCAGAAGCGTTTCTTCCTGCTACCGTGGACGGGCGGTCGCCGCAAGTTGGCCACCGCCGCCAGAGCGGTTCGAGAATTTGACCCTACCGCGAGGCGGGTGCTAGCGATCGGATCGCGCAACCTGCGCAAGTACCTTGGGGAAATCGACCATGAAGAATCCCGTTCTCGGCGCGATCGGTGCAGTGCTCGTCTGCGCCTGCGGCACGGTGGCCGTGCGCGTTCCGGTGATGAAGCCGGCCGAGATCAACATGGCTCCGTACCAGAGCGTCGCCATCGGCGAGATGACGGGCGCGGGCAACCGGCCGATGAGCGATTCGCTGGAGGAAGCGTTGGTGAACACCAACCGCTTCACCGTGGTCGATCGCCAGCACATGGCGCAAGTGATGCGCGAGCTGCAGCTCTCCTCCACCGATCTGGCGGATCCGCGGGCGGCGGCGAAGCTCGGCAGGGTGGTGACCGCGGGCGCCCTGATCTTCGGAGACGTGCAGAGCAACTATCGCGAGCAGCCCAACGAGTCGCGCTACCAGGACGACAAGAAGGTCTGGCACACCTGGTACTCGATCAAGGGCGAATCGTACGTGCGCGCAACGTTCAAGGTCGTGGACGTCTCGACCGGCCGGCTGATCGTCGCCAAGACCTACGAGGAGAGGCGCGACGATACGAACCGCGCGCTCGATCGCCGCCCGGAGTCGATCGATCGCATCGCGCTGGAGAACGGCGCGCGCCGCGCCGTGGTCGAGCGCTTCATGAAGGCGATCGTTCCGCACCAGGAGTACCAGTACGCCCACTTCCAGAAAGACTCCGACATTCCGCAGCTGGAAGGCGGCATCGGCTGGGCGGAGCGCGGCGATTGGAAGAACGCGCAGAGCACGTTCAACGACGCGGTCCAGGCGGCGGAGAAGAACGTGAAGCTGAAGGCCGGCCAGGTCGGGAAGTGCTACTGGAACCTGGGCCTTTCCTACGAGTACGCGGGCGACTACGACAAGGCCGAGGCGATGGTGAACAAGGCCTACTCGCTCTCCAACGAGCGCGAGATGCTCGCGGAGATCGACAACATCCACCGGCTGCAGGCAGACGCGAAGAAGCTTGCGGAGCAGAACGCGGCGCCCGAGGTCAGCCTTGCGAAGTAGGTTCCTCGCTCTCACCGCGCTCGCGCTCGCTTGCCTCGGCGAGAAGCCGGCGGTGAAGACCAGCTCCTCGCCGAGGCCGCCGGCCTGGCTCGCCAAGGCGCCCTCCTCGCCGGAGGCCCTGTACTTTTCGGGGGCGAAGGAAGGAGCGGCTTCGCTCGAGGAGGGCAAGGCGAGCGCCGTCGAGTCGGCGCGCAGCCAGGCGGCGCAGTACATCGGGGTCGAGATCAGCGCCGAGCATCACGACGTGATGAGCACGGAGGAGGCGGAGAACAAGGCCAAGGACACGGTGAAGAGCCGGGCCAACGCCATGCTCCGCTCCGCCGAGCTGGCCGACGTCTACTACGAGAGGATCTCGCGCGAGGTCGGGGCCGGGACCATCGACCGGTACGACGTGTGGGTGCTGCTCAGGCTCCCTCGAGCCGAAGTGGAGAAGGAGCGCCAGCGGCAGGCCCAGGAGGCCCAGCAGACGGCCGCTGCCGCACTGGCCCGGTATCGCGAGGGGCGCGACCAGGAGAAGCAGGGCAACCTGATCGCCGCCCTGGTGCGGTATCGCGATGCCGTCGGGAAGGCGAAAGACGTGGCCGGGAGCACGCCGACCGCAGACCGGGAGATCGCCACGGCCGCCGCGCTCTTGCAGAAGGCGCAGGACGCCGCGAACGCTGCCCAGGCGAAGGCGCGACGAGCCATCCTGGTCGCTCCGGACTGGGTGGCCGGCGTCGTGACGCAAGCTCTCTCCAGGAAGGGGTTCAAGGCGCAGACGCAGAGCGACACCAGCGAGGACACGGCCCTGGCCCAGGCGAAGGCGCAGGGCACACCGTGGGTGATCGTGGTCCGTGCGACCACCACCCAGGGAGGCCGGGTCTTCGCGCAGGTGGCCGCCACGGCCGCCCTGGATGTCCGTGCTCTGGATGCGCGGAACGGGGTCGTGGTCGCCTCGGCGCAGAAGCAGGCGAAAGGGGTGGGGCGCACCCCGGAGGCAGCGCAGCAGGCCGCGGCGAGCGAGGCAGGGCTCGACGCGGGCAACGATCTCGCGGCATTGCTGGTAGCGAAGGAAAACGAGGGACTCTAACGAGCGCGCGTCGGCAAGGCCGCCGCAGAACATGGAGGAACGACAGTGAAGAAGATTCTTGGGTTCACGATGGTCGCGGTACTCGCCGCGTGCGGCGGCAGCAAGCAGCCGGAGATGTCGAACCAGGTTCTGCACGCGAACGGGCCTGACTGGGTGAACCGCGGCACGGGCGCGTTCGGCGGCGACAAGGGGAAGGTGTTCTACGGCGTCGGCATCGCCAGCGGAATCCGCAACGCGGCCATGCGCCGCTCCACCTCGGACTCGCGCGCCCGGGCGGAGATCTCGAAGATCCTCGACACCTATGTGTCCGTACTGAACAAGGATTACATGGCGTCGACCACGGCGGGCGACATGAGCCAGTCCTCGGAAGAGCAGCACGTCCAGCAGGCGCTCAAGACGTACTCGCAGATGGAGCTCTCGGGCGTCCAGATCATCGACCACTGGGTCGACACCGACGGGACCGAATACGCCCTCGCCGCGCTCGAGATGGACTCCTTCAAGAACAACCTGGACAAGATGAAGGAGTTGAACGCCAAGGTGCGCGACACCGTGCGCGCGAACGCCGACAAGGCCTTCGATGAGCTCTCGGCCGAGGAAGCGAAGCGGCAGCGTTGATCGACCGACAGGGATAGGCCCTGCCGCTTCGGAGGGCCTGTTTTGCGGGCCGGCCACGATACTGGCCGGCCCGCGCCGTTTGGAGGCCGCGCTCGATGAACCGGCTGGCCCTCGCCGTCGCCCTCTGCTGCTTCGCATGCGCGGGGGCGCGCAAGCAGGCCGAGCCGCCCCCGAAGCTGAACCGCTGGGGCACGCCATGGAAGGAGGGCATTGCCGTTCCGGCCTGGGTCGAGAGGGTGCCCGAGAGCGGCAACGGCAAGCTGGTGGCGGTGGGCTATTCGCGGCCCAGCTTCTGGCCGCAGGACGCGATCAACGCGGCGGCCGACGACGCCCGGGGGAAGCTCGCGCTGGCGTTGGCGTCGCACGTCGAAGTGCTCGGCCTGGACGCGGCGACCGGAGCCGCGATTGGCAGCGGCGCCATCATCAACAAGGAAGCGACGGACGTGGTGATGCAGAACTCGCATCTCGAGGCGACCTGGACCGACGAGAACGGAGAGCGAAGCGAGCCCGGTGGGGTCTGGACGTTGGCGATGCTGGAGATCGATTCGATCAAGGGAAAAACACGCCTCGATGCGCCGGCGGCCCCGGCCGCGGGAAAGAGCGGTCCTTCCTGGCTCGATCACCTGCCGGGGTCGAAGGGCCGCATCTACGCCACGGGTTACTCGGGACCGACCTATCACGCCGAGGACGCGAAACGGTACGCGGGCGAGGATGCGATCGACAATCTCGCCGCCTCGCTGCGGGCGCACGTGCAAGCGTACACGCTGCTGGTCGAGAGCGCGTCGGGGCTGACCGTCGATCAGTTCTCCCGGACGGTCGACGATCCGGATACCGCGTTCAGGGACCTGGTGCGCAAGAACGCGAAGCTGGAAGCGACCTGGGTCGATCGGGACGGCTCGCGGCCGGGTGATCCGCCGGGCGCCGTCTGGGCGCTCGCGTCCATCGACGTCCAGTCGACCGCCGGTGCCGTGAAGCCAGTGGAGAACCGGGACCTCGGTCCGGCTCTCGACCGCGAAGGCAACGCTCCCCCCGAGCCGTAGTCGCCTAGCGACGATTGTTTTCAGGCTGCACAGAGCGGGAGACGTGTTTCCCGAGGCGGGCAGCCAGCAGGAGCGCGGAGATCATCGGCTGCGGGTCGGCCTTGCCTTTCCAGGCGATGTCGTCCGCGGTCCCGTGGTCCGGGCTCGTGCGCGCGAACGGCAGGCCGAGCGTGACGTTCACGGTGCTCTGGAAGTCGAGGAGCTTCGCCGGGATCAGGCCCTGATCATGGTAGAGGGCGACCACCGCGTCGAACTCGCCCCGCGCGGCGCGCGGGAAGAGTCCGTCCGCGGGCCACGGCCCTGTCGCGTCCACGCCGGCAGCCTTCGCCTGGGCGATGCCCGGCGCCACGATGCGCTCATCCTCGTCGCCGAAGATGCCGCCGTCGCCCGCATGTGGGTTGAGCCCGCAAACGGCGATGCGGGGAGACGCGATGTCCCAGCATTCGCGCAGCTCCCGCGCGGTCAGCCCGGCGACGAACGCGATCTGGCTGGAGGTGAGGGAACGGGCCACCTCCGCCAGCGCGAGGTGGCTGGTGGCGAGCGCGACGCGCAGGCGTGGACCCGCCATCATCATCGCGACCCGCGCCCCTGTCATTGCCGCCAGGTATTCTGTGTGCCCGACGAATCCGCGTTCGCCCAGCGCGACCCGCTCCTTGGAGAGCGGAGCCGTGCAGAGCGCGCCGGCCTGCCCGTCGATGCAGGCGCGCGCGGCACCTCGCACGTACTCCAGCGCGCTCGCTCCCGCCTCTCCCGACGTGGGATGCGGCCCGAGCGAACCGATCTGGACGATCTCGCATTCGAGGCGGACTCCGCGCAGCGCCGCCGCCCGTTGCAGCGTCCGGGCGTCGCCATGGACGACGATTTCAGCCGCGCTCCGCACCGTGGGAGTCGCGAGCGCGGCTACCACCACCTCTGGGCCAATCCCCAGCGGATCGCCCATCGAGACGGCGATGCGGACCATCAGAGCTTCTCGTCGACCTGCGCCGTCTTGCGAAGCTGCGCCAGGTAGTGCTCGCGCTCCTTCATCACCGATTCCCCCGCGAGCCGGTTGCGAATCTCTTCCTGCACTTCCGCGAGCGGCCGCGCGGCGATCTGCCGGCGATCCTCCACGGTGACGAGGTGGAACCCGCCGTGATCTCCGGTGACGCGGATCAGACCGGAGATCTCTCCCGGCTGGAGCGCAAACGCCGCCTGCTCGAGCTGCGGAAGCATCTGGCCGCGCCGGAAATATCCCAGGTCGCCACCTTCCCTGGCAGTGGGACCGTCGGAGACGTCGCGCGCCACCTTGGCGAAGCTCTCTCCTTCCCGGATGCGGCGCAGGGCCGCGTCCGCTTTCGCCCGGGCGGCGCTCTGTTGAGCAGCGGTCGCGCCGTCCGGCACGGCGATGAAGATGTCGCGCGCGCGCACTTCGTGCTCGGCATTCCGGGTCATGTTCGCGTACGCGGCCTGCACTTCCTCGTCGCTCACCCGGCGCGGCTTCACCTTGTATTGCAGCAGGCGGATGGTGAGTTGCTGCCGCTTCAGCGAATCGCGCACCGTCTCCATGCTCATTCCCTGCTGCGCGAGCGCCTGGCGGAACTGCGCCATGTCCATCCGGTTCTCGCGCGCGAGCTGCTCGACGAGATGCTCGAGCTCGTCGTCGCTCACGTCGATGCCCAGCGCGCTCGCCTCGCTCGCGACCAGCTGCTCGTCGATGAGCTGATCGAGGGCGTGCTTGAGGATCTCTCTTCGCTGCGCATCGCCCGCCGGGCCGGCGGCCGCCCGGGCCAGCTCGGGCGCCACCCGCTCCTCGACCTCCGAGAGCGTGATGGGATGACCATTCACCACGGCCGCGATCCGGTCCTTGATCTCGGCCCCCGCCGCAACCGGCAGCAGGGCAAGCAGCAGGAGAAGACGCATGACGCCGCGGAACATAACGGATCCACCCTTCAGAAAGGAAGAATTACCGGACGAGGGCGAGGGTGGTGTCGTCGATCTTGATCTGGGCCGAAGAACGGAGTTGTTGCAGCAGCTGACGTTCCGCTTGTGCGCGCTTTTCCGTTGTTGCGCGGCGCTCGACCTCGGCCTTCACGTCTTCGAACTTCAGCGTCCGAGGCCCTCGCCGGCCGAGCACCTTGAACACGTGGTAGCCGTAGGGAGAGGCCATGACACCGGAGATCTTGTTGTTCCCGAGCGAGAAGCAGGTGTCGTCGAACACCTTCGGCATCGTTCCCTTCGAGAACCAGCCCAGATCGCCCCCGTTGCGCGCATCCGGGGAGGTCCCTGCCTGGCGCGCCAGCTTGTCGAAGGCCGCCCCGGCGCGGAGTTGATCGAGGACGCTCTTCGCCTCTTCCGGCGTACGCACCGAGATCTGCAGGCAGTGCACCGACTCGGGCTCCTCGAACTCGCCCCGGTGCGTGTCGTAGAAGGCGCGCGTCTCGGCCGGCGAGGCGCGCTCGGCGCGGGTCTGCTCGGCCACGTACTTCTCCGCCAGGAGCCGCTCGCGCGTGTCGTCCGAGAGCTGCTCGGGATTCAACCCGGCGCGCGCGAGCTGCTCGCCCCAGGCCGCCCCGCCCTTGCGCGTATCGTCGGCGAGAGCGTCGGTCGCGCGTTGCACCTCGGCCTCGCTCACCGCCATCCCGGCCGCCTTCGCACGCTGCAGCACGATCGTGCGGTCGACCAGCGCGTCTACGATGGCGCGCGCCAGCTTGGGGACGTCCTCCGGGGCGACCTTCGCCTCCCCCTCGGCGGAGGCTCGCCGCATCCGGTCGAGCTCCAGCTGCACGCGCGTGACCGGGATGGGCGCGCCGTTCACCACGGCGGCCGCGCGCGGCGGGGGAGGAGCGGGCGGCGCAGCCCGGCGGCAGGCCGGCGAGCCGAACAAAAGCCCGAGCGCCGCCACCGCTCCCGCACGATGAGCCCGGGCCGTTACGACCGGGACTGGAACACATTTCATGACCCGCCTGCGAATGTTTGCGCTCAAGAGTAGCCGCTAACCGGCCTTCGGCCGGCGCGGCTAGTTCCCGCCGATCTTCGACGCGGCCGTCGGTGGCGCCTTCTGCCCGGGCTGCGACACCGGGGCGACCGGCGGCAGGGCCGGAATCGGGTGCCCGGAGGAGATGCTCGCCGGCTGCTGCGGCGCAGGAGCCGCGTCGACCTGGATCTTCTCCAGCTCCTGTTCGTGGATCGCCACCTTGGCGTTGTCGCGCAGCTTCTTCACCCACTCGTCGTAGTCGCGGCTGCGCCGCTCGCGCGCCATGCGCTGCCGGATCGGCTCCTTGCTCTCCTCGAAGCTGCGATTCATCGCCACCGTCTTCACCTGCAGCTTCACCAGCTCGACGCCGGCGGGCGTCTCGAAGGGCTGCGTCTTGTCGCCCGGGTTCTTCAGGTCGAACGCCGCGTTCGCCAGCTCGGCGTTGTACGCCTTGGTCAGCTCGTCCTTGGAGAGGAAGCGCAGATCGCCGCCCAGCGGAGCCGAGAGCGCATCTTTGCTCTCCTTGATGGCGGCGGTCTGGAACGCGTTCGTCTCGCCCTTCTTCTCACGGGCGTCGATGTCCTTGAGCAGGGCGGCCGCCTTCTTCTTCGCTTCCGCGCGCTCCCTGGCGTCTTTCGCCGGCAGGAGGATGTGGAACACCCGCGCCCGCTCCGGCTTCACGAAATCGTCCAGGTGCGCGTCGTAGAACTTCTTCAGCTCCTCGTCGGGGATGTCGGTGCCCGCGAGCTTCGAATCGAGCTGGTGCTTGATGAGCTCCTGGATCATCGCCCGCTTCATCTGCTCGCGCACCGCCGGGCTCTTGTCGTATCCCTGACGGATGGCCTCTTGCGCGAGCAGTTCGTTGCGGACCATGTTCTCGAGGAATTCCTTCTTGCGCTCGAGGGTGTTGTAGCGCGCCCGCAGGAACGGGCTGGTCTCATTGAGCCTCTGGCGCACCTCGTCGGCGGTGATCTTCTCGTCGCCGACCTCGGCGACGACCGGTCCGGACTTCTCGCCCTTGCGGCAAGCGGCGAGGGCGAGCGTGGCACAAAGAACGCTGGCAAGGCGGGTGTTCATGCGGCGGATCCTTCGTGAGGGGGCCGAGCGGAGATACCAGAGGCAGGCGGGTACGGCAAAGAGTTAGAACGGTCATGAGATGTGTTCTAGCTAGTTTGCACGTGCGCAGGTGCGCAGCTCGCGAACGAGCTGGCGAGCGCTCTCCAGGGCGGCCGCGTCGCCGTCCACCGCGGCTACCAGCTCCATTCCCGGGGTGAGGCGGTATCTGCCCTTTCCCTTCGCCACCAGCTGCGCCAGGCGGGAAGGGTCCAGGGCCGCGTCCGGTCCGAGCTGCACCACCAGCCGCCCTGGTCCGCTCTTGAGCCCGCGCATGCGCAGCGCGCGCAGCTCGTTCTTGAGCGACATCACCTCGACGAGAGCGTCGACCTCCGGAGGCGGCTCGCCGCATTGATCGCGCAGCTCGCCCTTTGCGTCGTAAAGCGCTTCCTCCGTCGCTGCCGACGCCAGCCGCTTGTAGAAGAAGAGCCGCTGCTGCACGTCCGGAACGTAATCCTCCGGGATCAACGCCGGAATCGGCAGCTCGACGTCCGGCTCGAACTCCTCCGCCCTCGGTTCCTCGCCCTTGAGCTGCGCGACGGCCTCCTCCATCAGCTGCGTGTACAGGTCGAAGCCGACGGAAGCGATGTTGCCGCTCTGGTCCGGACCGAGCAGGTTGCCGGCACCCCTGATCTCCAGGTCGTGGGAGGCGATCTGGAAACCTGCGCCCAGCTCCGTGAACTGCTGCAATACAGATAGCCGCTTCTGCGCGTCGCGCGTGATCCTCCGCCGCGCCGGAATGAGGAGGTACGCGTAGGCGCGCTCGCGGCTCCGGCCGACGCGGCCGCGGATCTGGTAGAGCTGCGACAGCCCGAAGTGGTCGGCCCTGTCGACCAGGATGGTGTTGGTGGAGGGGATGTCCAGCCCGCTCTCGATGATCGCGGTGCAGAGCAGCACGTCGTGCTTGCGGTCGACGAACTCGGTCATGACCCTCTCGAGCTTGCCTTCCGGCATCTGTCCGTGCGCAACCGCGATCTTCGCCTGAGGAACGAGCTTCGTCAGGTAGTCGAGCACGCCGTCCATGGTCTCGATCCGGTTGTGCAGGAAGAAGACCTGGCCACCTCGGGCCAGCTCCCGCTCGATGGCCTCCTTGATCGTCGCGCCGTCGAACTTCGAAACGAAGGTGCGGATGGCGCGCCGGTCCACCGGGGGGGTGCCGATGATGGAGAGATCGCGCACTCCCATCATCGACATGTGCAACGTCCGCGGAATCGGCGTCGCGGTGAGGGTGAGCACGTCCACCAGCTTGCGCAGCTTCTTCAGTTGCTCCTTGTGTTTCACGCCGAAGCGTTGCTCCTCGTCGACCACCACCAGCCCGAGGTCCTTGAACGAGACGTCGGCGGAGAGCAAGCGGTGGGTGCCGATGATCACGTCCACCCTTCCCTCTCGCGCGCGCTGCAGGATCTCGCGGATCTGCTTCTCGTCGCGCAGCCGGGAGACCATCTCCACCGTCACCGGGTAATCCGCGAACCGTCTGCCGAAGGTGCGGAAGTGCTGCGCCGCGAGCACCGTCGTCGGCACCAGCACGGCCACCTGCTTTTTGTCCTCCACGGCCTTGAAGGCGGCCCGCAGCGCGACCTCGGTCTTGCCGTACCCCACGTCTCCGCAGACGAGCCGGTCCATCGGCTTCTTCTGCTGCATGTCGCCGAGCACCTCGCCGATGGCGCGCTCTTGATCGGGGGTCTCCTCGAACTCGAAGTCGGCCTCGAACTGCCGGTAGATCGCGTCCGGCGGCGTGTACGCGTATCCCTGGTGCGCGGCTCGCGCGGCGTAGATGTCGAGCAACTCGGCGGCCATCTTCAGCAGCTCTTCCTTGACCCGGGCTTTTCGCTTCTCGAAGGTCTGACTCTTGAGCGAGTCGAGGCGGACCTTCTCGGGGTCGCCGCCCGCGTACTTCTGGATCTGCCGGAGCCGCCCGACCGGCAGGTACAGCTTGTCCTTGCCGGCGAAGTGCAGAAGGATGAAATCGGCCGCGAACCCGCGCACGTTCAGCCGGGTCAGCCCGTCGTAGCGGGCGATGCCGTGGTCGACGTGCACCACCAGGTCGCCTTCCTTCAGGTCGCGGAAATCAGCCCCTTCGGCCCCGAACGTGCGCGGCCTGCGGGGCGCGCTGCGCGCCTGGGCGCGGGGCCCGAAGACGTCCTCGTCGGAGAAGAGCGCCAGCCGGGAGTGCAGATCGACGAATCCCGCGCTGATCTCGCCGACCACCAGTTCGGCGTGCACGTGCGGCGAGAACGCTGCCTCGCGCAGCGGCACGATCTGCGCCATCAGATTTCGGTCCAGCAGCAGCCGCTTCGTCCGCTCCGCCTGCGCCGAGGAGTGGCAGGCGACCATCACCGTGACCCCGCGCTCGCGCAGCGACTCCAGCCGCCGCACCAGCGGCGAGAGCGCCCCGTCCTCGCCATGGTGGCTCTGGATCTCGGCTCGCAAGTCGCTGGTCGGCTGCAGGTCGAAATCGATCTCCGCCGTTCCGACCGCGGCCTCGGCCCCGATCGTCAGGCCCGATAGCTCGAGCACGGGCGCCGCTTCGAGCGCCGGCCGCATCTCGCGCTCGTGCAGGAAATGCTGATCGGGCGCCAGCGCCAGTTCCCCCTTCTTGCGGGCGTCGGCGAAAGCATCCTCCAGCGCTTGCCACAGTTCGCCCCACTGTCGTTCCAGCTCCAGCGGGTCGTCGAGCACCCAGATGGCGTCCTTGGGCAGATACTCGGTGAGGGGCGAAAGGCCGCCGGGATAGAACCCTGGCAGGATGGCGGTAAGCCCGGCGGCGAAGAGCGCATCGTCCTGCGACGCGGCGGTGAGATCGTCGATCAGCTCGCGCAGCTGGCGCGACGGCGTTTCCACCGCGTCCGCGGCCGCCCGCACGGTGGCGATCGCGGCGCGCCGGCCCTCCTCGTCCAGGACGATCTCGCGGGCGGGGCAGAGCGAGAGCTCCTTCAGCTCGCCGGAGGTGCGCTGCGACTGTGGGTCGAACGAGCGGATCTTCTCCACCAGGTCGCCGAAGAACTCGAGGCGGGCCGGCTGGGGATCGAGCGGCGACCAGACGTCGAAGACGCCGCCGCGGATCGCGTACGTGCCGGGATCCTCGACCACTGGGACCTTCGCGTATCCGGCCGCGGTGAGCATGCGCGCGAGCTCGTCGCGGTCCTGCTCCATGTCCACCGAGATCTGCAGGCTGCGCCGGTCGAGGGCGGCGCGCGGGAGGACGCGGCGGCCGATCGACTTGATCGAGCAGACGACGATGGGCCGTTCCCCGAGATGCAGCCGGAAGAGCGCCGCCAGCCTCTGCTGCGCCACGAGACGGTCCGGAGTCAGTCCCTCGTAAGGGAGGATTTCGTCCGCGGGGATGCGCACCACCGCCCGCTCCCCGGCAAAGAAGCGCAGGTCGCGCTCCAGCGCCTCGGCCGCCTCCTCGTCGGGCTCCACGCAGACGAGCGGCCGCTTCGAGTCCTGGACCAGTTGGGCCAGCGCGTAGCCACGGGCAGCGCCGAAAAGCCCGCGCGCCTGCACCTTGCGAACGCCGCCGCGGAAGGCGGCGAGCAGCTCGGCGAGAGCGGTCGGGCTGCCCTTCGGCCGCGGCGCGAAGGGCGAGGTCGTGGACGCAGTCGGTTCCAAAGCACACGACCGCCTCCGCGCTTCGGTTGCGCGGGGCGGGGGTCGGAGTTTGTAACGGCCGGGACGGTTTAAATCAAACGTCGAGCACGGCGGGTTTCTTACTCGAGGTGATCGAACCCGGTGCGGCGGGGGAGTGGGCGGGGTTGGCCCAGCTCGGTGAGCTGGATGTCGCGGCCGCGGACCATGCGGCCGACTTCGGCGAGTCGAATTCTCTTGCGCAGCGCTTGCAGGTTGCGGCGCGGAATGCTGAGAAGGAGGGCGTAGTCTTCGCCGCCGCTCAGGGCCAGATCGAGGCCGTCGTGCAGACGGCGGGCGGCGGATCCCAGCGGAAGCGAGGTGCATTCGACGATGGCGCCGACCCCGCTCTCGTTGCACAAGTGGCCCAGGTCCTGGAGGAAGCCGTCGCTGACGTCGATGGCGGCGGACGCGTAACGGGCGGCGAGAAGGCCTTCGCGGACGAGCGGCTTCGGGCGGCGCTGCGCGCGGGCGGCTGCTGGCGCAGGATCGGGTCTCAGACCGGCGGCGGCGTCCCCCAGCGAGCCGACGACGGCCAAGGCGTCGCCGGGCCGGGCGCCGTCCCGCGACAACGGGCGGCGGGCCTCGCCGAGGGCGGTGATGGTCACGGACCATTCCGAGGCGCGCGTCACGTTTCCGCCCACGAGGGCGCAGCCGGACTGACGCGCGAGCGGAGCCATGCCGCGCGAGATCCGGCGGGCGATCTGCGTCGTGCGGCTGCTCCTCGGCACCGCCAACGCGCAGAGGAACCAGCGCGGCCGCGCTCCGGCCGCGGCGAGGTCAGAAAGGTTCACCGCGAGCGCCTTCCAGCCCACGTCCTCGGGGGAGAAGCGCCGCAGGTCGAAGTGCACGCCTTCCACGATGGCGTCGGTGGTCGCGACGAGCTGCATCCCCGGGCTGACGGACAGCGCCGCGCAGTCGCTGCCCGGACCGATCCGCACCGCCCGGCCGCTCGGGAACGGCTTCAGGAACGCCTCGATGAGCTCGAATTCCGTGCTCAATTCCGCGGCATCTCGAGCCCGCTGCCCGGCGGCTCGATCGGCACGATCAGCGTGAAGGTGGAGCCCTTGCCGAGCTCGCTCTTGACGAAGACTTCGCCGCCGTGCGCCTCGACATAGCTGCGGACGATCGAAAGTCCCAGACCCGCGCCGCCGTACTCGCGGGAGGCGGACGAGTCGGCCTGGAAGAACGTCTCGAAGACCTTGCTCTGGAGCTCCGGAGCGATCCCGATCCCGTTGTCCGTGACCGAGATCTGGAAGTACCCGGAGCTGCCGAAGGGCCCCGATTGCGTGGGCGGGCGCTCGGCGGGGCCGGCCTGGATCAAGATATGGCCGCCGGCGGGCGTGAACTTCACCGAGTTGGAGAGCAGGTTGACCACGCACTGCCGGATCTTGTCGCTGTCGACAGTCACGTTCTTGATCGCGCGCGAAACGTCTGACTTGATCTGAAGGTTCTTCTTCAGACTCTGCGGAAGCACGCTTTCGATCGCGCTCTGCACGATCTCTTCGAGGCTGGTCGGCTTGCGCACGAGCTGCACGCCGCGGGCCTCGATGCGCGAGAGATCGAGGATGGAGGAGATCAGCCGCAAGAGCGACTCGCCCTTCTCCAGGATCGTCTTCAGATAGTCCTTCTGCTCGTCGTTCAGGTCGCCGGCGAGGCCGGCGAGGAGCATCTCGCTGTACCCGATCACCGAGGTGAGCGGCGTGCGCAACTCGTGCGACACGGTGGCGAGGAAGTTCGACTTGAGCCGCGAGAGCTCCTGCAGGCGCTCGAGCGCGTCGGAGAGCTTCTTGTTCTTCTCCTGCACTTCCCGGTAGCTCTCGGTCACGCTCTCGATGTGGAGCTGGCTCGAGATCACCGCCTTGTGCGAGGTGAAGACCAGCACGTCGACCAGCCTGGCGAAATGCTCGAGGATGCGGCGGACGGTGGTCTCCGGCGCGCGGCGGATCCGGTCGATCAACTCCTTCGCCTTCGTCAGATCGAATTCGCCCTGCAGCGCCTGCAGCTCGGCGCCGAGCTCGCCCACCTCCTCGGGCATGAACGGCCCGAAGATGATGCGGCCGAGGACATCTCCCTCGTACAAGATGGGCATCATCAAGTACCGCAGGCCGCTGAAGCAGTTGCGCACCGCCATCGCAGGCTGCGCGTTCGGCGCCTCCAGCGGCCGGACCTTGATGTGCGTGACGGTCTCCGTGCACAGCCGGCGGCCGTTCGGCCCCGTGAACATGTAGGCGCAGAAGTCGCCGGAGGCGACCTTCATGTCGACCAGCTTGGTGCCGTTGGCGTCGAAGACCTTCAGGCCGACCTTGTAGAGGTCGACGAACGTCCGGCAGACGTTCGTGAAGCTCGTCAAATCGAGCAACTCGCCGAGCACGAGTTGCCTGTGGATGATGCTCTCGGCCACCTCTCAGGCTCCGTCCGTTCCCGTCTTGCCGCCGCCAGAAGGCGGATCGACCAGGCACCGTCTCAGCTCGTCGACGAAGGCCTGGCGATCGAGCCCGATCTTCTGCGAGAGCTGGTACACCTTGTCCACGTGGTCGAACGTCATCTCGACGAGCCCGAGGAAGGTTTCCACCACCCCCTCACCCCGCACCGCCACCGCCTCGTAGACGGGCTGCCTGTTCTCCTTGCGCATCTTCTCGATCGCTTCGTCGGTCGAGGCGTCGCCGAGGTCCTTCTTGTTCCACTGGACCACGTTCGGCATCGACTCGATGGTCAGCCCGTTGGCCTTGAGATTTTCCACCATGTTCAGCCAGTACTTGTAGTTCTCCTGCCGCTTCGCCGGCTGGCTGTCGGCGATGAAGGCGATGGCGTCGGCGCCCTGCAGCACGATCCGCCGCGTCGAGTTGTGCATCACCTGGCCCGGCACGGTGAACAGCTTCAGCTTCACCTTGAGGTTGCCGGCGGTGAACACGAGCGGAAGCGTGTCGAAGAAGAGAGTGCGATCGTCCGCCGTGTCCAGCGTCATCAGGTGCCCGCGCAGCTGCGGCTGGATCCGCTGGTAGAGCGCGCGCAGGTTGGTCGTCTTCCCGGAAAGCCCGGGGCCGTAGTAGACGATCTTGAGCGTCAGCTCGCGTTGGCCCGTGTTGAACTGCACGGTGCAATCACCCGATCCGGCGCGCTTGCCCGATGGGCCTTCGCGCGGTCCCGCTGCCTTCAGCCGGCGCCTCGCCGGCAGAGAAAGTCAGTCGCGGCTAGTTTCTCCTGAACACCCGACCACGCCAAGAGTCTTTCCGTCCGGCCCCCGAGGCGGGCAGGTGCGACAGGCTACGCTCCTGTCGCACCTTTACAGGCAGCGCCGCCGGACCAGAACGCCGCCACCTCGTCGGAGGTGCGCAGCGTCCGGCAGCGCGGGAGCGTATCGAGGAAGAGCCGCCCGTATCCCTTCCGGGTCATGCGCGCATCGAGCACCGCCACGATCCCGCGATCGGTGGCGCTGCGGATGAGCCGCCCGAAGCCCTGCTTCAGCGCCAACGCCGCTTGCGGCAGCTGGTAGCGGTAGAACGGGTCCTGCCCTTCGGCGCGGAGCCGGTCGATCCGCGCGGCGACGATCGGTTCTGCAGGCGAGGCGAAGGGGAGCTTGTCGATCACCACCAGGCTGAGCGCCTCTCCCGGAACGTCGACCCCTTCCCAGAAGCTCTGCGAGGCGAAGAGCACGCTGGGCCTCTCGCGGAAGCGCTTGAGGAGCTGCGCCTTCGGCGCGTCGCCCTGCAGCAGGACCTGCCAGGGCAGCTCGTCCGCGAGCAATCCGTGCACCGCGCGCATGTTGCGCAGCGAGGTGAAGAGCACGAACGCCCGGCCGGAGGTGATGGGAAGCAACGCGCGCAGCTCGCCGGCGACCGCTTCGGCGAAAGGGGGATCCTGCGGATCGGGCATCTGCCGTGGCAGATACAGGGCGGCATTCGATTGGTAATCGAATGGCGAGGCGAGGACGTGGGTCTCGAGCGGAAACAGCGGGCCGGAGTCGTCGGACAGCCCGATGCGCTGCGCGAAGTACTGGAGTTGCCCGCCCACGGCGAGCGTCGCGCTGGTGAAGACGACCGGACCGATGCGGTCGTAGAGCTTGTCCTGCAGCAGGCCTTTGACGTCGATGGGCGACGCGTGCAGGAAGAGATGGCCGCCGCGAGATTCGGCCCAATGGATCAGATCGGGGCGCCGCTTCGTCTCCGAGAACAGCTCCAGGTCCGCATTCAGCACCAGGCAGCGGCGCTCGAGAAGCGCCAGCTCCTCGTCGCCTGTCCCGGAGAGCGCGGCGCCCAGAGCGCGGATCGCTTCGGCAAGCTTCTGGCGCTCGGCTTCCGCAGGACGCAGGGCTCCGGGAATCAGCGCCCATCGCCCTTCGCTCTGTACAGCAGGGGGGCCCCCACCCCCCTTGCGGGAGGATCGTACCGGCTGGGTCTGACGCTCCGGCGCGGACTCCACCGCCACGTCGAAGAAGTCGCGGCCCTCCCGCAGCAGCCGCGTCGCCAGCCCCAGCGCCTCGACCCGCTCGGGACGGTCCTGCAAGCTCCTCAGCGCGTCCCGCGCCAGCTCCCCGACCCGGAAGCTCGACAGCTGCGCGCCGAAGTGCTCCGTCGCCACCTCCTCGACCGCGTGCGCCTCGTCGAACACCACCGCGTCGTATTTCGGCAGCACCGCCGCGCCCGTGTCTCCGGCGGAGGAGGTGCGCAGCGCGAGATCCGCGAAGAAGAGATGGTGGTTGACGACGATCACGTCTGCTTCCGCGGCCTTCTGCCGCATGCGAAAGACGAAACAGCGATCGTAGTGGGCGCACCTGGCTCCGATGCATTGATCCGCCGTCGCCGACAGATCGCGCCAGGAGGCGAAGTTCTCCGGCAGCTCGCTCAGCTCCGCGCGATCGCCGGTCTGCGTCGTCTCCGCCCACGCCGCGATCGCGTCGAAGACGGCCGCTTCCTCGCGCACCGCGAAGGTCGGATTGCGCAAGAACTGCTCGAACCGCAGCAGGCAGAGATAATTCTGCCTGCCCTTGAGGAAGGCGAACTTCGCGTCGACGCCGAGCGCCCGCAGCAGCGGGACGTCCTTGTCGGCGAGCTGCTCCTGGAGCGTCTTGGTCGCCGTCGAGATCACCACTTTCAGGCCGCTGCGTGCCGCGGGAAGCAGATAGGCCAGCGTCTTTCCGGTGCCGGTCCCGGCCTCGACCACCAGGGCCCGGCCGCGGGCGAGCGCGTGCTCGACATGCGCCGCCATCGCCAGCTGCGGGGGCCGCGCCTCGTACGCGGAGAGCAGGCGCGAGAGCGCTCCGCCCGGACCGAGCAACTCGCGCAGCGAATCGGGCACGGCCCTGTTCTACCGCGCCAGCAGGGCGAGAGGCACCGGCGAAAACGAGAGCACGAGCAGCAGCAGGCTCACCGCGACCTGCACCCGCCGGGTGCGGTCGATCCGATCCTCCGGCTCGGACAGGCGGGGGTGCATGCCGAGGCCGAGCCCCATCAAGAGCCCCCAGAGGATCCAGCCGGGGAACGCGGTGAAAACGCCCAGGGCGAGGAGCACGGCCGAGAGCGGAGGACCGAGCAGCCGGTGCAGCCGCGGCGAGGCGCCGAACAGGACGTGTCCACCGTCGAGCTGTCCGAGCGGCAGCAGGTTGAGGGCAGTGAGCAGGAACCCGAACCAGCCCGCGACCGCGATGGGATGCAGGGCGAGCGTCTTGCCCTCCGGCAACGGACCCACCACCAGGTCCTGAAGGATGGACATGCCGAGCGGGTACCCGAGATCGAACGCCTCGCGCAGCGGCGGCCAGGTGCCGTGCTGGAACCACTGCAGCGACGCGTCGAACAGCGTCCAGTGCGGCGTCTGCGGCTCGACCGGCACCACCGTCGACCACCGCAGCCCGAGGATCAGCACGGGGACGGTAGCGACGAAGCCGGCGATGGGCCCTGCCGCGCCGATGTCGATGAGCGCGCGCCGCGTCCGCGGCAGCGAGCGCAGCCGGATCACCGCGCCGAGCGTGCCGATCACAGAGAGCAATGGCGCCGGAATGAAGAAGGGCCAGGTGGCGTCGACGCCGTGCCTGCGCGCGAGGAAGAAGTGCCCCATCTCGTGCGCCAGCATGATGAAGAGGAGCGCGAGGGCGAATCCGAGCCCGTGGTGCAGCATTTCGTCCCGCGAAGGGTCGGGCAGCTGGGTGTCTTTGAGCGCGCTTCCGGCGAGGAACGCGGAGGCGAACGTGAGGAGGAAGAGGAGGATGTTGAGCAGGGGCGGCCGCAGCGCACCGAGTGTGCCCGGCCCGGGGGCCGGAGGCGGAAGCAGCGTCTCTTCAGCGGCCGGGACGGGTTCCACCGGACAGCCAATCCCATGCTTCGCGGAGCAGATCCAGCCCGAATCGCGGCCTTCCCTGCAGGCGGCGGGAAAGTGCACGATGCTTCCGCGCCTGGGACCTTTGCCCGAGCAGCGAGAGGGCGTTGGCGAGGTTCGCGTGCAGATCGCTGGTGTTCACGCCACAGGCCAGCGCCGATCGCCAGCGCTGCACCGCGCTCTCGAGCTGGCCGCATTCCGCCAGCGCCACCCCCAGGCCCTGGAGCGCGTCGGTGTCGTCCTTCCTCTCCGCGAGCGCCCTCTCGAACCAGGCGATCGCCTCGCCGTGCCGGCCCTGCCGCGCGAGCGCGGTCCCCATCCGCTCGAACGCGGGCGCCCACTCGGGCTGCAGGGCGAGCGCAGTGGAGATTCGCCGCTCGGCGGACTGCGGCTCGCCCTGCGCGAGATCGATCTCCGCGAGCGCGAGATGGGCCTTGAAGGCAGAGGGATCGATCGCCAGCAGGTTCTCGCAAGCCTCCCGCGCTGCTGGGAGCGGCCCCTGTCCGCCGAGGGCGAAATCGAGCGCGAGCGCGAGCAGCCGCTCCTGCGCGTCGGTGAAGCGGGGATCGCGCCTCGTCGCCTCCAGATAGGGATCGAAGCTGCGGCGCGGATCGGGCACGCGCACACCCATCTCGTGGGCGGCGGTCATGTCGCGGCCGCGCAGGTAGGCGACGTATGCCTCCACGTCGCGGGTCGGCCAGGAGAACTCCGGCGGCTCCTCGCCGACCGCCCTCGCGATCTCCAGGGCCGCCTCATCGAGAGCGGAGAACAGCTCGCTGCGCGGGCGCAGCACCACGTGGTCCAGGGCGAGCTGCTTCTGCGGCGAATCCACCAGCAGGATCCGGATACGGACGCGGTCGGTCAGCTCGGCCGAGCCGTGCAACACGTACTCGGTCCCGTCCGGCAGGCCGATGTGGCAGGCCTCCTCCAGCGTCCAAGGCTGCGAGGCGACGACCCAGCCGTGTCCATGCACGCCGTGCTCGCCGTCCAGGGGACCGTCCGCGGTGAGCTGCGCCAGGTTGGCGTTCAGACGCGGCGGCTCGCTGAGGCGCTCCGCGAGCGTCCGCGCCAGCGATCGGGCGTAGACGCCCTGCGCCGCATCCAGCATCCGCCCGCTGCCGTCGAGCGGCACCGTGAACGGAAAGACCATCATCTGCTTGGCCACGCCAGACCCCTGCCCTGCGCCAAAGTCTAGTGCCGCTCCCCCAAGGCGGCCCGTGCGCAATCGCACACTTCGCCGGGACGGAAGAGAGAAAGCCGGTACGCCGCCTACCGGCTTCGTCCGCCTCTGGTTGCGTCGGCTACAGGTGCGGCCGGCGGCACCGGAGGTGGTCCTTCCGGATCGAATTCGACGATGCTGCCGCGGTTGATCCAAAGCCAGAAGAACGCCTTCTGCGCCTCGCGGTCCTTGCCGAACACGGTGTCGCCGGCGGCGCCCTCGAAGGGCTTGCCGGCGTTGGCCAGCGCCGCGCGCAGCTCGTCGCGAGACTGCGGGCGCCGTTCCTCGAGAATCCGCTTGAGGAGGCCGGCCGCGTCGTACGCGTGCGCCTCCAGGAACCCGGGCGGCCGCCGGTACGTGGTGCTGAACTCGTCGACGAACTTCTTCGTCGCGGGGCGCTCGGAGTTGGCGAAGAACACGTCGACGAAGATGCTGCACTGCACGTAGCGGGCGACGCCGGAGCGCTCGTCCACCAGATCGGGGGAGTCCCACAGGCTCGTCCCGAGGAGTTGGACCGTGCGCAGCTGCTCGTTTTTCGTCGTCCGCTTCACCACCTCCAGCTCGCGGGTGTCGCAGCCGGTGGTGATCACGTCCTCCGCCGCGATGGCGGGCGCGATCAGGCGCACGGTGCGCGCCGCATCGGGGATGAACACGGCGTCGAAGTCGACGATCGGCGCTTGCTGGTTGCGCAGCTGGCTCAGCGCCTTGCGGCGTCGATAGGGGTCGCTGATCTCCTTGGCGATCTTCTCGGCTTGCTCCGAGAACTGCTGCCGCTCGTCAAGGTCCTCCGGCGATCGCCCGACCATGCGCTGCACGAACGGCTTGAAGGTCGTCGTCCGCAGCGGATAGTGCTCGAACGCGCGCACCTCGCTGCCCCCGGCGTCGACCGCGTCCCAGAAGTAGCGCGTCATCTCGTCGCCGTAGGCGGAGTCGGGCTGCAGGATGCCGAAGCTCTTTGCGTTCAGCTTCTTCTGCGCGTACTCGGCCACCGCCTTGGCCTGCGCGTTGGAGGTGGGCATGTCGCGGAAGATGTACTCGCCGAGCGAGGTGAGGCCGTCGGCGCGCGAGAGAGAGATCATCGGCACGCCGAGTTGCTGCGCGCGGGTGGCGGCGGCGAGCCCCTCGGCGATACCGAGCGGCCCGAGGACGGCGATGGCTCCCTTCTGCGCGAGCTGTTCCACGGCTTCGGCGGCGACGTCCGGCTCGCCCCTGCTATCCACCACCTCCACCTGCACCTTGCCGCGCCCCTGCAGATCGAGCGTCAGCGCGATTCCATTCAACGCCTGATCGGCGAATCCCTTCAGGTCTCCCGTGAGGGGCAGCACGATGCCGACGAGATTCGGCCGCAGCGGGGACCCTTGCGCCGCCTGCTGCACCGTGCGAGCGCCGTCGTCATACGCGCCGCCCGCGGAGAGGACGTCGCGGGCGAGTTCCTCGGCGTGCGAGCGATCGCCGGTGTGGAGCTGGATGCGCGCGAGCTTGAGCGCCGCGGCCGGCCAGGCCGGAGACTTGCGGTCCAGATCGGAGACGAGCCTGGCGATGTCCGGCGCCGGCGCCGCTTCAACCGCCCGCTCGTACTGCTTCAGGCGCGGCTCGCGCTCCGCGCCGCTCGCAGTCTCGAGGGCCCGCGCGCCCCAGCGCATCGCTTCCCCCCACTGCCCGTTTCGCGCATACGACTCGGCCAGCGCCGCCGCCGCCTGGTTCTTGTCCTGCTCGCTCATCTGCGAAGGATCGACCGGGGGAAGAGGAGGAGCGGGTTGTCCGAGCTTCGCCTGGATGGCCGCCAGCTCGACGACGGCAGAATTCTTGAACGGGGAGGTCGGCCGGCGTTCCAGGAAGTCCTGCAGCGCGACCTGCGCTTCCTGCAGCTTGTTCGCTTTCGCGAGCGCCTGACCATGGCGGAAGAGGGCCTCGTCGAGCAGATCGCTGTCCCGGTAGCGCTGGATGAACGTGGCGAACTGCTGGGCCGCGAGGTCGTACTTGCCGGCGTCGAACGACGCTTTGGCGACGCCGAGCTCGATGCCTGCTCCCTCTTCGTAGGGAACCTGGCGCCCGTTGACCATCACGGTGCGCGAGGGCGCGCAGGCGAGCAGCAGCAAGAGGACCGCGGTCGTCCGCTTCATGGCGATGCCTTGTACCGCGTTCCGGTCCCTCGCGCCGCAACGAGCGTGGCTGCGTCTACAACTCCTGCACGTACGCGCCCTTCGGCGGCGCGAAATGGAACAGCGAATCGGGCAGGCCCTGATCGATCTTCGCCTCGCTGAAGACGATCTGGTTCACGTCTCCCTGGGAGTTGGTGACGACGCTCGCGAGCACCTGACCGTCCTTCGCGACCACGAAGAGGAGCTTCTGGATGCCTGCCGCGGGCTTGAGGGGCGTCAGCTCCAGCGCGTCGCCCTGCGGCAGTCCAGCCGGCGTGGGCACCGATTTTGGCGAGAACTCCTTGAGCAGGTTCCCCTTGCCCCAGAGGAAGGTGAAGGCGCTGCCCAGCTGCTCGCCGCCGAAGTCGCGCTTGACCTGCGCTTCCTGATCGTCGGGGCGCCAGATCCACAGCGTCCGCCCCTCGATGTAGAGCGTGCGCCGGTCCGGATTGGCGTAGTCCCAGCGCACCAGTCCGGGCTTCTTGACCTGCACGACACCCTCGGAGTCCTCGGTGCGCCCGATCGCCACGTACGTGTAATGCTGCCGGAAGCTGGCGGAGAAGTCCTTGCTGTGCGCGTAGAAGGCCTGCACGCGCTGGGCGAGGGCGCGGCCAGGATCCTTGGCGGGCACGGCGAGGAGGAGGGCGAGGAGGAGGGCGGCCATGGTGCTTGGACTCGCGTCAGGGACGGGGCTTCATCCGCCGGGCGAGCTTGGCCGCCAGCAAGGTGAACCGGTCGCGCAGTTGAACGCGCGCTTCCTCCGGAAGATCTCCCGGCCGTCCGAGCAGGCGGCGGCGCGCGGTCGCAAGATGTGCCAGCGCGATGCCGGCGGCGACCGACACGTTGAAGCTCTGGGTGAATCCGGCCATCGGAATGCGGAACGTGCCGGTGCAGGCCGCGAGAGTCTCGGGCGATGGACCCTCGTGCTCGTTGCCGAACACCAGGGCCATGGGACGGTCGGCGGGCAATTCGCTGTAGAGCCGTGCCGCTCGATCGAGATGCCCGGCCCATACCGCGAAGCCGCTCTCGCGGAGCCGCCTCGCGGCCAGTGCGCCGCTCGCGTGCGTCTCGACGTCGAGCCACTTGTGAGCGTCCTGCGTCACGCGGCGGTGCGCGAGGCCGTCGGCGGCCTGGTGGGCGACGAGGTGCACTCGCGCGAGCCCCAGTCCCTCTGCCGTGCGCAGGACGGCGGCGGTGTTGTGCGGATCGAGCAGGCGGTCGAGCACGACGGTGACGCTCTGCAGGCGCGCCTCGACCACGGACTCGATGCGCGCCTTGCGCTCCGCGGTGAGCAGCGACCAGTAGAAACGGGCGGGCGCGTGTGCGGCTTCGCCGTCGCGCTCGTCCCCGCGCAGGACGTCTTCCGTGAGCCCGCGAGGACCGAGCAGGTCCGCCGGATCGACCGGCGTGACCGGTCCCACCCATGGCCGTGGCGGGCGGCGGCGGCTCAAGTCCGGCGGCCCCTCGATCGTCTCACCTTGGCCGGAGCGCGCGCGACGCGGGCGCGTGAATCGAGCTCGCGCTCGTCTTCCATCGCCGCGACGATGGGCGCGCCGTTGCCGGGAACGATCGGATGCGCATCGCGCTCGAGCGGCGCCGGCAACGGCGCCGAATCCAGTACCCGCATGGTCGCGTCGAGGAGCTCGTCCAGCCCTTCGCCGGTCGCTCCCGAGACGAGATGGACGTCGATCTTGCGCCGCTTCAGCTTCTTGCGCAGCGCTTGCGCCCGCTCATCGGCTTCGGGAATGTCGATCTTGTTCGCGGCGACGATCTGCGCCTTGCGGCGCAGCGCCGGGTCGAACAGCTCCAACTCGCGGTTGATCGCGTCGAAGTCAGCGGCCAGGTCGCGATCCTGCGAAGCGTCGATCAGATGGATGATCGCCCGGCACCGCGCCATGTGCTTGAGAAACCGGTGGCCGAGCCCGGCGCCGCGATGCGCCCCCTCGATGAGCCCCGGCAGATCGGAGAGGACGAAGCTGCGGCCATCCCGGTATTGCACGACGCCGAGGTGGGGCTGCAGCGTCGTGAACGGATAGTCGGCGATCTTCGGCTTCGCGCGCGAGAGCCGCGAGACCAGAGTGCTCTTGCCGGCGTTCGGAAAGCCCACCAACCCCACGTCCGCGAGCAGCCGCAGCTCGAGGCGGACCCGCTTCTCCTCGCCCTCGGTCCCTGGCTGCGCGAAACGCGGCGCCTGCAGGGTAGAGGTGGCGAAGTTCATGTTTCCCAGGCCGCCCCTTCCGCCTTTCGCGAGCACCCAGCGGCGCCCCTTCTCGCGCAGATCGGCGAGCACTTCCGCGGTCAAGACGTCACGCACCAGCGTTCCCGGCGGCACCTTCAGCACCAGCTCCGGCGCGGCGTGACCGTTCTGGTCGCGGCCGCGACCCGGCTCGCCGCTCTTCGCCCGGTACTCCCGCTTGAAGCGGAAGTCGAGCAGCGTCGTCAGTCTCTCGTCGGTCTCGAGCACGATGTCGCCGCCGTTCCCCCCGTCGCCGCCCGAAGGACCGCCGCGCGGGACGAACTTCTCCCGCCGGAAGGCGACGGCCCCGGCGCCACCGTCGCCCGCCTTCACGAAGATTTCCGCTTCGTCGATGAACTGCATGGCGATCCGGTGCCCGCGATGGTCCCGCCGCCCAGGACTACGGCGCGGCCTCGATATCCAGGCCGGGTATTGAAATGAGCTACGCTTGCGCTTGCGCCTTCACGGGCTCGACGTGCACGTACACGCGGTCGCCGCGGCCCTTCTGGTACTTCACGGTGCCTTCGACCACCGCGTAGAGCGTGAAATCCCGGCCCATCTCGACCCCGCGGCCGGCGTGCACGCGGGTGCCGACCTGTCGCACGAGGATGTTCCCCGGCACCACGGCCTCGCCTCCGAAGACCTTGATGCCCCGGTGCTGTCCCGGAGAGTCGCGCCCGTTGCGAGAAGAACCCTGACCCTTCTTGTGCGCCATGTCTTTGATCCCTTCGACACCGGTAGAGCCTGAAAACGTAGTCGCTAAGCGACTAGCCGGAGATGCCCGTGATGCGCAGCTCCGTGTACGGCTGGCGGTGGCCGCGGATGCGGTCCCAGCCTTCCTCCTGCGTGCGGAAGTGCCAGAGCTTGCGGTGCTTGCCGTGCGAGACCACCTCGGCCTGCACGCGGGCGCCCGAGACCAGCGGCTCCCCCAGCTTCACCTCGGCGCCCTCGCCGACCAGCAGCACTTCGAGATCGACCTTCGCGCCCACGTCCTGCGCGAGCTTCTCCACCTTTAGGAGGTCGCCTTCCTTGACGCGGTACTGTTTTCCGCCTGTCCTGACCACTGCGTACATCGGAAATCTCCTCGCTTTCCGGCTTGGGACCGGCCCGGCAGGCAGGGTGATCCCGCCGCCGGGCGCGGAAAGGAACGCGCGATCTAGCGGGTCCAGGTGCCAGAGTCAAGCTATCGCGCTTCGGGCAGGTTTTCCTACCCGGCCGCCAGCGCCGGAACGCTTCGCTCGTACGGGGCGCGCGCGACGCCGCGTTCGGTGACGATGGCGGAGATATAGCGCGCCGGCGTCACGTCGAAAGCGGGGTTGAACACCTGCACGCCATCGGCGGCGACGCGCGAGCCGGCAAGGTGTGTCACCTCGGCCGGCGGGCGCTCCTCGATGGGAATGTCGCCGCCGCTCTGCGCGCGCAAGTCGATGGTGCTGGTCGGCGCGGCGACGAAGAACGGCACCGAAGCCGCCTGGGCGGCGAGCGCCAGGGGATAGGTCCCGATCTTGTTGGCCGTATCGCCGTTGCGCGCGATCCGGTCGGCGCCGACCACCACGCATCCGACCTTGCCGCTTCCCAGCAGCGACGCCGCGGCGCCGTCGGGCAGGATCGTGACTGGGATCCCGTCCTGCAGGAGCTCCCAAGCAGTCAGGCGGGCGCCCTGCAACCACGGCCGCGTCTCGTCTGCGAAGACGGCGCACTTCTTTCCCGCCTCGAGCGCCGCCCGGACCACGCCAAGGGCAGTTCCGTACCCGGCGGTTGCCAGCCCGCCCGCGTTGCAATGAGTGAGGATCCCCCTGCCATCGGGGACCAGCGCCGCGCCGTGGCGTCCGATCGCCTTGCAAGCGGCGAGGTCCTCCGCGAGCAACCGGTCCGCCTCGGCCTTCAACGTCTCGAACGTGCGCGGCTGGACAGCCGAGAGACGCTCGACCGCCCAGCGCAGATTGACGGCAGTGGGGCGGGAATCGAGCAGCGTGCTCCGTGCCTGCGCGAAGTCCTCGCCGGACGTCGTGGCCAGCGCCAGCCCGTACGCAGCCGCGCACCCGATGGCGGGCGCGCCGCGCACCACCATGTCCCGGATGGCTTGGGCCGTCTCGCGCCCAGAGCGGACGATCACGATTTCGGCCCGCGCGGGCAGTTGGCGCTGATCGAGCAGATGCAAGGCGCCGTCCTCGAACCACAGGGTCCGGAAGCTCATCGCAGCGGCAGCTCCAGGCAGAGTGCGCCCGCAGTCGGCGTCGCGGAATACGGCGGGATCTCCTGGAATCCCATCGACCGGTAGAGCGCGACAGCCTCCTCCATCCTCTCCGCGATGGTGTCGAGCACGACACGCGAGAACCCGAGCTCGCGGGCCTGCGATACCGCCGCTTGCGCGAGGGCACGCCCTGCGCCGCTACCGCGCGCCGCCGGCCGCACGTAGAGCCGCTTCATCTCAGCGGTCGACGCGTCCACGGGGCGCAGAGCGACGCAACCTCGTCCAGGCGCGAGCAAAAGGGCTCCCCGGGGCGGCGCATACGCTCCCGGCAACGTCGCGAGCTCCGCGTCGAATCCCTGGAAGCAGGGCGTGAATCCGAACGAGCTCCAGTACTCCGCGAACAGCGAACGCACCTCCTCGAGCTGAGGTCCGGGCCGGTCGACACGGGCGAGCTGCATGGGCGCCATTCTAGAACACATCTCGTGACCCGCGCTGGCATGGGTTCACGCTCAAGAGTAGCCGCTGCTAGTCCCGCTTGCGTCGCGTTGCCCTCACGGCCAGCCAGCCGAGCACGGTCGCGAGAAGGGCGGGACCACCGAGCGAGGCGAACAGCATCATTCCCTCGCGCGCCGCCTGCTCGATCAGATGGGGCCGGCGCGCTCCGCCGGGCGTGACCAGCGTCGTCGAGGTGCGCAGCACGATGTCCTTGACCGCGAATCCGAGCGTCACCCAGGCGACGATGAGCGAAAGGAGCAGCAGCCACTTGAGCCAGCGGCGCGTCGCGGTCGGCGAAGAGAAGGCGACCGCGCCCGCGAGGGCGAGCGAGGTCAGGAGGAAGGTGGCGAAGAGCGCCGGCACGGGAGGAGACTACTTCGCCTTCCGCGGGCCGTCCGCTTCGCCGACAAGCCGTGCTGCGCGGTTCGCGCTACCCAAGTTTCTTCTTGAACAGGGCGTTGAGGGCGCCGGGGTTGCCTTTTCCCTTCAGCTCCTTCATCGCCTGGCCGACGAAGAAACCGAGCAGGTTGGTCTTGCCGGCCTTGTACTTCTCGACCTCGGCGGGAGTGCGCGCGATCACCGCGTCGACCACAACCTCGAGCGCGGCGGTATCGGAGACCTGGGCCAGGCCCTTGCGCTCGACGATCTTCTCCGGCGCCTCTCCGGTGCGGATCAATTCGGCCAGCACCTCCTTGGCGGCGGTCGAGGAGATGGCGCCGGAGTCCTGCAGCTTCCACACCGCGGGGACGAGCGCGGGGTCGAACTTCAGCGCGCCGAGGTCGGCCTCCTTCTCGTTCACCGCGCGGGCCAGCTCGCCGACCACGAACAGGGCTGCGCGCTTCGCGTCCCCGCCGATGCGCCGGTGCACCTCGACCAGGCGGGGGTCGCCGACGATGGTGCGCGCGTCCGCAGCCGAAACGCCGGCGGCGGTGAGCGCTTCCACGACTTCCTGCGGCAGCTTCGGAACGGTGACGCTGTCGAGCAGTTCGCGGGAGACGAGCAGCGGAGGGAGGTCCGGCTCGGGAAAATACCGGTAGTCGTGCGCCTCTTCCTTGCTGCGCATCGCGCGAGTGACGCCTTTCTCGTTGTCGAAGAGCCGCGTCTCCTGCAGCACCTTTCCGCCGCCCTCGATCAGCTCGACCTGCCGCGCGATCTCGTACTCGATCGCCTGCCGCACGAATCGGAAGGAGTTGATGTTCTTCAGCTCGACGCGCGTCCCGAGCTTGCTCTCGCCCTTGCGGCGCACGCTCACGTTCGCGTCGCAGCGGAACGAGCCCTCCTCGAGGTTGCCGTCGTTGATCCCGAGGTAGATCAGGCTGAGCCGCAGCGCCTTGAGATACTCGCTCGCCTCTTCCGCCGAGCGCAGCTCGGGCTTTCCGACGATCTCGATCAGGGGCACGCCGGACCGGTTGAGGTCGACCTCGCTGCCGCCCTCCGCATGGATGTTCTTGCCGGCGTCCTCCTCCAGATGGATGCGCTCGAGGCCGATCCTTCCCAGCCCGGGCACCGGCACCGCGCCGCCCGAGCAGATGGGAAGCTCGTACTGCGAGATCTGGTAGCCCTTCGGCAGGTCCGGATAGAAGTAATTCTTCCGCGCCCAGATGCTGCGTTCAGCGATCCTGCAGCCGAAGGCCTTGCCAGCCTTGATCGCCATCTCCACCGCACCGCTGTTCAGCGCGGGCAAGGCGCCGGGCAACCCGAGGCAGACGGGGCAGACCTGCGTGTTCGGCGGCGCCCCGAACTGCGTCGAGCAACCGCAGAAGATCTTCGACCGCGTCAGGAGCTGCGCGTGGACTTCCAGGCCGATGACCGGCTCGAAATCCGCGACGGCCATGGCTAGCGGTCCTCCACGATCGGCGGCAACCGGTGCTCCGCCGGCTCCGCCGCGCGCGCCATGCGCAGCAGCGTCTCTTCGTCGAATGGCTTGCCGATCAACTGCAGGCCGACGGGCAGCCCTTTCGAGTCGAATCCGCAGGGGACCGAGATTCCGGGCAGCCCGGCCAGGTTCACGGGGACGGTGTAGACGTCGCTCAGGTACATCGCGAGCGGATCGTCCAGCTTCTCGCCGAGCCGGAACGCGGTGGTCGGACTGGTCGGCGAAACCACCGCGTCCACGGTGGCGAATGCCTGATCGAAATCGCGGCGGATCAGCGTCCGCACTTTCTGCGCGCGCAGGTAGTACGCGTCGTAGTAGCCGGCGCTCAGGGCATACGTTCCGAGCATGATCCGGCGCTTCACCTCGGCGCCGAATCCCTCTGCCCGCGTCTTCTCGTACATCTCCAGCAGCTGGCCAGCCCGTGCGCGGTAGCCGTAGCGGACCCCGTCGTAGCGCGCCAGGTTCGAAGAAGCCTCCGCGGTGGCGACGATGTAATAAGTCGCGATCGCGTGCGGCGAATTCGGCAGCGAGATGTCGCGCACTTCGCAGCCCAGCCCGCGCAGCCTTTCGATCCCCGCGCGCACGGCATGCTCAACCTCCGGCGAGACGCCTTCGCCGAAGTACTCGCGCGGCACGCCGAGGCGCAGGCCGCGGACGTCCCGGCCGAGCGCGGCCGCGTAGTCGGGCACCGGACGCCGCGACGAGGTCTGGTCGTTCTCGTCGTGGCCGGCGACGGCCGAGAGCAGGTACGCCACGCCGCGCACGTCCTGCGCGAAGGGGCCCACCTGGTCGAGCGAGCTGGCGAATGCGATCACGCCGTACCGCGAGACGCGCCCGTAGGTCGGCTTCATGCCGACGCAACCGACCATGGCCGCAGGCTGGCGGATCGACCCGCCGGTGTCGGTCCCGAACGCGCCGGCCACCAGCCGCGCGGCCACTGCCGCCGCGCTCCCGCCCGAGGATCCGCCCGGCGTGCGCGACAGGTCCCATGGATTCATCGTGGGCCCGTAGGCGCTGTTCTCGGTGGACGAGCCCATGGCGAACTCGTCCATGTTCAGTTTGCCCACGATCACCGCGCCCGCCTGCTTCAGCTTGCGCACCACAGTGGCGTCGTAGGGAGGGACGTAGCCGCGCAGGATCTTCGAGCCGCAGGTCGTCTCCACCCCCTCCATGCAATAGATGTCCTTGAGGGCGATGGGGATGCCGTCCAGCGGCCCGGCGGGCTTGCGGTTCGCGCGGCGCTGCGCGGCCGCCTTGGCGGCGGCGTGCGCCTCGTTCTCGGTCAGGCGCAAGAACGCGTGCAGCTTCCCGTCGACCGCGCGGATGCGAGCGAGCGACGCCTCGAGCAGGGCCTGCGGCGAGACCCCGCCGGACGCGAGCGCGTCGGAGATCTGCGAGAGCGGCAACAGATCCGTCTTCACTCGATGATCCTGGGCACGACGAATGCCTTCCCGTCCTGCTGGGGGGCCTGGGCCAGCACCTTGTCCCGAGGCAGGCTCGGTCTCGGTTCGTCCTCCCGCAGGGGAATTCCGCCCACGGCGTCGCCCGCGAAGGTGAGCGGCTCCACGCCGCTGACGTCCACTCCCTGCAGCCGCTCGATGTACTCGAGCACGTGTCCGAGCTGCGCCGCGAAGCGCTCCTCTTCTTCCGGCGAGAGGGCCAGCCGGGCAAGGCGTGCCACGTGCCTCACCTGCGCGCGATCGATCGCCACTTCCAGCTCCTAGGGCTTGTTCGCCGACTTGAACCAGTTGAGCACGGCATCCATCACCCGGGCCGGCTCGGAGTGCGCGTGCAGGACATCCCAGGCGGTGTTGTCGAGGAACGCCCCTCCGCACGCCGGGCAATGCAGGATGCGCACGCCGGCCGCATCCTCCGGGACCATGAGAGCGCCGCACTGGGGACAGCGCCCCGCGTGCAGCGCGCGCAGGGCGTCCTTCTCGCTCTGCCTCAGCCGCTTCTGCTCTTCGTAGTGCAGTTGCCGCAAGCGCTCCGCGTTCTCGCGCGCGAAGTATTCGTCCTCGGTGTTGCTCGGTTTCTCGATGGTCATCTCGCGTCCCGTCCGGCTACTTCCGTTCCGCCGTGCCGCCGAGTTGCTCCAGGAGGGCCTGGGCCCGCTCGTGCTGCGGCGACAGGCGCAGGGTCTCCTTCAGCTCCGCGCGGGCGATGGCTTCGTCCTTGAGCGCGAGATGGGCGACGGCGAGCCGGTAATGGATTCGCGCGCTCTGCGGACTCGCCGCCAGCGCCGCCTTCAGCTTCGGGACCGCCTTCTCCGCGCCGTCGTCCTCCTGCGCCAGCGCCAGGCCCTGGATGAGCGCCGCGCGGGTTTCGTCCTTCACGTCCTTGAGATATCGGTTCATGCTCGAGGGTAGCCGCTTCGCGCGGTAGTAGTCCGCGAACGCGAGCTGCAGATCCTGCGAGTCCGGGTTGGCCTTCGCCGCCGGAGAGAGCAGGTCGAACGCCGACTTCACCTTCACCTTTGCCTGCGTCTGCAGCTGGGCGACGCGCGGATCGTCCGCGTTCTTCTCCGCGACGTGGCCCGCCTGATCGTTCAATGCGTCCGCCCACTGGATCTCGATGCGCGCCAGCGTCGCCGTCGCCTGCGGAAAGCGCACCCGCGGGCCGGCGACCTCGACTGCATCCCGCGCTTTCGTCTCCGCGCTGGCGATCGAGGCCAGCGAGTCCTTCTCCGCCTCCACCTCGGCGGAGGCCAGCGTCTCGATCGCGGCCGGCGGCGGGGCGCGCGGCGCGAGCCTTCGATACGCGATCAAGCCCGCTCCCACCACCAGCAGCAACGCAAGGCCGGCGGCGACGCCGATGATCAGCCCGCGCGGCGGAGCACGGTCGAACGTCCCCGGCTCGGGCGACGGCTCTTCGTCGGCGACGTCATGCTCTTCAGCTGGCGGTGCCGCCTCTGCCGGGGAAGCGCCCGACGCGATGAGATCCGGCGTGGTCGCATGCTCGGGTGCGCCGGCAGCGGGCTCGGCTGCGTCGTCCGCGAACGGTGGCGCGCCGCTGGGTGGCTCCGGCGTGGGAACGAGCGTCGGCACCGGCGCCGCCATCGGAATCGGTGCGGCGGTGGACGCGCTCCTGGCCTGAGGCTGCGGCGACCCGAAGACCAGGGTGGACCGCTGGCCGGAAACCGTGGCCGGCTTCGCGGCAGGAGGATTCGACCCCGGCGGTCGAACGGGCGGTCGCGGCGTTTGAACCGCAGCCTGCGATTGGCCGAACGCCATGGGGGCGGCGGGTGCGGGTCCGGCGCCGGCGCCGGCGGCCTTGGGCCCCTTGGCAGGGGCGGCCGGTTGCTTCGCCAGCGCCGCCGGGACCCTCGCAGCCGGTGGCTGGCTGAACGCTGCGGTTGCGCTCGCGCCGGCTTGTGGACCCTTGTTCACGGCAATACCCGCAGCGGAGAGATTGGCGGCCGGGAACATCATCGTCCTGCCCGCCTCCTCCGGCGCCGGCGGCGCGGCGGGACCGGACGGGACTGCTTTCGCAGGCTGCGGGAGCGGCTTCGCCGGCGCGGAGGCCTTTGCTACAGGCGGCGCGGCGAAGATCGCCGTCGCGTTCATGTTCGGCGCTCTCGGGGCCGCGACCGGTCCGGGCGCCGGCGGCGAGATCTGCGCACCGGGAGCGCCGGGACGGGTCACCCTGAACGTGTTCTGGCACTTTCCGCACCGCATGGTGAGCCCTTGAGGGCCGATCCGGGCGTCATCGACGCGGTAGCGGGCCTGGCATTTGTCGCAGCGGACTTCCATCGATGCGTCTCCGAGCGAACGGTGACCTATAGGATTCGCAGGGTATCCTGTAAAGCGGCGGTATCAGACTCCCTCGCACCCGAAAAGTTGACGGAACAGGGGTGCCTCTTAGAGTCGGCCGGAGGCGTGCCGCCCGTAGGGGCAGGTGCGCTCGGAGGAGCGGATGGGGCGCAAGGGGAAGAACGGGTCGGCGCCGAAGGACGCCGGCCGGAAGAAGCCTGTCTTGGGGATCCTCCTGGCGGGTTGCGCGCTGGTTTCGGTCCTCGCGCTCTCGTCGTACCAGCCTCGAGGCGCCGCCGGAAACTGGGCGGGACCCGTCGGCTACGGACTCGCTGGATCGCTGCTGGAAACGGCGGGCATCGGCGCGTATGCATTCGTGATTTTCCTGCTGGCCGTCGCTTGCGCGCTGCTCGTGGGCCGGCCGCGGCTCTCGTTCGCGCGGGCAGGGTCATGGCTCACCTTTTCGCTCTGTGCCATGGGGCTTCTGGACCTGCTGGTGCACGTGCGGATCCAGGGACACGCGGCGGGCGGGGCGGCCGGCGCGATGCTCGCGGGCGCGGCGCGGTCGGCGCTCTCCGTTCCGGGAGCGGCGGTGCTCCTCTGTGCGGTCGCGGCCGCCGCCCTCGTGGTCGCCACCGATCTCTGGGCGCTGCACGCGGCGCGCGGCGCCGCCAGGCTGGGCGTCGCCGGAGGAGCGCTCGCGGTGCGTGGAGCGGCGGCGGCGATCGCGAAAGCGCGCACCGTATCGTTCCCTGACGAAGCGGATCTGCTCGCCGGGGACGACGGGCGCATCGTCGACCCGCGCCGCAACGCTGGCCTCGCGCTGGCGGCAGCTGCGGCCGACGAGCCGCCCGAAGATCCGCGCGAGCCGGTGGTCGCCGGCGGACGCCGCAAGTCCATGCCGGATCAGGTCGCCAGCGCCGTCCCATCCGAGCCTCCGGTGGCGACCGATCGCGCCATCGCTCCTGTGGAGAGCGCGCCGCCTCCGCAGATCGTCGAGCCGAAGACTTCGCTCAGGCCGCGCCAGTACTCCTTCCCGCCGGAGCCCCGGTCCGTCGAGCGCGCGGGCAGCTTCACCATGGCTCCCGGCCACAGCGCCTTCGTGCCGCCGCCCATCTCGATCCTCACCGGCGAGGCGTCGCCGGCCCTCCCGCTCGATCGCGACGGCCTGACCGCCACGGCGGAGAAGCTGCGCCAGAAGCTCGCCTCGTTCGGGATCCAGGGGCAGGTCACGCAGATTCGACCCGGCCCGGTGGTGACGATGTTCGAGTTCCTGCCCGCTGCCGGCATCAAGGTGAGCCGCATCGCCGGGCTGGCAGACGACCTGGCGATGGCGATGGAAGCGCTGCGCGTCCGCATCGTCGCGCCCATCCCCGGCAAGGGTGTCGTCGGCATCGAGGTGCCGAACAAGCAGCGCGAGACGGTGGTGCTGCGCGAGCTCGTCGAACAGGACGCGTTCCAGAAATCGCACAGCAAGCTGGCGATGTGCCTCGGCAAGGACATCGAAGGCATGCCTTACGTCGCCGACCTGGCGAAGATGCCTCATCTCTTGATCGCCGGCACCACGGGCTCCGGCAAGTCGGTGGCGGTCAACTCGATGATCGTCTCGATGCTGCTGCGGGCGACGCCGGAGGAAGTGCGCTTCCTGATGGTGGACCCGAAGATGCTCGAGCTCTCGGTCTACGAGGGCATTCCCCATCTGCTGTTGCCCGTGGTCACCGACGCGAAGAAGGCGGCGATGGCGCTGCGCTGGGGCGTCGAGGAGATGGAGCGGCGCTACCAGCTGCTCGCCGAGTGCGGAGTCCGCAACATCGCCAGCTTCAACAAGAAGGTGGAGAAGGAAGGGGACGGCGCGCGGCGCCCCCACCGGCCGCCGAGGGAGAAGCGCGTCGTCGATCTCACGCCGGCGCCGCCGGCGGAAACGATTCCATCCAATCCGGCGCCGTCGGCGGGCCCGCAGATCGTGGAACAAGCCGCGGCCCAGCAGCCGCTGAAGAAGCTTCCTTATCTCGTGATCATCATCGACGAGCTGGCGGATCTGATGATGGTCGCCTCGCGCGAGGTGGAGACGTACATCGCGCGGCTGGCGCAGATGGCCCGCGCGGCGGGAATCCACCTGATGGTCGCGACGCAGCGGCCCTCGACGGACGTGGTCACTGGCGTGATCAAAGCGAACTTCCCCTCGCGCATCTCCTTCCAGGTCGCCTCGCGACACGATTCCGCGACCATCATCAACTCCCCGGGGGCCGAGTACCTGCTCGGAATGGGGGACATGCTGATCCTGCCGCCCGGGACGTCCACCCTCACGCGCGTGCACGGTCCTTACGTGGACGAGAAGGAGATCCATGCCGTCGTGGACCACTGGAAAGCGCAGGGCGCACCGGTCTACGACCCGGACATCCTGCGGCCGCGCGCCGAGGACAGCGACGGGCTTGCGGTCGACGACGAGGGCCCGGACGAGCTCTACGACCAGGCCGTCGCCGCTCTGGCCGACATGCGTTTCGTCTCCATCTCGCTGCTGCAGCGCAAGCTGCGCGTGGGGTACAACCGCGCCGCCCGCATGATCGAGCGCATGGAACGGGATGGGATCGTCGGGCCGGCGGACGGCGCGAAGCCGCGCGAAGTGCTCATCCGGCCGCTGGGCGAAATGCCGGGCGCGGGGGCGTAGCTCCGGCCCGGAACCGCGGTTTCGGGCGGCGCGAAGTTGCCGACCTCACCCGCGAAAGCGGAAACGGCATTCGGGTATGGCGGTTCGGGAAGGTTGACATCCTCCGCGATCCTCACGTAGGAAACGGCGCGCGCCGGAGCGAAAGCGCCGCGCCGGACCCGGCAATTTCCGCCGGCCGTTTACCGAAGGAAGACGTCTCAAATGGCAACTGGAACTGTGAAGTGGTTCAACGATACGAAGGGGTTCGGCTTCATCACGCAGGACGGCGGTGGTGAGGACGTGTTCTGCCACCACACGGCCATCAAGGCCGACGGCTTCCGCACGCTTGCGGAGGGCCAGAAGGTGGAGTTCGACGTGGTGAAGGGTCCGAAAGGACTGCAGGCGCAGAACGTCCGCAAGCTCGCGTAACAACGGTTCCAGAAGAGCCGTTTGGGGCCCGGTCCTGAGAGGGACCGGGCCCTCGTTGTTTCCCGGCCTACCCCGACTTCCTCCGCGGTTCCGGCAATGCGGGTGCCGGCGGCGGATCGATGAAGCTGCTCGGGAGCAGGTTGAACGGAAGCAGCTTGAGCAGGATCGGCAGCAGCAGCATTCCTCCGGGCGCGGCGAAGATGGCGAGCGCCGGGATCGTCTTCGCCAGATCGATGAGCTGCTCGCGGATCTTGGTCTTCTCTTCGCCGGACAGGGTTCCGCCGGCGGCGGCCTTGGCCAGCAGCTCTCCAAGCTCGCGAGTCTCGCGGATCTCCTGGAGGAGCCGATCGAGGTTGTCCAGGACGGCCGCTTCCAGCCTGGTGGTGAGCGCGTGCGGCAGGCCCTCGGGCGCTTCGGCGAGCCGCAGAGCGGCCAGCGCGTCCTCGTGCTCGCGATAGAAATCGGAGACCTCGGCCTCGAGCCGCGCTAGTGCGGCGGCGTCCACGCCGACGGCCCGCGCCAGGCGCTCCACGAAGGCGAGCTCGGCGGCCTCCAAACGGCCGTCCACCAGCGCCGCGAGCAGCACCTGGGTCAGCATGAAGCGCCGCAGCGCTTCGCTGTGCAGCGCCGGGGCGATCTGCTCGACCTCCCGGGGATGCAGCAGCGCCCGGCGCAACACCCGAGCCTCGCGCACCGGCAATCGCTGCGAACGGATCACCTGCTCGAGGCCCTTCCTGGTCGCCTTTCCATCCTCCTGCGCAAGAGCGAGTCCGGCCAGGAGCTCGACCAGCAGCGCGCGCCAGCTCAGCGCGGCCTTCGTCGCCAGCACCGCCGCGCCCGGGCTGATCCGCGCATGCTCGAAGGCGGACAGCGCGATGGTTGCGCAGGTCCGCGCTTCGATGGCGCAGAGCCCGTTGTGCAGCGGCAGGCCGGCGAACGGGCCACGCGCCGCGAGGTAACGCCGGGACAGCCGCGCGGCGGTCTTGTCGGCGAGCTTCTCCAGCGGGTTGGGGACGGCCGTCGGATCGGCGAACAGTCGCGCCGCGGTTTCCACCTCGCCGCCGCCCGCGGCGAGCACCGCGAGAAGCTGCGCGCGCCGCGCCCGAACGCTGTGCTCGCCCGCAGCGCCGGGAAGGAACCACCGCGTGTGCGAGAGCGCCGCCGCTCTCGCGCAGAGCCGCACCAGCCCGGCCACGAAATGCGCGTATGCGCGGACACCGGGAGCCGCTTGCGGGTCGAGCTCGATCGCCGGATCCTGCGCGCCCGTGCCGTAGGCGAGGCCGCGCGCGCGCAGCATTTCCTCCAGCTCCGCGCGGCGCTCCTCGAGCGGCATCCTCTGCGGCGGGCACGCAGGCGGCTGTGCCGCCACCGCTCCGATCACCGCGAGCAGCCACTCCCCGCTGCCCACGGGCAGCTCGGCCTGGCGGCTCTGATGTAGCAGTCGGGCGATGGCGGGCTCCTCGCGAGTGATTGTAACAGGCGAGCGCCCCTCCGCCTCACCCCTACTTGGCCGCCTTGGCGCGCCGTTTCTCCTCCAGCGAGGCCGGCTGCGCCAGATCGGCAGGAATGCCCGCGGGCTGGTTCGGCCGCACGACGCCGAATTTCTCGTACAGCTTGCTTTCGACGTCGGCGAGGATCCCGGGATGGAGCTTGAGGAAGTCGCGCGCGTTCTCGCGGCCCTGGCCGATGCGCTCGCCGCCGTAGCTGAACCAGGCGCCGCTCTTCTCGACGATGTTGTTCTCCACCGCCAGATCGAGCAGGTCGCCTTCGCGGGAGATGCCCTGGCCGTAGAGGATGTCGAACTCGACCTCGCGGAACGGCGGAGCGACCTTGTTCTTCACCACCTTCACGCGCGTGCGGTTTCCGATCACCGTCTCGCCGTCCTTGATGGCGCCGACCCGGCGGATGTCGAGGCGTTGCGAGGCGTAGAACTTGAGCGCGTTGCCGCCGGTAGTGGTCTCGGGGTTTCCGAACATCACGCCGATCTTCATCCGGATCTGGTTGATGAAGATCACCGTGGCGTTCGCCTTGCTGATGGTGGCGGTGAGCTTGCGCAGCGCTTGCGACATGAGCCTCGCCTGCAGCCCCATGTGCTGGTCGCCCATCTCGCCTTCGAGTTCGGCGCGCGGCACCAGGGCCGCGACCGAGTCGATCACGATCAGGTCCACAGCGCCCGACCGCACCAGCATCTCGCAGATCTCCAGCGCCTGCTCGCCGGTGTCGGGCTGCGAGATCAGCAGGTCTTCCGTGCGGACCCCGAGCTTGCGCGCGTAGCCCACGTCGAGGGCGTGCTCGGCGTCGATGAATGCCGCGACGCCGCCGGCCTTCTGCGACTCGGCGACCATGTGCAGGGCCAGCGTCGTCTTGCCGCTCGACTCGGGGCCGTAGATCTCCACGATCCGGCCGCGCGGGATGCCGCCGACGCCGAGCGCCAGGTCGAGCGACACGCTCCCGGACGAGATGGCCGAGATGTCTTGCACCAGCGGTTCGTCGCTGCCGAGGCGCATGACGGCGCCCTTGCCGAACTGCTTCTCGATGGCAGATACAGCAAGCTCGATCGCCTTCTCTTTTTCCGGGTTCGCCACTCGTTCCCTCCGTTGGGGCCTACTGTACGCTTGTACAGAAGTATCTGACGCCCCGCAAGATGCCATGGGGGTCTGACACGAGACCCGTAAGGGCCAGTAACTCTTCAGATCAACCGCTTGCCGGTTGAAAGGAAGACGAAGCTCACTTTCCGGTGATGGCGAGGAGCTCGACGTCAAAGACCAGCGTGGCGCCGCCCGGGATGGTCGGCGGATGGCCGTGGTCGCCGTAGGCGATGTCGGAGGGGCAGACGAGGTGCGCCTTCTCCCCGACCTTCATCTTCTGCACACCCTCGGTCCAGCACTTGATCACCTGGTTCAGGCCGAATTCGGCGGGCTGGCCGCGCTTGTACGAGGAATCGAAGACGGTGCCGTTGGTGAGGCGTCCTTCGTAGTTGACTTTCACTTTGTCGGTCGCCGCCGGGCTCGGACCGTCGCCCGGCGTCAGCGTCTTGTACACGATCCCGCTCGGGAGCTTGCTCGCGCCGGGCTCCTTCGCCGCTTTCTCCGCGTACTCGCGGCCAGCCACCTTCTCCTTGTCCGCTCCCGCCGAGGAGCGGGCCTGCGCGAAGGCGTTGATCTTCTCCATCTGCGACTCGGGCTCGACCTGCGCCTTCTTTCCGCTGGCGCCGTCGGAGAGACCGCGCTTGACGATCTCGAGCTCGTTCGGCTTCAGCGACATCGTCGCGAAGCTCCGGCTGCCCACGAGGTATCCGATGGCGTACAGCGACTTCTCGTCGTCGGTCTTCAGCGCCTGCGCGGAAGCGGAGAGCGAGAACGCAAGAGATACGGCCAGAGCGAAACGCATGAGAGACCTTTCTGGAGAAGGAGGACGAACTCTACGCTACTTCTCGACTTCCTGGGTGATCGCGATCAGCAGCTTGCCGGCCTTCTCGTCGCGGGGATCGACGCCGATGCCGCCGACCAGGATCGTCCCGCCGCGCTGGATGGAGTAGTCGGTGTGCAGCTTTCGCGAATGCTCGGGGTGCTCGCCGAGCAGCTCGAGATGGACCTTGATCCTGCCGTCGGCGTCGAGCTGGCGCGGGGTGACCAGCAAGCTGCGGCTGCCCGGCAGCTCGACCTCGGCGGCGTTCTTCCAGTCGAGATCGAAGGTGTGCATGTCGAGCAGCCGGTAGCTGCGGAAGCGGAATTGCTCGCCGAAGCTCTCCAGCTGGGGTGCGATCGCCTGCAGCTTCGGATCGGTCCCGGCGGGCGCCCGCGCATCGTTGGATGCGGCGATGGCACGCACCGTGATCCTCACGCGCCGTTCGGAGATCCCGGCGTCCGCCTGCGCCAGCAGCAGCGCGGCGGAAAGCAGCAACAGCTTCACTGTGGCACCGCGCGGTCGTCTGAAATCCAGATGACGGTGGTCTGCCGCGGCAGCTGCAGGACGGCGCCGTTGCGCGTACCGAAGTCCACCTCTTCGATCTGCGGTGAATTGTCCACGATCAGGCCAGCATCGTCCGTGCGGCCGGGGAAGAAGAGGACGGCCAGGGCCATGCAGGCCGCAACCGCGAGGCCCCCTGCGGCCGCCAAGGCGCGCCGGTGGGCCCACCACATCTCCCGCCCCCATACCGCAGCGCGCTGCGCGGCGCGCGAACGCTCCTCGCGCACCCGCGCCATCACGCGATCCGGCAGCCTCTTCAAGTCCAGTCCGCGGGCGCGAGCGACGACGGATTCGCGCACCGCCAGCGACAGCGCCGCGATCAGGGCGAGCCGATCGCGGCACGAGGCGCATCCGCAGGCATGCTCCTCGACCCAGGCGCGGTCGTCGTCCGCGAGCGCGCCGTCGTGCAGCGGCCCGAGCAGCGGCACGACCTCTTCGCAGCGCCTCATGGTTCCTCCTCCGGCTCCTTGCGAGTCGGGGCGTCTTCGCCGAGGTACTCGCGCAGCTTGCTCTGCATCTTCAGCCGCGCGTGGAAGAGGCGGCTCATCACCGTGCCTTTGCGGATCCCGAGGACTTTCGCCAGATCCTCATAGCTCAATCCCTCCACCTCGCGCAGCAGCAGGATCGCCCGGTGGTTCTCGGAGAGGCTCGCCAGCGCTTCCTCGATCCTGTCGCGCAGCTCGGCGTTCAGCGCCTGCCGCTGCGGACCCGCGAGCGCCGCGGACGGCGGATCCATGGCGGCTTCGATCTCCGCCTCGTCGCCCTGCTCGACATCGACGCGCTCGAGCCGTCCCTTGCGGCGTTGCGCGTCCAGACAGAGGTTCATCGCAATCCGGTACGTCCAGGTGAAGAACGACGAGTCGCCCTTGAAGGAGGGCAGGTAGCGATGGACCCTGACGAATGTCTCCTGCGCGATGTCCATGGCCTCGTCCGCGTCCTTCGTCATGGCGAGCGCCAGCTGGACGACCCGGCGCTGATACCGCTCCACCAGCGCACGAAAGGCTTGCGCGTCGCCGGTTTGCGCCGCTTTGACCAGCGTCCGATCGTCGCCCGCCCCTTTCGGACCCTCACTCATACCGACGCCTTGGACTGGGGCAAATTCACGCGGGTTCCGGATCTCGTGGCAACGTACCAGTCGGTACCATCGGGGAGGCGAGGGCTCGGCGGGAATCCTCGAACGGGCATCCTTGTCTAGACTTGTGTAATGCGGTTGTGACGGGCGCGAACTACAAGGAAAACCTCCGGATGCAGCTCGAGCAGAACATCCCCACGCTCGGCGGACTTGGCGAACCCCCGCAGCGGTCACGGCGGGAGCAGCTGGCGGCGGACGGCGAGCGCGCCCGCGGCGAGATCGGCTCGCTGCTGCGGAAGGCGCATTGGCGGGCGCTCGTGCTCGCGGCGGCACGAGCTGGGGCGCTGCTGCTCGCCGGGCTGTCCCTGGCGCTGCTCGCGGGGGCGCTGGTTGCGAGCGTGGATGGCGCGCTCGTGGCTCGCGGCATCGCCGGGTTGCTCTCGCTGGCGGCGGCGGGTGGGGTGGTGTGGTTCTCGCTGCGATCGCCGTTGCAGCGCGCCGTGATCCGCGCCCGCGATCCGCGGCTGCTCGCGCGCCTGATCGGCGGGCCGTCGGAGCTTCTCAGCAGCGTGGAGCTTTCTCGCGAGGAGCCCGCTGGAGTCTCGACCGAGCTGCTCTCGCTTCTGCACGTCCGCGCGGCCGCGGCGGCGCGCAAGATCGATCTGTCGCGCGCCCTGCCGGGCTCCTCGTTGCGGTGGCCGCTCCTGGCGCTGGCCGCGAGCGCGCTCATCTGGGCCATCGCGGCGTCTCTCGCCGCCCGCTACGTGTCGCGGGGCGTGGTCCGGCTCTGGGCGGGCGACAGCGGGGCGCCTCCGGTGGAGCTGTCGCCCATCGCCGGGGACCTCTCCGTGACCTACCTGTACCCGGCTTACACGGGCTTGCCGCCGCGCACCGAGGAGGGCACCGCCGGCGACCTGCGCGCCCCTCGCGGGACCGAAGTGCGCATCGCCGCGCGCGCGGATCGCGATCTGTCGCAGGCGTTCGCCCTGGTGAACGGCGCGGCAGTGAAGCTGGAGGCAACCGGCCCGGGCCATCGCCAGCTCGCCGGCACGTTTCCCCTCATGCAGGCCGGACAATGGAGCCTGCGGTTCGCGGACGCGCGCGGGCGCACCATCGCGCAGGGGCCCTCGCGCCCGATCGAGATCGTCGCCGATCAAGCGCCGCAGGTCACCATCGATGCGCCGAAACAGGCGGTGCTGGAGGTGGACCCGCAAGGCCGCGTGCAGATCGGCTGGTCCGCCGCCGACGATTACGGGCTCACGGAGGTGACACTGCTCTGGCAGCGCGCGGGCGCCAAGGAAGAGCGCGTGGTCCTGCAGACGCCGGCGTCGGCGGCCCGGAGGTTGCGCGGCGCGGACACCTGGGAGATCGCGCCCCTGCGCCTGCGGGCGGGCGATCGCGTCAGCTACCATCTCGAGGCAAAGGACAATGACGCCGTCGACGGGCAGCAGCGAGGCGTCTCCGCCACGCAGGCCATCAAGGTGTTCTCCGCCGCCGAGCACAGCCGCGAGTCCCTGATCCGTGCGCAGGCACTATGGGAGCGGCTGGTGGCGCTTCTCGGCGATCGCCTGGAAGAGAAGCCGCCGCCCGCCGAGGTGGACGCTGCTGCGCAGTGGTACGCGCAGACCGCGCAGAAAGACCGTGACGCCCGCGCCCTGTCGCAGGAGCTGTACACGGTAGGCAGCGAACTGCTCAAGGACAAGCTGTCCCCGAAGGCCCTGGGCCGCGCGCTCCGTTACGCCTCGACCGGCCTCGGCCCGGCGGTGCACCGCACGAGCCTGGCCCGTGCGCCGCTCTCGCGAGGAGCGTCGGCGCGCGACGGCACGGTCCGGGCTTTCAACGGCGCGCTGCAGGCGGAGATCCGCGAGGAGGAGAAGGACGTCCTCTATCTGGAGGACCTGCTCGATCGCTCGCGCCTGGACGCGATGCAGGAGCTCGGCAAGGAGCTCGCCGCGTCCCGCCGCGAGCTCTCACGGCTGGCGGAGAAGCTGCGCAAGGCGCAGGACGAGGACACCAAGCGCGAGCTGCTCGCCGAAGTGGAGCGGCTGCGCGAGCGGATCCAGGATCTCATGTCCCGGATGGCCGAGCTGGCGAAGGGGATCCAGGACGAGCACCTGAACCGGGAAGCGGCGGAATCGATGCAAAAGGAGCAGGATCTGCTCGGCCAGCTCTCCGACATCCAGAAGAAGCTGCAGAGCGGAAGGATCGATGAGGCCTTGAAGCAGCTCGATCGTCTCTCCCAACAGCTCGAGCGGCTGGAGAAGGACCTGCAGCAGAAGGCGGGGCAGCAGCAATCGGGCCAGTACGCGCAGGAGTCGAGAGCGCTGCGCGAGGCCGCCGATCAGCTCCGGGAGCTGCAGGCGAAGGAGCAGGAGCTGGAGAGGAAGACCGCGCAGCTGCGGCGCGAGATGCAGGCGCAGGCGCGGAACCGGTTCGACCAGAGGGGCGGCAAGCAGCTGGCGAAGGAGCTGAAGGCGAAGGCGGAAGCGGCGCGCAAGGCCATCTCGCAGATCGACCCCAGGGTCGCCGAGCACCTGGGCCTGGAGGACACCCTCGACATGGCGCAGGGGCGCGCCTCCGACCTGTCCCGCGCGCTGGACACGAACGATTTCGACGAGGCTCTCGATCTGGCGGAGCGCGCCGAGCGCGCCGTGGAAACGCTGCAGGGGCGGCTGGCGATGGAGGACAACGTCGCGCAGCGGTATCCCGGCTTCTCCCGTGACCCCGCGGGGGTGCGCAAGAGCTTGCGCGGATCGACGGACGCCCAGCAGCCGCTACAAGAGATCGTCCAGCAGCTCCAGGACGCTCTTCCCCGCGAAGGCCAGGGCATGTCGCAGGAGCAGCTGCAGCGGCTGCGGCAGCAGGCGCAGGAGCAGGCTCGTCTCAAGGATCAACTGGCGAAGGTGCGCGACGAGCTCGGGGAGGTAGGCAAGAAGCTCCCCATCTTCGGCCCCCAGCACGAGCAGATGCTGCAGCAGGCGCAGGACGGGATGAGCGGCGCCGAGCAGCACCTCTACCGTGGAGAGCCGCGCGGCGGGCAGGCGGGGGAGCAGCAGGCGATCGAGAAGCTCTCCCAATTCCAGGACGCGATGGAGAAGCTGGCGAAACAGTCCGGCAAGGGCGGCGGTCAGAGCGGCGTCCCGATGCCCTGGGGCGAACCGGCCAGCGACGGCAATGACGAGGAAGGGCCGGAGTCGGACGGAGTCCGCCACGACCACGTCGAGATCCCTGACGCGGAGTCCTCGCGCGCGCCATCCGAGTTCCGCAAGGAGCTGCTCGACGCCATGAAGCAGGCGCCGCCGGAGAAGTACAAGGAGCGGGTGAAGCAGTATTACGAGGAGCTGGTGAAGTGATCGCCCTGCTGCTCGCGCTGGCGCTGGCGGCGCCGATGCGGGTCCTCGCCGAGAAGGTGGAGGCGCAGCTCGAGGCCTGGGATGTCGCGGGGGCGGCAAAGGCGCTCGACGAGCTCATCCAGGCGCATCCGGGATCTGCGGAGGCGGCCTACTTCCGCGGCCGGGTGCTGTTCGAACAGGGCAATTACGACGAGGCGGCCAAGGCGTATGCCGAGGCGGAAGAACGGGGAGCGGGAAGCGCGTTGGAGAACGATGCCCGGCTGGCCAAGGCCGCCGCCGAGGAGACGAAGGGCAACGAGGTCTTCGAGAGCGCGCATTTCGTGCTGCGCACGCGGCCGGGCAAGGACACGCTGCTCGCGCCCTACGCGCTCGAGGCCTTGGAGAAAGCGTACGCGGGCCTGACGAAGGACCTCGGCATCGAGCCGTCGCAGAAGGTCCGGGTGGAGATCTACGACTCGGCGAGATCACTCGCGCACGTCTCGCCGCTCACCATCGATCAGATCAAGAACTCGGGGACCATCGCGCTTTGCAAGTACAGTCGGCTGATGGTGACGAGCCCGAAGGCGCTCCTGCGCGGATATCCCTGGCTGGACACCGTCTCGCACGAGTTCGTGCACTATCTGGTGACCCAGAAGGGGCGGAACACCGTGCCCATCTGGTTGCAGGAGGGCCTGGCCAAGTTCCTGGAGACGCGCTGGCGCGGAGCGCCGGGGATGGCCGTGGACGACATGTCGCTTTCGCTCCTGCAGGACGCCGCGAAGAAGGGCAAGCTGATCCCCTTCGCGAAGATGCATCCTTCCATCGCCATGCTCCCGACGCAGGAACAGGCGGCGCTGGCGTTCGCCGAGGTCGAGGCCGCGATCCGGCTGCTCTACCAGCGCGGGGGACAAGCCGCTCTGACCGAGCTGGTTTCCGCGATGGCCGCGGGGATGACGGACGAGGAAGCCGTGGCTCAAGCCTATGGCAAGAGCTTCGCGGAGTTCGAGGCGGACTGGCAAGCGGAGTTGAAGAAGCCGCGCGCGAAGGCGGTGTCGCAGAAGGCGGTGCGGCCTTCGGTGGCGAAGAAGCTGGTCTTCAAGGAGGACGCCAAGGGCAGGGCGGAGCCGCCGCCCCTGGATGCCGCGGCCGCGGACGCGCCCCCGGATCAGGAGGGAAAGCGCGCCGCACGCCTGGGCGAGATCCTCTATGCGCGCAGGCGCTGGGCCGCGGCGGCGAAGGAGTACGCCCGCGCGCGCCAGCGGGTGGCGCGGGAGGTGCCGCACATCGCGCGCCGCTACGCGTTCGCGCAGATGCAGCTCGGGCGCTTCCCGGAAGCCGAGGAGGCGCTGCGCAGCGCGGTGGAGCGCGACCCCGACGACGAGGCGGCGCAAGCGCTGTACGCCCATGTGCTCGTCAAGCGCGGGGCGCTGGACAAGGCGCGCGTGGCGCTCGACAACGGGATCGCGGTGGACCCCTTCGACCCCGACCTGCACGCGACGTACGTGGAGGTGGCGAAGGGACTCAAGGACCCGGCGCTGGAGGAACGCGAGCGCAAGGCGGTCGCTCTCTCGGCAGGGGACGCACATCATGAGTGAGCTCGCCATCGACGGAGCGCTGGGTTCTGCCTCGGACGTGGAGCTGATCGACGAGCTGGCCCGCGCCCGCGGCCGCATCGCCCACGAGATCGCGAAGAGGGTGGTGGGCCAGGAGGCGGTCATCGAGCAGCTTCTCATCGCCCTCTTCTCGCGCGGCCACTGCCTTTTCGTCGGCGTGCCAGGCCTGGCGAAGACCCTGCTCATCTCGACGCTCGCGGAAGCGCTCTCCCTCACCTTCAATCGCATCCAGTTCACGCCCGACCTGATGCCGAGCGACATCACCGGCACCGACGTCCTGGAGGAGGACCACACCACCGGGCGGCGCGCGTTCCGCTTCGTGCCCGGGCCGGTGTTCGCGCATGTGCTCCTGGCGGACGAGATCAACCGCACCCCCCCGAAGACGCAGGCCGCGCTTCTGCAGGCGATGCAGGAGCACCGGGTGACGGCGGGCGGGCATACCTATCCACTGGAGGAGCCATTCCTGGTGTTCGCCACGCAAAACCCCATCGAGCAGGAGGGGACCTACCCGCTGCCCGAGGCGCAGCTAGACCGGTTCATGTTCATGGTGGACGTCGGGTACCCGAGCGCCGAGGAAGAAGTGCAGATCGTGCGCGCGACCACCTCGGGGAACCAGCCGCAGGTGGAGAAGGTGCTCTCGCCCCAGCAGATCCGTCTGCTCCAGGACTTGATCCTCCGGGTACCGGCCGCCGAGCACGTGATCCGCCACGCCGTCGATCTGGTGCGCCGCACCCGGCCGCAGGAGAACGCGGGCAAGCACGTGAAGGACCACGTGAGCTGGGGCGCGGGCCCCCGGGCCTCGCAGGCCCTCATCCTCGCGGCCAAGGCGCGCGCCGCGCTTCAGGGCCGCCCCGCCGCGGACGTGCAGGACGTGCGCGCGCTGGCGGAGCCGGTCCTGCGCCACCGCGTGCTCACCAACTTCCACGCCGAAGCGGAAGGGGTGGACTCGCGCCGCGTCATCGCGGAGCTCTTGCGCGAGACGAAGGCGTGACGCTGGACCCGGCGCTGCTCGCGCGGCTCGGCCCGCTTCAAGTGATGGCGCGCAAGGTGATGGAAGGCGTGCTCACCGGGCTGCACAAGAGCCGTCACCACGGTCAGTCCGTCGAGTTCTCCGAGCACAAGGAATACGCGCCGGGCGACGAGATCCGCCATATCGACTGGCGGGCGTTCGCCAAGCTCGACAAGTACTACGTCAAGCGCTTCGAGATGGAGACGAATCTGCGCGCGCTGCTGGTGGTCGACGCGAGCGGCAGCATGGCGTACGGGCGCGGGGCGATGACCAAGCTCCAGTACGCCGCCGTCTGCGCCGGCGCGCTCGCGTATCTGCTCTCGCGGCAGGGCGACCAGGTTGGCCTCTGCATCGCGGGCGACGGCGGCACCTGGGAAGGAGTGCGCGAGTTTCTCCCCTTCGCCTCCTCTCCCACCCACGTGCAGGAGCTGCTCAGGATGCTCGACGGTTCTCAGGGGCGCGGTGCGACTCTCCTGCCGGCGGCGCTGGATTTCGCCGCCGAGAAGGCGGGGCGGCGCGCCCTGATGATCGTCCTCACCGACCTGTTCGATGCCACCGAGCGCAACATTCCCGCCTTGAAGATGCTGCGCTCCCGCCGGCACGACGTGCTCCTCCTGCAGACGCTCGATCGCGAGGAGCTGGATTTCCCGTTCGACGACCCGACGCGGTTCCTCTCCATGGAAGACGACCGCTACATCGAGGCCCAGCCTCGACAGATCCGCGAGAGCTACCTGGCCGAGATGCGGCGTTTCTTGGAGACCACGCGAAAGGAGCTGGCGCGCGCGGACGTGGAAGTCGAGCAGATCGCCACCGATGCGGCCCCCGACCGGGTCCTGCTCAAGCTGCTCGCTCGCCGGGAGGCCGCTTAAGGGACCCCCGTGCTCCAGTTCGCCCATCCTGCCTATCTCTGGGGACTGCTCGCGATCGCGCTGCCGATCCTGGTGCACCTCTTCAACCAGCGGCGGCCCCGGCCGCTCAGCTTCGGAGCGATCGAGTTCGTACTGCGCTCGCACCGGCAGAAAGCGCGCAGGTTGCGTCTGCGGCAGATCCTGCTGCTCGCGCTTCGCTGCTTGCTGATCGCCGCCGTCGCGCTCGCGCTCGCGCGGCCTTCGATCAAGCCTCGCGGCGTGCAAGCGGCGCAATCCTCCGGGCCGCAGGCCACCGCCTTGGTGCTCGATGCGTCGCTTTCGATGCGCTACCGGGTCGGATCGAAGACGCTCTTCGAGAAGGCGCGCAGCGAGGCCCTCGCGGCGCTCGATCGCCTGGGCCCGGACGAGCCCGCGACGGCCGGCCTTTGCGCGGGTCCGGCCGGATTCGCCGGCGGAGGATTGTCGGCTCCTTCGTTCGATCGGCTGGCCGTGCGCCGGCTGCTGGAGTCGGCGCAGGCCACCTACCTGGCGAGCGATATGACCGGCTGCCTGGCGGCAGCGGCGAAGGCTCTCGGGGAAAGCCCGGTAGCGGGCAAGCGCATCATCGCCTTCAGCGACCTGGCGGCGCACTCGATCCGGCTGGACGCGCCGCCGCCCCTGGTGCCGCCGCCCGCCACCGCGCCGCCCGGCGCGCAGGCGATCCGTCCGAACGTCGTCCTGGTCGATGCTGCGCGCGGAAACGAGCTGCCGAACGCGGCAGTGATCGCAACCGTGGTCCGGCCGTCGGCCTCGTTGGGGCCGCGCGGGTACGAGGTGGTCGCGACGGTGGCCAACTCCGGCGCACAGCCGGTATCGGGGCTGCAGGTCTCGCTCAAGCTCGGAGCGCACACGGTGGCGAAGGGATTCGTCGACGTCCCGCCCCGCGGCACCGCGAAGAAGACCCTCGGCGCCGTGTTGCCCGCGGGAGTGGTCACCGGGCGCGTGGAGCTGACGCGCGACGAGGCGCAGGGCTTGGACGAAGACGACGGACAGGACTTCGTGGTGCACGTCCCGCGCGACGTGAAGGCGCTGATCGTGGACGGCGCACCCTCCAGCCTGCGGTCGCGCGACGAGGCATTCTTCGTCGAGGCGGCGCTGGCCCCGGCGCGGACCGGCGGCCGCATCCACGCGCAGACGCTCGACGCGGACGCGGCCGCGAATACGCCGCTCGACGGGTACGACGTGCTGCTGCTGCTGAACGTGCCCGCGCCGCCGAAGGCGTTCGCCGACAAGCTGCGCCAAGCGGTGGTCCAGCGGGGACTGGGAGTGTTCATCGCGCTCGGCGATCACGTCGATGCCGACGCATACAACGAGGTCTTCGGCGAGGTGCTGCCCCGGCCGTTGCACCTGATCAAGACCGCCGTGGAACCGGGAGCGCAGGGAGCGGAAGAGCACGCCGCGCGCTTCGGATTGATCGAATGGGCGCACCCCCTTTTCCGCGTGTTCGGTCCGGCGGAGCGCGAGGGGCTGGAGAGCGCGCGCACCTTCCGGTACGCGCTGCTCAAGCCGGAAGGGCAGGGGCACACGCTCGCCTCCTACGACGACGGCGCTCCGGCGCTGATCGAGAAGCGGCTCGGCGCCGGCCGCGTGCTCCTCTACACCAGCTCGGCCTCGCGGACCTGGACGGACTGGCCGATCCGCGTCTCCTTCCTTCCCGTCCTGCAGCAGTCGGTCAGCTGGCTCGCGGACGCCCTCGAGCAGCGGCAGCCCGGGAACGCCATGGTCGGCGAGGAGCGCACCGTGTCGGCCCCGCCGGGGACACGCGTGGAGAGGATCCTCGGTTCCGGAGGGGACGCGGTCCCGTTCCGCCGCGAGACTGCCCACCCCGACGACGCGATCGTGCTTCTGGGCGCTCCCGGCCAGTACGGGGCGCTGGTGGCGCCGCCCGGGGTCCAGCCCCGCGAGGAGCCGACTCTGGCGTTCGTCGCCACCCTCGATCCGAGGGAGAGCGACCTGCGCCGCGTCGATGAGGCCGAGCTGAAGGCCCGGCTCGGGGGCGCGGGCTCGGCTCGAGTGGCCGCCTCCGCCGCCGCTGCCCAGGGCGCCCAAGGTACCCCGCTCTGGAGCGGGCTCCTGCTGTTGGGGGCACTCGCCCTTCTCGGCGAAGGCGCCCTCACCCGCCGGTAACGGCCCGCGGTTACACGCGGCGTTCGGTCGGGTCGATCGGCTGCTCGATCCGGGCGGCAGCCTCCAGCAGGCGGGCAGCGAATTGGCGATGCGCCGGCGCGGCGACCGCGACCGAGGCGGAGGAGGCATCGATCGCGCTCGCCGGGCGCGCGAACTTCTGCAGCGTCTCCATGCGAGAGGCCGCCTCCGCCAGCCGCTCGCGCGGCAGCGGTCCGGCCCGCGCGCCGCGGGCGATGGCGTCGATCGCGTCGTGCTGGTGCTGCAGCGTATGGCAGACCAGCACGGCGTCGCATCCGGCGGTGATGGAGAGCTCCGCCGCGTCGGGCACGCCCCAGATATCGGAGATGGCCCGCATCTCCAGGTCGTCGGAGATGCAGCAGCCGCGGAACCCGACGTCGCGGCGCAACAGCCGCAGCGCGACCGGGGAGAGCGTCGCCGGCAGGCGATCGAACGTCTCGAAGCGCACGTGCGCCGTCATCACCGATGCGATGCCCGCGCGCGCGGCGGCCACGAACGGGACCAGCTCGACCTCCCAGAGACGCTTCTCGTCGTGCGCGAGCCGCGGGAGCGTCAGGTGGGAGTCCTGCGAAGTGTCGCCATGACCTGGGTAGTGCTTCGCGCAGCTCGCAACGCCGGACCGCTCCAGACCCTGCGCTAACGCCACGCCGAGCCGCGCGACCCGCCGGGGATCGCGGGAGAACGAGCGGTCGCCGATCACCGGGTTGTCCGGGTTGGTGTCCACGTCCATCACCGGTGCGAAATCGACGTCGATCCCGCAGACTGCAAGCTCGCTGGCGATCATCTCGCCCAACCGCTCGGCGATCGCCGTTCCGCCCATCCCGTCGAGCCCTCCCTGCTGATCGATCTCGCCCAACCGCCGCATGCTCGGCCACGCCGTCCAATGCGGGGGACGCAGGCGCTGGACGCGCCCGCCCTCCTGGTCGACGCAGATGAGCAATGGACCGGGGGCGGCCGCCTTCAAGTTGCGCGTCAGCTCCGCGACCTGGGCAGGCTCGGCGACGTTGCGGGCGAAGAGGATCACGCCGCCCACGCCGCGGCGCACCAGCTCCAACTCGGCAGGAGCCGGCGTCGTCCCCTTGATACCGACGAATACGCATCGGGCTCCCTGGCGTTCGAACTCGTCCATTTGCCTACCCCTGGGGCGAAAGGCGGCGCGCACTCTCCCATGGCGGGATGCCGCTGGAAAGTCCGCTTGTTGTGCCAGCGTACGCGCCGCCCCGTGTCGCCCGCACGGCAACCAGCAACGCAAACGTTTGATTACCCGACAGTTTTGTTGCCGGGCGGACGAACGCCTGATAGCATTTCAGCCGCAGGAAGATCCCCCTCGAGGTTCAAGGTGCGAAGGATTCTGGCGGTCGTGATTCTCGCCGTGTCGCCGCTCGCGGCACGCGCTGACAAGTCCGACCGCGAGGCGTTGCGCAAGGCGGTCGAGCAGCTTCTCTCCCAGCCTCCCCTCTCCAACGCCCACGTGGCGCTGCAGGTGGAATCGCTCGACGATGGCCAGGTCGTCTACTCCCGCAATCCGGACGATCTCCTCAATCCGGCCTCCAACACGAAGCTGGTCACGGCGGCGGCGGGGCTGCTGCGGCTCGGACCGGAGTACCGGTTCAGCACCGATTACCTGACGGACAAGCCGATCCAGCGCGGCCGCATCGGCGTGCTCTACGTCAAGGGGCGCGGTGATCCTTCAGTCACCACGGAGCGCCTCGACGGTCTCGTCTCCGATCTCTGGCATCGCGGCGTGCGCAGCATCGGGGATATCGTTCTCGACGACTCGTTCTTCGACCGGGAGGAGTTCGGGCCCGGCTGGGAGCAGGAGCCCAGCGACAAGGCCTGGGCGGCCGGGGTCGGGGCCCTCTCCCTCAATCACAACGCCGTCGCCATCTACATCACCCCCGCCGACCGCGTGGGGTCGCGCGCACTCGTCGAGGTGGAGCCCGAGGCGCACGATTACTTCGTCATCGACAACCGGGTGACCACCGTCCGGGCCAACGGCCGGCGCAAGCTGCGGCCGCGCACCGTCTCGGAAGGCGAGCGCACGCGCATCGTGGTCGAGGGCCGCATTCCACTCCAGGCCGATTCGATGGTGATGTCCCGCCGCGTCGGCGACCCCGCCTTCTACTACGGGCAGACGGTGCGCATGCTGCTGCGGCAGCGCGGCATCCGCGTCTCGGGCCGCGTGAAGCGCGGGGCCATCCCGCAGACGGCGGTGCTGATCCAGAGCTACGACTCGCCCGAGCTGGCGGAGATCATCCACGACATGAACAAGGCGTCCTCGAACTTCATCGCCGAGATGGTGGTGAAGACCCTCGGCGCCGAGCTGAAGGGAACGCCCGGATCGTGGCCCAAGGGGCTCGAGGTCGCTGAGGACCTGCTCGCCGAGCTGGGGATCCCCCGCGGCACCTACGTCCTGAAGAACGGCAGCGGCCTGAACGATACCAACCGCTTCACCGCCCGGCAGATCGCGACGTTGCTGCAGGCGGTGTGGAAGCGGTTCCCGGTGGCTTCCGAGTTCGTATCCTCGCTCGGCATCGCGGCGCGCGACGGCACCATGCGGCTGCGCATGGAAGGGACCGATGCCGCCGGCCGGTTGCGGGCGAAGACGGGAACGCTCGAGCGGGTGACGGCGCTCTCCGGATACGTGCAGAGCCTGGGAGGCGAACGATACGTCTTCTCGGTGCTGGTGAACGACTGGGCGGGGAAGAGCGCTCCGGTGATCTCGTCGATCGATCGACTGGGCGGGATGCTCGCCGCGCTCGGCGCGCCGGAAGCGGGAGCGCGGGAAGCGGCGCTGGCGGCGGTGGTAGTACCGCAGGACGCGCAGCCAGCGGAGCTGAAGGCCCGCATCGCCACCTACGCGGCATTGGCGGCGGCGGGGGACAAGAAAAACCTGCCCTTCCTCCGCTCGGCGCTGCGCAGCGAGCGCGATCCTCTGCTGCGCATCGTCCTCGCCGACGCCGTGTACCGCAGCGATCCGGATCAGGGCGGTGGCGCGCTGCTCGAAGCGATGCCACCCTCTTCCGAACTGTTCCTCCGGCTCCGCAGCGTGGGGCGGGAGCTCTCGCTTCCAGTTCCCGCGGTCTCGTCCCTGCTCGATCTCGCCGTGGACGGAAGCACCGAGGCCCTGGCGAGGCTCTTCGCCCTCGCTCCGCTCGCGCGGGGAGCGCAACGCGACGAGCAGCTCGCCGCCATGCTCGCCGACGGGCTGGTGGAAGTGGGCGACGCGTCGCCGGACGAGATGTTCGCCGCCTTGCGCGTCGCGCCGGCGCACCAGGCGCAGGCCGCCATCGAGCTGGTCGCGGCGGGCGTGGAGCAGACCGGCACGGACGTGGCGCGATACCCGCTCGCGCAGGCGCTGCACAAGGAGATCTCGCAGGAAAGCGCTCCCGACGCGCAACTCGAGAGCTGGCTCGCGACCATCGAGCGGCGTCCAGCGCCGCCGCCGGAGGCGGTAGCTCATTCCGCGGCGCCCGCGGCGACGCCTGGAGCGGTCCCGGCCGCGCCGCCGCCACCGGGACCGGCGGGGG
>Ga0209761_1000030_pt1 | contig 62070 bp, 59 predicted proteins | sample GraSoi013_1_40cm_4_FD_185818 | JGI IMG/M metagenome (GOLD analysis project Ga0209761, IMG submission 185818) | Grasslands soil microbial communities from the Angelo Coastal Reserve, California, USA - Sample 09_25_2013_1_40cm (SPAdes) (version 2) | ecosystem: Environmental > Terrestrial > Soil >... | reverse complement strand
ACACACCGAGCAAGAGAAAATTGGTACGTCTACAAGGCGGGCCAATGGGGTCCTAGGCCACACTGATGGGACATTCGCTGCACAGTTGCTGACGAGCCCTGTTTTGAGCCTGCGTCCTTTAGAAGGGTGAGGGTCTGGACGGCAGTGTCACGCGGCTTGTCAAGAACGTGTCGAACGAAGGTCTTCGCAAGTTCCGCTGCCTCTGAAAATGCTTGTAGCGTCAGGAGTGGGCGTTCACGAGCGCACATAGATGCTGAATGTCCGCCTCGAGCGTGGAGAAAACTCCTTTGCTTCGCTTATCCCACGTCTCGTTTCATAATCGTACGAAATCTTTCTCCGATACTGAGAGCAGTCTAGCCATGTGCGACAGCATCAATTCGAATTCGGTGCGGCGCAGGTTCTCAACGAGTGTCCCAAAAAGATCGAATGTGACAGCCTTGCACTTCATTTGCATCAACTATTGTAGCATTGTACATTTGTTAGTTTCCCGGGCTTACAGCACTTCCTACTGGATAGATGGACCTGCCAGCGCCTTCGTTGGCATCGATCTTCCTATCTTATTGATGAGAAAGACTGCATCGGGCGGGAAAGCTCATAGATTTGGTCGACGCCTTTCTTCGGAGGACTTTGACTCAGTACCCCTTGGACTTCACGCCAGACCTGCGTCGTTTGAAGCCTTGGCCGTCCTTGAAGGATAGTCTTTGGAGGCAACCCTATCTCATCGAACTCACATATGCGGATAACTTCCGCCGAGTAGAGGACTCCATTCGTGGCCGAAATCTCAAGATTCTGGAAGTTGGTTGCGGAACCGGTTTCATGAGTCTAGAGCTAGCTCGGATGGGCCACGATGTTGTCGGGATAGACCCGAATGACAAGATTATCCGTATAGCTAGGCGGACTATGGAAACCGACCCCTACGGTAAGTCTCGAGGCGATCTACGATATGAAATAGCGGACTTCAACAAATGGTCTGATGATCCGGGAACATACGATGTTGTTCTCTTTAGCCGAGTCCTACATGATCTTCTTCATCCAGGGAAGATCCTCTCTAGGGCTCACCATTTGTTGAAAAAAGGAGGAAGACTGATCTGCCTAGAATATGCGTATGATAGAATAGATCGGAGAGCTGCGACCTGGCTCTACCAAATCCGACGAGCACTAGAACTAACAGGCTGGTATTCGTCGCATCTTCCCGTGGATCCGAGGGAAGGGGTGGACGGTATCATGAACGATGCTCTGTACGGGAGGAAGGAGCACATCAACAAGTTTGAGGAGATGAGGCATCCGCTCGAACAGCTCTTCCATGGGGAACACTTCTCCTGGCATTGCTACTATTGTTGGGACGTATTCCGCGAAATGAGAATCCCTGATCAGAGGAGAGAGAAGGCACTCGCGGGTTTGTTCAATGGAATGGAACAGTTGTTGATAGATTCTCTGGAGATTCAACCGGCATTGTTCCACTTCATGGGAACCAAGGCTACGGTGTAAGCTGTTTGCAATTATTTCCCTACTGATCGACCTCTAGGCGAGTTTCTGAAGGAGCCTAGCCACTGCCGTGACGGCGACTACGGCTCCCACAGCTAGGCCTAACTGATCGTTGATAGCCAGAGAAAGGATTGCTGTGATGCTTCCCGCGATGAAGTCTCGGAAGAGTCCCTTGCTCTTGTCAGAAGTGTCGAGTACATCTGAACCCAGAACTAGTAGGAGGATCAAGAAGTACACTGGTTCTTGGCTTATCGCATTGGCGATGACGAAGCTGGCTACCCATGCCGCCGACTCGGCGAGAGGACGTAGGGCTGGTCGTAGTTCAGCCAGCTTGTACGATAGATCGCTCATGCAGTACGGGTACTATAGGGGGATAGAAAAGGCGACCCGACTTTTTCTACTGCGTCCCAGTCCAGCAACAAAGGTGTCAATTCTACTAGGATGATACTCGAACCGTAACCCGGGGCCACGGAATGATCGTGGAAGAAAAGTGGGCAAAGGGACAAGTATGAACCGCAGCTATTCTATTGTATCTTGTCAGCAGTAAAGATCTACAAAGCGATGCCGATGGCTCCGGGAATGGACCAGTCTGAGATTGACGCATTTCTAGCCAGGAGTAAGACACCACTCCGACTCGGAACCACTAACTCGAAGGGCGAACCCAACATTCACCCAGTATGGTACGACTTTGTGAACAACAAGCTTTACCTCATGAGCTACAAGGACGCAGTGAAAGTCCGAAACCTGAAACGAAACAAGACGGTCTACTTTTCGGTCGATACCGACGCAATGCCCAATACAGGAGTGAAAGGAAAAGGCACCGCCATCATAGTAAAGGACATGGGAAAGGCATTACCACTATCGGAGAAGATCATAGCGAAGTATCTAGGCGATCTCACCAGCAGCATGGCGAAGAGCATGGTAGACCAGGTAAGAAAGGGTTCAGAAGTCTTGGTCGAAATAACCCCGCACTACTTTTCGACTTGGGATTATACCAAATCGAAATTCTAGCACATATTGTAAGCCTCTCTGGAAAGGCTCAGACAATCTCTATGAGGTCCAACGACGGGTATCCCTTGTCAAAATTGAACGTTGCACCCTGAATGTGGGTGAACGGTTTCACGCCGTAGATCAGTAAATGACCGTTCCAGCTTTGGACCTTTATGTGATAGTCGGCCTGTCTGAGAAACTCATCACGTACCTTAGTAGGACGTGACGATATGCCGATGCTGAAAGCTCCTTCATCCCTCAACCCTTCTCCTATCTCCGTAAAGCCCGGAAGCGTCAGCTCCTCCCCATAGACTTGCACGAGCTTGTCGAAGTTCATAGTTAACATCATCCCAGTAGACGTTTCCTTCAAGGAGTTCCATGCTCTGTAAAACTCGGCCAAATCGCTCATCAGCTGGCCTCTCAACTTTAGCCTCCAAGTCTTCGAAGGAAGCTGCGAGTTGAACTCCACTATTCGAACCCTCTCTCCAAGGGCCTTGTCGCCTACGTAGGGTCTCAGTGCCTCCGCCGAGGATTCCGAGCTGAAGGTTCCGGATGAAACGCTGAAGCAGGCCCCGCCCTGGTTGACGAAATTCGACCGTATCAAATTGATCAATAATCTTAGCGACTGGGGGGAAACATTGCTTTCCGTGTCGATCATGAAGAAGGAGCCTTTCCGGACTCCGCCTCCCAGTAACTGGTCGAGCTCCCTACTCCCTGTGGAGAAGTGGGTTGCTGTGTGTGGAACTTTCTCTGGACTTCTCACTATGGTTGGTGGGCCGTTTTCGTATTCTTCGTCTAAGAAGGTGAATCTTCCCTGTTCTAGGGAGAATGGAAAGTGTTGGCTCTGGACTCTGAATCCCCTTAGCTTGTCTATTCCGAGGGACCTGATTCTCCTTCCTTCTAGCTCGTTCTGTTCGAGGGTTACGACTCCGTCGACTAGATAGCCGAGGTTGTCGGCTCGTTCGGCCTCACTGACAAGAATCACACTTACTTTTGTCGAATCTAGTTCGGACATGACGGCTGACTCGAGCATTTTTCGGCCTTCAGGCGTCGCGTTTCTCAACGCTCCTTCCCAGCTATCTACGACAAGGATTGATTTCTGTTTGGCTTGTTTCAGTCGTATGATCTTCGAGAGGACACTGTCGGTATCGGATCCTCGGAGGTCGTGGAATTCGTCATTCCAGCTTGCTTTTGAGGATCGTCCGGACATAGAATCGATAACCTCATCGATCCAGGGAAACTGGATGCGCAGTTTGACTGGTGATACCCTGCTGGACGCGTAGACCCTGTGCGAGTCTCCAATAGCATTCAGTATTTCAAATGCGAGAGTTGTCTTCCCGGTGCCAGGTGCTCCTTGGATAAGCAGGACGTTTCCTGGAACCTCGAGAAATTCCAAGAACATGTTCATCATAGGAGATGATGTCGCACGGACTACCGAAGATTCGAGATCTTGATGATCGGGCTTCGTCCCTGAGGCTATCAATTATTTCATCATTATTGAGAGGGAGTGTGAAAGATTTCAAGAATTTGTCTCCTTTGCGATGTTCAGGCGGGAACCAATGTAGTTGTTTTGTCGCGTTGACCCTCCACGTGATATTGAACCGGTAGACCATAGTCCTCAAAGCCTAGAGCATTGCGTATACTGGGTAGGTAGCGGTGCCAAAACTCAAGTTCAGCAAGGATTACCTCCAACGTTTGACGAAGCCTATTCCAAAGAAAGACCCGAACCGGCGAACATCAACGGCCATGGAAGGGCTGTCAGAACCGCGGCATCCAACAGGATTTCACCAGTACTGCACAAACTGCGGGAGAGATCAACTCTTTAGTGTCGACACGTTAGGCTGGAAGACGTGTACTGTCTGCCGCGTTACCGCACCAGACAGAAGCCAGAGCCCAATCTGAGATTTTCAGTTCTGACATGATGGCATGATGTTTCTGCACTGGGTCCGATATTGGTTCAAGTACAATTTTTTAAACAGGGCGAGGAGAGGAAAAGACTTGATTCTTCTTGCAGCGGGCCTACGAACGTTTCAGCTCTGACGTTCTGGATGCTGCTTCTGCGCCGGTTAGGCTTCACATTCTCAAGCTCCTAGTCTCCAAGGGTCCCCTGCCATATACCGAGATAATGTACGAGGCGAAGCTGGACCCTGTGCGGGACGCTGGAAAGTTCGTCTATCACCTCAAAACCCTTCGCAAAGCCGGTTTGGTCGCGATCGAAAAAGGCACGAAAAAGTACAGCATAACAGACCTCGGTAAGATCCTAGTCGAATTCTCACGCGATCTAGAGGAATGGATCGCAGTCAAGAGAGGCCGCCTCTTCGTCCGAACCTCCAAAATGACGATAGAGGAGTTCGACCGGACCCGAATTGCTTCGTCACTTGTCACTGAGGCGGGTATGCCTCAGAGCCTAGCCGACGAGATTGCGTCTGAAGCTGAAGAAAGGCTCCTACGCTTTGGAACGACATACCTGACCGCACCCCTCGTCCGCGAACTCGTTAACACTATTCTCGTCGAAAGAAAACTCGAAGAGTACCGTCACAAATTGACCCGCCTTGGACTCCCCGTCAACGACGTCACGGTCCTCTTAAAAGAGGCGGGACAGAAACATCTTGACTCTGCTTGGGTGCAATCATCCGCGGGAGCCGCCGTAACCGAAGAGTACGTTCTGCTCAACAGCCTCCCAAGACCGCTTGTCGACGAACACTTCTCAGGACAAATTCACCTGGAAGAGGCAGAATCGTGGACTCTCAAACCAAGTATCTTCTCACACGACCCACGCCCTTTCTTCCGAAAAGGGTTGCCTGGATCGCAACCACCTGTCTCGTTCGAGAGTGCCCTGGGAACACTCCTGCGATTGGCCAGGGTGACTAAAGGGCAGGTATCCGGGGACCAAGTATTTGATCACGTCAACATCTTACTAGCACCATTCATCAAGGGCGTCCCGAGTCAAAGAGTCCAAGAAGCTGCCCGACTCTTTCTCTCGCAGCTAAACTGGGATGGCTTTTCAAACATTCTTCCTTTCCGATCCACCTTGGGTCTCGACCGAACTGCCCCCAACATCCTTGAGCAGTCTGACGCGATTGGTCCCAACGGCAAGAAAGAGGGGAGGTACGGAGACTATGCTCCTGAAGCTGAAGAGTTACTTCGCACAATGATCGATGCAGCTCGGGAAATTGCTCAAGACAATCCACTTGTCAATCCCTCGATCAGCCTGAGACTCGATCGCGACAAACTCTCCGAGCCCGACGGACTTCTCTCAATGACCCATGACACCTCTCTAAGATACTCGATCATGAATTATCTCATCCAGAAACCCGGAGAATCCTACACGGTATCTTCGGACGGGTGCATGTTCGTCACCGAAAGCATGGGCGATGTAGCAAGAGGTGCGCTAGTCGGAACAGTTCAGGTCAATCTGCCACGAATCGCTTATGAGTCAACAGGTAAAGACGAGCGATTTTTCCAAGGCGTTACGACGGCCGTGGACGAGGCTGTGAGGGCTTTGGAGATTCGCGGACAAGCCATTCAGGAAAGGATGAAAGAGGGACTTCTGCCCTTACTTTCGTGGCAAACAGATGGAAGCGCATATTATGGGTCTCAACCGATGGCTGAGATAAGCCTCCTCGGACTAAACGAGTCTGTAAAGCATCATATGAAGAAAGATGTGGACAACAAGGATTCTCTTGTCTTTCTGAAAAAGATCATCGAGGCGGCTAGACGTGCGATTTCAGAAAGCGACTCTCGGAAGCTTAGAATTCGAGTTGGGCTTCATCCCTCTCCAGAAGCATCATCGAGACTCGCAAGCATCGACGCTGAAAAATACGGTTTCTCCACCATCGAATATCAAGGATCTAAAAGGTATCCCTACTACACGGACGTTCCAGTTATTCCGCTCACGCAGAGGATCTCATTCTCGTCACGCTTCTCTCTTGAAGGAGAGGTTCAAAGATTCCTCGACGGAGGATCAATCTTGCCGCTTCTGATCGGAGAAAAATCGTCGACCGCAGGCTTGACGAAAGCATCGAAACTGCTCGGAGAATCTGGAGTCAAACACTTCACGTTTTCCAAGATATTGTCACGGTGCCAATCATGTTATCACGTCGATACCGGCGTCCAGGCAAAATGCTCGAAATGCAATTCCGATAAGCTGACAATAATTGCAAAATACGCTGGCAGATTGATCCCCCTCGACCTGTGGACCGAGTCAAGGAAAAGAGACTTGGAGAGAATCGCGTCCTATGACTTCACATAGTAAGCCGATTCGACGAAGCGTGTAAAGTGGAAAGGTTGGTCAAGCGGCTGGACGAGACGCAATTGAGTTTATCTCATTGATCCATTGACCAAATGGTTTAGGAAGTGCAGCCTTGACAGAGATCCGAGTTGGTTCGAAGAGCCCCTTCAGAATAGGCCTCTTGACAGGCATTCTCGCCATCATTGTCGTTCTTGGAATACAGCTAGTCTTGCTTAGAGAACTCTCCGTCTTTGACACAGAGCTCGGGCTCTGGGTCCTCGCTACAGAGTTTGTCTCCATTGCGGCTCTGCTTTTGGCCTTGGTGTTCGTCGGCTCATTTTTCTCCGCAAGGATTCAGCGCCAGTCGGGTTCCCGGACCCCTTGGGTGGTTTACTACATCCTTCTCGGTCTCGCCGGGTTCGCAGCATTCACCCTCGGGATGAACAACGGCCTAACACTTGACGTGAAATACTCAACCTATGCAACGAAAGCAGGAATCAACTTTCTCAACCTTCAGTACCTAAACGGCGCCGTCATCTGGACGACCCTCCTTCTAACGGCTCTCTTCATGCTCAGCGACCCTAGAATTTCCACTATCACCGGAAGCGATGGAAAGAGGCGTTTCTACATGCACAGCAAGCTCCTCGGAATTCTTCGATTGCTATCCAGGACCAACCTAGGAGCAATTGTCCAGACGACCAGAAGAAGCTACTATGAATCATCCAGCCCTAGACCAGCCTTCGACTGGGACATTGGAGAAACACCTGACCACGCGGTCCTCTCGAAGAATGGCAAATTGCAATGGAACGACAAGTTCCCCGTCTCCTCTCCCCCATTCATAGCATGGACAACAATCAAGTTTCTACTCGCCCTAGGAATCGCTGCAACCATCGCCAACGACATCTCCCTAAGATTCGTTACCATACAGAACTATCTTGTCCGGACAAACACCACCTGGTTCGTGCAAGTACAGAACTACTTCTCAATACTTGCAACGAGGCTTTCAGGAACATACCAAGTGTCCCCGACTTTCGGCATCGATAACGTCTTCACGTTTGAGGTCTTCAAGTTCATCCTATCAATAATCGGCCTATCCTTCGCTGTGCTCGGGATCAGACTTGGAATCTCGCTCTTTGCAAATGCTATGGTTGGACTTTCGAAGAGAGCGTCCGGAATGTCCCGAGTCGCCCTAAGCAATCTGTTCATCATCATCACGATACCGATAATCTACGCGGTGTTGAGCAGCGGGGCCTGGGTCTATGATGTTGGCACATCCTTCATTCTCTCCACCTTAGTCATTGTGCTGATCGGTGTAGCTTTCATGGCAGGGTACACACGGACCCAGAGAATTCTCCACATCAAGATTACCCGAGTCAAAGGCTTGGTAATACTCGCAATCGTCCTGGTCTCAACGATCACCCTTCCTGTTTATGGGACATACCTCCGTGCCCAGTCCGGACAGTACATCAACTTTCAATGGAACCCGGCGTATGTCCCAACAATACAGTACACGCGCTGGGCGTACGGATTAGACTCTGTTCCCAACGACAGCCCTTCACTTATCAATGCGACAGGAACACAGTCCAACACTCTGGACCACATCAGGATTTTCACAAACGAGTCCGCACGGCTGAACATGAAACCCCTAGTCGGGGTAAACTGGATGTCGATCGACAACGCCCCCGTGGACATAGTCTACTACAACGGGAAAGAGTACTGGGTCTCCATTCTCCAGCTCGTGCAAGCCGGTATAGCAAACGACCCTGATGTGTGGCGCACACAACACTTGTTGCTGACACATTCGGAGAAAGTTCTTGCAGTGGATGCTGCAACCACTGGAAATGTAAGCATAGCGAAGATTTGGAACCTCACTCAGACCCCGCAGATCTACTACGGTGAAGGAGGGCTGTGGCAATCAGTTGATGAGGTGTACCTGAACATTCCGGGCTTCAACGAAACCCATCTAACAGGCTACATCGGGCCGCCTTCATACAACGGGACTGTGGACTACACGTTCCAAGGATTCTGGCGATACTGGAAGTTTTTCTGGCAGGGAAGATTCGACTTCGCCAACGGCGCCTACGGGAATATCAGGGCGCTCGAATATCGGGACGCAGACACCAGAATCTCCAACATTCTCCTGCCCAACATGCAACTTGACCCAGACCCGTACCCTGTCGTGGACAAACAAGGCAACATCTACCTTCTTCACTGGGTGTGGATCAACTGGCAAAGCCCCAGCGATTTCGCAGATTATCCTGACCACACAGACACATCGATCCTCCGACTCTTCGCGGCAACTCTCACCAACATGAAAACCGGGGAAGTGACAGGATATCTGTACAACAGTGGCAAGACCGATTACATCAGGTCATTCTATGACTCAATGTATCCACAATGGAACCAGCAACTACCCTCATGGCTAGTCCCCCAGCTCAGGTACCCTGAAACATACTTCAACATGCAACAGAACGTCTACAATTTCTACTTCCAAACCGACCCCTTACAATGGCAAAGAAACGTGTTCCTGCAATCAACAGAGGACACGCGATTCATTATCACCCCGATCAATGGAACCTTGACATGGGCTGCTGTTCGACTTGTTGAAATTTACAATAGCCCTTCTCAGAACCTCGCAGGTCTCTACATCGCCCCTACCGGGGCCAATACTGGCCAGATCTACCTGATCAGGTTCCCTGAGGGAACGACGATTATCGGGCCAAATTCCGCCATTTCGGCCGTCAAGACTGACCCGACTGTGAAGGGGCAGCTAACCCTTCATCCTGACTGGACCCCTGGAAACATACTCCTGTATTCGGTGAGCGGTCGCCTGCTCTACTTCATCCCGTACTACGGTACTCAAGGAGGTCAAGGAGGTCTAACTGTACCGGTGTTGATGGCTGTAGTTAATGCGGAAACAAAACAGGTCGGTTCGGCCTCGATAGCCCCTAATGACCCCATCAGTGCAGGAAGTGCTTCGGCGAGGGCGGTTGCCAATATCGGAATATCGACTGGGACACGAGCTACCATCAACGGCACTCTTGCGTATGTTCATACACCGTATGTGTTCGGAGGATACACTCGCTTCGTCTTTGGAGTAAACAATGGTACACAAACGATCCAGATTCTCGCGCGAGCAGATACCCTGACAACGACAGATTTTGACAACTTAAACAGCAAAGCCATTGGGGCCGCGATTACGGTTGTAGTCGACACCAGCACAACCCCCTACACAGCCTTGAGCATTCAATGAGTCTGTAGAAAAAACCGTCCAGACCTAGAGGGCTCCGAGGACCAAGCCAAGCAAACCCATTCTCAGCACGACGCCATTCCCGACCTGAGGGAAATATTTCGCGTGGCTCGTAGAGTCGACACTAGAATCTATCTCATCGACTCTAGGCAAGGGGTGCATAACTATCGAACTCTTCTTGGCTCGCGCCAGCTCTTCAGACGTTAACCTGTAAGAGCCCTTGACCTTCTCGTACTCGGCTAGATCCCCGAATCGCTCTTTCTGTACTCTCGTCATGTAGATCACGTCCAATTCTTTCAGATGCTGCTGCAGAGAGGTGGTTTCTTCAACGTCTATCTTTTTCGAGACCTCCTCCAAAACCTCCTTCCTCATCTTGAGGATCTCGGGAGAGATGAGGACCAATCTGACCTTGTACTTCGCAAGTGCATAGGCAAGCGAATGAACTGTCCGGCCGTACCGCAGGTCCCCGATGAGCCCTATCGTGGTGCCGTCAATGGCTCCAAGCTCCTTCTTGATTGTGTAGAGATCAAGCAATGCCTGGGTAGGATGCTCCTCTGCTCCCGACCCCGCGTTAATCACGGGGACCCTTGAGAACTCCGCCGCCATTCTCGCCGCTCCCTCCAGAGGATGCCTTACCACCAAGACGTCAGCATAGTTCTCGACGACCCTTACAGTGTCTGCGAGGTTCTCGCCTTTCTCGACCGACGTCCCTTTTGTCTCTGCAAATCCGAGAGCGGTCCCACCGAGCCTGGTCATCGCGGACTCAAAGCTCAACTTCGTACGTGTACTCGGCTCATAGAATAGGGTCGCCATTATCTTCCCATGAAGCATATCCGACCCCGTCTTCACCAGAGGCTCCATGACCTGCGCCATGTCCAGAATCTGGTCGATCTCAGGCCGTGAGAGGTCGCGAACGGAAACTATGTCTCTGCCAACAAAGTTAGATGTGAGAGGCATTCCGATTCCTAGCTGAACCGAGGAGTCCTATAACTATCTTCAGAAGCGATGGCACAATGACCGTTCAGATACTCGCGATAACCTCGGACCTGTTCCTGCAATCAAGGGTCGCGGAATTGGCAAAGTCACTTGGCGTAAACGCTACCTTGGTAACAACTGAGGAAGACCTCCTTAGACAAGCAAGTTTGAAAACTCCGAACTTAGTCGTCCTCGACCTAGCTTCGTTAGAGTATGACCCGTTCTCGTGCGCCCAAAAACTGAAGACTTTGGCGTCTCCACCCAAGATACTGGCTATATTCCCCCACATCAGAAAGGACCTCAAGGGGAAAGCTGAGAAGGTAATGATCGATTACATTGTTCCGAACTCTGGTTTGTTCAAGACCCTAAAGAGTGTCCTAGAGAAAGAGGTCCGGGGCAGTTGAGCTGGATCGTCAAAGACCTCTGGGACACACTAGACAAGCGTCGCGGAGAATACGAAAGTCTTTGGCAACATCGCACTCTACGGGCCTTCGAAACGATAAACTGGATTGCCAGCGAAGTTGGCGAACGCTGGGGTGTTCTCATACAGATCAACTTTCCACCCGGCCAGGAAAGACCAGAAGCCACCCTCATTGGATGCAGAAACCTTAGCATTATCGTGGACAAGAACAGGAAAAAGTTCGGGACGGTAACAGAAGATGAGGTCAAGCAGGCAGTTCAGAGGTTGAGCCCGCTCTCATTTGACCCCGCTCGCTTTGGTCATGAAGGATTCAGAGCGAAATTACCATCTGGACTATTGGACTGTCTGCCAAGCGGGGTCCACCTATGGTGCAACATAACGCCCGAGGTCTTAGAATTCCTCGACTGGATATTCGTAAACGGTTACGGGCTGAAGCCATGATCCCTTGCTTAGGAGACGGGCATGAGCTTCTTGCCTAATCTTCTCTCGATATCCATCTTCGCCCTTCTCAATTGCCTCGCACGCTTGAGGAGCTCGATCAGATAGTCCAGGTCAACTATCGGGCGCAGCGCCGGATACTCCCAAGGAGTCTTGTTAATCTCGTCAGGGTAGATCATGTACCCGTTAGGATAGTGTGTCAGCAGTATCCCTGTTGGATCTGTTTCTAGGACCTTGGAGAACTCGCGTAGGGTGTATCCTGCTTTCTTGAGCTGTTCCAGCGCTCTATCGAGCTCATCGCTGGCCCTCTCCAGCTCGGCAAACATCTCTCCACGGTCACCATCTCCCATAGAATACCCGCTCTAGGACCCTTATTCGCGAGAAACGGGGCTCGCGGCGGGCATAAGCGTTCTTTAACCGAGACGTCCTCTCCCCCGAAACAAGGTCGATTCCGCCCGAACGAAGGCGACGAGGCGGAGCCTCAGTGGAAGAGCATGTGGGTCCCGACACTTGTCTGGACATAGGCCTGGGGTAGGGCCCTAGAGATCTGGTGAGCGGCTCTCCAACCTGTGCAGTGGCCTGGTACGATGACATCAGGTCTTATCTTCTTCAGCTCTTCAACCGTCTCAGGAATGATTTTCTCGAAGGTTCCTCCTGTCAAGTGAAGACCTCCGATGAATCCGTGAATCTTCTCGACACCTGTGACCCGTTGAGCGTTCCGGAGAACATTGACAACCACGGAATGGCTACAGCTCTAAACCACGACCAGGCCCCGCCCCTGCACGTTGCATATGATGCCTTGATCATCCCATATCCAAGGGTCCGGTTCCCACGTGCCGTTGCGGCTTGCTTGCTGGAAGGGAAATCCCTTCTCAAAGCTTGTCACTCGCTCCACTTGTCCTGAGACTAGGACACTGCCGTTGAGTAGGAGAGTCGGCCCACGTTCTTCTAGAACCTGAACCTCTTCATCTTCGAGGAGCTTCCTGCTGGGTGGAGGCATGTGAATTTCTGTTCCAGATGGAAAGACGATCTTCCTGTCTCGCCAGGCGCCAGGATGCAGCAGAACCATAGCTTCAACATTCTTCAGATCTATTCCGAGAACGTCCAGATTGTGGGTTGCGGTCTCTTGGCTCAAGCCAGCATCGTAGAGTATCGATCTATCTTCGCCGTTTCTATGGAAAGTTAGCAGTACTGAATAGCCATGTTCGGCGATTAGCTGTCGTTTTTCCGACCAGTCCCAGGTGAGCAGGGGGCGTTTCGTTCTCTCGTCGCTTGGGAGGAGAATGTCGATCGCGTTATCAACGACAATAGTGACATCTAAGGAGTCAACTGGTTGCAAATGAAGTGGATTGATGGTCTGGCTATGAGTTGCAGACCCATGCTTACTCGGAAGAGAGCTGAAAGGCCCAGTGATCTCGCACATCGCGATCAGTTGTTCGGTTTTGACTGGGCCCGAGATTGTCTTCGGTTGAGGGCAAGTTTCCACAGAATGAGGACTCCTCCAACAATCGTGGCCAGAAGTGGTCCAACGTACCCTGCAAGGAAGAAGCCGAGTGGCGATGCGTTCTGGCTTATCCATTGTTGCATCCAATAATTGGATTGGTATTCGTTGGATATGGCAACGAGTAGGCCTATTGTAATCGCGAACTGAGTGATGATGATCGTGCTCACGGCGCGCGATGTTTCGCGACTCCCAGCTCTAGGGACAACGGTTGCCTTCGCGGTCTGGGCGGATCTCGGGTTCGGGATTAGTAGCGAGCTGATTGCGCCCAGCGAGACGAAGATGCCAGCTGTGAATGCTGCCCAGCGCGTTCCTTGAGTAATCGAGTCGTACAGAATTGATAGGACGGCAGGCGCATTCCGACCGAAGCTGGCGATGAAGGAAGGATCGATTCCTCCGGATAGTCCTGAGTTAAGCGCTGTTGCCAATGCCGATCTTAGAGGTCCGAAATTGATGGTGCTCGCTGCAAGGTCGGCCTGTCCCACTGTAGATATTTGGGCTACCAGTACTGCACCGATTACTGCGATTCCGAAGGCTGAACCAATTTGTCTGACGGTATTGTTGGCTCCAGATCCAACTCCGGCCTTCTGCCAAGGTATGCTCAGCAAGACGGTGCTCGTTAACTGGCTGATCGCCAGACCAACTCCCGCGCCATAGATAACGAGGATAGGATACAGGTAGTAGACGGGATTGTCGACGCTGATAATCTGAGACAGGCTGAAGAGCGCAATTGCCTCAAGAGTCATGCCTGTGGTCACAACCCACTTGGGTCCAAATCTTGTTGCTAGTACGCCGGCTACTGGTGCGAAGATGAAGACCGAGATGGCCATCGGCAGGAAGGTTAGCCCAGCATTGAACGCTGACAGTCCTTTGACGGTTTGCAAGAATATTGAGATTATGAACACTGCGCCGAACTCGCCCATGGCCACGATCGTGACAGTGAAGAGACCGTACCTGAAGCCCTTGAACTTGAGCAGGCTGAAATCAAAGAGAGGGATTTTCGCGCTCCTAAGGCGCCGGATCTCGTAGAAGGTAAACAAGCTGAGTAAAACGAGCCCGGTTATGATCGAAACCAAGGGAAGTGAGACCGGGTTTGAAACCGACCATGAGAAGCTCCCAACGCCAAAGTCAGTGGCAGGAACAATCCACCCGTAGGTTTGAGCTTCGATAAAACCGAACAATAGACTGGACAGACCAAGCGTGATCAGAATCAGCCCGATGGAGTCTGTTGTGTACTTTGGATCTTTGAACCGGGTCTCCTTGATCGCGAATGCAGCCCCGACTAGGGCTACGATTCCTATTGGGATGTTGATGAAAAACGCCCATCGCCAAGTAAAGGTCGGGTCACTCGTAAAGTAGCCTCCCAAGACTGGTCCAAGAACCGCAGCGGCTCCCGCAGTTGCTCCCCATATTCCGAAAGCGACGCCTCGCGCTTTGCCGGTGAAAGTGGTCGTTAGGATTGATAGGGTGGAGGGGGAGGCCATTGCTGCCCCGAATCCTTGGATTACACGGCCCACCAGAATCTGAGATAGATCTTGCGAGAATCCGTCGATGATGGATCCGATGATAAATAGCGATATTCCGCTGATGAAGATTCGTTTTCTGCCGAACTCATCGCTTAGTTTTCCCCATGTTAGAAGGAAGGAGCCGAAGACCAGAGAATAGAGTGAAGTGATCCATTCTAGATCTTTGAGATTGATCTTGAAGTCTTGCGAGATTCGATATTGAGCGACGATCACTATCGTTGCGTCGATGACGATGATTGCGAGAGAGAGGCTCAGGACGAGCAGGATGAGAAGTTGCTTTGGCTCGATCTTGGTCGGGCCCGTGGCCGCCGGTGGACCCGCTCCTTCCCACTTCTGTTCAGACGGTTTGCTCTGGCTCTCTCCTGACATTGAATCGGCCCACGTCTGTTCGGGGTAATCAAACATTCCCATGAGAGATGTTCGGGGCGCTGTAGGTTGTGAAACATCTAAGAACTCGTCAGGAAAGATAGCGTCTCAAATTGTCAAAGGATCTTCACACGGGCCGCTACAGAATCGAGCCGGGGCACGAAGTTCGCCTGAGCGATGTTGACCCGAACGATACTTCCGCTTTCGAGGGAAAAGATGAGGATGAACAGAAAGAGTCGAAGAAACTCAACGGGAAACTTAGACAGCTTCAGGAAATGCTCTACGCAGAGCACGAACAGAAGGTCCTAGTTGTTCTGCAAGCCATGGATACCGGCGGAAAAGACGGAGTCATAAACAGAGTCTTTCAAGGAGTCAACCCGCAAGGGGTCCGGGTTGCACATTTCAAGGAACCTACACCGGAAGAACTCGATCATGGTTTCTTGTGGCGAGAACACAAACAAGTGCCTGGAAACGGCGAGCTTACCATTTTCAACCGGAGCCATTACGAGGGGGTCCTCATCGAGAGAGTTCACAAGATCGTCCCAGAGAGCGTCTGGAGTCATCGGTACAGGCAGATCAACGATTTTGAGCGGTTGCTCTCGGAAGAGGATACGACGATACTGAAATTCTATCTACATATTGACAAGGATGAGCAGAAGAAACGACTGCAACAGCGCTTGGATGACCCTTCGAAGCGATGGAAGTTCAGCGGGGAAGACCTTCCGGAGCGAAAATTCTGGAAGGAGTACATGAAGGCGTACCAGGATGCTCTGAACAAGACCAGTACGGAATGGGCTCCCTGGTATCTCATATCCGCCAACCACAAATGGTACAGGGACCTTGTGGTCTCCCGGATAATCGTGAAGACGATGGAAAAGATGAACCTACATTACCCAAAGACGAAGCTGAGTCCAAGATCGATAAGAATAGAATGACTATTGCTCAAGGCTGGGAATTTCTCTTTTTCCGTAACTATTTTTTTTTCCTGCAACTCTTCTTTTTCGCTAACTATTCTTTTCCGCTAACTAATCTATGACCCCCCGGGGGTGGTCGATTTTACCTCGTCGCGCCCTTCGTGAAAACGGACTGAATCGCACTTTCACGGGGCTTTGCCTATCCCTTCTTCCTCCACGCCGTCTGTGGCCATGATTCCCTAAAGCCGGGCTGCCCATAAAGGCCGCATGAGGCACGGGGCCTTCAAATAAGCCAAGCATGATTCTAGGGGTAAGTCTTCTCTGATGCGGACCCTTGTAGCAGAATGCCAGATTCCCTCGGCTCCCTCCCGGTATGAGGAGGTTGAGACCATGGCAGAAAGCATAGGCTACGAGGTAATCGACACCATAGTCCAGCATCGAAAGAACATCCATCACACATACTGCATCGGCCCCGGAAAGCTGGAAGAGATCAAAATGCTCGTCGCCGAGAACGACATTGAGGCGGTCGTCTTCGCCAACACCCTTCCCAGCGCCCAGATCTTCAAGATACAACGCGTCCTCGGCGGAACAGACATCAAAGTAATCGATCGCAACCTTCTGATCCTCGAGGTCTTCGACAAGCGCGCCATGACGAAAGAGGCAAAACTCCAGATCGCCCTCGCCAAACTCCGCTACACCTTCTCCTGGGGCAGAGAATTCCTCAGACTAGAAGGAATTCTAGGCGGACAGGTCGGCTGGAGCGGGCCAGGAGACTATCCCTACCATGATTACGAGAGGACGGCTAAGAAGCGGATCGCCAACATGGAGAAGGAGCTGAGGGATGTCTACTCGAAAAAGAACGCGCTCCGAGACCACCGACGAGAACGAGGCTTCCCAATCGTAGCACTAGCAGGCTATACACAGAGTGGAAAAACCACGTTCTTCAACCGGATGTCTGCCGAACACAAGGACACTGGCTTAGGACCCTTTACCACGTTGTCCACGTTCGCGAGAAGAATCGACCAGAACAATGGTGGTGATAATTTCAGCTTCATACTAATCGACTCCATCGGTTTCATCGAGGATATGCATCCAACAATCCTCAAAGCATTCAACACGACTCTCGCCGAGATATCGAACGCGGACCTAATCCTCCTATTCGTCGATATCAGTGAGGATCTTGAGTCAGTCTTCAGAAAGATCAACGCCTCAAAAGAGATTCTCAAGAAGATAGCAGCTAAAGTACCTCTGGTCATCTGCGCGAACAAGACAGACCGTTCCAGTGAGTTGCAACTAGAAGAGGGGAAGAAATTGATCTCCCGAACGTTCGAAGGAGTTCCACTCATCGAGCTAAGCGCGTTGAAGGGAATCAATACTGAAGCGGTTGTGAAGGAGGCCTATCATCACCTCAACGGGTCCGCCTCCCCCACACCTAGTAGCTCTCTAGAGCTACACTCCTCTCCATAGTAGATCCTGAGAAATCCTAAAATTCTTCAATGCCATTAGTTGAAAATGGGATGTTCTAAGTGGAATTAAGGAAACTTCAACGAACACCAGACGGGACCTTCCTAGTCACCATACCGAAAGCATGGGCCAAACGTGTCGGACTAGCCCAAGGATCCGTTGTGTCGTACGAAGAACGACAGGACGGAAGACTTCTCCTGTCCCCGAGGATTGACGAGGAGAGACCGCCCCTCGAAGTTATACTGGAAGCATCCCCATTCGTCAGACGAGAGATCATAGAGCGATACCTTCTCGGATACGACATAATCCGCATCCAATCCAAAGACAGCCTCTCCCCCGAGACAAGGGACGAGGTGCGCAAAACCACAAAACGACTCGTGGGCCTGGAAGTGTTGGAAGAGGACGCGAAGAAGATCGTCTTACAATGTCTCATGGAACCTTCACTTCTCAACCCGGAGCGCATTCTCCGACGACTCGAAATGCTATCCATGCCGATGCAGATAGACGCAGTCCAAGCCTTCGTCGAAGCCAACACCGAACTTGCCAACGGAGTTGTTGAGAGAGATGAGGAAGTCGACAGATGGTACTTCCTCCTGGTCCGACTGGTCAGAGCAGCTATCGCCGATACGTACTTGCTCGAGAAGATCAAAGTCTCCTCAGTCGACTGTCTAGACTTCCGTCTCCTGGCAAGCTACATCGAAACCTTCGCAGATTACTCGGTAACCGTTGCGGAGAATACTCAAGACAAGGTTCCCGTTCCGAAGGAGCAACAGGTCCTCTTCCAGAAGATAGGAGCCTCAGTGAATACGATGTACAAGGACGCCGTCGGGTCCGTTCTCTCACGAGACCTCAAACTAGCCTCGTCCGTAAGTCCGAGGTTCAAGGAGACGAAGAAGATACTTGCTGAGGCCGAGACAAGCATCGCGAAAGCCCCGCGTCCCATGGTCAACCACCTCGTAGCCGCGCTCATAGCCCTGAACAGAATGTGCGAAGTCTCCGTAGACATATCAGACCTGACGATTACAAGATAGACAGCGAGCTCGCGATAACCGGATAAGCCGCCGTCACACGTTAGATAGTTTCTAGAAAGGTCGCTAGGATGTCGGAGGAGAGGAGAAAAGCAATCGGCATCATACTGGAAGCGGGTTTCCAGATGGAAAGCGACGCCTTCAAGGCCCTCATGGAGATCAGCGCTACCGGCCACTTAGACCCTCTTATCAAAGAGGTTCTTCGGGTAGCCGGAACTGTAGAGCCGCGGCCCGCGTCGATCAGCAGAGACCTTGTTCTCAGGGCCGCAGAACACTTGGACATTTCCGGAAAGAGTGTGGAGACGGAACATTCTGGGCTAGGACGCGAGCGACGTTTTGCTGAAGACCTTGAATCTCGACTGGAAATCGTCTCTGACCCTACGGGCAAGCTCGGAACGACTGGCTCGTTCGATGATTTTCTCCGCTACTTCAGAAACCGTTTTGATAAGATGAGCCTGCTCTTCAGGCAGAGAATGGACACCCGAAACGCAGGGACCATTTCTGACGCGTTATCAGGCGGGTCAAATGGGCGAGGCCGCTTCATCTGCATGGTCCTCGACAAGAGGGAGAAAGGCGACCGGATTTTTCTGACAGTTGACGACTACGAAGATGAGGCCACAGTTCTCGTTGGCCGGCAGAACTCTACGGTGTATGAGATGGCGAGAAAGATAGTCAGAGACCAAGTCATCTACATTCAAGCACGAAAGAGCGCCGGTCCCTTACTTGTTGCCGAGAGCATTATTCTCCCGGAGATCCCTGATCGAAAACCGGCCCACGCCAACGAAGAGATCTATGCGGCTCTAATATCCGACGTCCATGTCGGGAGCAAGGTGTTTCTCGAGAACGAGTTCCGCCGGGTTCTAAGCTGGCTGAAAGGAGAGATCGGCACGCCCAACCAGCGCGAAGTCGCCGAGAGGGTGAAGTATGTTCTAATCGGAGGCGACCTCGTCGACGGGATCGGCATCTACCCTCGCCAAGAGGTCGACCTGGCTGTTCCAGACATCTACGAGCAGTACCGTTTGGCGGCCAAGTTCGTCAGCGAGATACCGGAATACATGGATGTGGTCTTGATACCCGGGAACCATGATGCTGTACGCCAGGCCCTACCACAGCCTGCTATCCCGAAAGACTTCGCGGGACCCGTATATGATTCACGGAAGATTATCTCGCTAGGAGATCCAGCGGAGGTTCGCTTGCACGGGGTCCACTTTCTACTCTACCACGGGACCAGCCTGATGGACATTCTGAGCGGAGTCCCCGGACTCGACTACCAGCGCCCGGTAGAGGTCATGGAGTACCAGCTGCGAGCCCGGCATCTATCCCCCGAGTATGGGAAAATGACCCCTATCGGTCCCGAACAGGAGGACTTCCTGGTGGTGGAACGGGTCCCGGACGTTTTCACCTCCGGACACATACACGTCTCAGGCGCTGGCGTTTACCGGGGAACAACAATAGTGAACAGCGGAGCGTGGCAGGGAGAGACGGAGTATCAGAAACGAATGGGCCTAATCCCTAAGCCAGGAATTCTTCCTGTCGTTAACCTACAAACCCTCGATGTCAAAATGATCAACTTCCAGTAACCCTGCCAAAAAAACCCTCACGAACTCTGAGTAGCTTCGAGCTCTGTTCACCGAAGAACCAGCCAAACCCCCACCCCACGATTTCCACTGCAAGTACCTAACTTACTTGAGGTTGGATTTCTGTTTCTTGAGAAACTTACTGGCAAGGTTACCTTACATTCTGACAATATATGCAGACCTGTACATTTTCAACCACTGATTCGTTTTCGATTCTGTACAGCCTAAGGGACTGAATTTTCTTGGTGAGGTCCTTACAATCTCCAGAGGAAGGAGAGGGGTACGGGTCTGTGGTTGACTAATCACCGACCAGTTGAACAATGACAGTTCGGTCTCTCGGTCTAACGTCTAGTTCTAGAAAGACGATTTGTTGCCAGGTTCCTAGTGCCAGCTTCCTGTCTAGAAATGGCACGGACAAGTCTGGGCCTATCATGGACGCTCTAACGTGTGAGTGTCCATTGCCGTCATGCCAGCGATCTTCGTGCTCGTAGGACGCCTCTTTTGGTGCAAGTCTTTCGAGGGCTAGGGGAAAGTCGGTTAAGAGTCCGGGCTCATACTCGATTGTTGTCAGGGCTCCAGTTGATCCGGGCACGAACAGAATAGCTACACCATCTTTCAGCTTTGAGGATTCGACTATTCCCTGGATTTGATCCGTAATGTCAAGAATCTCTCCTTCGCGGTGGGTCCGGAACCTTAGTTCTTGAGACTTGACGGTCATGATTTCCTTGTCTGGTTTCAGGCAAGGAATTAAGAATGAAACCTGTCCCTCGCCTGACAGGGTCAAGGTCTTGTCCAAGGGAACCGGGCCAAAAGAGCTCTACGTGAAGAAGATCCGTAACGGTACAGTGATCGACCATATTTTTGCCGGCCATGCTCTGGACGTGCTCAAGATTCTCGGAATAGACGGCCGTGAAGGGCATATCGTGAGTGTGGCGATGAACGTGATCTCGAAGAAGCAAAACAAGAAGGACATTGTCAAGGTCGAGAATCGAGAGCTCAAGCCCGGTGAAGTGGACAAGATAGCGTTGATCGCTCCCAGCGCCACCATTAGCATTATTCGGGACTATGAGGTGGCTGAGAAGACGAGGGTTAAGCTGCCTGATTCTATTAGGGGAATTGTTCGCTGTTCAAATCCTGCGTGCGTTTCGAATGCTGAGCCTGTTGAGCCCAAGTTCAGTGTGGAAAGACAGGACCCTCTGCGGCTCCGCTGCTACTATTGTGTTCGGATAATGGAGAAGACCGATGTTCTCAAGCAATTCTAGCATCGAGCTCTCACCGATGGAGCGTGAGAAGGCGGTTCAAGAACTGCAGACTCTCTACAATGAAAAACGTGATGCTATTCAACAGCGTCTGCGAGAATTCAAGGAGATTCTCGATCGTGATGATAACGATGTCTTTGCTGAACTTTGCTTCTGTTTGTTGACGCCGCAGTCGTCTGCGAAGACCTGCTGGGCTGCAGTGTCCCGACTCAAGGAGCGAAGTCTTCTCTTGAAAGGAGCGGCCAATGAGATTCAACCCCAATTGAATGATGTCCGGTTTGGAGACAGTAAGGCGAAGTATATTGTCGAGGCTAGAGGCCTGTTCACTAAAGACGGTAAACTCTACCTCAAATCCCATCTTTCCAGCTTCACGAACCTGTTCGAGCTTCGCGAGTGGATGGTGGAGAACGTAAAGGGATTGGGGTACAAGGAGGCTAGCCATTTTCTGCGGAATGTCGGTCTCGGAGAGGAGTTTGCGATTCTTGACAGGCATATTCTGCGAAACCTCAAGAGGATGGAGGTCATCTCTGAGGTGCCGGTTTCGATCACGAAGAAGCGTTATTTGGAGATCGAGGAGAAGCTTCGTCGTTTCTCGCGGGAGATAGGAATACCGTTAGCGGATATTGATCTCCTGTTCTGGTCGCGCGAGACAGGCTGGATATTCAAGTAGGTAACAAATCTTGGGGAAGATTGGTGTTATTGCGGATAAGGAGACAGCGATCTATTTCAAGCTCGGCGGGGTCAAGAACAGCTGGGTTGTAAAGTCAGAGGATGAAGCGGTCAAGACTTTTGAAGATATCAAGAACAAGCAGACAGTCTCCCTTGTCATCGTTACCGACACAGTCTTCGACTGGATCAAGGACAAGGTTGGACAAGGGAAGAAGGAGATAGAACTCCCACTAGTTGTATCAATTCCAACAAGGCGCGGCGGCAAGTCCCAGGTTGACCTGCTAGCTGATCTGATCAAGAGAACCGTGGGCGTGGAAATAAGGGTCCAGTAGCACGAACCAGTAAAATCGCCCAGAATCAACCCTGATCCCGAATCTGGAACATGCCTAGAATCTCGCCCTAGAATCGTTCGGGAATGGCTGACGATCTCCCGACTCTTTGCCCTGCCTTCAAAGCCTGGATTGTACCCTGAATCGTGAGACTCGCCCATTATCAGTGTAGGGCGGGAAATTTTCTCTAGAAAAGTAGGGGGGTCTTAGCGATCGCATCTCGCGACGCATGAGTGGTTCCTGCGGACCCCTGTAAAAGTAATCCCGGCCAACGATCGAGTTTTTGGTTTGTCCAGTTGAAATCATTGTACGAGAACCCTTAATTCCACTGGAAGCCGGCTCGCTGAAAACCGGGACTAATTCAGACTTGTCGCAACAGGGTTTAGATCTAATCTTCGAAAGGGTCCTTTCAGGCGGAGAAGTCTTCCGCGACAGAAACCTCCTCAGACACGATTACATGCCTGCGACCCTTCCACACAGAGAAGAACAGATCAAACGGCTAGGCTCCGTACTCGCCCCAGCTCTAACAAAAGACCGAGTTTCGAACCTATTCGCCTACGGCAAGACCGGAACCGGAAAGACAATCGTGACCAAGTTCGTCCTAGACCGTCTGCAACGGAAAGCTCGCGAACACGGACGAGCACTTGACACAAGCTATGTCAACTGCCGTCTCGCAGGAACAAACTACAGAGTTATCGCCGATCTCTGCAGGTCTCTCGGTCGAGAAGTCCCATTCACAGGACTCGCAGTGGGTGAGATCTTGGACCGGTTCAGAAGCGCCCTCCAATCGCGTGGCTCCGCCTTCCTAGTGGTCCTAGACGAGATAGACGCGCTGGTGAAGAGAAGCGAGGACGACAGCCTACTATACGAGCTGACGAGGATAAACGAGAAGTTGACTGATGGCTGGATCGGGCTCATAGGAATATCCAACGACCTCCATTTCAAAGACTTCCTCGACCCACGAGTCCTCAGCTCGCTGGGAGAGGAAGAGGTCGTGTTCAAACCATACTCCTCTACCGAACTATACGACATCTTGAAAGAACGCGCAGAACTCGCCTTTCGCTCCGGAGTTCTTGATCAAGGTGCTCTGCACCTGTGCGCAGCCCTGGCTGCGGGAGAACATGGTGATGCACGCCGCGCGCTCGATCTCCTTAGAGTGGCCGCTGAGATCGCCGAGAGATCTCGTGAGCCAAAGGTTGTGGAGAATCATGTCCGTGAGGCTCAGCAGAAGGTCGAACATGACCGTATCACAGAGGTGCTGTCATCCCTCCCGCTTCACTCCCGAATCCTCCTAATCTCCGTAATGCAGCTGGAGAACACAAGGAAAGAAAGCTCGGTAACAGGCGACGTATACGAGGTCTACCGAGAACTATGCGCTGCTGGCTCCCTCGAGCCCCTCACCCAGAGAAGAGTGAGCGGTCTCCTCAACGAGCTGGACATCATGGGCGTCTTAAACGCGCGCGTAGTAAGCTTCGGCCGGTACGGTCGTACAAAGAAGATACGGCTCGGCGTAGAATCTCAATCAGTAACCGCATCCTTCAACCAAGACGAGATGGTTCGAGGACTGCTTAACTATGCTCCACGGAGCGTCCTCAAACATCAAACCAGCTTCTAGATGCATTGGAATAGACGACGGCCCATTTCCACCAAAAACAGATGACAAGGTCAGATATGCTCCCCTCATAGCAGCCTGGCTGAAGGGGCCTCATCTACAAAAGCTCAGAACCAACTGGGTTACAGTTGACGGACTAGACGCAACCAGAAAAGCGGAGCTTCTCCTCAAAGGCTCCCGACACACTCCGGTCTTGCTGTCAGGCGTAACGTTTGGCGGGTTCAACCTCATCGACCCCCTGAAGATCCAGAAGATGACGAAGGCACCTGTAATTGTCGTCATTGGATCCCGACCCGATAACAGGGCTGTGAAGCGTGCCCTGACAAGACACTTTCCCGATTGGAAAGAAAGATGGGATCTGATCAGGTCGCTGGGACCCTTGCACAACGTCCACACCAGTGCCAATGAAGATCCGGTGTTCTTTGAACGGTTCGGCTGTTCGACCCGGGACGCAGCATTGATCTTGAAGCGTTCCGCGTTCGTCTCACGAGTTCCTGAGCCGTTGCGAGTTGCAGGGATCCTTGCTAGAGGTCTGTTTTCTCCGAAACCTCCCTTGTAGCCTTCTAGGTTACAGGAGGCTTTAGTCGTCCCGTTGAGGCTGCTGTGGACAGTCAACAGAAGAGTTCATGGGTTTTGTCGGTGAGTCAGGCATGACAGGGAAAAAGGCAAACCGCGAGAACCAGCTCAACGACTACTTCCGTAGACGATGTTGCAATTACGAGAACTTCGCCTGCGACCGAATCTGGGAATGCGCGCTGTGCGCTCGCCAGTCGGTGAAGGTTGAGCTGATAATTGACGAGATTGAGTCTGCTACTTTGACAACTCGGAAGAGGTGAATTGAATGGAAACCATGAGAGAAGAAGAGATTCTGCGGCTTGAGGAGGCGCTTCTCAAGAGAATGGAAGAGAGGCTTACGCCTCTAATGGAGCAGGCCGCACGGGACGCCGCGCGGATGGCAATGCAAAGATTACGCCTGGACATGATGGCTCACATTAGCCGTCATGAAGAAACGATTCAGCGGCTGGCAAAAGCGGCGCTGGCCGCCGACCACATTCCAAGATAGTTGCCAGTCCCTCCCTGAACAACCGATTAAGACATTGCCCTAGTTGTCACGGTATACACTCGACCGGTCCGAGTGTTCGGCTACGCTTTCGCTACATGCCCAGTGTACCTAGGCATTCTTGCACGTCGGGCAAAGGGGAATCTTGTTCACGATCCCTTTTGTAACAACGCAGTCGGTGCAAAGGTGTTTGCGGCATGAGCTGCAGGTTCGCTCATGTTCCAAACAAACAGTCCCGCCGCAGACCTCACAGATCGCTCTGGGCTTATGATCGCAAAGGGAGCACTTTTGAGTATCATCCCAGATCATTTTCCCGGTCGCAGCCTGCAGGATCTTTCGATAGGACTTGCCCGCAGCAAGCATCTCCACAGTAACTATCGGAATGTGCAACAGTTGAACGCCAGTTACCGTTACCTCGTCACGACCACTGACGATCTCCTTGGTCTTGGCTCGGATCATATCCTCGGTAACCCCAGAAGGCGCGACGGTGACCGTGTTCTTCATCTCGAGCTCTGGAGGCAACTTGGGCATGGACCCCGTTGATGATTCGATCTCAAGGCAGTCGACAAAGAAACCGGTCGACGGTAGATCCTCAACATGTCCTTCGAAGAGTGCCGCGTCGCAAACGCGGCCATCAACCCCATCGAACACGACCACTCCTTGGACCAGTTTTTTCCGTCCATCATCGATCTGGAAATTGGAAAAGAAATAGGGTCGAAATTCAAGCCTTGGCATTGAGGACAGTTTCAGGAAAGTGCCATTAACCAAACCGTGAGCGAGTATACGAGATGCTGCAGCTCTAGCGACTGGCAGCGTCCCAGGAACCTTATGCCTCTCTGGGGCTTTGATATTTTCAACCCGTTCTTTCAGTTTGGCGAGGTCCCACAGCTCAACGCCAAGTTTGCGGGCCATGAACTCCGCGTTGCCCCCGAACCCTTTGGGAGAAACATATATTCCGCTTTGAATGCCTAGACTCTTCAAGCGGGCTGCGAACTTCTCGACCTCTCGACCCTCCACTTGGCTAGTTCCTTCCCAGCACTCGAAGGCGACCCTCTGCACTTTCTTGCCTTTCTTTCTAGAAGCGAGAATGTCCACAAAGTAGCTTGGCGAATCCCCAGTCTGTGCGTTCTTTTCTACTTCGAAACCTTCGACTCGGCAAACATCACAGACCATATCGACTACGAAGTTTCCTGACTCCGCTCTTGCACTAGTGGTCATGCGAACCCGCGCGTACTCGATTCGAAGGGTCAAAATTGCAGAATAAGTGTGGTGTAACCTAGCACGGTAGTTGAGCGTGGGGTAAGCAAGACTCAATAGTGATGGATACAAAACCGTATCCGTGGAGAATTTGGATGCCCTCAAAGGCTGGCACGAGGGAACTCGCTCGGCTATTGATGAAACATTTCGCGATCGAATACTCTCGGCACTTTTACAACGTAGCAATTTGACGAGAATACAGTTCGAAACGCTCCTCGTGGACCAGCTTGGTCATGATATGGCGAATAAACGGCTAACAAGGAACGATATGGCTCAGTTGCGGCGAGATAAGATAGGAATAAGCCGCGGATCGTTCAATAGGACCCTACGGCAGGCAAGAGAAAACGTCGTAGAAGCAATTCACACCGTTCTGCTTCTCGGCTATAGCGGCCTGACGGAGTCTCCTAGTATAGCCCCGTTCCTGGAGGCATCAGAGCGCCTCAAGGGTCAGACCTCGCAACTCCGAGATGCAGCACAAAACGATCCCGAATTCTATCTGAAAACTGTCCAGTCGATAATCGACGATCTCGAACAAGCCTTCAGGGCAATGTTCGGAAGAAACCGTGACATGTGACGTCACATAAGTGATTGCACATCACATACATCACGCCCTATACCGTCGTGAGCTCCGGCCTTCGCAGTCTACCTGATGGAGAATGAGTATGAACCCCTGGTATCATGCGCTTGACGTCATGACGCAACGGGCAAGTCACGTCCTTATCACTAGTGATGCCATTATGGTCAAATTCGTATCACAATCGTTAGTGTTAAATGCGTTTGTTGACGTCACCGTGACGTCACGACTCCAGAGGACGTGATTTCACAGAAATGTTTGGGATCGGGAAGCGGCCAAGCGATACTGGTACCAATGCATCCATTGAAAACCATGATGTCGCAAAGCTGTTCTTCGACGCCTTCTCGAAAAGGCTCGGCTCCTTCGAAACTACCTTGAACGACTTGTCCAGTGAGGTTGGAAGGCTCAAGATTTCAGGAGATCAATCCAAGTTGTCTGATCTAGTGTTGCTTGAGCGTCTCCAGAAAACCGAGAAGATTCTCAGCGAGTCTCTAGATTGGATTAAGAAGATTGCTGATATGGTTCTTCAGGCTCCGCCCGCAAGGTCGACAACGAGTAGGGTGATCGAGGAGGCGCTTGAACCGGGAAGGTCCAGCTTGCAACCGATAATGAATCAGGTTTCAATCCGGACAGATCCTTCAGTCGTGCCGCCAGGCTCATTGAACTCGATAACGACTCCTACCGAGCTTCAGGTTTTGACTCTTCTAGCGAACGAAGGACCAAAATCGGCGCCGGAAATTGGAAGGTTTGTCGGGCGTTCAAGGGAGCATACTGCTCGATTGATGAAGAAGCTCTTTGATGAGGGGTACGTTCGGCGGGACCAGACTAGGATTCCGTTTCGGTACTCGACTGTTGAGCGTGTTAAGCAGAGCTTCACGAAGCCTGAAGAGAGGGACCAGGAGCGAGAGACGGTTTCTTCTCCTCAAGCTTGACACGATATACCAGGCCGAGTTTTTCCTGTTCTCTCTCAAGGACTCCTCTATCGGCTAACCGCGTTAGGTACGTGGATACTGTGCTCAACGGTATCTTTTCCCTAAAGGCGGTTTCAAATGCTTTCCTCGCTTCACTTGATGTGAAGCTTCTCCCTCTTAGTTGGGACATGATCGTGCTCGTGAGCCGATCGAATTTTCTGGGGGAGAGTCCGAGGGCAGTGGCCGATGCCTGGGGTGTTCCCGACATCAACTCAACAAGGTCCAGTATCTTGCTCACCTTTTCCTTGGTCACGGGACCGTCGATAGCGATGGAATGTCTTACTCCTTCTGTGTCGTAGAATTCCATCTTCAATCGCCGTGGTCTCATCTCTCTTTTCCTCGAGAAAAACTGGGGGCTTCACAGTTCGCAGTTCACATGTAGAAAAGGCTCACGCATCAAGATTCACGTGAAGTGTGAATGTCTGGCTGATTGATCTTGGCACATTCCATAGGTTCCAGTGGAAACAGAGGGGTCACCGGACTATTTCACAAGTAGTGAAGCCATTCTGGGACTAAAATTGGAACAACGAGTCCGACGGCACTTCGTTTGCGGTTGGAATGGCAGTTCTACGGGTTGTGAAGATGCCAGCTCAAGGATTTGCCGGGCTCGGGGTATCAGTGACCTTGTCAGGTCCTGCTTGCGGAGGTGTGGCCGGAGGAATGGTTTGAGGTTCTGCTGGCGTGTTGACCCATGGTTCAGGCTTCTTCTTTCGATGTCTACCAACAAGCCTTAGGGTCTCAATCACTGGGGTCAGGAGAAGAGGAAGTAGGAGAAGATAGGAGTAAGGTTGGAGGTCGGTGAAGGTTCTGGTAAACTGTGTCCAGGGTCCGCTTGATGACGAGATTAGAGGCTTCTCGGTGGTAATCGAGTATTGTATCTTTGTTCCGTTTGGTGCCTGCCAGACAAAATCTGCCGTTGCTGTTGTTAGGACATAGGTGCCGCTGCTTTCCGTGGTCGCCGTATAGCTGAGGGATTGTGTCTGGCCTGGAGGGAAGCTGGCGAACTGGCCCGTTTGTACGCCGCCGGGCGAGAGCTGGAGTGTCTTCTGATACGCGGACGGCGCCTGGTCGTCGGTGACGTTGAGATTGGTGACAGTGACATTGTCACGGTTCTGGATCATGACAACGACGTCGTGTTTGGTTCCAATGGTTCCGGTTGACGGGGTTACAGTTTTCTGCACAATTATGTTTGGGGCAAATGGATAGGTGAAGTTAGCAGTGAAATCCGCTCTTGGCATGATCGTGGCGTTGTAGATGTACGTTGCAGTGCCGTTGTCATAAATCGGGTTGAAGGGCGGGCTGAATCCGAGCGGGCTGTAGAGGACAGTTCCTCGTTGAAAGCTGATGGAGACGATGGACGCGTTCGAGTTAGTGTCTCCCACGATTCCGGTCTGGAATCCTAGAAGTGTTTTCAGGCTCAGATAGTGTTGTCCGGCTTTGTAGAATTCGCGCGGGAATTGGGTGTTGAGGAGGAAGCTGAAGGCCTCTGTTGGTGTTTTGTTGAGTGGCGGTGGGAGGCTGATTGATGCAAGGCCTATCGCCGCTAAGTATTGCAGGTTTTGGAAGTTGGCTGGTTGGATGAGCGTGGAGAAGCTAGAGTTGGGTAGAAGTCCTAGGACCCGCGTGAGTGCGTCGTCGTTTGTGAGTTCAGGGTTTGGCGCATAGATCGTGACCGTGCCTTGGCCCGAGGTTGAGGGATTCGGCTTTGTCGTGCTGTAGCCAGTGGGAAGCGCGAAGGCCTCGGTGAAATGGACGCCTAGGGCTTGGGAGAACTGTGCGGCGACATGGTCAGATTCTATCCGGGTGGTCGCTGGGTCTCCTGTGTAGAATGTGATCAGGGCGGGTTGTGAGAATAGTCCTAGGATGAAGCTTGGTATGCCGAGAAACGAGCTGGCGCCGAGGGGTTGTGAGTAGTTGTTGTTGATTATGAAGAGTGAGAGGTTGTTTCCGGCGTAATTGTTGTCGAGGACGAGGCCTTTGCTGGAGAGGTCGAGGTTTGTCATTCGTAGGCTGGCGTTTGGAGCGCCGAGCATGTCTAGTCCGATTGCCAGGTTTTGCTGGTAGGGTCTGCCAGGTGGAGCTTGGGTGATTGTTGATGGCTGAGCGGAGTGTGGGCTTGGGACGAATAGAAAGATTGCGAGTGCGAGTAGGAGAATTCCCTTCTTCGGTATGTTGTTCTGTGGAAGTGCGGTTTTCTTTGTCTTGATCATTCTCGAGAGTATCTTGAGGACGAACACGTCTCCTTGCCAGAAGAGAGAGGCTGCGCGACCGGAGATCGTGGCTACGGCGAAGACTAGGCCGGCGTTTCTGATCATCGTCAGTATGATGTCTTGGATGACCATTTGGCTTGTGGGGGATGGTCCTTGGATCAGTATGGGGATGATGTCGCCTGCGACGGGTCCGGTGGCGGCGCTTATGATCGAGAAGCCGGGTGGTGGAGGTGGCAGGCTCGATAGTGTTGAGAGGTTTGTGTTCTGGTAGATTATGAGGGCCGCGAGTCCTAGTGCGCCTAGTGTTGAGAGGAACACTGTCATGCCGACTAGGAAGCCTCGCCGGATTTTTCCGCCGGCGATTAGGCCACCGAGGAATCCGGCGAAGGTCCAGAGGTAGAGTAGTGGCGGGTAAGTTAGCGGGTTGGTGAAGACGAGGAAGAGAGCGACGATCATCGTGTTGAAGTGGACGCCTAGGACTGGTGAGAGCCAGTCGCTTACCTGTCGGAGGCCGGGTGATAGCTGGGTGTAGCCGATGTAGAGGACGAGGAGGTATGCGGCTATCCATCCGAGGTATCGGCCGAGGAAGATGCCCTCACTCGGGTGGGGGAGGAGGTAGACTGTTTTGGGATCATCTGGGGTGCGTTTGACCATTACGTCGCCTATTCGGGTGTAGAGGTAGAGGTAGAGGATGCCGGGGAGGATCCCCGCGATTACGAATCCGAGGATGGCGGTGATGAAGGTGCTGCTGCGGGCCTTCTGGAACTGTCTCTCTGCGATCTCTTCTCTTATCCGGCTGCCCTTGCGGGAGACTATGACGGAGCCGATTGCGAGGGCTAGGAGGGCGACTGGGATGGTCTGATAGGCGAGGATTCCCGGGACCCATGTGGGAAGGGTGGCTATGATCAGGGTGGTGAACAGGATTCCGAGGCCGCGTGTGAAACTGCTGGAGACTTGGGCGACGGTGGCGGCTCGGCGGACCTCGACCGGCGCGTCTTTCAGGGCCATGTAGGGCAGAGGCTGGGCCACGCGCTCCTCATCTCGGAAGACCCGTGCTGGGAACATGGGAAGAAAGGGGTTCTGATACCGGGGTTACCGGTTCGGAAGCGCGGGGCCAAGGCAGGTTCTAGAGGGTTTGGGAAGAGTGCGCGGCGCGAGACTTGAGTAGGCCCCCGGGGGGCCCAGGAAAATTCACGATTTCGTTCAGGGAATTGTTTTCAAAACCGGTTTTCAGATTGTGGTTTCAAAACCCGTTCGAGAACCGGATTTCAAAAAATTGATTCCAAAATTCAATCAGGTTTCATCTTGTAATTCACATGCTCGGAATATTTTCGGGAGGGTCCGACGGGGACCACTCATGCCACGCAGAATGCTCAAGGGATCCATTTTTTTCTTGAATGTGGTTTCTGTCTGGGCTGGATTATGGGTTTATTTCTTGGAGACGGGCTTGTTATCGCCTTGCTTGACTATTTTCAATCCCTGCGGTTTCCCCTAGGGATAAGCGTAGAATATGGCGTGTCTGGAAATCGCTGGCTTCGATTCTAGATCAGGGCTGATATTGGGCGATTTTTCCGCAGAGAAATCGTACCAGCGTTAAACTAGGGTTCTTAGTTTAGTTCGAGGTGGTTGCTTCTTTCCAGGTGGACCCGCAGTAGCGGCAGTCGTGGTATCTGAAAGAAGCGTTGGAATCGGGTCCGGGGTAGATGCAGGGGCTGATGCTTCCGCATATGGGACAAGTATGGCTCGTGACTATCGCCTCAATCACTGCTTGCCTGTTTTCAGGTGCTCGGAACCGAGTGCGTGATCGATTCGTTGCTTGTAGGCAGAGGCTGGATAGGCGCCTATAAGACTGTCCTTCACGGTTCCATTCTCGAACAGCATGCTTGTCGGTATGCTCATGATATCATATTTCATTGCTAGTTGCTGGTTATTGTCCACGTTGATCTTGACGAACCTGACCTTGCCCGCATACTCTTCTGACAGAGCTTCGATGGTCGGCGCGATCATATTGCAGGGTCCGCACCAGTCAGCGTAAAAGTCGACGAACACCGGAACTTTTGATTGGAGGACTGTCGAATTGAAATCGGTCTCATTGACTGGAATGACTCTCTCGTTACTTACTGCTTGTTTGTTCATACCCACAGGATCAGGCTGGTCTGGATATAAACGTATTGATGAACATCTATATGATTGGCCCAGACAGGATCATCGAACAAGACGTCCGATCCACGCGCATAGATACATATCGACATGTTAATACGCACGCTGGCACTAGAGGTAGGCTGTAATGAAGCTCGCAACCGAAGAGTTTGACAGAATCAGCAAAGCCCTAGCAGATCCGCAGCGCCGAGAAATTCTCCAGAAGCTGGTCGCTAAGCGGATGAACTGCTCAGACGTTCACGCCATGTTCAACGTCTCACAGCCCACAGTGTCCCACCATCTGAAAGAACTCGCTATCGCAGGAATCTTGGATAAGGAAAAACAGGGTCAATTCTGCTTCTACCAGGTGAAGGCAGAGGTCCTTTCTGCTTACGTTACAGAGTTGCAGCGACGATTGGGCTTGGAACCCCTCGCGGTTGTTCCGACTCTGAGTAGGGCGCGCACGCGCGTATAGACGCTCATCAATACGTTTATATGTTCTTGACACACGTAGGCTTGCATGTCTGAACATTCAGAGCCTCACGAATCATTACACCTCACAGTCGTGCAAGAATCGGCTAAGAACTACCATTCCTTCCTCCACAAGAGAAAAGATCTAACGGAGAAGAAGTCAATCCTCTCCAAACTCAGAAGAATTCTAACTGAAGAGGATCCAGCTGAGAAGAGTCCACTTCCAGCGGACACTGCAGGATTCAACTAAGACTACAGAAATTATCTAGTGAAACTGGCATGGAACAACTAGTTATCGAGAAGAGCGAAGACAGTCTCGCTCAGGCCGCGTCTCTCGTTAAAACTCGCACTCGACTGATTCTCGCGCTAATCATCACAGCAGGGTTCCTCGACGTCATAGACTTCTCAATCGTCCAAGTGGCTCTACCCACCATACAGACGGAATTAGTCGTCTCGCTAGCAGAAAGTCAGTGGATCATTGGAGCGTACGGGCTCACCTTGGCAGGCTTCCTACTCCTCAGCGGCAGAGCAGGAGACATCTACGGTCAAAAGAAACTGTTCGTCTTTGGAATCGTCCTGTTTACTGTCGCATCCTTTACCGGGGGATTGGCTCCGTCCCTTTTCTCGCTAATCATATCCAGGGCCATTCAGGGAATAGGAGCAGCCATCTCGACTGCCACAGCCTTCGCGATTCTCGTAACGACCTTCCCCGAAGGGAGGGAGAGAAACCGTGCCCTCGGCATCTTTGTCTCCGTACTATCCGCAGGGTTCGCCGCCGGGTCCATCTCTGGAGGCATTCTCACAAGCGCTTTCGGCTGGAGGTCGGTCCTATTCGTCAACGTCCCCATCGGCACTGTTGCGGCTATCCTCTCCCAGAAGTATCTGGCAAATAATCCCGGACGAGCTATGGACAAACACCTGGATCTACCAGGGGCCCTGTCCGTGACCAGCGGGCTAATACTCCTCGTGTACGCATTGACAAACGCCGCAAACGCTGGCTTCACATCCACCCAAACGATCCTGCCACTGGGGCTCGGTACTTTAGTCCTGGCGGGGTTCGTGGCAATAGAATACCGATCAAAGTCCCCCCTGATGCCCTTAGTATTCCTCCGTCGCGGCACAGTCTTTACCGCAAACGTTCTCGCTCTAATACTAACCTCGTCTGCCGGAGGAGTAGTTTTCTTACTGACGATCTATCTTCAGCGAGTATCGGGCTACTTACCCTTGGCCGCAGGCCTTGAATTCGTCCCGGCTGCACTGATATTCTTCTTTGTGGGAGGCTGGGGCTCATCATGGCTCGTAAATCGACTTGGCTTGAAACAGGTTTTGGTGATCTCGATGACGCTCATTACCTTGGGCTCCGCTCTCCTAACCCAGATCTCAGTCACTAGCGGATACCTCGGAATATTGCCTGGGATGCTTATCTGGTCGTTCGGGGCGAGTATTGGTTTTCCGGCACTCAACATTGCCGCACTGGCCGGGACAAAGCGCGGCGAAGAGGGACTGGCCTCAGGGATAATTGGCACGTCTCAACGAGTCGGCTTCCCACTTGGCCTCGCCATATTGCTGACTATAGCAACTGCCACCGACCCGCCGCCAGCTGGGGCCGCAAGCCAGTTAGGATCATTGACAGGCGTGGTCACCGGGTTCCAGTACGCATTCCTCGCCTCCACCATCATCAGCGCAATAGGACTGCTGGTCGCTCTACGTGTCAAGAATCCGAGAATAAGGATCGAAGGACCGATCTTCAGCTAGAACGTGCAGTTTCCACTGCATCGGGAAAGGCCCATCACGTATCTAGTCTTTGCTCTTGGTGTTCAAAATGTTAGAAACGTAGTCCATGAAGGGCTTGTCATACATTCCTTCTGAGCTTCGATGGACATCCTTGAACATTGGATGTCTCGCTATGGCCTCCAGGAAAGCGGACCACTGATTCCATGTATCTCCGTCAATCCACTTTCTCCTATAGAGAAGATGCGTTCTCTCAAAAAGTCCGTACAGTAGTACGAGGTAGTTTCGAACCGTCATGTCATCTGCAGAGAGTGACGCCATGGTCGAATTTGGATTGATCGCCCTCGCCATATCGATTTGCAACTTGCTCAGTTCAGGCTTTTCCAAAACCAATCTTATCGCGTCCGTATAATCATCTAGGATCTTCTGATACGCGGCTTCTTTGGTGGCCTTGTTTTGGGTTCGAAACGACATTATGAAAATAACCAGCGTAAGTGTCAGAACGGCGGTTTGCGCGATAGTGCTGAACACTACCGGGTCAGTTATGTCAGTCAACTCTACGGGTCCCTACTTGACGCTCCTGATATTTCAGTATCCTAGTTCTGCCTTGCTTAAGTAGCTCACAGCGGAAAATCGAAAGGGTCCATACTCGGCTCGGGGTTTAGCGGCGTTTTGTCCAAGGGATTCAGTAAGTGGGTATATCGACTGACATTGGCGAGATGGTACTACAATTATGCGTGGGGCTGGGTCATAGGATATTTCCTCAGCACCTTCACGATGATTGTAACGATCTACTATCTGATACCCGGTTTGCGCGATCTGGTCTCATTTCCATTGTTTCTCGGGGGCTCAGGGATATTCCTTGTCGGTGGAGGTTGGGTGCTTGGAAAGGTGTTGGTGAAACGGTTCAAGATCCAGCCGATCGAGAACTACATCTCAACTGAAGTCAACCCGTTTACCAACGCGGCGTTGACGGCGAAAGAAAGGGTCTACTGGAATGCTATGGTGGTCTTGCTGAAGAAGGAGATGGCCCGAACACCGCACGTTGAGGTGCAAAAATGCGTCGAACAGATGAACATGTACATCCATGGTCAGGTCCCCCTCCTTCAACTTTGACGAGCTTGACAACTTCCAACTAGGCGAACAACAGGACCTTGGTGAACCCTTGTCGAAGAACGTGACAAAATTGTCTCTGGCTACAGAGCTTGACGAAGGCGCAGAGACTGCCGTGTCAAACTGAAAATATCCCCTCGTTTGCCGTCGACTCGGTCTCGTGAACCGAGAATCCTGAGAAAGACCTAAGTCGTCAATTCCAACTAAACCGCCTTGTCGTCTCATGCTAAAGACAAGGTTCACCGAGCTGACGGGCTGCAAAGTGCCGATACAAATGGCGGCCATTGGGTCGCTGGCGAGACCGCCACTGGCTGCCGCGGTTTCTAACGCTGGTGGTCTCGGCATGCTACAATTATCAGGTTTCACGCCCGAGCAAGCAACTAGGTCGCTAGAGGAGGTTCGGAAACGCACCCGGAACGTCTTTGGAGTTAATTTCATCATCACAGAAGCATGGTATCCTGATCTCGAAGAACTTTGGGAAGTTGTAAAGACCGCCTCCAAACTTGCAAAGGTTGTCGAGTTCTTCTATCGCCAGCCAGAATCTTCGCTCGTCGATCTAGTCCACAAGAACGGAGCGCTAGCCTCGTGGCAGGTAGGATCGAACGATGAAGCGGAGGCCGCGGCCAAAGCAGGCTGCGACATGATCGTCGCTCAAGGTATTGAGGCGGGCGGTCATATCCGGGGGAAGATCGGGTTGCTGTCTTTTGCTTGAGCAGGTCTTGGACTCGGTAAATGTCCCGGTGCTAGCAGCCGGCGGCATTGGTAGCGGTAGGGCGATGGCCGCAGCGTTAGCTGCAGGCGCGTCCGGTGTCCGGGTTGGGACGCGGTTCATCGTTGCTGAGGAAGCGGAAGCTCATCCGCATTACCAGAAAGCGTTGATCGATGCGGAGCCGGAGGATACCGTTGTTACCGAAGTCTTCTCAGAAAACTGGCCAAACGCGCCACACCGTGTCCTCCGTTCGAGCATCGACGCCGCTCAAGCGTTCAAGGGAGAAATCGTAGGACAGCGAAGGCTTGCGTCGAGTGGGGAAATGGCGCCCGCGAAACGGTTCGAGTCGATCACGATCACCCGGGACACTACCGGGACGCTCGAGGCTATGCCCCACTGGGCCGGAGAATCGGTTGCCAGCGTCGAGAAGATCCAACCCGCAGCTGCTATCATAAACGAGCTGGTGTCGGAAGCAGAGAGACTCTTGCACAGCTGGAGGTAGAGACTCTCGCCGACGCTGAGCTGATCCGGTAGAAATGGTCCTTCGCCTAAACCCTATTATCGCAAAATAGTGCTCGAAGGTTCCGATAATGCTGCGAAGGCTTCGAATAGGCACATTCCGCCCTGCCCTATCCTTCATCGGTCTATTGTCGTTCATAACCAGCTTCTTCGGGTCACGTCTTTTTGCGACGTTCAATCCGACGGTCGTGATTCAACAACAGGGAATCCACTTTCACCATTTCTGGTATGGAATAGCCTTGATGGGGATTGCAGGATGGCTTGCGATCACTTGGAAGAGTGAGCGGCTAGATCGTGCCTATGCGGTGATGTATGGTCTCGGAGCAGGGTTCATCGGCGACGAGGTCGGACTCCTACTTACCCTGGGCAACTACCAGTCTGAGCTAACCTACGATTTTTTCATCGGAGCGATATCCGCCAGTATACTCCTTCTGTTAGTCATACGGTATCGCAGTCTGCTGAAGAGGGAGGTGTTGTATCTGATGACCCGCGAAGGGCTGGCTCTTCTAGGCGTGTTCGTCACAGGATTCTCCTTCATTCTCTTCGCGTTCGGGTCGTTGAGTTTCGGAACGCCTCTCGCCCTCGTTGGGATTATTGTTATTCTGAGAGAAGTGTTCGTGAAGCACGACCCTGCCGTTGAAGGCAGGATGCCTAGAGGTGTCACCGTAGTCGCGGCTTTGTCCATTCTCGGTGGAGCAAACCTCATACTTGGTGGAATTGGAAATATTCTCTCTCCGCCAGTCATCAGCGCGTCGGACCTTGCGGGGATAGTACTTCCCGCGGGAACGCTTGTGTTGATCTCAACAATCTTCTTGTTTCTAGCGTTCGTCGCATTAGGGCTTGGATCTCTCAAGATTCTCGCGGGGCTGGTGCTCCGGACGGGTAAGAATTGGGCTTGGGGTCTCGGAATAGCAACAAGCATATCATCAATTTTCCTGGACGCATCCTCGCTAGGAGTCAGTTCGGGATTGGTCACAGGGAACGGTATCGAGTTTCCCACATCTATCGTCGCGATTATCTATCTTACGAGACCGTACGTGAAAGCCTTCTACAGAAATGTCCCGGACCCAAGTCCCACAAGGATTGTGTGGGTCAACCGTTGAAGAATGGGATCAGGGGCGTTGCCAGTATGCTGAAGAGAAGAATCGCCAGAACAGTTGCTGTCAGATAGACAAACTTTCGATCTCTCTCGGCTGCAAACAGGAACAGGGAAAGCGCGACTCTAGCTACAGGGGTTGCGAGCAGTACGAGGAAGCCGAGCGCTATTATCGACAATGGGTCGAGAGATGCGAGGCCCGATGCTATGCTGGTGAGGGTGACGGGGAAGTTGCCATGGGGAATCACAGATGGATTGTATGTGAGATACGAGGACGTGTCGTCGAGGGAATGGTTTGCGATGAACAGTGCTGTTCCGAGGGTGATTATGATCCCGGAAAGGACGACGCCGGATCTTAGGACTACTCCGAGGATCTTGCTCATGGAACTGGGGTCTTTCAGGTTCACCGTCTATGCCTCCACGTGTTCCGGTCTCGCATCCGAATCAGAATCCTAGTGCTCTGAGGATCATTTCTATGGCTGAGGCTGCTAGGACGAGTGCGAAGATCTTTCTGACAGCTGTGTTCTTCGCCTTCACTAGGAGTTGTGTTCCGAGGGATGCTCCGATGAGTATGCCTAGAGCGACTGGCGCGGTTATCAACGGGTCGACGTCTCCGCGCGCAAAGTAGATTCCAGCGCTCGCGGCGGCAGTGACTCCGATCATAAAGTTGGAGGTGGTCGTGGAGACTTTCATCGGAAGTTTCATTGCGAGATCCATGGAGAGAACCTTGAATGTCCCGCTTCCGATTCCGAGAAGCCCGGAGATCAATCCAGCCACAAGCATGCCTGCCAGACTCTTTCCAGGGTTTGTGGCATTGTACTCGATCTTGCTACCATCGCGCTCGATATAGTCGCCTCGCAGGCTGAGTTTCTTTGCGAGTCCTTTCAGTTCCTGTATTGGTGGAAACTCTTCGCCTATCTTTCGTACGAGGGGCACGAGGGATATGATCAGGATGGTTCCAAAGATTGCCTCGAGTATCGTGGCGCTAAGGTATGCAGCGATGGCCGCGCCGATGATGGCGCCTATCGTTGTGCCGGTTTCGAGAAACATGCCGATTCTCAGGTTTGTGATCCGATCCTTGACGTAGGTGGCTGCGGCGCCGCTTGAGGTGGCTATTATCGAGACGATGCTCGCTCCGATCGCGTAGTGGATGTCTACGCCGAGGAAGAGTGTGAGGATTGGTATGACGATCAGTCCTCCGCCTATTCCAACAATTGATCCAAGAGCGCCAGCCGCGATTGAGGCGACGAACAGTATCAGGAAGAATTCGAGTACAATCATTTTCGATCGCGTCCCACCGAATATTGCTTACTTAAACCACGGCACAGCCGGAACGTGCGATCTCGCGATCAAGAGGTTTCCCTCAACCACTTATACGATGCGAGGGTCGGTCGCTAAGACCCCCCTACTTTTCTAGAACACTGCCTGAATGGCAGGGATTCCGGGCGAGTCCAAGCGATCAGGGCGCAATCCGGGCTGGAATGGCTCGGCGAAGAACGTGATTAGCCCAGTGAGTCTAGCCGCGATCTTGAAGCGACCCTTCAGAACCGGGATCGGGGCTTAAAACGGGTGACTTCTCGGATCAAAGGCTTTCCCTCAGCCTCTCTTGCGTCGCGAGTCGCGATCGCTAAGACCCCCCCTCCTCCTGAGGTTTCTCGCTGTCTGGCATGGACAATGGGCGAGTCCGCCTGATCGAAGCCTGATCCGGGCTTAGGTCGGTCGGCGATTCATCGGGGTCATCAAGGTGGGATGACGGGAGTTCTAGGGGGTCACTGTTCAGATTCGGGATCAGGGCTGAAAATGGGCGATTCTACAAGTAGGTTCCTTGTTTCACGAAGCGCGGCGCGTGAAAAACGACCGCCCCTAGGGGTCACCGTGAAAAAGAATGCCTATTTTTGAATGACAAAGTTCCGAGAGTACTGTTATCATAGAGGTTTCTGAAGCGCTTTACTGATCCGGTCTATGATCGTCGACTCTGGTCTGAAGAAAGGTTCAAGCCCGCTCCGCTCAGCAAGGATCCGGTAGCCATGAAAAGTGGGAATAGGAATACTGGACCGTAGTTGTCGTACCAGGGATACGGAAGTAAGGCCCCAAAGATTGTTAGCATTATTCCCACTGGAAACATGATCGAACCGAGAAGCTTTCGGCCTTCAACACTCCTTGGAAGAGCTATCCATGAACGGCCGAAGAGGGACACGATGGCTCCAGTCCATGCCAACCAGTAGCCGGGTCCCATAGTGTAGGGAGGGCATCCATTAGCTGAACAGAACATTGGCGTATGCCAGACCGATAACCCTGCAACGGTCACTACCGCTCCGAACCTAGAGAAGAGAGTTAGGAGACAACCGCAAGACAGGTGGTTTGTTCAAATGCTCGACAAGGAGAAGGGAAACGAGTAGAAGAAAGAAAAGCAAGAGCAGTCGTCCGAGAAAGTCACTGCTGGCAAGCGATAGGGGCGCGTCTAGGACAAAGGACGAAACTGCAACTGCGATCGCGATCACGTGTTTTACTCGAACTCTCAAAATTCCAGGAAAAATAATATCGTTCTGGACTAAAAAAGCGAAGCGCTCTCTCTAAGCTTTTGAGAACTGTTGGTAACTGTTCATTTTCTTTGCAGCTGAAGATATTCGGCTTCTATCTTTCCGCCTGATTTGAGATAGAGAAGCGACCCCGGCGCTAGATAGTCAAGGAAGGCAAGCGTGTAGACTTTCATCTTCTTCTGGTTCAGTCGGTGACCTTCACGAATCGTGGCCTTCATGAGGGCTGACCCCACTCGTTGTTCGCGAAATCTTGGAATCACGTAGGCTCCATTGAATCTAGCCTCGCCAGGCCCGTAGGCATCAGGCCGAAGGATCGCTAGTCCAACAAGCTTCTCGTCGAGGAAGGCCCCTATCCAGCCGGGCTCCGTGCCAACGGACTCCTTGACCCAACTCTTCAGTTCTTCCGGTCCGCCTTGTTCTTCGATCCACCAGTCCCAGTAGGGACGAAGTCCTTCTACCCATACTTCGGCTGCCTCGTTCGCATGTTCCTTCGACAGTTCCTTAGTCTGAACGTCGTCGTGCCGCGCAGGTTGTTCGGTTAGCTCCCAGCTTATTCGGATGGACCTTCTAACTGGCTTGAAGCCTGCACTCTTGTAGACGTCAACGTACGGTTGGACGGCCGGGACAAAGGCCGTTAAGTATTCTGCATGATTTGACTCTGCATAATGCACCGTCTTGCGACGAGTTTCTGAGCTAGTGGGACTCTCGACTCTCATTTTTCATGGCTAGATATCTGTCTCGTGCCATTTTTCGCGCGGCTGATTTCTTAGACCAATGCATGCGACAGGTGAACCGTCTTTTTCTCCGATGAATGATCCTCCTTTGTTGAGGTATAGTCCCGTTATCTCGGCTTTTACGCGGGGAAGATATTCCAATGATGCGAAAGAATTTTTCAGGAGTTCGAGGAATAGGTTCTCGTCTCCAGGCCGATAGCTTCTGATCGTTACTTCGGGTACTTCCTGAGTCTGCATCGCGGTAGCGGTTTAATCAGATGACTTCCATGATAATAAGAGAACCGCTATCCACCATCGTTTGAGGTAGGTGTTCGTGGCCGAAGTAGCCGCTGGAGCGGGGCGAAAAACCAAGCTTCCAGACTTTGACAGCCTCTGGGACTATGACCATCCCGGTGCTACTGAGAAAAGATTCCGCGAACTTCTACCCGCGGCATTGGATTCAAGAGATCTTCCATATCTGACTCAGCTTCTCACCCAGATAGCAAGATCAGAAGGCTTGCAGCGAAAGTTCGAAGCCGCTCACAAGACCCTGGACCGCGTCCAAAAGGGGCTAGACAAGACAGACGACAGAACAAGAGTCAGGTATCTGCTTGAACGAGGAAGAGTTTTCAACTCGTCGGGAAAGCGGGACGACGCGCGGCCTCTATTCCTCGAAGCATTCGATCTCGCTCTAAAGTCCAAAGACGACTTCTATGCCGTTGACGCCGCGCATATGATCGCGATCGCTGAGCCAATCGAGAAACAGTTGCTCTGGAACCTGAAGGCACTAGATATCGCCGAGAACTCGACGGAAGAAAAAGCAAGGATATGGAAGGGCAGCCTCTACAACAACATCGGCTGGACATATTTCGAACAAAAACAGTATGAAGAGTCCCTGCTCATGTTCGAGAAGGCCCTAGAGTTCCAGCAACAACAGGGCGATCCCAACAAGATCCTGATAGCAAAATGGTGCGTCGCCAAGACTCTTCGGCTGATGGATCATACTGAGGAGGCCTTGGAAATGCAGCGAGACCTGTACGAGCAATACCAGGCGGCCGGCAAAAAGAGCGGATACGTCTACGAAGAGATCGCCGAATGCTTGACGGTAATGGGACAAGAGCAAGAGGCTCAAGGATGGTTCGCGGCAGCCTACGAAGAACTATCAAAAGATCCCAAGCTAGCAAATGAACAAGACAGGTTAAACCGGCTCAAAGAGCTGGGAAGAGTCGGAGGTCAAGAAATGTCCGGAAGTTCGAACCTTTGATATTGTCATATGAAGAATTAGGGCTCGCGGCTCTGTTCGCTCTAGCCTTCGCTAACGGAGCAAACGATGCAGGAAAAAGCGTAACATCACTGATGATGCCGGGACCATCAGGCTCTCCTCCAAAGCGCAAGCCCCTTCTCTGGGGAGGACTCTTCACCGGCATTGGAAGCGTCTCCGCGATTCTGATCTCCGGCCGGCTATTCTCAGTCTTCACTCCGCAGAGTCTTCTACGGACGACGCCCGCGTATTCTTTCGTTCTCGCTGCGCTAGCCGGTGCGACCTTGTGGATTCTTGTGGCAACCATCGTGCGATTGCCGGTTTCTTCAACACACGCTATTGTCGGCGCAATGGTGTTGCTGGGAGTCTATGTATTTGGAACGTCAGGGGTGCAATGGGGTTTCTTGCTCTACAGGGTTGTGCTACCCTTAGCAGGAGGACCAATCGCCGCTCTGGTGGCAGTCTATTTTCTCGATCGGTTCACACGGCGGACGGGGACACCTGGTAAGGAGAGGCCTCGGCTCATGCGAGTGGCGCACTGGGGGTCGGGGGCGGCTACGGCTTTTGCGAGAGGAATTAATGATGCGCCGAAGATGGCGGCTCTAGGAGCGTTCTTCCTTCTCGCGAATCCGTCTGAGGCGGCCTGGGTACCGTACTCTGTCGTTGCGGTGGCCGTGTTCTTTGGTTCCATCGTGCTCGGTCATCGGGTAGTGGTTACTGCGTTAGGGAAGCATGCTCCACTGGACCAGGTTCAGAAGTCGAAAGCAGGCGCCGCCACGGCCCTAGTAGTTTCGGCGGGAGCCTTTCTGGGAGCGCCCATGTCTACCACCCAAGTTCACGAAGGATCGATTGCGGGATTCGGTGGACGCAGAAAGGAGATTCAGTCCACATTGGGTCGGATGCTCCTTCCTTGGCTGGTAACCCTGCCTGGCGCAGGAATCTTCGCTATCGCAATGTCATATCTCGTAGCAATGCTCTAGAGCAAAATCCAATACGGGATCGGGTCCGCGGGATACAGAACGCCCTTAAGATCATTTTCAGGTTCTTCGCTGCCGCTTGGGCGGAGTCCTCATTGTATTCGGTGCCTTAGTCGACGTTCCACTGGTCGTAGGAGGTTTCCTCCTCATGTTCCGCTTCAGGAAGAAACTTGCACTTACCATACTGAGAGTGAAGTTGCCTCCTCTAGCGCTCTACCTGATACTGTCCGTCCCATTGATCATCTTCGAGGAGCAGATTGACTGCATGCCAGCTTGGTGTGGCATGGTCGCCATTCTGCCCACTCTTCCGTTTCTTCTGGTCGAGATGTTGGTGCTTGGTGGAATCGTATTGTGGCGGCACGCGAAGAATGTTCTGCGTGTTACGCTTCTCTACAGCATCTTCGGAGTATTATGGGAGATTTTTCTCGGCGGCCTTGTCGGAGCTCCCTTGATTATCATAGCACTTCTGGCTCCCTACGTTGCAGTAGGCTACGCCTTCGTATCGATGCTTCCCCTCACTGTTCTGATCGAAGGAAAAACAACTCCCGAGGATGTCAAGACAGGTCTGCCAGCACCCGTCAGCGGTGTGGCGGTAGCATTGCTACCTGGCTTCTAGACGGTTTTCGATATTTCCACGGGTTGGACGGTGGGTTTTGTCTCCCTCCCCCTTAGGTTCTCGATCTTAACTGGTTCTATCTTTTCGGCAAGGCTGAACTGGAATATTTTCGAGTAGAAGTACAGCTCAGCCTCGTTGGATCTCTTGATGTTCTCTGCTCGCCGGAAACCGTGTTGCTCCCACTCGTAAGCGATGTAGGCGACCGGGAGACCTTTCGCTTTTATCGCTTGAAAGATCTTCTCGGACTGGTTTGGAGGCACGACTTTGTCCTCTAGCCCTTGGAACAAGATTAGAGCGGACGATATTCCGTCAGTATGGTCGATTGGTGATCTCGCGCGATAGACGTCCCGGCGTTCAGGGTATGGGCCGACAAGCTTGTCTAAGTATCGGGATTCGAATTTGTGGGTGTCCTTGGCAAGTAATTCCAGGTCGCTGACGCCAAAGTAGCTTGCACCCGCTTTGAATGCTTTCGTAAAGGCGAGCGCGCACAGCGTCGTGTAGCCCCCCGCACTTCCTCCGCGGATACCAAGTCTTTCTCCATCAGCCTGTCCACGATTCGAGAGGTAACGAGTGGCGTTCACACAGTCTTGGACGTCAACGATTCCCCAATTATCGTTGAGTCTCTTACGATAGTCTCTACCATATCCCGTGCTTCCGCCGTAGTTTACGTCTACTACTCCAATTCCTCGGCTTGTCCAGTATTGTATCTCGTACCGGAGGATGGATGGGCTGGCGCTGGTGGGACCTCCATGACTCACAACCAGGAGAGGCGGTTTCTCCCCTTCCGGTGATTCGTAGTCAGGGTTGGCAGGTGGATAGAAGAACGCGAAAGCGGTTCGTCCATTCTCAGTTGGAAACTCGATCGTGCTGGGGATCGAGAAGTAGTCCTTGTTTACGGTGACTTCTCGGGACCGGTGTACGATCTGCGTCTCATTTGATGTGAGGTCTATTTGCACAACGGAGGAGGGTTCGGTAGCCGATCCTCCTATGAGGAATAGCTTTCCATTGCTTGTGGCTAGATTGCCCCAGAGAAGATGACTGATCTTTGTTTCAATAGGCCTGAGTGTCCGATTCGTAAGGTCCAGGCTGCCTAGATTCCACAACCCATTCTTCGTGTAAGCGCAAATCATCCGATCCGGAGATTCGAAGACGAAGGTGCGAGTTCCGAACTGCCACTGGGGGAGGCCGAACTCAGCCTCCATTGGGTATAGGGATTCGATGTGATTGTAGCGCCAGCGATAGAGATTCCACCACCCTGTCCGGTCGGAGCTGAAGTAAAGGACGCCATCGGAAGACCATTCTGGCTGATAGATGGATTCTTCCAACCCTCCGGCCAACTTTTCCGAATGTCCTACTGAACCGTCAGCATGGGTATGCCCAACCCAGAGTTCTGTTCCGTCCCACGGCATGTTGGGATGGTTCCAGGTGAGCCAGGCCAGCCTGGACCCGTCGGGACTCAAGCGTGGCGTTGAATAGAAGTCGTTTCCGGAGACGAGGATCTTGCCTTCTCCTTCTTTCTCTGTGTTCAGGCTGACGATGGTGGTGACTGGTTGCCCGGACTTGACAGTATGATCCTCGCGTATGCAGATGATGCGGTTTCCACGTTGATCGATGACGTCGTCCGCGTATCTCATGTCTATAGGAGGTGTTAGCGGCCTCGGTTCTCTGCCCGGGTCTTGCCGGTAGAGACGCTGGTCGGTATAGTTGGAAAAGTAGACTGTTCCATTATTGACGAGGTAGCATCCACCTCCGTACTCGTGGACTCTTGTTCGGGCGTTATAGCCTGGAGGGGTAATATCGGTCAATGTGCCGTCTGGTTTTCTCTGGACGATTACGTTCCGGCCCTTATCGGCGGGACGGAGTTCGTTCCAGTACAGATTGTCTCCGTCGACTCTAAGCTCGTCAAGCCCGACGTACGTCGAGGCGAGGAGGTCTGCGGTGATGGGTGATTTCCAGGAGCCGTAGGGAGCCACATGTCTGGACATCAGAATCAATGTCTGATTCTAGGGTGTCTGGAATATGAGGGTGACTGATTTTGTATGGAACGTTGGAAATTGCTTCTCAGGAGCCCGTGATCATTTGTACGGATCCACGCTCGCTGACGCAATGACAGTTCTCAGGATCATGCCTTCGCTTTCTTGGCTGCGTTTTGAGAGCCCACAAGCGTTAAGCACTATCATCATAGTAACTCTCGGAGAGCTAAGAATTATGTCTAGGACAATTCCAGGGTTGGCCTTGATTCTGGGTGTAGTCATGTCGGCGATTCCAGCAGTCTTTGCACAGTCCTCCTTTTCGTGGAGCGCAAAATGCCACGGTGCCATCGGCTCAGGGGCCACAGCTGACTGGATCTGGACCCAGAACGGAGCGTCTATAGCTTCCGGCAACGGCTTTTGCAACTACACGTTGACGTCCAATAGTGGCAGTGGGACAGTGCCTTCCAATGCAAACGGTATCGTAGTCTTGTTTACTGTCCACGTTGACGGTGCTTGCAGCAAGCAAGTGTCTGCATCGCAATCATTCAGCCCTGGAACTACCCCTTCGATCAGGCTAGCGGCGAGCTGCAGCGGGACCTCTTATGGTGGTACAGTCTCTATCAAAGCAGACTTCATCCTAAGCTAGTAAAGGATACGAGCACGTGCAGTTTAGATAGATGAGAAGGTTTGCGGTATCGGTATTCCCGGTCATTGTGATAGCTCTATCAATGGTACCAACTGTTTTTGCAGACACTCCGTATGATTGGAAGATAGGCTGCACCGGGGAAGGCACATCCAACGCAGCCTGGTATTGGTACCAGAATGGAGCCAGTGGAACTTTCCTCACTGGTGGAGGGATTAACTGCAACCAAGACCTCTTCTGTAAGCGGAACCTGTCCGAACCAGCCGGCTTGCAGTCAAGGACGCCCATCAACCGCCGATACCCTCATTGTCTCACTTAACGTCAATTGCGGATATTCCTACTCCAACTCACTCATCAAATCGTTCGCGCCCGGAGCACCGGTCTCATTAGGTCTGACAGTTACTATCAAGCACGGAAGCTGCAACGGAACATACAGCAAAGGCTCGGAAAGCACCACATTCAGCCTCAGCGCCTGACAAGCAACATTTACTCCTCGGCACAGCGAGCCACATCAGGCTAAACGCGCCCATACAGTTATGGCCTCTGGGTACAATCCGCTTAACTTGCTGAAACCTATGGCGTTCTATAGTGACGGCTATGGAGCCGACCGGGATCAAGGTCCTTGATGATCTTCTAGGGGGTGGATTTCCCAGACCCTCTGCCGTCGGGATAACAGGCCCGGTGGGCAGCGGCAAGTCGACCCTTGTGAAGCAGATAGCCGCTGCCGCCTTAGAGCGTGACTTCAGGGTTGTGTATTATGCGGTTGACGAGTCTGCTGAGGATGTGAAGGAGAGTATCACTTCCTGGGGAGTAGATGTGACCCGATATGAGTCTGACGGTAGGCTCTCTTTTGTCGACATGTTTGCGCTGGGAGTTGAGAGGCTTGCAGATTCGTTTCCCCTAGAGCAGCCTGAAGAGATAGTCAATGCCACTATGAAGTTCTCTGATCTCATCGCGCAGGGCCGAAGCTTCACGCTAAAACATCTTGGCAAGAAGACGATGGGGATCATGGACTCGCTGACACCCTTCTTTTTGATGGTCGAGGCAAAGAAGGTCTTCCAGTATGGACAGGTTCTCAAGTATGCTACCCGTTTCGCGAAATCCATTGGCATCGCTACACTTCACACCAGTGTCTTGAACGAGACAATAGAGAATGCGATGACAAATTTCGCCGATATCGTCATAGATATGGAGGGACGAAAGAATCCGCAAGGTATCAGTCATGGAGGGACCTTGAGACTTGTCAAGATGGGCAAAGCCCCTACTCCTCCAAGAGGCTACTACTACGAGATGACCCCGAAGGGAATAGACATCAGCACCGCGCCAATGATTTAGCGAGTCAAAACTCCGCTAGGATCCGCAGTCTGTTTTCTCGCGTCTTCTCGTGACACTATTCCTCTCGCATGCGGAGTTGCTCAACGTGAAGTGGGCGGTCAGGCGGCTTTATCTGAATGAATATCTGAGGTGATTCTCGGAGAGAGAATTCAGTGGCCTCGATTTCTTCTCTCGGTCATCATGGAGATGATCAGCGAAAGGCGAAGATGACGATTCTGTTCTTCATGCTGTTGCTGGCCACTCTTGTTGTCGAAACTGTTCTGTCCCCGTTTGTCGTCACTGTTTACAGCAAGGGTTGCTGGACGGCCACTAGCGGCGGAGTGTTCCAGCGGGTAAGCGTGAGCGGTTGCGGTTCTGGTTCATGGGTGATGTTCGACATATACGCGGTTGTTCATCCCCGCGCGATTTCCGGGTCGAATGACCTAAGCGTTGTTCTAACAAGCGGAACGGGACTTGGAGGATCTTGTCTAGGTGGCTCAGAGTGTGCGATGATCAATCTCTTCCTCTATACCCCACCGAGCCCTGTTACTTGTCAAGGATGCATAATCTCAGTGGGACCGCCCAATCCTGTGGGAGACTGGTTTGGTTCGTACAGTTCTACCTTAGGTACTTTCCCTGACCTCCTTGGCGTAATCCTGCTCGTGTACTTGGCTCGCTCTCTTGGTGGAGTGCCGAGGATCTATCGAAGCTATCTGAGTGGGGAGCGTGAGCGGGCTAGCTGGAAAGCCTTGGCGGAGGGAGAGAAAATACTGACGGTTTTCTCCTTGGGCTTTCTAGGCTTTAGATCCTACCAGCTTGTAGCGACAATCCTCTACTTCTACGTGGCTCCAATTCCAACCCTTGGTTTCGCGTTCGAGGATGTCGTGTCTGTCATGGCGGCCGTCTGGCTTCTCCACTACATACGCTGGAAATTCCCATTGAAGACCCTGCCATCGACCGTGACCGAGACTTCCGGAGGCGGCGGTTCTATCACGAGCGTTTCGCAGCCAATGTCCCCCAGTTCTCTGCAGACTCGCACCTCTAGCCACCGGACCCTGATTCTCGTAATCATTCTCTCGGCTTTGATAGTGGCTGTGATCATTGTTCCGCGGATAGTTTTCTGATTCAACCACTCTTTGCGTCTCCTTTCAAACAGGGGTTTGACCGCTTTCCTCTCAGTCATGCTTTTAACGAACCATGAGCAAATCACCTTTCGTCATGCAATCTGTAGCGAGTAAGGTGAAGCCCGTTCCTGACGGCTATCATTCCCTCACTCCTGTCGTGGTTGTCGACGGAGCGCCCAGACTCATCGATTTCTTAAAACAGGTGTTTAATGCCGAGGAAGATGAAGTGTACAAGGGTCCTGACGGTCGAGTAATACACGCCGAACTGATCATTGGCGACTCGGTTATGATGATAAGCGATTCGAACCCACAATTCTCGGCTTTTCCGGCTATGATTAACGTCTACACCGAAGACGTCGACGCGGCCTACAAAAGAGCTCTCAAGGCAGGCGCAACCTCGCTCAGAGAACCCTCTAACCAGTTCTATGGAGACCGAACCGCGGGCGTCAAAGACGTTCACGGCAACCAGTGGTGGATCGCCACACATATCGAAGACGTGTCACAGGAAGAGCTGGAAAGACGAATGAAGGCTCGCCAATCACAGTAGACCGTGGCAGAAGGCTCAGGGAGTCCCTCGGTGAAGGTTTCCGGGAAAGCCCGCTACATGGTAGGGCTGATTGTTGTCTACACCATAGCTGATTTCTTGTTGACCCCATTAGGAGGCATTGAGACCAGAGATGTCTCAAAAGTATCCAGCACAGGCGTTGCCACACTAGGATTGCTCTTCACCGGTCTTGCACTGAACGTAATCTGCCTCATTTTGTTGCTCCGGAATTACAGACGCGCTCCAATATTCGGCGTGGTTGGCTCGCTTCTCTACTTTCCAGCACCAATCGCAGAAGCCACGGGCCAATTCTCAAGTCTTAGCCCCCCGACCGGAATCGCCGTTATCGAAGTCATCGAGGCAATCATCGCAATCGCGATAATAATCACGGGCGCGCTTGTCCTCCGGAAAAAACCGGAGGCGCAGATGAAACCTGCGTAAGAATGTCTTCACGCAGTTCCCGCGGAATGCGTTTTTCGAAGTTCTTAGTGGCGAGGTCATCTATTGTATCCAGATGGGTTTTTGCCTGAGCTCCCAGCAAAGTGGTTTGCTCGGCGATGCTTTTAATCTTCGATTCCAGCAGTTCCCTGGAATCTCGGGATCTAGTGTATTCCGCTCGCAGGTCGGATCGTTGGGTTCTGAGCTGTTTCACGTTGGGGGAGCGTAGAATCTGACTTCTTGCCGTAAAGGCTTCTCTGGCCTCTTTCTGGATGGGTTTGAGCGATCCATTTATGATCCGTTTCGCGCGCTCGAGTGTCTTTTTCGCTTTTTTCTCGCCGAGCGGTAGCTTGTTTGATTCAATGGATTCGCTTACTCCCTCGAGCAAGTCTGTCAGTTCTGGATAGCCGTCGGATTCCTTGGCTAAAGTCGTCAGTGGGGTTTTCACGTATCGCGTCAACACTCCTATCGCTTGTGGGTGGGCATGCACTTCTCCCCTTTGATGCGACGATAGAAGCCTTGTGAATACTCCGCCTAGTCTGGACATTTCCTCGTTGAGGAGCCTCTTTCTCAGCTTCTTGAGCTCCGCTTCCTTGGCGTTGAGAGCTCTTATCTCAGAGTCAGATTCAATTCGCTCGTTAGCTTCTAGAAGCGTTCCCTCGTTGGAGACAAGTTGCTGGATCTCCTTATCCAACCGGATGCGGGAATCTGTAAGATCCTGTAACGTTGCGAGGTTCTCAACAAGTGTCTTTGAGTGTTCTTGTATTTGGTCGTGGATCGACGTAATGTCTCGGCTTCTTGTCCGGAACTGGGACGTCTGGCTATAGAGCCGCACCAGCCCCTCTATCTCAGCTCTGAGCCAACCTCTCTCTGAAGCATAGTGTGAGGCCATTGCTTTTGCCGCCTCGTTGTAGCTCGAACTGGCCACCCGCAACAACCTCGTTATGCTCGTCTCCAATTCCGATATCGATGTGTTCGAACTTGATTTTGCGAACTCACCGCATGCGGTGACAATTTCTCCCGAGACACGGTTCAGTCCCATGGCTGCTCGAAGGCGACGGGAATCGCCTAAGCCGGACATGTCGTATTTCGTGTTTCGAATGAATTCTCTGCAGCGACTTTCGAGAGATGAAGCTATCGAATGTGCAGTTTCGCCCAGCTGTTTTGTCTTAGCTTGAAGAGGCTTCAGCTGAGGGTCGATCACGGAAGCCGTCCAATGTTGGAGGGCCTTCTCAATATCAGCGACCTTTTTGCCCCCCTCTTTCATGGATTAGCGAGGCTCTAGTTGCCATTTGAGATTCTTGTGCCATCTCTGCGTGGCGAGATAGAAGATTACCGAAAGGACGAACCCGCTACCGTCGATGCGGGGGCTGTTTGTCAGGCTTGGCTTCTACGAGATCTAACTGGCCCTCTTTCTTGTAGACTCTTGTAAGGGCGAATCCTGCTGATTGGAGCAGGCTTCTCCATTCGGACTCGGTTCGTTCTTGGCCACCTGTCATGATTAGCATAGTGAGGTCGAGGGTGGATCCTTGTACGTCATTGTCTGAGAGCACGCTATCCCGGATCAGAAGTGTGCCGTCCTCTTTGATCGCTTTACGAATGTTCGCTAGGATGGCGGTTGCTTTGTCATCTGACCAGTCATGGAGAATGCGCGAAACCACGTAGACATCTCCACCTGCTGGTACAGAATCGAAGAAAGATCCTGTCTCTATGCGACACCTGTCTTGGACCCCTTTGGTCTTTAGGTGTGACTGGGCTTCTGAGGATCCCTGGGGCAGGTCGAACAGGATTCCTTCCATCGTAGGGTTAGAAACAAGGACTGAGCCAATCAGATCTCCTCGTCCTCCACCGATGTCCACTACGAGATGTCTGCCGGAGTAATCGTATGATTCGACAGGGTTGCCTCGACGTCTTAGCGTTTGAGCCATGGCTTTGTTGAAGGTCGAGCTTGCATCCGTGTTTTCAGCCATCCAGTCGAAGTGGCCCTTGCCGTACAGATGGTTGAATGCTGTTTCACCGGTGCGGACCGAGTGCAACAGGTTCCCTGCTGCCTTGTAGTTTTCTTCTCCGGAGAAGATTGCGCTGTATCTCATTGATTCAGGATTGTCGGTTCGGAGAAGTTCGCCAAGAGGCGTGAGCCCGAACTTTGTCGATTTGTCCTGTGTGAATATTCCGAGGGCGGCCAGATGTCTCATGAGTCGAAAGAGTGCTTTGGAGTTCGTTCCGACTTCTTTCGCGAGATCCTCCGCTCTCATGAGTCCATGTACGAGATGGTCGGCGACTCCGAGCTTGGCCGCGACGTACAGGGCTTGTGTGGTCTTGTATCCTTGTATCATGTTGAAGAGTTCTTGTCTCGGCGGTTCCATTAGTCGCGCATAGTTACCTTCTCTCTGCTTTGAAACAGTGGTCAAGACAGATTACCGAGAGGCATTTTGCTATCTCAACCATATTTCAAAGCTCTGGAATCACATGGATTACCGGGGGCTTCTGTTTGCGATGGGCATGTGGTTGATTTGACCGGGACTGAATTCAAGGTCGACGTAACGCCGGCCTTACGCTCTGGTTCTCAATTACTATCACGATAAGCCAATCCTTTCGAGCAGAGTCTCGAAACGTGGGTCCGTCCTAAGACCATCAAACATAGGATCGTTGAGGAGCGCAATTTGGCTTGTATTCTCTTGGACAGCCCTATTCAGCGATTCGAAGGCTTGGTCCTTCTCGCCGAGGACAGCTTTGACTGAGGCTGTGACGGTCTCGGGAACATATTTTTCGCGGGAGATTTCTTCAAGCTCTCGCAATATCTTCTCCGCGCGAGGCTTCTTGTTAGCTGCAATGTAGGCATAGGCTAGGTCGGCCTTCATCCAGACATTGTCCTTCCAGAGCTTCAGAGCTCTTTCAATCTCGGCGGTCCCTTCGTCAACAGAGGATGTAGAGACGAGGGCTGCTCCGAACTCGGAGTGAGCGAACGCAAATTCCGGGTTCATCTTCAAGGCCAACCGGAATTCTCCTGGCGCTTCTTCACGTCTACCTGCCCAAAACAGAATCCGCGCCTTGTTGACAGCGATGATTGAGGAAAAGGGGTCAAGTCTCCCTTAGCTGGATTGGAGCCAAATTCTTTCGAATCAATTCCAAAGGTCTGGTCGCCGAAGAGCGGAGATACTTCGACTTACAATCTCTGCGCAAGCAATTTAGACTATCAAAATAGCTCGACCATCGTTTCCCGAAGATAACATTCAGGTCCGCTGTGGACTTTGGTTTCCGCTCAGAATTATTAGCGCCTAAGGCACCCGGTTCAGGCAGAGAAACGAAGAAGACTATTCATGGCTCGACTCCCAATTTCAGACTCCGAAAAGAAGAGAGCCGTAGTTCGGATTCTAGGAATATCGGGGAGTGGACGAAAGAAGTCGTACAACATCGCCCTCCTTGAGGCGGCAAAAACTCTCGTCCCAGAAGGTGCCGTGCTGGAGATTCTTGATGTGTCCCGTTTCCAGTTGTTCAATGAAGACCTGCTTGCTGAAATGCCTGCGGAGATACGGGAGTTCAAGGAGAGGGTGAAACAGTCGGACGCGATACTCTTCGCGACGCCCGAGTACAACTACTCGATCTCTGCTGTTTTGAAGAACACGATCGAGTGGGGAAACCAGCCGGACAACTCGTGGGATGGCAAGCCTGCAGCGATCATCAGCGCCTCCATTTCTCTACGGGGTGGTGCGAGGGCGCAGGCGCATCTCAGACAGATAATGGTGGACTTGAACATGCACCCGATCAATCAGCCTCAGCTGCTCTTGGCAAGGGCGGGGGAGAAATTCGACGCCAACCTCAAACTCGTAGATTCAGCCTCCTTGAAGACTCTGCAAAGCCTGCTCGACGCTCTTGTAGAATGGTCACGGAGATTCTAGTTGGAAGCAGCGAGTATCGCCAAGAAGAGTGGCAAATCATGGCCCATCATGCCTGGAACCTACCAGGTGGGCGATCCTAATGGTCCGGTGGCGGTTTGTGCACTTACCTCTGAGCGTTTGGTCGGACCGCTTGTAGCTCTTCCCGGAGTGGCAATTGCGGGCATGGTCTACACGGCCAATCTAGGCATCACCCGGATTCTCATCAACATCACGTCTAATCCTGCGATTCGTTTCCTGCTCATATGCGGCAAGGACTCTGCACTATTCAAGCCGGGACAATCCCTTGTCGCTCTAGCTGAGAATGGCGTCGATGACAAACGACGAATCATCGATGCCGCTGTTTATGATCCAGTTCTACCATCGATAGATCCTGACCAAGTAGCACAATTCCGGAAGCAGGTGGAGGTTCTTGACTGGGCCGGCGAAGATGATCTTCAGGTCTTACAGGGAACGGGTGAAGAGTCTCTCTGATCGTAATCCGGGTGTTTTCGTGTCGGGACAAAAAGAAACGAATGCGGCGAGAAAGCAGGAGGAGTTTGTGTCTATTCGGCCGGGTGGCAGCGCGAGCCTTTGTTGTATGATCCGAAGGGATACTTCGTCATCACGATCGTGCCTGAGCAGAAAGAAATTCTGTTAAGACACTATCTGCCTGATCATACATCTGCTCATGAGATGCGGGGACGGGGAGCAACCTCGGTGCTACTCGGTCTCTTGCGGGACGGGCTTGTTACACAGCTGAGCCATGCTGGCTACTTGGGTGAGGAACTGGCCAAAGCGCAGACCGCGTTGCAGTTTGGGTTGCGGTATGATCAGGATAGGCCTTTGAGGCCGCGCGAGTCTCCGGCTCAACAAACGACCGAAGGGACACAGACCACGGCACAGGGGCCTCCCGCGCCTCGGAAGACATCAGCGGTCCAAGTGGCCACTCTGAAACAGTTGGGAGAAACTGTCCCGGGCACGTTGGTTGATCTGTTTTCTCTGTAACCGATTTGCCGCGGGAACAGGTTCTAGGCGGGGTGTTCTTGTTGCCTGATGAGACAGGGACCAACCAGGTTTTTCCCCGAACATCCCAGCGTATCGAGGTTGAGTGGAGGCCGTCGAGTAAACTGATCATGGGCGGAGCAACCGATCTCGTGGCGGGAGCTCTCTTACGGGTTGTTGGTAAGCTCGGCGATAATCGTCAAGTCCTTGCAGAGCAGGTTGTGGTCTTGACCCGTGTGGCCAAGATCATCTGACAAGAATTGGAAGGTAGAGGTGATGGTGTGAGTATGTCTGATGTTGTGATAAGATCTACCAAGAACGGTCCGAATTTTGTGATCGTTGACGAGAAGGCTGTTCAGGCCTGGTGTCGGTGCGGCGGATCCAGGCTGATGCCTTTTTGCGACGGTACACACAAGAAAAGACGGGTTCAGGGCTAAGACGCGCGAGGTCAAGGTTCGTTAATCAAGCCCATTGTGGAAGATCGCGAATGTTGTGGTCGTGCCGCGGCTGCTGGTTCTGACAAAAAACGGTCTAGTTCTCATAGTCTGACGAAGAGAGGAACACAGTAGCCATAACGCCCGATTCCCTGCTCGTCGCTGTGTTCTCTCGATGACTGGCCGATCCGGCATTCGGACTAGATGCCTTGCATTGTCGTTTCTTGGGCTTGTTCTCACCTCGACTAGTCCTGTATGGGTCCATGGAGATACTGCGCCTACCGGAATATTCAAGATAACGCTGATGGTTCCGCTGCCGAGTCAGGCTCGACAAACTTGGTCTCTGCTCGTCCAGAGCAATCTTCAGGCGCTGGGCATCGACGCGCAGAGAGTTGTTCTTGACTGGCCCACGATATACGATAGGGCGCTTACGCCTGCCTCCGATGTTCTAGGGAGAAGCTATGACAATGGCGGCTTTGACGCACTATTTCTCGGCTATGCTCTCGGGATAGATGCTGATCCATATTCTTACTATCACAGCTCGCAATATGCTCCGATTGGTTACAACTATTATCTCTGGAATAACAGCCAAGATGATCAGCTGACCACCCAGATCAAGCAAACAGTCGACAAAACACAACGGCTAGACTTGGTAAAACAGTGGCAGGCACTCGCCTACGACCAGCAACCTTCAGCGACGATACTGTACACGAAGGAGATTGTTGCCTTTGACTATACCATAACCAATGGCCAGTACGTGTTCAACACCTACCACTCTCCATATTGGCCACCGATCGAGCAATTGTCGATGCTGGGCGGATCTACAACAGGCTCGATCACGCTAGCTCAGACTGGACCGGCTCCATCCGAGGGCTTCAACCCAGCACTGAGCAGTTCCTACTACGACCAGACCGTATACGGAGCTCTGTTCAGTGCGCTGGCGCAGAGGAATGATACGATCTTCAAGAACATGATTCCGCAATTGGCGACTGGCTGGTCTGTCGCGTCGGATCAGAAGACTTGGACTGTATCATTGCGTCCTGGAGTGACGTGGCATGATGGGGTTCCGTTCAATGCGACGGATGTGAAATTCACATTTGACGCGCTTCAAGATGACACTCTGGCAGCGGCCAATGAGGCGTTCATCAAAGGTATCGTCGGTGGAAAAAGTGATTTAACAATTGTGGACCCGTACACTGTGAAGTTCACTCTACCGAATCCCTACGCCTACTTCGTCGAGAACATTCTGACTACACCCATCATTCCTGCCCACGTGTTAGCGAGTGTTCCCTATGCAAGCTGGAGGATGAACCCGTTCAACACCGGGATTGGTGGCGGGCCCATTGGAACGGGGCCCTACAAGTTTGTCAGCTATAATTCTACAACTGAGACAAATCATCTGACAAGGAATGATAACTACTTTGATTTCCCAGAAAACGGGAAGACTGCTCTTCAGAGCCGGGGAGCTTTTGAGGTCAAAGACTATTACGTGAAACATATACAGAGTTCTGATGATGCTGTTTCTGCCCTCAAGGCAGGCTCGGTGAGCGTTCTCGATGCACAGTACGCTCTGGAGACCCAGACGAGTTTTCTTGCCGCCTGGCCGTCGAACCAGTGGACCTCTTACAACGGATTCGGGGTGCAGGAGCTAGGGTTCAACATGCTACACCCAATATTTGGAACAGGCGTCAATACCCCGCTAGGCCTCAGTGATCCATCGAAGGCCTCCCTTGCCGCCAAATATGTTCGTCAGGCTATCAGCTACGCTATCCCGCGAGATCTGATAATACAGCAGCTTCTTGCCGGATATGGTAATCCTGGGATAACGACTCCGGTCGTCGGCGACTACCGGACAGGCATCGCGGTCACAGACGGGTTCAACACCGCTCTCACCCCGTACGGTTTCAACCTCACAAAATCCCGGCAGCTATTGCAAGCCGCTGGCTTCTTCCCAGCCGCCCCTCCAAGCATCTGGCAAACCTGGGGGTTCGCCGTCACCGTCATGCTCCTAGCAACGGCTGTCACCCTTGCCGCCCTCTACAGGGTAGAGGTGAGGCGAAATCGTCCCATCCGCTCATCACCATCAACATTACCATCGTCCCCACAGTCCAAGAGCAGTCCGTAGCTTTTCTTTCATTCGGTTCTGAGCCGAGCTCTCCTCAAACAATCCGGGACCCGCAATCGCCCTTAGAAAATCTCTGGCCGTCGTTCCAATCATCGGGAGCAGCTGGTCCGTTGAACGAGGTTCGCTACAAAGTTTGTACAGGGTTGTGCAAGCGCTATGCATTAAGACTCAACTCGAAAGACATTCTCCGTCTCCTGGAAGCCGTGGGCTAGGATCTGCGAAATACGTGTGGGAGCACATTCTCGGAAGGAATGCTTGATTGCAAGAGAGGTCAAAATTGAAAGAAGTCTTTCACTGAATCACTGATTTCGCCATGACGACCAGATCAGATGTCTCCAAGCTAGAGATCTTGGCCACGGCCGTCTTCAAAGTTGAAAGCAGGTTCTTGTCATGTACACGCTTTGACACAATATCTTCAGCAACTTTATCTCCTTTCTTGGTCAGAAAATAGTCATATTGGATAATTCCACTGGGAAGCGGGTCTTCAACTTCAACCACAAGTCCAACCGCTTCTAGGACATTCATCGCGTCTGCAAGTTGCTCGGAATAAGGACCGTAGAAATATGGCCGAAAGTTGAAGTCGAATGGAATATTGTGGGCGTATTTTAAGATGCAAACCGTCTTTTGAAGACGTTTTCGCCCCTTAATTTCTCCTTTGGAGAAATAAATGGTAGAGATGAGCAGAGATAGGTCAGCGTCTCTCGCCATTCTTACCAGCTGGCTACTAATCCCTCTATCGTCTTAGAGAGAGTCGCTTCGTCAATCTTCTTCTGGAGAGAAGGATGAATGTACGCTTTTAAGCGTATTTTTTCCTTTATTGCACCAATAATGGAAGATTTCGACTTGAGCTCGATTGGGTCTCCTTGCGAATCTATCTCATCGACGTGAATTGAGTGAGGGACCCTGCTCTTGACTAGGTCACAAATGATATGATTTTGTTCAGTTTTCAGAGTCTCACAGGTTCTTTTGCTTAGAGTGAAACTTGCCTCTGAGGCCCCAGTCGGTCGGATTGCCTCTAGAAATCCTTGACTGATAACTGGGAATTGCTCTACACTCAGCTCTTTGTCGTAAGTCTTGACGAATAGTCCGCGCTTGCTTAGGATTGCTGCAGCAGTATCTTGAGGGAATCCTTTGATCTGTTGGAGGATCTCTAGGAGCTTCTCATCATACAACTGAGTTGCTTTCTCTGGGTTTTCAAACGTGCCTCGCAGATCGTTGTCATCAGCGCAACCAGCCAGTATGGCCCTCTCAAGCATCTTCTCGGCAATTCTTGAGTTCTCGACGTGATACACAAGGTCGTACATTCCCTTCCATATGGTCAGAAAAATCTCTGCGCTCGTAATTGCTTCGGGTGTGTTCTCGAGTCCCAGTTCGCTCTTTGAGAGATCTTTATCGTCTCCCAGTACGGTATATCCTTCAATGAAGTTTTCTATATCCAACGCGTACTTCAAACCAACGTGGTGACTGTCCCTTAACAAGTAATCTAGTTTATCGACGTCAAGAGGACCGTTGACAATAGAGGAAACAAAAGGAAACCAATGCTGGGCGGATACGATTCTGTTCACTGATTCGATTGAGATTCCGTGGTGTTCTAGTTCTTTGAGTTCTTCAGATATTATTCTGGTAGAGATTTCTTCGTGGGTCTTGCTGGTCAGCTTGTTTAGGGGGAAATCAACGGCATGGGAAAACGGGCCATGCCCGATGTCGTGCGGAAATCCTGCTGCCATGATGTTGTTACGATTATCGTGAAGATTCGAAGCAGCTTTTGGTTTTCCCTCAGTTGCAAGCCTTGCAATGAGAAGATCTGCAAGGCGACCTGCCCAATTCCATTACACCAAGAGCGTGGGAGAATCGAGTGTGAATGGCTCCTCGGAAATCGATGTAGGCTTTCGGTCCAAGCTGTCTGATTAGCGTCATCCTCCTGACTGGAGTGGAAGTTTCGATCGCTGTTAGCCAAGGAGGTGGCCTGATCATTCCGTAGATCGGATCTGGTATTCTATGAGTATGCACCAAATACAATCACCTTCAATCGTTTTCACCATGCTGCCACGGAATTTGTTTTGAGAAGCGACACCTAATTTCGGAGGAAAAGACGAGATTTAAGCACGTGTCTAGGTAAGGACAAACTTTGGTCCGGTCGAGAATGAAACTGGCCGACTATTTGACGGGGGCCACTAACAGTTCGAGGTATGAGTGTGTTAGGATTTTTGTGATGCTTACTAGGTCGTTTATCCGTACGTGTTCGTCTATTCCGTGAATGTTGCTGTCTTGTCGTGTTGCGCCTAGCACGGCTACGGGTATGCCTAGGTTAGTGACAACTGCCATATCGGTAGATCCTTGACTTCCCGCCAGCGGTGTGTCGCGTCCCAGAACTTTTCTTGCTTGTTTTCTAACGACTTTGACGAGCTTGTGGTTGGGATCCGTGAGCATTGGATCGTATCCTAGGATCTTCTTCATCGACACCTTTGCTGGACTCTCTTTTGCGAACTCTCTCACGACCCTGCTGACTTCTTTCTCGACTATTGCAGCTTTCTCTTCTGGTATGAATCGCCTGTCGACTAGGACCTCGCATGTGTCGGGTATGATGTTGCCTTTCAAGCCGCCTTTGATCATGTTCACGTAGAGGCCTGGCCGCATCTTCTTCGTCCCGTACATCGGCTCCGCCGGAATCCTCGACCTTCTCTTCCCGATCTCCTGACCTAGAACCTTCAATTTCTCAATCAAACCAGCAGCCTCCTCAATCGCATTGACACCTGTCCAGCCACGGCCCGAATGAGCCGCGACCCCCTTGACAGTGATGACAAACTCGGAATCTCCCAGTGCTGCGACATGGAGAACTTCTATCCCGCTATCACTTGATATACAATAGTCGATATCCTTCGTAATCACGTGTTTATCGACGAGATAGTTGACACCAGTATACCCGCCCACTTCTTCATCGGTTGTAAAAGTCGGAATAATTGACCCAGAGAACTTTGCACCAGTCTCCACCAACGCTTTCAGAGAGAAAATCGTACAAGCGTCCGACCCCTTCATGTCCGCCGCACCCCGCCCATAGATCTGCCCATTCCTTATCGTGGGATCGAACGGGTCGTTCGTCCATCCTGACGGGTCCGCTGGGACAACATCCACATGCCCATTGAGAAGTATTTTCGGTCCCTCTTCCTCGCCCTTGAGAATCGCATACGTATTCGGCCGAGGACCCTTCAGCCCGACCTCAGGGCTAACCCTCTTTTTGATCGTGGCCTCAGGAATATAGCTCACGGAAGGCGTAACACCCAGCTCCTTGAGCTCCCGAGCGAGAACCTGTGAGATCTTCGGATAGTTCAGACCCGGAGGAACAGTAGTATCAATGCTGACGAGGCGGCGGGTAAGATCAACTAGATCCTTCTTGTGGGCATCAATCCAACGATCGACCTGTTTGATTATTGCTTGAGATGACAAGGTGAAGTACTTGTGGGGCTTTCTACTCCTTAAATACAATTTGACGATCCCACTCTTCCAGAAAGCGTTGTGTTTTCGCCCCGCGCAAGGTCAATCAACCAGCCGGATTGATCCACAATGAATCTCGAACTCCGCGGCCTGAAAATATTAGTGATATATCTTGCAAAGCGGAAGTGATGGTGGTGCCATGCAAGAGAGATTCTCCACTGTAACCAGTGAGCGTCTTCTCGGCCCCCTCAATGATGTCGAGAGGAAATTCGCTCCCCCCAGGCTCTTTGTGTCGGGTCCGATGGAGATTCCTCTGCCAAGACCAAGGGTGGCGATCGTAGGCTCGCGGAAAGCATCGTCCAGGGGGCTCGATGCAGCCAAGGATATTGCGAGGGCGCTCTCGAAGAATGGTGTGGTGATAGTGAGCGGCTTGGCCGAGGGCATCGACACTGCAGCTCACACATCAGCTATCGAAGAGAAAGGGCGGACGATTGCAGTCCTTGGAACCCCCCTTGATCGTGTTTATCCAAAGAAGAACACGCGCCTTCAGAAGGAAATAATGACAAATCATCTCGCGGTCTCCCAGTTTCCCGTCGGGCATCCCATACAACGGGCGGACTTCGTTTTGCGGAATCGGACAATGGCCCTAATCTCCAACGCTTCAATCATTGTTGAAGCAGGAGAGACAAGCGGGTCCCTTCACCAAGGATGGGAAGCCCTCAGACTCGGACGACCATTATTCTTCTGGAAACCCACCGTGAGCGAATCTTCGTTGAGCTGGCCGAAGAAAATGATGAGGTACGGTGCTTTGGAACTGACCGACCCGGAACAGGTAATGGACGTGTTGCCCTCTCACAAAGGAATCATCAAGATAGCTGTTCAAGTCTGAAAATTGCGGCTAACCTCGCTTGATTATGGTTCCCTTCTAAGCTACACTCCACGCGGTGCATCGACGGAGATGCAGCATTCCAAAGACGTGATGCTTGCACTCAAGACTGATGGCTTCATCACAGATCCTTCGCCGATACCAATGTCGCAGTGGATAGCAAGAACGGTTCAACAGCAAAGACTGAAGCTGCCATTCGCTTCCTTCTTTCAGCCAAACACGATTCTCGTTCCCGTGCCCAGCAGTTCTCTGATGCAACCAGACACACTTTGGGTTCCAGACAGA
>Ga0209761_1000029_pt1 | contig 63072 bp, 64 predicted proteins | sample GraSoi013_1_40cm_4_FD_185818 | JGI IMG/M metagenome (GOLD analysis project Ga0209761, IMG submission 185818) | Grasslands soil microbial communities from the Angelo Coastal Reserve, California, USA - Sample 09_25_2013_1_40cm (SPAdes) (version 2) | ecosystem: Environmental > Terrestrial > Soil >... | reverse complement strand
ATGGCGCGCCTGGCAGGAGTCGAACCTGCGGCCCGCGGCTTCGAAGGCCGCTGCTCTATCCAGCTGAGCTACAGGCGCGTGCCCTGCTTGTGCCGCCGGCGCGCGGGCGCGTCAAGCAACTCCGATCTCCTTGACGCCCAGCAGGGCGCGATCTAGAACGCTCCGCTTCCGAGGGGCCCGGCGGCTCGCGGATGCGCGGAGTTGCAGGAGATCGGGAGAGGTGGCCGAGAGGCTGAAGGCGCTGGTTTGCTAAACCAGTATACGGCCCAAAGCTGTATCGAGGGTTCGAATCCCTCCCTCTCCGCCACAGTGGACGAAGGGCCCTTAGCTCAGTTGGATAGAGCGTCGGACTACGAATCCGAAGGCCGCAGGTTCGAATCCTGCAGGGCCCGCCATCCCGGCGGGGTGGCCGTACTTTGCCGTAGTGTAAAATTTTGGATCGGGCGCAGCCGGCGGGGGAGACCTCCGTCCCCGTCCCGGGATAGAGGAAGGGCGTGGGGCCGAAGCCGGGGCGCGACATCCTGATCGTCGACGACGATCCCGACATCCGGGACGCGCTGGGAGAGTTTCTCCGCTACGAGGGCTACGGCGTGCACGCCGCTGCGGATGGTCGGGATGCGCTCGACCGCCTGGAGTTCGGCCTGCGGCCTGACGTGATCCTCCTCGATCTAATGATGCCGGTGCTGAACGGATTCGACGTGCTCGACGCGCTGCAGGCCCGCCCCGACTGGAAGACGATCCCCGTCGTGGTGGTGAGCGCGAACCGGGGCTACGAAGCCGAGGATCTCCCTGGGGCTACCAGCATCCTGCGCAAGCCGCTGAACATGGATCGGCTGATCGCTGCGGTCGAGCAAGCGGTCGCGGCCTGATCCTTGGAGCGCCGATCAGGCGTCATGGTTGGCGAGATAGCTCGTCAGGCGCATGCGGAACTCGTCCGAGCCTCCCACGAGTTGCAGCCCCATTCCGCGGTCGGCCACCCGCACCACTTCCGCTTCGAACTGCTGCGGGTCGTTGTCGCCGGGAAGCCGGACCTCGCCGCGCAGCCGCGAGCCCACGTCCTGCGGCGCGTCGGTTTCGACGAAGAGTCCGCTCGCGCTCAGGTTCGTCACCACGCCGTCGCTGGCGGCGAATGCGTCCCGGAGCAGGATGGGCAGGCGCACGTCGACCCTGTCGCAGGCGCGCCGCCCGCTGACCGATTGAAGGAACGTGGCGATCTGCGCGCGACCTTCGCCGGCGAGATCGGTGAACTCGGCGGTGAAGGCGGCGTCCCCGAACGAGGCGTCGTTGACCAGCGCCTCGGTTGCGAGCGGATGGTCGTTGCGAGGCAGGTACAGCTTGACCCCCACCAGAAGACCGACGCCGGGCGGCACCGGGGATCGCACGCGCACCGTCTCGCTGCTCAATTCCAGGGAAGTACTCTGGACGACGCGCCCGCGCGCCACATAGCGGACCGGAACCACGATCGGCGCGCCGTTCTCCGGGTCCTTCACACGGCTCGTCGCAGCCATGGTCGTCATGCGTTTGCTCCTCTCCGCTCGGTTCAGTCCGATCAAAGCAACCAGCGCGCCAGTGCGAGCCGGAATCCCCGCTCCGAGCGAGAGATGTGCGCGTGCAAACGCCAGAATCATTCAACCTGCGACACGAGGGGAGGCCGCCGATCGAGCCCCGGGTCTCGAACTTCGGCTCCCTGCGCCTTGTTGCGACAGGGTAGGCGAAGTGCTACACCCCCGCGCCCGTTCTTTGGCAATGATGGACGAAACCTTCATGGCGGAAGCGCTCGCCGAGGCGCGCCTGGCCGCGGCCGAGGGCGAGGTGCCCATCGGCGCCGTGCTGGTGGCCGACGGCCGCATCGCCGGACGAGGTCGCAACGCGCGCGAGCGTCTCCACGATCCGACCGCGCACGCCGAGATCCTCGCGCTGCAGGAGGCCTCTCGGGCGCTGGGGCGCTGGCGGCTCACGGGATCGACGATGTACGCGACCCTCGAGCCCTGCCCGATGTGCGCCGGCGCGCTGGTCAATGCCCGCGTGGATCGGCTGGTCTATGCGGTCGCGGATCCGAAGGCCGGCGCGGCCGATACGCTGTTCGACCTCCTGCGCGACCCCAGGCTGAACCACCGGGTCGAGGTTGCGAGCGGGGTGCTCGCGGAAGAATGCGGAGCGCTCCTGAGCGGGTTCTTCCGCCAGCGAAGAAAGTAGGAGAGGTGGCCGAGCGGCCGAAGGCGCACGCTTGGAAAGCGTGTATACGGAAACGTATCGTGGGTTCGAATCCCACCCTCTCCGCCAACGTCGTGCCAGGCGTTCCGCACCGGAGGTGCGGATTTGCGCTTGCGGTTTTGATGTTTGGGGTATGAAGCGTCAGTCTCTGGAGAGCTGGCCGAGCGGCTGAAGGCACCTGATTCGAAATCAGGAGTACCCGCAAGGGTATCGGGGGTTCGAATCCCTCGCTCTCCGCCAATGACGTCGTCCCTCGGGTGTTCGAACGACCCGCCTGCCGAGGCCCCGCAAGGCCGCTCGGAACGCGTTGCGTGCCATCGGTCAAGCCGCTAGGAACTCGAACCCGGATCGACAGCGATTCGTGGTACACGGTCCGCTCCACTCTCTGGGCGCTGGACCGGGGATCGGGCGACGGCGGGTCGTGAACCCGCCAGGCCCGGAAGGGAGCAACGGTAGCGTCTTCAGCCGTGTGCCCGGTCTCCGGTCGAGCGTCCAGGCAGCGCCGGAAACTTGAACCGCCGATGACCACTCCGTACCTCGTCCTCGCTCGAAAGTACCGGCCGCAGCGCTTCCAGGATCTGACGGGGCAGGAGCACGTCGTCCGGACCCTGGTCAACGCCCTGAAGAGCGGCCGGGTGGCGCATGCCTTCCTCTTCACCGGCCCGCGCGGCTGCGGGAAGACGACGTCCGCGCGAATCCTCGCCCGGGCGCTCAATTGCGAGAAAGGCCCCACCCCCGAACCGTGCGGCGTCTGCGGCCCGTGCGTGGAGATCGCCGCCGGCAACGACGTCGACGTCCAGGAGATCGACGCCGCCTCGAACAACGGCGTCGACGACGTGCGCGCGCTGCGCGAGGCGGCGAAGTACCTGCCGGCCCGCGACCGCTACAAGATCTACATCGTCGACGAAGTGCACATGCTCTCGGGCGCGGCGTTCAATGCCCTGCTCAAGACGCTCGAGGAGCCGCCCGGCCACATCAAGTTCCTGCTTGCGACCACCGATCCACAGAAACTTCCGGCCACGATCCTTTCCCGGGTGCAGCGGCAGAACATCCAGCTCGTGCCGCTGGGAAAGATCGTCGCGCGGCTGCGCGAGATCGCGCAGGCCGAGGACGTCCGGATCTCCGACGGCGCGGTGACGCTGGTGGCGCGACAGGCGCAGGGGTCGATGCGCGACGCCCTGTCGCTGCTCGATCAGCTCTTCTCCGCGCACGATCCCGCTGCCGGGGAGATCGGGGACGAGGAAGCGGCGCAGACGCTCGGCGCTCTGGACACCTCGGTGGTGCGCGACATCGTCACCGCCGTGCTCGCGCGCGATGCCTCGGCGGCCCTGGGCGGCGTGGTTCGCGCATACGAACAGGGCGCGGACATGAAGCGCCTCGCGGAAGAGCTCGCCTCCCAGGCCCGCAACCTGGCTCTGGCGTCGCTTCCGGGAGTGAAGCAGGATCTTCCCGATCACGAGGTCCGTTCGCTGGCGCAAGAGGCGGCGCAGCACGACTCCGCGCAGCTCGCGCGCGTCTTCGAGCTCCTGCAGCTTGCGCAGGACGAGGTGGCGAAGGCCTCCAGCCCGCGCCACGCGTTGGAAGTCGCTCTGTTGCGCGCCGTCCATCTGGCCCCGGCGAGTTCGTTGCCGGAGCTGGTGGCGAAGCTAGATGCGCTCGGCAGTGGCGTCCCGGCGTCGAAGCCCGCGGCGGACCGGTGGGGGGCGCGCGTCCTCACCGCCGACACTGCGCCGCTGCGCGCGGCTCCCACTCCGCCGCCTGCGGCGGATCCGGAGCCGGAGGTCGAGGCTGCTCCGGCGCGCCCGCTGGATCTGCAAAGCCGCTGGCGTCTCTTGATCGAGTCGGTCCGGGCGGCGCGCAAGGCAGGAGCGGCCGCAGCGCTCGAGCACGCCGTGCCGTTGAAGATCGAGCGCGCCGGCGTGCAGATCGCTTTCCGCAAGGGCGCGGGGCAGGCGGCGATCGTGTTGGAGGCGCGTCCCGCGGTGGAGGCCGCGTTCGAGAAGGCGCTGGGGTTCCGCGCCCCGCTGCAGATCGTCGAGCAGGAAGCTCCGGCGGACACCTCCGTGGCCGAGCAGAAGCAGAAGCTGCGGGTGGCGGCATCCGAAAGCCGGATCGCGCTCGCCCGCGAGCACCCGGCAGTCCGCGCCGCGGTCGAGGTCCTCGGCGGCGAGATCGAGGACGTCCGCGATCTGGGAGAGGAGTAGAGAGCATGCCCGGATTCGACTTGAACGCGCTCTTCCAGCAGGCGCAACAGCTCCAGGAGCAGATGCGCGAGGCGCAGGATCGCCTGGCCCAGAAGATCGTCACCGGCTCGAGTGGCGGAGGCATGGTGATCGTCACCGCCAACGGCAAGGGCGAGATCCAGAAGGTGCAGATCGACAAGCAGGCCGTCGATCCGCGGGACGTGCCCATGCTCGAGGACCTGGTGACGGCCGCGGTGAACTCGGCGCTCAAGGCCGCGCAGGAGGCGGCCGCGGCCGAGAACCCGCTCGCGGGGCTGGGGGGAATGCTCCCGGGTTTTCCGAAGTGACCGATCCGATCGCCCGCCTCACCGTGCTGCTCGCGAAGCTGCCCGGCGTCGGGGAGAAGACGGCCCAGCGGCTGGCGTTCCACGTCCTGAAGAGCCCGCCCGAGTACGCTCGCGAGCTCGCCGAGGCGCTGCTCGCGCTGCGGCAGCAGATCCGTCTCTGCTCGACCTGTTGCAACCTGACGGCGCAGGATCCGTGCTCCATCTGCCGCGACACCCAGCGCGACGGGCGGATGATCTGCGTGGTCGAGACGGTGCCCGATCTGCTCGCCATCGAGCGCACCCGGGAGTTCCGCGGCCGCTACCACGTGCTGCATGGCGCGCTCTCCCCGCTCGACGGCGTCGGACCCGATCAGCTCAAGCTGAAGGAACTGGTCTCGCGCCTCCACCACGGCGTCGAGGAAGTGATCGTCGCCACCGACCCGACCGTCGAAGGCGAAGCGACGGCGCTCTACATCACCCGGCTGGTGAAGCCGCTCGGCGTGCGCGTCACCCGCATCGCGCAGGGCCTTCCCATGGGCGGCGACCTCGAGTACGCCGACCAGGTCACCCTCGCCCGCGCCCTGCAGGGGAGGCGTGAAATTTGAGTGTCAACGGGATCGGTCCGACGCGGCAACATCGCGAAATGTAGGCGGATCCGCGCGGCGCGACTTCCTGGACCGAACCGCGAGGCTCTGTTAGCGTCCGCGCTAGCGACCCCCAACTCAGGAAGAGGTCTCGCGAATGCAGCCGCAGATGGTGATGTACGACGAGGAGTTCCAGCAGATCAGCGCGGTCTGCGAGCGCCTGGCTCGGGAAGCCAACGCGAAGATCGTCTTCCTCGTCGACAAAAACGGCCAGCTCATCGCTTCCGTCGGCGCCACCGAGAACCTCGACACCACCTCGCTCGCCTCGCTCACCGCCGGCAACATCGCGGCCACCGGCGGTCTCGCCAAGCTGATCGGGGAGAAGGAGTTCTCGATCCTCTTTCACGAAGGAGAGAAGGACAACCTGCACATCAGCATCATCGGCGGGCGGGTGATCCTGGTGGTGATCTTCGATAGCCGCTCCTCGCTCGGGCTGGTGCGGCTGCGCGTGAAGAAGGCTTCCGACGAGTTGAACAAGATCTTCGACGGACTGATGAAGAAGGTGCAGGTCCCCGGCGCCGGGTCGCCGTTCGCAGAAATCACCGACGACGACATCGACAACCTGTTCAGCGAGTGAGGAAGGCGCCGCCCGGATGAGCTTCATCAACTACAGCTCGCGCGAGATCAACTGCAAGATCGTCTATTACGGCCCGGGGCTCTGCGGGAAGACGACGAATCTGCAGTACATCTACGCGAACACCAACCAGCAGGCGAAGGGGAAGATGATCTCGCTCGCCACGGAGACCGAGCGCACGCTCTTCTTCGACTTCCTCCCGCTCTCGCTCGGAGAGATCCGCGGCTTCAAGACCCGGTTCCACCTCTACACGGTGCCGGGGCAGGTGTTCTACGACGCCTCCCGCAAGCTCATCCTCAAAGGGGTCGACGGCGTCGTGTTCGTGGCCGACTCGCAGATCGAGCGCACCGAGGCCAACGTCGAGTCCGTCGAGAACCTGCGCACCAACCTGGGGGAGCAGGGATACGACCTGGACAAGATCCCCTACGTCATCCAGTACAACAAGCGCGACCTTCCCAATGCCGCGCCGCTCGACGAGCTGCAGAACCTGCTCAACCCGAAGGGTGTGCCGCACTTCGAGGCGGTGGCGCCGAAGGGCGAGGGCGTCTACGAGACGTTGAAGGCGATCGCGAAACTGATCCTGACCGAGCTGAAGAAGGGAACCTGAGCTAAGCCGTCTTCGGCGTGACCTGCTTCTCGAACGCGGTGGTGCACGCGTCGACGATCTGTTGCAGATCGTACGGCTTGCAGAGCAGCTCCACGGCGTCGTTCGGGCCGATCAACTCTTCCAGCGCGCGCTTGTTCGTGGTGGTGACCACGAATGCGCGACCCTGCATGACCTTGGAGTTCCGCATCAGCCGCAGGAAGGTCCAGTTGGTATCGTACGGCGGAGCGACGTCGTAGACCATCACGTCCGGGTTGTGCTCCTCGACGAACTGGATCATGTCCAGCCGGCCGCGCTTGAGATCGTCGATGTGCGCCATCACCGCCTGGAAACCGGCCTGCTGGAGCGACTCGCGAACGAGCTCGAGGACCTCTGCATTGGTGTTGAAGATGGCGACGATCCGTGGCTTCGCTTCCAACCAGGCCTCCCCGCAGAGTTCGATCGGAACCTGCGCAGGCCGCACTCCCCCGGGCAAGCCTGCTCCCTTCCGTTCAACGATCAGCACGAGCGCGGTCCCGCGCGAGCGGCGGACCTCTTGGGCAGGCGGTCGCCGCCCGGCCTGCAACCGATGGGATGTGGCGTGCGCACATGCAGCGCGATGGGGTACGTTCAGTGCGATGGAGGAGAAGCTCCGCCAGCTGCTGCAGGATGCATTCGGCGAGGCGGCCGCCCGCGACGCGAACGTCGCCATCGCCCGGGCGCGTCGCGGCCCCGCGCCCCGGGCCCCTGCAGCGGACGATGCGCCGGGGCTGCGCTTGTACGAGATCATCCTCACCGGATTCGCGGCGTTCGCCAGCGATCTGCTGCCGAAGCTCGTCTACCACCTGGAATCGATCGGCGCGCATCTCCCCGACTGCCGGGGAGTGCTGATCGCGGCCTTCGTCGGGGAGCGGCTGCACTTCGTCGAGGCGAAAGCGTTCATCGCGCGGGCCTGCGAAATCCTGGGCGTCGCCCCCGAGGAGCTGGTCCGCCGGCATGGCACGGGCGAGCGGCGGACGGCCGCTGGCTCCGGGCCGCTGCTCCTGCCCGGGCCCAAGGGCGATGCTTGATCGGCCTCTCGCGATCGGTGCAGACTGAATGACGCGATGCGCAGGAGCGCCGTTCTCACGATGTTAGCCGCGATCCCGGCGATCTCCGCCGGAGCGGCGGTGCCGCGCGAGCCGTTCGCAAAAGCGCACGTCTTCTGGATGGCGCGCGCGCAGAGCGGGGCGGGGGAGGCGCGGCTGGCGGAGATCGATGTGTGGGCCGAAGGAACGCGCCTTCGGGCGCAGGTCCGCGGCGAGCCCCAGGTCGGCGAATTCTCTGGGCTCGCCTCGCAGGCGCTGCACGTCGCGGGCGGCAAGGTGGACCCGCCCAGGCGCAAGACGCTCGAGCACGCGCTGCAGCTCGCTCTCGCCGCAGCGCCCGTCCTCCCCCATACCAATAGCGACCGCATCGCTGGCCGTCCGTGCAGGATCGTCGTAGAGCCCCTCCAGGCTGGCATCACGATGACCCGCTGCATCTGGCGCGGGCTGCCCCTGTCGGTGGAGCTGCACGACAAGGACTTTTCGTTCCATGCCGCTGCCATGCTGGTAGAGGAAGGGGCGGTCGCGCTTGCCGACCTGCAACCACCCGCCGGCGCGCCGGCAGCCCCTCCCGCGATGAGCGCGGGGCGGTAATCGGCTACCACTCGCGGCCGACTCAGACCAGGCGAAGTTCACTGGTGAACGTTCAGTTCAGCCGGGTGAACCAGTGAACGTCCGCCTGACCTCGGGAGGCGCGGAATTGCGCCGGAGTGCGCGAGGGTCATACAAAGGTCGTAGCCGCACCGGGAAAAGGACGTCCGAGTGGATCGAACCCTGGCCGTGATCGCCGTCGCCGCGCTCAGCGCGGCCTGTGAGCTCATCGGGGCCTGGGCGGACGAGAAGCGCGAGATCCCGGCGGCGGTCCTGTTCGTTCGCCAGCCGTCTCCAGGCGACGCGTCCGGCACGTTGCCGCCGGACGGCTCGGAAGCGCGGCCGTATCCCTCGCTGCACGACGCGCTGGCGGCCGCGCCGGCGGGCGCGCTCCTGCGGGTGGACGATGGCACCTATCGCGAGGCGGTGGTCATCCGGCGGCCGATCGTTCTCCTCGGGCGAGGCGCGGGGCGTACTCGGATCGTCGCCCCGGACGGCGCGGCGCCGGCATTGGAGATCCGCGGCGCCGATCACGTGCAGATCCACGGCGTGTCCATCGAGGCGGGAGCCGTGTGCGCCAGGTTCTCGGGCGGAACGCACAAGCTGCAGAAGGTCGATCTGCGCGGGTGCTCCCAGGCCGGGATCGTCGGTCGGGGCGCGCAGATCGAGCTGGTGTCGGGCACGATTTCGGACGTCGGCGGCGGGCGCGAAGGGCGGGGCATCGATCTCGATGGAGGCGGCCTGGAAGCGCGAGGCGTTGTATTGCAAGCCGCGGGACGCCGCGCCGTGGTGCTGAACGGCGCCCGCGGTCTGCTCGAGGACGTCGTGGTGCGCGGCTCGGCGCTTTCCGCTCTCCAGGCGACCGGCGGAGCCGATGTGCGCGTCGTCCGGGGCTCATACGAAGGCCTGGGCGGCGCGGCCCTCTATGCGGGCGCGTCGAAGCTGCGCGTCGAGGGCGCGCGCGTGCGGTGGGGCGAATACGGCGTGCTCGGGTTTCGCGGCGCGGAGCTGGCGATATCCGGCGGCGAGCTGAGCGACTACAGCGTGGCGGGCGTGGCCATGGTCGGCGCGCACGGCACGGTCGAGAACGTCACCATCGCTCGCGGGGGGACCGACGCCGCGATCTCGGTCACCCGCGCGGATGGAAAGAAACCGGTCCTGCTCGTCGGCAACCGCATCGCGAGCCCGGGGACGATGGGCGTGCACATCACGGAGTCCGCCGTAACCGCTCGCGAGAACTCCATCACCGGCGCCCGTCTGGATGCCGAGAAGGACATGGGCGATGCCTTCTACGCCGTCGATTCGCGCCTGGTGATCGAGCAGAACGTGATGCGCGGCAACGCCGGGAGCGGGGTCGCCGCCGTGCGCTCGCAGCTGCGCTTGAGAGGCAACGGTTTCATCGAGAACGGCCGCGCCGGGCTGCTGCTGCTGGACGCCTCGCGCGGAAGCGTCACCGGAAACAACTTCGAGCGCAACCAGCTCGCGGGCGTGGAGTTGGGCGAGCAGTCGCGAGCGACGCTGGACCAGAACCGCTTCGGCGGAAATGTGCGCCTCGACATCGACGTCGGATGCGGCCGGGGCCTGGCGGGAAAAGTGGAGCTGGGCGAGGGCAACGTGGCGAAGGCAGGGGTCCTCCGGCAGCGCACTTGCGCGCAGTGAACGGCCGAAATCACTTCGTAGCGACGGTGCCTTGGGCGTGCTAGCGTCCCATGCAGATGTCCGATTCGCACCCATCGCCTGCGGAAAGGCGAAGTCCGCGCCGCCCGCGCGCGAACCTGCGCAAGCTGATGTTCGTGTTGCCGAACCTGTTCACCGTCAGCAGCATCTTCTGCGGCGTCTACTCGATCACCCTGTCGGCGGGCGAGCCCACCGGCGACAACTTCTACCGGGCGGCGGTGGCCATCTTCTTCGGAAGCTTTTTCGACGCATTCGACGGCCGCGTGGCCCGGCTGACGCGCACGCAGAGCGACTTCGGCGTCGAGCTCGATTCGCTCGCCGACGTGATCACGTTTGGGGTTGCGCCGGCCATCCTGGTCTACAAGTGGGCCCTTGCCGGGATGGGCATTCCCGGAATCGCCATCTGCTCGGTCTACGCTGCCTGCGGAGCGATCCGGCTGGCGCGCTTCAACGTCATCGCCCACGCCGAGTCCGGCACACAGCGCTACTTCGTCGGGCTGCCCATCCCGCTGGCGGCGGGCATGCTGGTCTCGCTGGTGATCGCGCTCAACAACATCGAGTCCCCGGTGGCCGAAGCCGTCGGGTTGTGGCCGATCGCGACCCTGGTGCTCGCGCTCGCCTTCCTGATGGTCTCGACCATCCGCTACCGCACCTTCAAGGAAGCAGGCCTCAACTCGCGCACGGTGCTGGTGTTCCTGCTCGTCACCGCCGTCGGTGTCGCCGTCGCCATCCGGGGACGGCCGTCCTTGGTCCTGCTGGTCTACTTCTCGTTCTACATCCTGCTCGGGCTGGCGGAAGAAGCGCTATTCGGCCGGCGCCGGCGGGCGGCGGCCCGGGCGGCACAGGCCGCGGTGCGGCTGCCGGAGCCCGAGGAGCCGCTCCTGCCCGCGGAGGAGGACGAGGTGCCGCTGGAGAACGCGGCGGCGGCGACGGCCGGCGGCGGCAGCGGCGACGAGGGCGAGTCCGACGCGTGAATCATCCGTCTCCAGCCTCTCCGGCAGCGGCGCCCGACACCCCAGCTCCGCGAGTCACCAGGAAGCCGCGCAAGCTGCCGGGCGATCGCGGCCCAGCGCCGGCGGTGGCGCTCGTCTGGGCCACCTTCTTCGGCGTGGGATACGTTCCCTTGGCGCCCGGGACTGCCGGCACGGCCGCCGCGATTCCGCTCTGGTGGGCGCTCTCCCACGCTCCCGGGTGGGCGTACGTCGCCTTCACTGCCGCCGTCGTGGCGACGGGCATCGCGGCCGCCGGCCGGGCGGGTCGCTACTATGGAGTCGCCGATTCCGGTCACATCGTCATCGACGAGGTGGCTGGTTATCTGGTCACCATGGCGTTCCTGCCCCGCACGCTGTTCGCCGCTCTCGCCGGCTTCGTGCTCTTCCGCATCTGCGACGTGCTCAAGCCCTGGCCGGCGCGCATCTTCGATCGCGAGCCCCGCTGGAAGAACGCGGCGGGCGTCGTCCTCGACGATCTCTTCGCCGGCCTCTGGGCCCTGGCCCTCACCTGGGGCGCGGTCCTGGTCAAGCAGCGGCTGCTCGGGCCATGAGCGCGCCGATCGTCGAGTTCCTCGTCACCGGCGACGAGGTCATGCGCGGGATCATCGCGGATACGAACACGCAGATCACCGCCTCGAAGCTGTTCCCGCTGGGGCTCGCGCTCCGCCAGACCACAGTGGTGGGAGATCGGGGCGAGGACATTCGCAGGACCCTGCTCGAGGTCAGCGCGCGGGCGGACTTCTGCCTCGTCAGCGGCGGGCTGGGGCCGACCTCCGACGACCTCACCGCCGCCTGCGCCGCGCAGGCTGCGGGCGTCCCGATGCGGACGCACGCTCCCTGGCTCGAACATCTCAAGCAGCGCTGGGCGAAGATCCGCCCGAACGAGACGATGCCGGCCAACAACCTGCGCCAGGCGGAGTTGCCGGAATCGGCGGAGGTGCTCGGCAATCCCGACGGGAGCGCGCCGGCGTTCGCGCTGCGCATCGACCGCTGCCTGTTCTTCTTCCTGCCGGGTGTGCCGCGCGAGCATCACCGCATCGTCGACGAGCTGGTGATCCCCCGCCTGCTCGAGGCCACGGGAAACGCCGTCCTGCGCTCCCGAATCTTGCAGTGCTACGGCGTCACCGAGAGCAGGCTGGACGATCTGGTCTCTCCCATCCGCGAGGCGCATCCGGAGGTTCGCTTCGGGTTCCGGACGAAGTACCCGGAGAACCATCTCTCGCTGTCCGCCCTGGCGCCGGACGCGGCGACCGCGGAAGCGAATCTCTCTCGCGTGGAGCGAATGTGCCGCGAGGTGCTCGGTTCGTTCGTCTACGGCCAGGACGGAGTGACGTTCGCGCAGGCGGTCGGAGAGGAGGTCGCGCGCCGCGGCCAGACCATCTGCTGCGCCGAGAGCTGCACCGGCGGGCTGCTCGCGCAGCTGCTCACGGAGGTGGGTGGCAGCTCGCGCTGGATGGTGGGCGCGTTCGTGACGTACTCGAACGGCCTGAAAGAAAGCGCCCTGGGAGTCCCCCGGGAGCTCCTGCAGCAGCACGGCGCCGTCAGCGAGCCTGTGGTGCGGGCCATGGCGGAGGGCGCCCGGCATCGATCCGGCAGCACCTGGTCCGCCGCGATCACCGGAATCGCCGGGCCGGACGGCGGCACTCCCGACAAGCCGGTCGGGACCGTCTGGCTCGCGCTCTCGGGACCGCCGGGCACCACGGCGCGGCCGGCGAAGTATCGCGGCGACAGGGGCCAGGTGCGCCTGCAGTCCGCCTACGGCGCGCTACAGCTGCTCCGCGAGGCGCTCGGTCCCGGAAGGGCTCCCTGAGCATGGGTTGGCGCGAGGTGGCGGAGCGCTACCGCGTCGACCTGATCCTGTTCCCGGCCGCGCTGGCCGCCTACGCCCTCTCCAGCGACGGTCTGCTCGCGCACCAGTCCTTCGCGCCGCACTTCGTCTATCAGGCGGACGCGTTCCTCCACGGCCAGCTGCACCTGACAGTGGCGCAACCGCCGAACCTGAACGACTGGGTGCTTCAGGGCGGGCGCTGGTACGTCTCGTTCCCGCCGTTCCCGGCTGTCCTGATGATGCCCTTCGTCGCGCTCCAGGGGCTCTCGTTCAACGACGTCGCGTTCACGCTGTTCTTCGCCGCGGCCAACGTGTCTCTTCTCTACCGGCTGCTTCGCCGCTTGCAGCCATCGCGCCCGGAATGGGAGCACGTCGCTTTCGCCCTGATCTACGGATTCGGCACCCTGGCCTGGAGCTGCGGCATCCGCGGAGAAGTGTGGTTCACCGCAGAAACCGTCGGCGTCACGCTGACGCTCCTCTACCTCCACGCCGCGCTGGGCGCGCGCCATCCGCTGCTGGCCGGATTGGCCGTCGCCTGCGCCGCCATCACCCGGACCCCGCTCGCCTTCTCCGCCGTTTTCTTCATCCTCGAAGCGCTAGTCCCTGACGGCCCGCTCGACTGGCGCAAGCTGCGCGAACCCGCGCGCTGGCGGGCGGCCCTTCCCAGGCTGGTTCCCTACGCGCTGGCGATCGCCGCCGTCGCGATTCCGATGGCGTACATGAACTACGCCCGATTCGGGAACTTCGGCGAGTTCGGCCACTCGCACCTGTACGCGAACCGGGTGAACGCGCAGATCCAGCGCTTCGGCCTGTTCCACTACGCCTTCCTCGAGCGCAACCTGCACGACGCGTTCACGCGGCTGCCGGAGATCCAGTTCCATCCGCTGCGGATCGGGTTCAACGGAGAGGGCATGAGCCTCTTCGTCACCACTCCGCTCTTTCTCTACTTGCTCTGGCCGAAGGAGAAACCGCGCCTTCATCGCGCGCTCTGGCTGACAGTCGCGCTGGTGGCCGTTCCCGGATTCTTCTACCAGAACAGCGGGTACTACCAGTTCGGGTTCCGCTTCTCGCTCGATTACACGCCGTATCTCATCCTGCTGCTCGCGCTCGGCGGCCGCCGCTTCACCGGCCTGTTCTGGCTCTCCGCGCTCGCCGGCGTGGCCGTGAACGCCTGGGGAGCAGCCGCTTTCAACCGGCTTTACTAGTCGCAATAGCGCTCAGCTAACCGACGTTGTCGATGACGATGTCGTCCACGTCTATCGGTTAAGTGAGCGGCATTGCTCCTGGTCGCGCCCGCCGAGTCCAGACCGAAGCGGGGGCGCGGCCGGCGCGCCCCCGCTCCGCCCCCTCACGCGGCGGCAGGTACCGCCGCGTCCGCCACCAGCAGCTGACCCGCCCAACGCCACGCTTCCTGCCAGGTCGCCCGCTGGCCCGGCCCTACCGACGCCCATCCGATCCGTACTTCCAACTCCGGGAGGTGCCGCGCGAGCGCTTCCCGCACGCGCGCGATGGGCACCTGGACCGCGTCGCCCACCGCCTCGATCAGCACGGCCCCGACCTCCCGCTCGCGCACGCGCACCACGGCATCGGTGCGGCGCAAGTGTGCCCGCACGGTGCCGGCCAGCGCCTCCACCTCGCCGTCGAGCGCCGCCCAGCCGAGCGGAGCGATGCGCAGGAGCGAAAACCACCGATCGCTGCGCAACGCGCGCTGGACCTCCATCGCCGCTATCTCCTGCAGCGTGGTCATGCCGCCGCCTCCGCCTGGGTCGGCGAGGGCGCCTTCGCGTCCGGACCCGCTTCGCGCAGCTTGCGCTCCAGGTCGTCGGTCACGGCGCCGTTGCTGCGCAGCGCCTCGGCCGCCTTCTCGCGTCCCGGCCCCATGCGCTCGCCCCCGGCCTCGAACCACGCGCCGCTTTTCTCGATCAGCCCACGCTCGACGCCGAGGTCGAGCAACTCGTGCGGCCGGGAGATGCCGACGCCGTAGAGGATGTCGAATTCCGCTTCGCGGAAGGGCGGAGCCAGCTTGTTCTTCACCACTTTCACCCGCGTGCGGTTGCCGATCATCTGGTCGCCGTCCTTGACGGCGCCGATGCGGCGGATGTCCAGGCGGAGGCTGGAGTAGAACTTGAGCGCGTTTCCGCCGGTCGTGGTCTCGGGCGAGCCGAATACCACGCCGATCTTCATCCGGATCTGGTTGATGAAGATCACCGTGGCGCTGTTGCGGCTCACCACCGCGGTCAGCTTGCGGAGCGCCTGGGACATCAGCCGCGCCTGCAGACCCATGTGAGCGTCGCCCATCTCTCCCTCGATCTCGGCCTTCGGGACCAGCGCCGCGACCGAGTCGATCACCACCAGTTCCACGGCCCCGGACCGCACCAGGGTCTCCGCAATCTCCAGGGCCTGCTCGCCCGTGTCGGGCTGCGAGATCAAGAGGTCTTCGACCTTGACGCCGAGCTTGCGCGCGTACGTGACGTCGAGCGCGTGCTCGGCGTCGATGAACGCCGCGCACCCGCCCTGCGCCTGCACCTGCGCGATGGCGTGGAGCGTCAACGTCGTCTTCCCGGAGCTTTCCGGCCCGAAGATCTCCACGACGCGCCCCCGCGGATACCCGCCGCATCCAACCGCAAGGTCGAGCCCCAGCGACCCGCTGGGGATGGTCGCCACGGGTTGTGCGATCTCGCCCTCGCCGAGCCGCATCACCGCGCCTTTGCCGAACTGCTTTTCGATGGCGCCCATCGCCGCGAGGATGGCCTTCAGCTTCTCCGACACCTTGCTCATGTCCCCTCCCTGAGAATTGCGCCGGGCGATGCGCCCGGGGCGCGGTTCAGCGCGGCGTTGCGCGCCAACTGGAGCGACGTCAGCCGCCCGGTGCCCGGTCCGCCGCGCACGGGGCGATCCAGACACCGGAGCTGCACCGCGCCGTCCACGTCCTTCTCTTCGACGCGGTCGCGCGCCTCCAGGTCCGCGATGGTGCGCGCGAGCTTCAGGATCCGATCGTGGGCGCGCGCGGAGAGGTTCTTCTCGTCGATGAACCTGGCGAGCCGCGCACGCGCGGCCTCGCTTGCGTCGACCAGCTTCCGCAGCGCGGGACCGGTGAGCTGCGCGTTGCAGTGGAGGCCGGGGTGCCGCGCGAATCGGCGCCGCTGCACCTGCCGGGCCCGCTCGACGCGCTCGCGGATGACGGCGGAGCTCTCGCCCTGCGGCAACCCGAGGAAGTCCTTGGTCCGCAGCGGTCCCACTTCGATGTGCAGATCGAAGCGGTCGAGGATGGGACCGGAGATGCGGCGGCGATAGCTTTCCTTGGCAGGAACCGTGCAGATGCAGCGATCCGGCTCCGGATCCGAGGCGTGGCCGCAAGGGCAGGGGTTCATCGCCCCGAGCAGCATGAAGCGCGCTGGCATGGTGGCGCGATCCTTGGCGCGCACCAGCGTGATCTCGCCATCTTCGAGGGGCTGCCGGAGCGCCTCGAGCGCCGCGTGGCCGTATTCCGGCAATTCGTCCATGAAGAGCACGCCCCGATGCGCGAGCGAGATCTCGCCCGGCCGCAGCGGCGACCCTCCGCCGACGAGGCCCGCGACGGAGATGGTGTGGTGCGGCGCCCGGAAGGGCCGCGAAGGGAGCAGACCTTGCCCCGGATTCAGGCGGCCGGCCACGGACCAGATCGACGTCGCCTCGACCGCCTCCTCGAAGGAGAGCGCGGGAAGCAGCCCGGGCAGCCGCCGGGCCAGCATGGTCTTTCCGGCGCCGGGCGGCCCGATGAGGAGCGCGTTGTGACCTCCGGCCGCGGCGATCTCGAGGGCCCACTTCGCCGATTCCTGGCCCCGGACGTCAGCGAGATCGAGTTGGACGGCCTGCGGAGGCGGTTTGGGGGCCTCGGCGGGAGGGCGGGTGCCAACTCCGCAGAACGTCGAGGCGGCCTCGGTGAGCGTGCGCGCCCCATGGACGCGAACCCCCTGCACCAGCGCGCCTTCCGGCGCGTTCTGCTCGGGGACGATCAGACCCTCGAAGCCGCGCCTGCGTGCCTCGAGCGCGATGGGAAGCACGCCGCGCACCGGCAGCACGTCCCCGGACAGTGCCAGCTCCCCCGCGAGCAGCGGCCCGCGGTCCGGCAGCGGAACGAGCCCTGCGGCGGCGAGGATCCCGAGCGCGATGGCGAGGTCGAACGCCGCTCCTTCCTTGCGCAGATCGCCGGGAGCGAGATTGACGGTGATCTTCTTCTGGGGAAGCTGATAGCCGCTGTTGCGCAAGGCCGTGAGCACTCGCGTGCGCGCGTCGTTGCAGGCGTGGTCGGGGAGCCCGACGAGATGGAATCCGGGCAGACCGAGCGCGAGATCCACCTGCACCTCGACGAGGCGCGCGCCGGCGCCGGCGATCGCCGCGCAGTGGAGAGAGGAATGCACGGGGCGCGCCTGTGCGAACGTCGTGCCGTGCGCGCGTCAGAGGGCGATGCGGCGCGCGCGTCCCGAAACCGGACTCTCGTTTCGGACGAGGCGGAGCGAAACGGACCTCACCACCACCAGCGGCGGTAGCGCGGCAGGTTGGGCGAGAACAGCACCAGGAGCAGAAGCCCGACCAGGAACCCGGCCACCTGCAGCCTCGGGTGCCCGCGCGCTCCGAACGCCAGCAGCCCAGCTCCGACGAAGGACGCCGCGGCCATCGCGCCGCCGACGATCCGCGTGCGCGGGGTCGGAAGCAGTCCCAGGAGCCGCACGCCGACGGGCGTCGGATCCCGCATCCCGCCGCTCCACCACCACGACAGCCGCGCCCGTTCGCGCTCCCCGACCTCCCGGGCCAGCGCCTCCCCGAGCATGCGGTTCTGCTGCAGCAACTCCTGCTCGGTCCGGCTTTCCTGTAGCGCGGCATGCTCCTGCGCGCGCTGCACCTGCCGCTCCGCCCACAGCCTTTCGTTCCAGGCCCGCACCTCCTCGCCGACGAGCAGCCCCTGGCAGTTCACGCAACGTTCCGCGTACCGCGTGTTGTCCGCCTCGCACCGGGGGCAGCGCAAGAAAGGCTGCTCGCCGTGGTCCATCTCCAGGGCCATTCCCGAGGGCGCGCCGCTGAACCGCGCCGCGGTCGCGACCTCGTGGTGCGGCGCCTCGTCCGGGCGCCGCGGGCGTTCGAGCTTGAGGAAGCGCGTCAGCCGTCCGGCCATCAGCCGGCCACCGCCAGCCGCTGCGCCCCGGACGCGGGCCGCGTCCGGTTCTTCGCCCATTCGCGCAGCCGCGAGATCTCCTCGCCCATGGTGGCGGAGAGCGGAAACGCCTCCTCCACCGCCTTCAATACGTGCGCGTGCCGCAGCTCGGTCTGCTCGCCGAAGGCGTAGTAGAGGCCGGCGATCACCGCCTGCTCGATCTCCGATCCGGAGAACCCTTCGGCGGCGGTGGAGAGCGCGTCCAGATCGAACGCCGCCGGATCTCGCTCCCGCCGGGCGATGTGGATGCGGAAGATCTCCCGCCGCTCCGCCGAACTGGGCAGGTCGATGAAGAAGATCTCGTCGAACCGCCCCTTGCGCAGCAGCTCCGGCGGCAGCGCGTCGATGCGGTTGGCCGTCGCCACCACGAACACCGGCGCGGTCTTCTCCTGCAGCCAGGTGAGCAACGCCCCGAAGACCCGGGCGGAGACGCCGGAGTCGGTGACCGCCGCGCCGGCGTTTCCCGCCAGGCCCTTCTCGATCTCGTCGATCCAGAGCACCGTCGGCGAGACGCTCTCCGCCACCCGGATGGCGCGGCGCAAGTTCTCCTCGGAAGATCCGATCAGCGAGGAGAAGATCCTCCCCAGGTCGAGGCGCAAGAGCGGCAGGGACCAGACCGATGCGATCGCTTTCGCCGTCAGGCTCTTGCCACAGCCCTGCACTCCGAGCAGCAGCAGTCCCTTCGGCGACGGGAGCCCGAACTTGCGCGCGGGCTCGCTGAAGGCGCCCGTCCTCCCGTTCAGCCAGCCCTTCAGCTCGTCGAGGCCGCCGACATGGGCCAGCTCCTGCTCCATGCCGACGAACTCGAGCAGGCCGCTCTTGCGCACGACCTGGCGCTTCTCCTCGAGCACCAGGCGGATGTCGTCCTTGTCCAGCACGCCGTCGTTCGCGATGGCCTTCGCGAAGGCGTTCTCCGCCTCGCTCAGCGTCAGTCCCTGCGCGGCCTTGATGATCTGCTCGGCCTGCTCCTTGGTCAGCTCGACCCGCGCCTTGTTCCCCCGGCGCACGACCGTGACGATCTCCTTGAGCAGCTGGAACAGGTCGCGGAACGAGGGCAGGGGAACGTCGAGGACCGAGACCTCCTTCTCCAACTCCACCGGAATGCTCAGCACCGGCGCGAGGAGGATCACCGTGGTGTAGGTGGACTTGAGGTCCTGCGCGAGCTCGCGCATCGCCCGCACCACGGCTGGGCTCTCGAGGAAAGGGTGGAAGTCCTTGAGCACCACCAGCGACGCCTCGGTGAGCTTCCCGATCGCCCCCAGCGCCTCGACCGGGTCGCGCGACTGCTCGCTGATGGTCACGGTCCGCACCCCGGAGACTCGCCGCAGTCCGCGCGTCACCGACCACTGCAAGAGGGCCTTCCCGTGCGTCTGGGCGACGTCCTGGAGGATGGCGTCGAGGCGCTGCTCCTCCCAGGTCAAGAGATAAATGAGCGGATAGCGGGCTCGGATGAGAGTGTCGAGGTCGGAGACGAACTTCGGCGTCCCTGCGGGCGCAGCTTCCAGCGTCTCCATCCGCTGGATTCTACCAGATGATCAAATGCGGCCCGCCGCCTGGCGGAGGCGGGCGGCGGCCTCTTCGACCTGCTCCAGATGAAAGTCCAGGTGGGTCACGGCGCGGATGCGCGTGCCGCTCACCGCGTTGATCAGGACGCCCTCCTTCCGGGCCGCCTCGACGAGCGCGGGCGCGTTCTGGACGTCGGCGAGCAGGATGTTCGTCTGCGGCGCGTGCCAGGCAAAAGGCACCAGGGCGGCGAGTCTTCTCGCGCTTTCGTGGTCCTCTGCGAGCCGCTGCAGATGGTGGTCGAGCGCGTACATTCCCGCCGCCGCCAGCACCCCCGCCTGCCGCAACCCGCCTCCCACCCGCTTTCGCAGCCGGCGGATGGCCTTGATCCGTTCGCGCGTCGTGGCGACGAGGGATCCGGCGGGAGCGCCCAGCCCCTTGCTCAGGCACACCGACACGGTGTCGGCCCTCTCGCACCATTTCTGCAGCGCGATCCCAGTCGCCACGTGCGCGTTCCAGATGCGCGCGCCGTCGAGGTGCACGGCGAGGCCGGCGCCGTGCGCGACGTCCGCGACCGCCTCCATCTGCGCCAGCGGCCAGATGCTCCCGCCGCCGCGGTTGTGCGTGTTCTCGATCGCGACCGCCCTCTGGCGCGGATCGTGGTCGGTCTGGCCGGAGCGGAGCACGGCCCTCACCGCCTCCGCCGTGAAGATCCCGCGAGGACCGTCGACGACCAGGCTCTGCGCGCCCCAGAGCGCCGAGATGGCGCCGCCCTCGTAATTGACGACATGGCTGCTCCGGTCGCAGATGATCTCTTCGCCCATGCCCGCGAGCGAGCCGAGGGCGATCTGGTTCGCCATCGTCCCGGTGGGCACCCACACGGCCGCTTCCTTGCCCAGCAGCGCCGCGACGCGGTCTTGCAGCGCATTGACGGTGGGGTCCTCGCCGTACACGTCGTCGCCCACTTCGGCGGCCGCGATGGCCTTGCGCATCCCGGCGGTCGGGCGGGTGACGGTATCGCTGCGCAGATCGATGAGGTCCATTGGATGCTCCGCGCTGTGCGCTGCGCCCGTCGCGGGCGAAGCCCGCGCCTGCGGGCCCGCGCATGATAAACGCGTCCGCGGTGGCCCGCGAATCGAAAGCAGACCGCGCGCGCAGGTTCGCGGAGATCGTCCGCCGGCTGGAAAAGGAGATGCCCGAGGCGAAGATCGCGCTGAACTACGAAGACGAGCTGCAGCTGCTGGTCTCGGTGATGCTCTCCGCCCAATCCACCGACGCGGTCGTGAACCAGGTGACGCCGGCGCTCTTCGCGCGGTACCCGACCGCGGCCCACTACGCCCGCAGCACGCCGGAGATCCTCGGCGAGCAGATCAAGCGCGTCGGGCTCTGGCGGGCGAAAGCGAAGAACCTGCACGAGACGATGACGCGGATCGCGCGCGATCACGGCGGACACCTCCCGCGAAAGCGTGAGGAGCTCTGCGAGTTGCCCGGAGTCGGCTGGAAGACTGCGGGGGTGGTGGTGAACCACGCTTTCGGCACGCCCGCGCTGCCCGTGGACACCCACGTCGGCCGGGTCTCGCGGCGGCTGGGGCTCACGCGCGAGGAGGACCCGCGCAAGGTGGAACAGGAGCTGTCGGCGCTGTTGCCGGACCGGCTCTGGGGACGGGCGCACCAGCTCTTGATCTGGCATGGCCGCCGCACCTGCGAATCCCGCCGGCCGCACTGCTCGCGATGCGTGGTGCGCGACCTCTGCCCGCGCCGCGGGGTCAAGGAGAGCGACTGAAGAGGAGGAGGTCGTTTCCGTCCTGGAGGAGCGCGTCGTAGCGCGCCCAGCCTTTCGGTGCCCGGGCGACATACTGCGACCAGCTCAGAGCGGTGAGCGGCCCGTCCGAATCGGCGAAATGATGGATGAATGCCTCCACCGTCTGGCGCTGCGGGCATGTCATCGTGCGGCCCTCGGCGATCACCGACGCGGCCGAAAGCCACGAACAGATCCGGCTCGGGTCGGGGCTGGGCGCGGCGGCGATGACGTAGAGCAGATCGTCCGGGAGGTGCCGCAGGATCCCGGCCGCGAGGCCCAGCACGTGATGCGCGGGCGCTCCAGCGATCTCCGCTTCGGGACCGCAGGACCCGTCCGCGCGGAAGGGCAGGGTCGCCGCCATCAGCGCGCCCTGCCAGATCACGGCTGTCGTGAGCTGGTCGGTGTGCACGTCGACGGCATAGACGTGCCGGTAGTCTTCGGCGAGAGCGCGCGCGTGCCGCAGGGTCGCCAGCGTATGGACCGACAGCCCACCCGGGTAGCCGTGGTGGCCGTTCTCACAGCCTCCGCCGGGCGCCGCGAGAAAATCACCCCTCTTCGGCGGAGGCAGCTCGAGCCTCGGGTCGCCGAGCAGCTTCCGCGCCTCGGCCGGATGCCCGTACGCCCAGGCTTGCTGCGGAAGCCATGGAGCGAGCACCTGCGCCTCCACGGCAGCGCGCAAGGCGGGATCGCCGATGGCCGCGGCTTCCCGGCGGACCTCGAGGTAGGCGCGGTAGGCGAACGGGAGTTTCGCTGCCGCCTCGCGGGCGCGGATCGCGGGGTCCTGCGCGGCGGCGAGCATGATGAGGAGCGTAATTTTTGCCATATCGGGGCGTCGATCTAGCGTAGTTCGCGATGGCGAACGACCTTCGTCAGCGGATCGAATCCGAGCTCTCGCTCGCGCTCGAGTGCGCGTTGGCGACGGAGGAGGCCCTGACCGAGGCGGCGGGACTTCTCTCCGAGGCGGAGTCGCTCGTATCGCGGATGTCCAGCGACCACCGTCCTCGCCGGCGGCCCAAGCGAAAGCGCCGCAAGGGAGAGCGCATCTCGTAAAGCGGCGTCGCTCCTCGTCGGCGTTCTGCCGGTACGCCTCGCTCGTCGCTCCTTGCGTGGCTTGCACCTCCGCCGCCTGGCTCGGTCCGAGGTCATGAGATGCGCCCTTGTGAGCGGTTTGCCTACCGCTGGACCTCGCGCGCAGAGCCGGTGAGCAGCGGCCGGCCCGCCCAGCCCGGCGGAACCACCAACTCCACGGACCCTGCCGGCACCCATCCCGTCAGTCCGTTCGCGAGCTTGATGCGCCGGAAACCCGCTTCCTCGTCGTCCACCCGCACCGTCGTGCCCTCGTGGATCTCGAAGCGGCTCAAGCTCTTCTCCGCGGGCCCTTCACGCGCAGGGACCGCCTGCGCGACGACCACTGCGCGCCGCATCGCCATGCCGCGGCCCGCGGCCGCGCCGAAGGTGAGGAGAGCGGAGAGGAGCGCGCCTCCGAAGCAGCCGGCGGCCGCCAGCGCCGCCCAGCGCGGGCTCCCGCGCAGGAGCCGAAGTCCGAGCAGGATCCACGCCGCTGGCCAGAGCACGGCGAGGATCGCCGCCGCCCCGGTTCCGGGCAGCGGAGCGAGCAGGCGGGCCATCGTCTCCGCTCCTCCCTCCTCGGCATCTCCTTCGAGGCGGTCCACGTTCCCCCGGCGCACCTCCGCCAGGTCGGCGCCCGCATCGTCGTCGCCGGGTTCGAGGAACAGCGCCCGTTCGAAATGGACCACCGCCAGCCCCCGCTTTCCCTGGCGCAGATAGGCGGCGCCGAGATTCGTCTCCAGCTCGGTGGAGGCGACGCCTTCGGAGACGAGGGCCTCGTAGGCTGCGATCGCGCGCGAGACGTCACCGGACAGATATGCGGCGTTCGCATCGGCGAAGAGCTGCGCTCCGGCCGGCTCGGCGGCGGCGAGCAGCGCGGCGAGGAGGAGGGTCACCTGCTCCTCCGGTCCAGCTCGCCGAGGACCTGATCCGCCCGGCCGAGCATCGCTTCCCTCGCCGGAGAATCGCCGCTGCCGGGCGCGAAGCGCGCGCGGTCGCAGTCGTCCAGGACGCGCACCAGCCGGCGCACCGGCTCCTCCGGCTGCCCCCGCGCCATCAGGGCTGACACGAGCTCGTCGCGCGTCAGGCCGGCGGCCGCGATGCCTTGCTTGTCGGCGAGATATCCGGTCACCGCGCGGACGATCTCCGCGTAGAAGGCCACCGACTCTCCGCGCTGGAGCAGCGCCCGGGCCCGGCGCAGCCGCCTCGCCGCGGCGCTTCGAGCGAGCTCCATGCGCCTGCGCCCGGGATCGACGTGCAGCATCCGCCGCAGGCGGGCGAGCCCGAGCACCAAGGCGAGGCCGAACGGCGGCAGGCCCAGCGCAGGCCAGAACCACGGCTGCGCCCAGGGCGGTATCGCGCGCTGCACCGAGCCCAGGTGCAGACGGATGGGTCGGATCCCGCCCTTGACGAGCAGGTTCTGTGAGATCGGCTCCGCGGCGGGTTGCCCGACCGTCCCCGGGCCGACATGCAGCGCGATCGGATCGGTGCGCACGGTCCGGTACTGCTTCTGCTCCGGGTCGAAGATGTCCATCGCGAGCGCGGGGATCTCCACGGCCCCCGTCCTCTCCGGGACGAGCAGTTGCTCGACGGTGCGGGTGCCGTTGATCTGGCCTCGCTCGATCGTCTCCTTGTCCGAGACGGTCGCGTCGTACGCGCGCACGCCGGAGAGGACCGGAAGCCTCGGCAGCCGCAGATCGCGCACGTTGCCGTGGCCGGTCGCCACCAGCCGGAACGTGATCGGCTGCCCGACCGCGACGCTGGAAGGGTCCGCCGAGGCGCTCAGCGTCCATTGGCCCACGTTGCCGAGATCGAATCCCGCCGGCTTGCCGGGCGGCAGCGGGTGGACCTCGAGCTGCAGCGCCTGCGACGAGCGCCGCGAGCTTTCGCGCGAGAAGAGCATGCCGAAGCCCGTGAGGACCTGCACTTCGGCCGGCTCGATCGCCGCCTTTCCCGGCCGGAGCGGGAACAGCGCCCGGCGGCGCAGCAGGTACGCCGTGTACGGGACACCGTCGAGGATGCGCTGCTCGGGCACCAGCTGCTGCGGCGCCTCGACGTCTTCGCTCCAGAACCCGTCGAGGCGGGGGATCTGCAGCTTCTCGATGCTGCTCACGTTGGTGCGGGCGAGCAGGTACAGCGAATACGTGACCTGCTGGCCGACGAACGGCCGCTCGTTGTCCACGGCTGCGCGCAGGATCAGGTCGCGCTGGCCGGGATGCACGTCTGCGAAGGGATCGAGGCCGTCTGCCATGCGATCTTCGGCCAGGCGGTCGGCACCCTGCGTCCGCCTGCGCAGGGCTTGCCCGGCCGGGACGACGCGGACCTTGATCGGGTCGGTCTGGAGCTTCTGGCCATGGAACTCGAGCTTCACGGCCTCGACGGTCAGCTCTCCCGCGCGCCTGGGAGTCAGGGCCAGCGAGGTGATCACCGTCCTGCGGAAGGAAGGAGCGCTGTTCGAGAGCGTGAAGGTGACCTGCTCGGACTGCGATCGGCTGACGACGTCGAAGTCCGCGAAGGTCGGGATCTGCAGTTCGCCCGTGTCGGCCTTGGAAGCGTAGCTGACGGTGATGCGGAGCGTGAGGGTGCCGTCGAGGGCGACCTCGCTCGCATCCGCCGTCGCCGACAGCTCCACCTCGCCCGCGGCGAGCGCGGGCAGCGCGATCAGGAGCGCCAGCCGGAGCGCGTTACCAGTCCTTCTCGAGATCACTTCGCTTCCTCACATCCGCCTTCTTCTTGGCGAATCGCCAAGTCTGCAGATTCTTTTCGCTGGCGCGCAGCGCGTCCAGCAATCGTTGCGCCTCGCTGCGATCCATGGGTTTCTCGTTCGCCGCCTCGCCCGTCCTCGGCTGCGGCTCGCTCTTGCCTTGCTCCTGGGCGGCCGGATCCTCGCGCTGCTGCGCCTCGCCCTGCTGCTGCTGGCCAGTTCCGGGATCCTCCGGCGGCGATTGCTCCCGCTTGCGCGACGCATCGCTTTTCTGCGCCTCGGGCTTCTGCTCTCCGCCCTGCCGCGGGAGCTGGTCAGGTTTCGGCTGGCCGGCGGGATTCGCCCGGCGCTGGTCCTGCGTGCGCAGCAGCAGCTCCAGGTTCACCTTGGAATCGGCGTCCGCCGGGTCGAGCCCCAGGGCTGCCCCGTATTGCCGGACCGCTTCGTCGGCATGCCCCAGCGCCTCGCTCGCCAGAGCGAGATCGTACGCGGCCTTCGGTTTCAAGGCCGCATCGCCGCGCTGCAGCGCCTGGGCAGCCTCGCTGGAAGCCTCCGCCGCCTTCGACGGATCGAGCTTGAGGAGCACGGTGGCCCGGTCGAAGGCGATCTGGGGATCATCCGGCATCCGCGCCCGGGCCCGATCGTACTCGCGCAGGGCGGCCTCCGGATCGTCCTGGGCCGCGAGAGCGTTGCCGCGCGCCACGTCGTCGTCCTCCCGCCGGTACAGCCGTTCGATGGCGCGGCCGAGGGATCCGCGCACCCGCGAGAAGACGCCCGGCGGCGCCGTCGGCTTCGCCACCACCACGACGCGCTCGGGCGCCGCGAGGAGCAGCGCGAGCAGGAGCGCAGTCATGCGGCGGCCCTCCGGCGCAGCGGTCCTTCCCCGAGGGCGGCGGCCGCGCAGAGCAGGGCGAAGGCCGGCCAGGCGAACCAGGGGTACTTGTCGTCGTACTGGACCGAGAGGCGCGATTCGAACTCACCCTTGTGGATCCTCTCCAGCTCGGGGAGGAATTTCAGGACGCCGAGATCCGCGCCGCCGCCCGCCAGCAGCGCGCCGTTGCCGCGGGCGGTCAGCTCGCCAAGCCCTTTGATGTCGGTGCGAGTGAGGACGGTGCGGCCCTCCTTGTCCTTCTTGTAGCCGGTCAGGTTTCCGGCGCGGTCCAGGACGGGGATCGGCTCTCCCTCCGTGCTGCCGATCGGCACCGCGAAGATGCGGATGCCGGCTTCCGCGAGATCGGAGGCCGCGGCGAGCGCATCGCCGCGCTGATCCTCGCCGTCGGTGATCAGCAGCACTGCCTTTCCCGCGTCGCCACGGCCGCCGCCGTCGAGCACTTCGCGCGCCTGGTAGAGGGCGTCCGCGATGGCCGTTCCCTGGGTCGCCATGCTGAGCGGCTCGACGGCGCGCAGGAACAGCCGGGCCGCGGCGTAGTCGGTGGTGAGCGGGCATTGGATGAACGCGTCGCCGGCGAACACCACCAGGCCGACGCGATCTCCGTTCAGGCGGTCGAGGAGCGCCGTGACCTCCAGCTTCGCGCGCTCGATGCGCGAGGGCTTCACGTCCCGCGCGAGCATGCTGGTCGAGGCGTCGATCGCGACCACCAGATCGATGCCCGAGCGCTGGACCAGCTCGGTGCGCTCGCCGCACTGCGGGCCGGCGGCCGCGACGAAAAGGAAGAACAGGCCCAGGCCGAGCGTCACCCCTTTGGCGATTCCCTGCGTGGTGCCGCCGCCTCGCAGCACCCGATCGAGCCGTGCCTGCGGCACCATCGCCGCCACCCGTTGCTGCCGCTGCCAGGATCGGATGGCCGCCAGCGCGCCCGCGACCAGGCCGAGCGGCGCGATCCAGAGGAAGAGCGGCGCGAGGATGCGCAGGTGCTGCCCGAGCAGCGTCGTCTGGATCCCGCTCACGGCGCTCCCTGCATGCGCGTCCCGCGCAGCGCGACGCCGATCAGCCCGAAAAGGGCGGCGGGGACGAAGAAGCGCGCATACCATTCGTCGTAGCGGGTGCTTCCGCCGGCGTCGTAGATCTTGCTCTTCTCCAGGCTGTCGAGGACGGCGCTCAGGCCGCGCTCCAGCGACTCCTTGTCCGTCGCCGCGTAGTATGCCCCCCCGGTCACCTTGGCGATCTGCTGCAGGAGCTCGGGGTTCACGTCGATCTCGACCGGCTCGTACGTCGTGCGTCCGAACAAGTCCGTGCCGGTCGGGTAGGGAACGCGCCCGCCCTTGCCGATGAGGATGGTGAAGACCTTGATCCCGAGGTCCTTCGCGATCCCCGCGGCCTGGAGCGGGGAGAGATTGCCGGCGTTGTTGTCTCCGTCGGTGATCAGGATCACCACGCGGCTCTTCGCGTCCGACTCGCGCAGCCGGTTCACCGCGGTGCCGAGGGCGTTCCCGATGGCGGTGCCGTCCACGATCACGCCCGTGCGCACCTGGTCGAGCAGCGAATCGAGCACCTTGTAGTCGAGCGTCAGCGGGCATTGCGTGTAGGCCTCGCCCGCGAAGACCACCAGCCCGATGCGATCGTTCTGGCGCGAAGCGATGAAGCTCTTCAGCACCTCCTTCGCCACCGTGATCCGGTCCTTCGGCCGGAAGTCCGCCGCGAGCATGGAGGTGGAGAGGTCGAAGGCGACCACGATGTCGATGCCCTCGACGGACAGCTCCTGGCGGCGCGCCGCGCGCAGGCGGGGGCCGGCGAGCCCCAGGCTGGTGAGCGCCACCGCGCCGATCAGCAGCGCCCCGGGAAGCCACCACAGGCGCGCCCAGCGGGAAGGACGGATCCCGATCGCCGATCCGGTCTCGGGCAAGATCAGGCGGGGGAGGCTGCGCCGGCGCCGGTGCAGGAGCCAGGCGGCGACCCCGGCGGCGAGCAGACCGAGCAGCGCCCAGGGGTGAGCGAAAGTGAGCGCTCCCGAAGTCATGCCGCTTTCCCCGCGATGGCGCGCAGTGGCCGCGTGTGGCGGATCAGCGACTCGGCGATGTCGATGCCGCCCAGGCATTCCTCCGCCGTCGGTTCCAGCTTGGCGAACTTGACCAGGTCCTCCCAGCGGACCTCCTCGATGAGAGCGGCCAGGTCGAGCCCGATCAGCCGGCGCCGGTGGAGCTCCGCCACGAACTCCTCGCTGGTGAGATCGAGGGCGTTGAATTGGAGCCGGGCCCCGAGATAGGCGCGCACGATCTCGGAGAGCTCGAAGATCGCGGCGCGGCCGCGGCCGCGGGTCCAGGGGGCTTCCGTGCGCAGCGCCCAGAGGCGCTCCAAAGCGAGGTCGTCGAAGAACGGTTCCGACGTCGTGTCCCCCTCGCGCCCGCGCCACAGCCTGGCGAGCCGCTTGCGCCAGAAGAAGAGCGCGACGGCGACCGCCAGCCCCCCGAGCAGCCAGACCCAGAGAAAGCTGCGGACCATGACGGGCACGGGCGGCTTCGGTCCATGATGTGCCCGCTCCGCGGAGCCCTGTCCTTCTTCCTGCACCAAGCTGCGAAACTTGAGCGGCCTGCCGCTTATCCGGAATCGGCGCGGCCCGTCCGCACCGCTGACCTCGAGGAGCAGGTCGGGCAGGCGCGGCTCGAGGGTGCCGTAATCGGCGAGCGTCAGCTCGAACACGGTGCGCGCCTTGCCGCTCCCGAGCTCCTCGCGGCGCGACTTCGGTTGCGGCGCGCCCGGCGGGACCGCCAGCGGCGCCGGGTCGAAGACGGGCAGCGCATACACCTCGCGCGCGTCGTGCTCGACGGCGATGCGCACGGCGATGTGCTCGCCCAGCGTGACCTCTTCGGGATCCACCCGCACGTCGAGCGCGAGAGGAGATGCCTCCTGAAGCGTCGCGGCTGCCGCGACCGCCAGCGCGACGATCATGCCGACCGCCTGCGGGTGCGGGCACGGAAGAGCGCGGCGAGCGGTGCGACGTAGTCGTCGCCGGGGCGGACGCGGACCGCTTCCAGCGAGAGCCGGCGGAAGATCCGCTCGCGCTTCTGCAGGCGCTCGGCGGCGCGCGCTTCCCAGGCGCGGCGGGTCCGCGCATCCGACAGGTCGACGAGCAGCATCTCGCCGGTCTCCGCATCGGCGATCGGCCAGAGGCCGCCGACCTCCGGCAGCTTCTCCTCGACCGGATCGCTCAGCACCAGCGGAATGACGTCGTGCCGCCGCGCCAGCACCGCGAGCGGCTGCTCGTATCCGTCCGCGAGGAAGTCGCTCACCACGAAGACCACTGCCCTGCGCCGCTGCGCCCTGCCGAGATGACCGAGCGCCGCGGCGAGATCCGTTCCCCGCCCCTGGGGGCGAAACGCGAGCGTCTCGGTGATCAGGCGCAGCCCATGCTTTTTTCCCCGCCGCGGCGGCACGTAGCGTTCGATGCGGTCGGTGAAGAGGAGGAGCCCGGCGCGATCGCCGTTCTCCAGCGCGGAGAAGACCAGCAGCGCCGCGATTTCCGCCGCCACCTCGGCCTTGGCCTGAGGGGCGAGCCCGGCGTCCTGCGACGCGCTCCGATCCACGGCGATCAGGGCCGTCAGCTCGCGCTCCTCGGCGAAGACCTTCACGAACGGCTCACCCATCCGCGCGGTCACGTTCCAGTCGATGGAGCGGATCTCGTCGCCCGGCTGGTAGGGGCGCACTTCCGAAAAAGCCATGCCGCGTCCCTTGAACACCGAGTGGTACCCGCCCGCCAGGGTGTCTTGCACCGCGCGTCGGGTGGTGATCTCGATGCGCCGGATCTTGCGGATGAGGTCTGCGGGCGCCGCCATTTCGGCTCAGGGGACCTCGATCTTCTCGAGGATCTTGTGGATCACCTTCTCGGGCGTGAGGTTCTCGGCCTCCGCCTCGTAAGTGAGCGACACCCGGTGGCGGAGCACGTCGTAGGCGACCGCTTTCACGTCCTCGGGTGTGACGAAACCGCGGTGCCGGAGGAAGGCGTGCGCGCGGGCGGCCAGGTTCAGATAGATGGTCGCGCGCGGGGAAGCGCCGTACTCGATGTAGCCCGCCATGTCGTCGAGCCCCGCGGCCGGCGCGTCGCGCGTCGCCAGCACCAGGCTGACGATGTACTCCTTCAGCTTGGGGTCGATGTAGATGTCGGAGACGACCCGCTGCGCGCGCAGCAGTTGCTCGGGCGCCACCGCCGGCGACAGTCGAGGCAGCTCCTGGCCGGCGACCCGGTCCATGATGAGCAATTCCTCCTGCCGCGAGGGATAGCCGACCTTCACCTTGAGCATGAAGCGGTCGACCTGCGCCTCCGGCAGCGGATACGTCCCCTCCTGCTCGATGGGATTCTCCGTCGCCAGCACCAGGAAGGGCGCCGGCAGGGGAAACGTCTGGTCGCCGATGGTGACCTGCTTCTCCTGCATCGACTCGAGCAGCGCGCTCTGCACCTTGGCCGGCGCGCGGTTGATCTCGTCCGCCAGGATCAGGTTGGCGAAGAGCGGGCCCTTCTTGACCGTGAAGCTCTGCGTCTGCGGCTGGTAGATCTGCGTGCCGACCAGGTCGGCCGGGAGCAGATCGGGCGTGAACTGGATGCGCTTGAACGAGAGCTGGAGGCAGTCGCCCAGCGTCTTCACCGTCAGCGTCTTCGCCAGTCCGGGAACGCCTTCGAGCAGCACGTGCCCGCCGGTGATCAGCCCGATCAGCAGCCGCTCGATCATCTGCCGCTGGCCCACGATCACCTGCCCCGCCTGTTGAATCAGCGCGTCGACGAACGCGGATTCCTGCTGGATGCGATCGTTGAGGAGGCGGATGTCGGTCGCCGGCTGTGCGCTCAAGTTTGCCTTTCCTTTGCGGGGCCCCAAGGCTATCAGAACCGGCAAACGGCCATAAACTTCCCTCATTTCAGACTGCGGACCGCCTGGCAGGCGTTCTCGTCGCCACCCGCGCAACCCGCCTGGAGCAGCTCGCGGGCCTTCTTCGGATCCGCTCCGCTCTCCAGGAGCAGATAGCCCTGCCCGGCGCACCCGTGCGCGAATCCGCCCTCGCACGCCCGCCTGAAAAAGAGGATGGCCCGCACCGTGTCGTTGGAGCGCGCGTACGTGTCTCCGAGGTATGAGCACCCTGACGGGTCGCCCAGATCGCAGGCGTGCAAGGCAAGCCGCTCCGCGCGATCCAGCTCTCCGTTCTGGAACGCGAGCGGCGCCAGCCTCGAGCAGGCCCGGGCGCTGCCCTTGTCGCAGGCGTCCGCCAGCAAGGCCTCCGCGCGGACGGAATCCTGTGGCGCGCCCAGGCCGCGCGAGAACAGATCGCCGAGGTTCGCACAGGCGCGGGCACGTCCCTGCTGGCAGAGCTTTTCCAGGCGCGGGAGCGCCGCGCGCGGATCCGCCGGCTGCCCCTCCCCCAGAGCGAGCGCGCGCGCGTCGTCTGCGCAGCCGTCCGCATTCTTCGCCCTGCACGCCTTGCGGAACAGCTGCGCGGCGCGGGCCTCGTCGCGCCGCACGCCGAGCCCCGCCTGCAGCCGGTTCCCCAACTCCTCGCACGCCGCAGCCTTGCCCGCGCCACACGATCGTTCCAGCTCCACAGCGCTGACCGCGGCAAGCATCACGACGGCGACGATCATCGTCGCCATATATCCGAATTCCGGCGCTTCAGATCCAGAACGTCAGTCGTCGGCGGGCAGGTCGCGGGTGGGGGTGGGTTCGTCGCGGACTTCGGGGGGGACCGAGCCGTCCTCGGGAAAGAAGCGATCGAGCGCGCGCTTCACGTCGTCTTCGGTGTGCAGCTCGGGAGCGATCCGCCGGAAGGCCAGCCCGCCCCGCCGCCCGCGCGTGTACCAGAGCAGGTGCTTGCGCAGCTCGCGGATGGCCGCCAGCTCCGCCTCGCGCGCATCCATGTCGCGATGCTCGTGCCCCCCGTCCGGCCGGTACGCCCGTGGACGCGCAGCGCCGTCGGCGCGAGCGAGGCGGTGCTTCCCCTGCTTGTCCTCGATCGCCATGCGCACGTGGCGGAGGATGGTCGCGCGCCATTCGCTCAAGCTCACCTCCGGCGGCGCCTCTCCCCGCTCGAGCGCGACCAGCTCGCGGAAGATCCAGGGGTAACCGCAGGCGCCGCGGGCGATGCGCGCGGCGTCCGCCCCCGTCTCCGCAAGCATGCGGCGCGCCGCCTCGGCGGTGAACAGGTCTCCGGAGCCCCAGACGGAGATGCGCACTGCTTCTTTGGTGCGCCGGATCAGGTCCCAGTCCGCACGGCCGCGATACATCTGCGCGCGCGTACGCGGATGCAGCCCGACGGCGACCGCGCCTCCCTGCTCGCACGCGCGGGCGATGAGGGGAGCGTTCTTGCTCTCCTCGTCCCAGCCCGCCCGGAGCTTGACGGTGACGGGAACCGGCGCGATCGCCTCTACCACCGTGCGCACCGTGCGCTCGACGAGGCGGGGGTCCTTGAGCATGGCGGCGCCCGCGCCGTGACCGCACACCTTCTTCACCGGGCAACCCATGTTGATGTCGACCGCGTCGATCGGACCGTAGTTCTCGACCGCGACGCGCGCGCCGGCCGCGAGGACGTCCGGATCGTGCCCGAACACCTGGATCGCGAACGGGCGCTCGGAGGCCGGGCGCTCCAGGTAGCTGAGCGTCTGATCGCCGCCGTGCACGAGTCCATGGCTGCTGATCATCTCCGTGTGCGCGATGGCAGCGCCCATCTCGCGGCAGAGCAGCCGGAAGGGCCAGTCGGACACTCCGGCGAGCGGCGCGAGGAAGTACCGATTCGGCAGCGCGAGCGGTCCGAGCCGGACGGACACGACCGCGCCCTCGGCGGACGGCGCTCCCGCGCGCGGCTGCGCGCGAGCGGCAAAAGGCGCTTCCTGGCTGAGCGCTCCCACCGACATGGGGCAGGCTTCTATCGGCGGACGCTGCCTGCGGCAAGGTCCCGAAGAAATTTCGGTCTGTTCCCCGCCTCTGCGCTCTGGTAGCAGTTCGGCCCCGTGCGGGTGCTCCTCGTCGCGATGGCGGTGGCTTGCGCCGCCCCGAAGCCGCCGTCGGCGCAGCCCGAGCCGACGAGGCAGGCCCAGAGCGCGCCGTCGGATCGGCTGACGCTGCTCTTCTCCGCCTCGGTCGCGGGCCAACTCGTCCCCTGCGGCTGCTCGCCAGACCAGCGGGGCGGCTTGCCGCGCGCGGTCGCGCTCGTCCGCAAGCTCCGCCAGACGGAACCGAACCTGCTTTTCGTGGACGCGGGCGATCTCCTCTTCGAAACCGTCTCGCCCCCGCCCGCGCAGATGCTGACGCAGCGGCAGCTCAAAGCACGAACGCTGGCGCGCGGAGACGAGCTGCTCGGCGCGGCGGCGCGCGCGATCGGGCCGCGCGACCTCGCTCTCGGCGCTTCCTTCGTCTCCGAGACGGCCGGCGGGGTCCCACTGCTCGACGCGGGGGTCGGCCCGGTGCCGGGCGCGCGGGCGGTGCTGCTCGCGAACGCCGGCCCGGTCAAGGTGGGCTTGCTCGCGGCCGGGCACGAGCAGGACCCTTCGGCGTCGATCGCGGCCCGCGCGCGCGGGCTCCGCGAGCAGGGGGCGAGCATCGTCGTCCTGCTGCTGCAGCCGCGCGGCTCGAGCGCCGTCCCCGCGGCACAAGCGCTGCTTCCCGCCGCCCAGGCAGCCGGAGTGGATCTGGTGGTGCTCGGCAGGCGCGACGATCCCGCGGCGGATCCGAATCGCAAGGACGCCGGGCCGCCGCCGCTCCTCGCGGTGGAGGGACACGGGCAGAGCGTCCTGCGCGTCGACGTGACGCTCGGCAAGGGACCGGTGGCGCTCGCCCCCGCCAGGGAAGACCGGGACGATGAGTTGAAAGGGCTCGACGCGCGCATCGAGAGGTTCCGCGCGCAGATCGCCACCTCGCCGCAGCGCCGTGATCAGCTCGAGGCGAAGATCCGCGAGCTGGAGGAGCGCAGGAGCGCGCTCGCCGCCGCTCCGCTGCCGCAGCCGGCGCCGGGAACGTCGTGGGCACGCGCCAGCTTCCTGCCGCTCACGGAACAGGTCGGTTCCGATTCAGATGCGCAAAAGCTCGTCGATGCGTACGACCACAGAGTGGCGGAGATCAACCTTGCCGAAGCGCAGCGCCAGCCCGAGACTTGCCCCCCCGCCGGCAAGGGCGAGCTCGCCTACGTCGGGGTCGCGGAGTGCGCCCGCTGCCACGAGGACGCGGCGGCGTTCTGGACGCAGACGAAGCACGCGCGCGCGTACCGCACCCTGGTGACGGTGGAAAAGCAGTTCAGCCTCGACTGCATCCGCTGCCACGTCACGGGCTGGCAGCAGCCGGGTGGCGTCTGCCGCATCGACCGCACGCGTTCGGGCGGTCCCGGCTTCGACGGCAAGGGCATCGGGCGGCAGGACGTGCAGTGCGAGGACTGCCACGGACCCGGCAGCGATCACGTGAAGGACGAGACCGGGGCGTCCATCCAGCTCGAGGTGCCGGCGACCGGCTGCATGCGCTGCCACGAAGCCGCCAACTCGCCCCATTTCGACGACGCGAAGTACCGCCCGTACATCATCGGCCCAGGCCATGGGCAGCCGCTCCCCAAGGGAGAGAAGGCGCGGCCGAGGCCCGGCGGTCCGCTCCATGAGTGAGGACAAGTTCGCGGAAGCTCTCGAGCAGCAGCCGGAACCGCGCAGCCTCTGGCTGGCGATCGCCTCGCAGCGCAAGCGCCTGGGGCTGGCAGCACGGCGGATGCTCTCGCAAGGAGGGCAGCTGGCGCTGCGCGGCGTCCCCGATCTCTCGCTGGACCTGCTGATGCGGCTGGCCCACGGCGCGATGCTGGCGCAAGGGGCCGACAGCTGGAGCGCCCCGTTGAGCGGACACCGGGTGCACCGGTACGCGTTCGCCGGATACGGTACCGGGCCCGCGGTCCTGCTGCTGCATGGCCTGGGTGGCTCCGGCATCTCCATGGCGCCGCTGGTTCCGGCGCTGGTCCCGCTCGCGCCGCGGGTGGTTCTGCTGGAGCTTCCGGGGCACGGGCGATCGCCGGACCCGGTGAATGGTCCGCTGAACGCGCGCGAGTACGGCGCGGTGGTGATCGCCTCCGCGAAGGAGATGGTGCGCGAGCATGGTCGCAAGGTCGTCCTGATCGGCAACTCGCTCGGTGGCGCGCTCGCGTTGTTCGCGGCGCACGAGCGCCCGGATCTATCCGCCGCCGTGGTGGGCGTGAACCCGGCAGGCGCCGAGCTCTCGGACGAGGCCATGAACGGCCTTCCGCGCGCGTTTCCGGATGCGAACGCCGGCGCCGCGCAGATGGCGCATCTGCTCTTCCACAAGACGCCCTGGCCGTTCTGGCTGGTTGCGCGGGACTTCGCGCGCCAGTGGGGGACTCCGACGGTACAGCGGATCCTCGACGACGCGCGCGCCGGAAACGATCGCTCGCTGGGCCTCGACGTCCTCACCGACATCCACGTGCCCGTGCTCATCCTCTGGGGCGCGCAGGACCGGCTGCTTCCGCTTCGCAGCGTGGAGGATTTCGCGCGCATCGAAGGCGCGCGCGTGGTGATGCTGCCCGGCTGCGGCCACGTGCCCCAGCTGGAGAAGCCTGCGCTGACGCGCCGGGCGGTCGCGGAGTTCGTGCAGTCGCTGAAATAAGCCGCGCGCGCCGCTGGTTCCTTGCTCCCAGCGGGTCCCTTCATGTCGGCAAAAGACCCTACACAGGGGCCGATGTGGACTTTGACAGGGCGCTCAGTGGCCAGTAGGAGGGAAAGGTTGCGCTCCGCGATCGCCATCGTGTTCGCAGCCGTCTTCGCCGCGTCCGCCGCCGGGGCGCAAGAAGACCCGTGGGGCGACAATGCGCGCGCCTCCGAGATGGCGCGCCCCTCCGAGACGCAGCCCTCCGATCCGGCGGCCTCCGACAGCGCGCGCGCGTCCGAGCCGGCACGGGAAAGCGAGCACAGGCCGGACGACTCCGCGGATGACGATCCCGAGGCCCAGGCCGAAGTCGAGAAGAGCGCCGCCGAGCTGGAAGCCGTGCGCAAGGCGGAAGAGAAGGCGGGGCTGCTCCACCAGGTCCCGGGCGCGGGTCCACGCGACGGCATCTCCGTCGGTCTGGACCCCGCCGATCCGGTCGCGCGCGATCTCTCGACCGCCCTCGGAACCGGCCTCGACGGGGCTCCGCTCGCCGACCCCGCTCCCGCGGGCGGCGTGTCCGCGAAGTTGCCGGAGCTGCTGGGAATCTCGGAAGAGGAGCTGCGCGCCAAGTACGACATTCCCGTCGAGCTGAACGACGCCGTGGTCGCCTACATCCGGTTCTTCCAGACCGACGCGCGCGAGCACTTCGCCAAGTGGCTCTCGCGCAGCACGCGCTACATCCCGATGATGCGCAAGGTGCTGGAGCGCGAGGGATTGCCGCTCGACCTCGTCTATCTGGCGATGATCGAGAGCGGGTTCAGCGCCTACGCTTATTCGTTCGCGAAGGCCGCCGGACCTTGGCAGTTCGTGGTCGGCACTTCCCGCCGCTACGGGCTGCTCACCGATTTCTGGGTGGACGAGCGGCGCGATCCGGACAAGGCCACCGTCGCGGCCGCGAAGTACCTGAAGGATCTCAGGGCCAGGTTCCACGGCGACTGGTACCTGGCGTGGGCGGGGTACAACGCGGGCGAGGGAAAGATCAGCCGCGCCATCCGCAACGAGAAGACCACCGATTTCTGGCGCATGATGGGCAAGGGTCGGACGCTGCGCGCCGAGACGAAGCACTACGTTCCGAAGCTGATCGCGGCGGCGCTGATCGCCAAGCATCCGGAGCGGTTCGGGTTCCACGTCGATTACGAGCAGCCGCGCGACGCCGAGGAGGTGCGGGTGCCGGACGCCACCGACCTGCACGTGGTCGCCAAGGCCGCTGACATCACCTTCGATGACGTTCGCGAGCTGAACCCGGAGCTGCGCCGCTTCTGCACTCCGCCGGGCGGGTACACGCTTCGGCTGCCGCCGGGGACGCGCCAGAAGTTCCTCGTCGAGTACGAGAAGCTGGACGCCAAGGATCGCTTGAGCTTCACCGAGCACCGGGTAGAAAAGGGCGAGCCGCTCTACAAGATCGCTCGCGCGTACGGCGTCAGCGAGGCGGCGATCCTGCGCACGAACGGGATCCGGAATTACCGCCAGATCAAGCCCGGGCGCATGCTGGTGATCCCGATGGCCGGCGCTTCCCGGGGCCTGCTCGCGGGCTCGCAGCTAGAAGATCGCCGCGGGCGGGTCCGCGCGCAGGCGCGCACCATGGCAGCCGTGGCCGCGGCGCCGAAGCGGCTGACCGGAACCCTCTATACGGTGAAACCCGGGGATACGCTCTGGACCATCGCGGCGAAGTTCTCGACCACCGTGGACAAGCTGTGCAAGCTGAACGGGCTCACGGGGCGGCGCGCCCGCTCGCTGCAGGTCGGGCAGACCATCGCGGTGCGAGAGACGTAGCCGCTACTGCGGCCGGTACGGCGAGCGACCGCAGCGCCGGTCGATGACTCGAATCGCTCCGGGCGGTATGCTGCTCCTCATCGTGGAGCGTCACGTGCGCGCGAAGATTCTCGCGATCATTTTCTTCCTCACGGCTTGCGCAGGCGCAGATCGGGCGATTTCGAACCCCAATGCGCTGCGGATCACCGGAAGTCATTATCGGTCGATGACGGGGGTGGCGGTGAGCGTCGGCCCTGACCAGATGACCTGCAACCGGGAGACGATCACCGGCAGCCAGATCCTGCGCTGGTACTGCCGGTCTGGCACGGACTCCATGCAATACCTGCTGGCGAGCCCGACCGTGCTGATCATTCGTTAGGGCGCTTGACATCCGGAGATCACGCCGCTCTGGGTGCGCGATGGCGCTCTCGCGCTCGCGGGTGCTGGCCTTCACCGCGATCGTCCTTCTCGCGCTCGATAATGTCGCAAGTGCAAATCTGCACTGGTTTCGATGTCTGCAAATTTGAACGAGTGCAAATCTTCACTCGATAAATCCCTATAAAAGTGAATCAGTGCAGCTTTGCACTCGATAATCGATTCCAAATCCAACATGTGCAGATGTGCACTCGTTGACGGAGCGCGCGGCCCGGGCGCCGATGCCGCCACCTCGACGCCGCGTCGGCTCGAGGCAGGAGGGCACCATGACTGCATTGCGCGTAAGATCGTGCCTCGGAGCAGTCCTCCTCTCAGCGGCTGCGTTCGCCGACTTCGGCGATCCGCTGACCGGGCTCACCGCGGAGGAGCTGGCGAGGTTCGAAGCAGGCAAGACCGAGTTCTCGACCGCGGAGGAGCCCGACGAGGGGCTCGGCCCGGTCTTCAACGAGGCCGCTTGCGTCACCTGCCACACCGGACCGGGGACTGCAGTCGGTGGCACGACTCAACGAATGGAGACGCGGTTCGGCCGCCTCCGCGACGACGGCACATTCGATCCGATGCCCGAGCTCGGCGGGTCGCTGCTGCAGGATCAGGCGATCGGATACGTCAGCGTCGAGGCAGGATCGTACACCTATGTTCCGGAGGCCGTTCCTCCCTCTCAACCTGGCGAGCTGAGGGTGGTCGCGCGGCGCCGCACGCAGCCGCTGTTCGGCCTCGGTCTCGTCGATGCGACTCCGCCGTCGACGTTCATCGGCATCGCGATCGTGCAGGCCATCCTGAGCCCCTCGATCGCGGGGACGCCCAGCGTGGTTCCCGACCCGAGCAACGGAGGGCAGCCCGCGCTCGGCAAGTTCGGATGGAAGGCGCAGGTGCCGAGCCTGTTCGTCTTCTCCGGTGACGCCTACCTGAACGAGATGGGCGTCACGAACCCGCTCTTTCCCGATGAGAACTGTCCCCAGGGCGATTGCGACTCCCTCCGCTACAACCCGGCGCTGACCTCGCCGAACGACGACGGCTCGGGTGTAGAGAAGTTCAACGACTTCATGACGTTCCTGGCGGCGCCGCCGCGCGGGGCGCGCAACTTCGTGACGGAGTATGGCAACATCGTCGCGGGGGCCATCGGCTGTCTCGACTGCCACGTGCAGACTCTGCGCACGGGCGCGAACGCCGTGGCGGCCTTGAACAAGGTCACCTACCACCCCTTCTCGGACTTCCTGCTCCACGACATGGGCGCGCTAGGCGACGGCATCACGCAGAACCAGGCCACCGGCCGTCTGATGCGAACGCAGCCGCTCTGGGGCCTCCGCACGCAGGCGAACATGCTCCACGACGGCCGCGCGACCACCATCAGCGAGGCGATCCGGGCGCACGACGGCCAGGCGGCTTCCTCACGGCGGGAATTCGAGTCGCTGGGGGCTTTCGACCGGTACGCGCTGCGTGCGTTCCTGGAATCGCTCTAAGCCTGCTCGCCCGGATCGTCCGCGGTCACCTTCGGGCCGCGCCGTCACCGCGTGCAGCCTCGGCCGCACGCGGTGACGGATGGCGATCGGCCCGGACCATCGATGCGAGCGGTCTCGCTCTCCTAGTCTTCCCGGTCGCTCCGGGAGGCGGGGAGCACCTCCCAGGTGATGTTGTCGCCGTGCTGCTGCGTCCAGAACCAGCGCCAGCCGTCGTGTCCAAAGTGCGGAGGCTTCGCGCCGAGGATTCCGTGGATCGACGAGTCGCCGTCCGAGACGTGCGCGCCGGTGATCTCGTTGTCGCCGTCGTTCTTGCCAAAGCCGCCGCCCGCCGAGTCGAGGGTGGCGGACGGATCGCGCCCCTCTGCCAGCCAGCGGATCGGTTGGTTGTCCCTATTGGAGTAGTCGACGGTGACGTCGAAGGCGTAGCCCGAGTCGAGGGCCTTGCGCTGCATGTGCAGCGTATCGCCGGCGTCCTCGACCGCGAGCAACACGTCGCGCGAGAGGAACTGGATGTTGTCGAGCCCCGCGACCTTCTTGTTGCCCTCGTAGAAGAGCGAGAGCCTGCCCACGTTCGCCGACGGGTCCTGCTGCACCATACTCCGGCGGAATCACCGAAAGCGCCTTCGTCATCATGAGCCGCAATTTCGCGCCGCCCGACGAGAGGCTCGCCTCGCTGGTCGCGCGCGAGAAGCAGATGCCCGCGGTGCTCGAGCTGGCCCGGCAGAATCTGAACAACCCGCCGCGGTGGTACACGGCCATCGCGCTCGAGCAGTTGCCCGGCATCATCTCCTTCTTCGAGAACGACGTCCCCGCGGCGTTCAAGGAGGCGAAGGCCGCGGACACCCTGCGCGAGTTCGCGCGCTCGAACGCGCAGGTCCTCTCCGCCTTGCGCGCCTACCAGCAGTTCCTCCAGGACGATCTGTTGCCCAGGTCGGGCGGCGAATACCGCATCGGCGCGGACACGTACCGCAAGAAGCTGCTCTTCGACGAGGCGGTGGATCTGCCGCTCGAGGAACTCCTGAAGATCGGCATGGCCGATCTGCGCCGCAATCAACGCGAGTTCGAGCGGGTGGCGAAGCAGCTCGCCCCGGACCGGACGCCGGAGCAGGTGCTGCTGGATCTCGGCGCCGACCATCCGCCGCCCGCCGGACTGCTCCAGGCATTCCGCGATACCTTCGGCGACCTGCGCGGCTTCATCGACAGCCGCCGGATCGTCACCATCCCCTCGCCCGTGCCGCCCATCGTGGAGGAGACGCCGCCGTTCATGCGCGCGCTCACGTTCGCCTCGATGGACACGCCGGGACCGTTCGAGAAGCAAGCGAAGGAGGCGTTCTTCAACGTCACATTGCCCGAGCAGACGTGGACGCTGGAGCAGGTCGAAGAGCACATGGCCGGCTTCAACCGGGGCACGGTGATCAGCACCGCGATCCACGAGGCGTATCCCGGGCACTACCTGCAGTTCCTCTGGGTCCAGAGAGCGCCCAACAAGGTGCGCCAGTTGCTCGGCTGCGGCTCCAACGCGGAGGGGTGGGCGCACTACAGCGAGCAGATGATGCTCGATGAAGGCTACGGCCGCGCACCAGGGGTAGCCGAGGAGGATGATGCCGCTTTTCTCAAGCTGCGCCTCGGGCAACTGCAGGACGCGCTGCTTCGCAATGCCCGGTACGTGGTCGGCATCCGGATGCACACCGGCGACATGACCTTCGAACAAGCCGTGGAGTTCTTCGAGAAGGAGGGCTACCAGTCGCACGCGAACGCGCTGCGGGAAACGAAGCGAGGCACGAGCGATCCGACCTACCTCGTGTACACGCTCGGAAAACTGCAGATCCTCAAGCTCCGGGACGACTACCGCCGGAAGGCAGGCGGAAGCTTCCGCCTGCAAGAGTTCCACGACGCCTTCCTGCGCCAGGGGTTTCCGCCGGTGAAGATCATCCGCCGCGCCATGCTCGGCGACGACGGCCCGACGCTCTGAGCTTCAGCGGCGCTTCGCCGCGCCCTCCAGCAAGCGCGTCTCGTCGATGACCGCGCGCTCGTGGCGGCCGCGCATGACCTCTCCGCCCGGGTCACGCGCAACCACGTCGAAGACGTACAGCCTCCCGTTGCGGCCAGTGTAGGTCGCCTCCGCTTCGATCCACGCGCCGACGGGCGTGGCCGCAAGGTGCTTCACGTCGACGATCACGCCGACCGAGAGCTGCCCCGGACCGCATTCTGTCTTCAGCAGGCGACCCGCGGCGAGCTCCAGCAGCGCGATGCACTTCGTCGTCGCGAGCACGGCCGGGAAATCGTCGCCGGTGATCGGCTTCAGTGCAGCCGCGGTGTCCGCCTCGCCGACGGTGTAGCGGAATTTGAACCTCGCTCCCGCCTCCATCATTGCTCGGAGAGCAGGATCTTCAGCTCCCGGATCCGGCGTGTGATCTCGTCGCGCGGCTTCTGCCGGTAGGACTCGGGCAGCAGCTCCCTCGAGGTGCACTCGCTGATCGCCACCAGGGTCTGCAGCTCGACCTCCAGGGGATAGCTGGGCGGGACGAAGTCCGCGAACGTCTCGCGCAGGTCGTCCGCCGTCACCTTCTCGCGCCGATCCGTCACCGCGCGCAGCTTGGCGCGCACCAGGGCCGACTCGATGTCTGCTCCCGACATCTTCGGGAGATCGGGAGGCAGGATGGCGACGATGTCGCCGTCGAAGTTCACCTTGGCCTTGCGCGCCATGGTCTTGACCAGCTCGACGCGCTCTTCGTGGGACTCGGGATAGAAGAGCGCCAGGTGCTCCTCGGCGCGGCCCTGGCGCTTGAGGTCGACGGGCAGCAGGTCGGGTCGCGAGGTGAGCAGGAACCAGACGATCTTTCCCCGGTATTCGGTGTTCCCCATGAAGGTGGCGATCTGGGAGAACACCCGCGCGCTGGTGCCGCTGTCTCCCTGCGCGTTGCGGTTGCCGAGGAATGCGTCTGCCTCGTCGACGATCACCGCCACCGGCCACATCGCCTTCAGGAGGTTGAAGATCTTCTCCAGATTCCCTTCTGTCACGCCCTGCCACTGCGAGCGGAAGTTGAGGAACTTCACGCAGGGGATCCCGATCTCGCCGGCGAAGCAGGTGGCGAGGAACGTCTTGCCGGTCCCGATCGGGCCGGCGATCAGGAAGCCCATCGGGACCACGTCGCGCTTGCCGGACTGGATCGCCTTCGCCGCCTGGCGCAGGAGCTGCTTCGCCTTGGCATGGCCGGCGACCATGTCGATGGAGTGCGCCGGCTCGATGAACTCCAGAAGCCCGTGGCACTCCGCCTGGATGATCTCCTTCTTCTTCTCCTTCAGCTTCTCCACGGTGAGCCTGGGGCCGGCGATGGCCTCCGTGAGCACGCGATCGAGAGCGACGCGGGACATGCCGGCGGTCATCTGCCCGAGCGCCTCGGCGTTCACTTCCGAGATGTCGCTGCGCTTCTTGCCGGACTGGGCGATCTTCCACTCGACGTACTGATAGCGTTCCTTCTCGTCCGGAAGAGGCAGCTCGATGGACGCGGCATAGGGATTGCGGCCGATGCGCGGGTTCAGCTCGGCGAGGTTCTCCACGATCAGGCAGACGGAGAAATCCGCGGTGAGGAACTGCGGATCCTGCGCCCACTTCACCAGCGTCACGAGCGAGTACCGGTCCTCGCCCGGCATGTACCCGAGGTCCCCGGCGGGCGCGACGGTCTCGGCGAAATCGATGATGATGGCGACGCTCTTGCCGTCCGCGATCCGCACCCGTGCGTAGGACTCGAGCAGCGGGAAGGCCCGGGCGGGATCCTTCGGGACCGCCTTGGCGTACTCGGTGCCGAACAGGGTGTCGTACCCCGCGACGGCGGCCATGAAGTCCTTCTGCATCTCCGGCGTGGCGAGGCGGATGCCGCCGGAGCGGTCATAGAAAACGACCAGGTCGCGGGTGCCGAACAGCTCGTCTGCGAGAAAGGTGCGCAGGGAGATGAAGCGGCGCCCGCCCTTGCCGTCGTCGGCTGGCTGCAGATCGCGGACGTCGCCGTGCAGGATGAAAGTGGAGATCGTCTTGGTGTAGTAGCGTTCGGCCAGCGTGCGCGCCCACGGGGGAAACGACGCCAGCGGGTCTGGCGAGAGGGAACGGGACTTCTTCGGCATGGCGTCCTCTCTTAACTCGTCGAGGCGTCCGGCGCAGCGGACCGTATCACGGCGCCGATTCGAGCTGGCGCTGGTTCACCCATATGATGGCGACGACCGGAAGGAGAGGGCGTAGCTGAGGAAGACCGGCGAGAGCCCCACCAGGGCGCGCAGCGACGCTGCGTGCGGCGCTTTCAACTCGAGCACCATGATGGTGATGACGCCGTCGCTGAATGCTTCGAGGCGGCCGCGGGCCACGGCGGCAGTCTACAAGGCTCGGCTTGGGGACAGCCAGCTAACGCATACCTTTTATGTGCCGGTGGGGCTGGAACGGTAACGTTCCGGCGCCTGCCTTCGCAGGCGCCGGCGTTATTCGGTCAACGCCTTCGCCGGATCGAGCCGGGCGGCGGCGCGGGCCGGAATCAGCGCGCCCAGCAGTGCCGCGAGCAGCGCGACGCCGACGCCGAGCGCGACGTGCTCGGCCTGGAAGCTGAAGAACGTGGGCGGCTTGAAGGGAAAGTCCGGCAGGCCGGTGCGGGCGAGCCGATCGAGAAGCGCGGCCGCGATCCGCGCCAGGAGGACTCCCACGACGCCGCCGCCGAGCCCCGTTGCGGCCGCCTCGGCAAGGACCACCGCGGCCACGTCGCCGCGGGTGGCGCCCACGGCCCGAAGGATTCCGATCTCGCGCGTCCGCTCGCGGACGCTGGCGTAGAAAGCCTGCATGGTGTTCACGGCGGCGAGGCCGGTGATCAGGGCGGCGAGCAGGGAGAGCGCGAGCGTCACCAGCTCGACGGCCGCGCCGATCTGCACCGCGTAGCGTCGCTCCGCGTCGTCGATCTCCAGGCCGAGCTTGCGCACGCCGGCGGCGACGTCGGTGACGTCGTCCGCGCTCTGCGCCCGGACCAGCACGCTCGAATACGTGTCCGCGTCCGCCCCGTACTTCCGGTTGATGCGCTGGATCGCAACGAGCGGCATCGAGACGCCCGCGAGAGTCGCCCGCTCGGAGAAGCCGACCAGCTGCATGGACGTCTCCTGTGGATTGGGCAGCGTGCGGGAGGTGACGAAGCTGCGGCCCAGCTCCAGCGGGATCTGGAAGCCGATCAGCATCGAGTCGGTGAGGCGCGGCAGGTTGCGCTGCGGCGCGAACACCTTGTTGTAGAGCTCGAGGAGCCGCCGGTTGGCCACCACCGGGATCGGCTGTCCCTCGCCGGGGTCCTCGAAGGGCATCCGCGCGTCCGGACCGACGAGCTCCGGCATCAAGCCGGTGGCCACCACCTCCAGGCCCATGCGGACTTCTCGGCCGAAGAAGAGGCCGTTGTACCGGCTGACGGCGGGGATCCGGAGCTGCATCTTCGGATATGCGGCTGCGACGCCGCGGAGGGCGCGCAGCTTCGCCACCGTGGCGTCGTCGATCTTCTGCTCGCCGAGAAGGCTTCCCAGGGCGACCTGAGGGACCACCACCTCGACTTCGCGGGTGCTGACCGGGAAGACTTCGTTCACCACGCCCTGCAGACCGGTGCCGAGCGCGAGGAAGAAGACCAGGCAACCGGTCCCGAGGGCGACGCCGCCCGCGCTCACCGCCAGCGCGCCCAGTTCGCGGACCAGGTTGCCGCGCGCGAGCCGGATGAGCTTCCCGGTCCTCATTCCGTCTCCATCGCCTCGGCCCCGTCGGCTCGGAGGACGCCTTCTCGCAGCACCAGGACGCGGGTCGCGGCATGGGAGACCCGGGCCTCGTGGGTGACGATCAGGAGCGTCATCCCCTCGCGGTGGAGCTGCCGGAAGAGATCGATCACGCCTTCCCCCGTCCTGGCGTCGAGATTGCCCGTGGGTTCGTCGGCGAGCAGCAGGGGAGGGCGGGCGAGAAGAGCGCGCGCGATGGCGACGCGCTGGCGCTCGCCGCCGGACAGCGCGGCAGGCCGCGCGCCCGCCTTGTCCGAGAGGCCGACGCGATCGAGCGCCTCGCGGGCGCGCCGCTCCGCGTCCGGGACTCCGTCGCCGAAGAAGTCGGGCAACAGCACGTTCTCGAGCGCCGTCAGCGCGGGAAGCAGGTTGAAGCTCTGGAACACGAACCCGATCTGCGTGTGGCGGAGCGCGGCCAACTCGGCATCCGTGACCGCCCGCACATCGCAGCCCAGCACGCGCGCGGCCCCGCCGAAGTCCCGATCCAGGCCACCGAGCAGATGAAGCAGCGTGCTCTTCCCGCTGCCGCTCTGGCCTTCGACCGCCACGAACTCGCCGGGGCTGACCGTCAGATCGACCCCGCGGAGCAGCTCGAGCGGGGGCAGCCCTGGCTCACGGGGCGGGTAGCGCTTGGTGATGCCGCGCAGCTCGATCGCGCTCATCGGGCGACCAGCTCGACGTCGATGCTTCCCCCGACGCGATCGGGGAACGCTTCCGCGGCGACGCTGAGGCGGACCGTGTGCAGAGGCTCGATCACCTGACCGACGAGGGAGCGGGCGACATAGGACTGCGGACCGCTGCCGTACGCGCTCTGCGGCAGCTCGCGCAGGGCGGAGGCGAGCTTGCCGAAGTCAACGCGCAGCGCCGCTCCGGCATTCTCGTAGAGCGCCGCCGCCTCCGGATTCGAGGAGCGCGGCGTCCGGCGGAGCTCGTCCGGGCGGAGAGGGCCGCCCATCAAGTACGCGACCGCCTTGCCGTCGATCTCACGAATCCCGAAGCGTGCTCCTTTCCCCGCGGCGTACGTCACCTGGAAGTCATCTCCTCTCCGCTCCGCGCGGGCGCCGAACTGGGGAAGCGCTTTCGCGATCTGATCGAAGGCCTTCATCAGGCGGCTGCGATCGATGACGCCCGCCAGCGCCACCAGTTGCACGGTGTCGAACGGACTCTTGCGGCGCCAATCGAGTCCGTAGTCCATCGCCTCTCCGATGTTGGCTCCGCGGGCGAGGGCGAGGGACACCACCAGTCCTGGCGCGACGGATGCGAAAGCCTCCGCGTCCGCACCGCGCAGGCGATCGAGAAGAGCGGCCAGATCGGGGTCGCCGCGCAGCGACTCGAGCAGGCGGCCGGGAGCGATGCCGAGCCGGGCGCGCAGGGGCGCATCCGCGGGAAGCAACTCGGTCAGCGCCGCGCCGCCCCCGGGGAGCGCACCCTGAGCCCCCCGCGCGTCGGCCTCCGGAAGCTGCGCAATCAGCCGCGAGGCGATCCCCTGCTGCGAGCCCTGGAGCGATACCGCCACGTCGCCGCGCAGGGGGCGCGTGGTGAACCTCTGCGGCATCGAACTGCCCTCGGGCGCCCAGGCGATGAAATCCTGCGCTCCCAGTCTCTTGCGCGCGGCGCCGAGCCCGGAGTCGCCCGCGAGGCTCTGCTCGGCCAATCGCGCGCCGGCATCGGCGATGGAAGCGGCCGGATCCTGCGTTCGCGCCACGAGCCCATGACCGCGGACCACGGCCACTCCGACGCGCTCCCCGCGCCGCTCGAACAGCTTCACCGATTGCGACTGGCCGGCAACCGCCGCGAATCCCGCCCGCTCGACGAGAAGGCGCTGCGCCGTCTGCAGGAACAGCTCGGGCTTGGCGACCGGCAGCGCGGCCACGAATTCGCCGCGACGCGGGCCCTCGAAGAGCGCGGCCGCGGCGCCCCGGTCCGGATCCAAGCCCGCGGCAAGGAGTCCCTCGCGCGTCAGCGGGTCGAACCCGGATCGGGCCGCCACGGCGCGCCGCACCTCGCCGAGTTGCTCGCCGCCCGGCAGCGAGGAAGCGCGATCGGCGAGCGCCGCGAGGTGCTGGGCGATCGCCCCGAGCGGCGCCGTGACCACGGCGGCGCCGGGATGTCCAGGCAACAGCTCCTCCGCCGTCCGCGCGCTGGGTTCACCGCACCGGGAGCAACCTGCCGCGGCGAGAAGCAGCAGCACCCAACCACGCGATCGCATCCGGCTGCGGCCCCCTACGGTCCCCGCCGCGACCGCACCATGCGCTGGAACCGGGGATTGTTGCTCATCGACCACAAGTAGAGGCCCTCGAGCGCGGCCACACCGAGGAGGAGCGGACCGGTGAACGGCAGCGCCGTCGCCGCAACCACGCCGATCCCGAGCCCGACCAGGTTCGGCCTCATGAGAAAGGCTTCCTTGACGAAGCTGTCCGCCATTTCCTTCCTACGACTTCACGCCCTCGCGGCTTCCCAGCGTCTTCTGGCCTTCGGGCGCCGAAGACGGCGCCTCCATCCCCATCTCCTGCTTGAACTGCTTCAAGAGCTCGTTGGCGCGGATCTTCTCCGCCTCTTCCTCGATCTTCATCCCCTGCGTGTCGACGTTCGACATGGCCATTTCCATGCGCGCTTCGTTGACCGCGGTCTTCTCCTGGATCTTCTGCAGCATCTCGTCGTGCGTGGCGTCGATGCCCGCCACCTGGAAGCTCTCCATCGCGTCGGCCACCTTGCTCTGCCACTTCGCCCGCCGGGCGTCGCGCAGCGCCTGCATGGCGTCGTTCGTCTTGCGGTCCTTCTCGCGCATGAAGGCCTGCTTCACCTGCATGGCCTTGTCGAAGGCCAGGCGTGCGCCCATCAGCTGCTGCTCGTTGCGGTTGAGCGCCGACTTCACCGTCTGCAGCTGGGTGGCGTAGGTGGTGGCGATGTCGTCGCGGCTCGCCTGGATGGCCGCCTTCACCTTGGAGGTCAGCTCCGTGACGTCGTTCCTGTACTTCTGGTTCTCCTTCTCGAGCAGCGTGACGTTCGCCTTCACCATGGCGATCGACTCGTTCATCTTCGGGACCTGGTCGTTCAGGTCGCGGATGTTCTGCTCGAGGATCAGCTCCGGATCCTCGGCGGCCGAGATCATCCAGCCGAACATCGAGCGAAAGACGCGCTTCATGCGCTGCCACATATGGAAGGCCTCCAGGAAGTCCGCCCCTCCAAAGCATAGCTTGAGATCGCTGGCAAGGACGGCTATTCGCGCCCGGCATGGTGTTCGGGTGCGCCGAGCCGGACGAACTCTATCCCGACTGGAAGCGTGATTTCGGGCGCAACGCGCCGCTCGAGCTGGAGATCGGCCCGGGCCGGGGGGCGTTCGCGCTCGACCACGCCGCGCGACATCCGGAGATCGACCTGGTTGTCATCGAGGCGCGGCGATCGGACTGCGAGCTGATCCGGGCGCGAGCCCTCAAGCGGGGGCTGCGAAATCTCATGGTGCTCCATGGCGATGCCAGGCTGCTGCTCCCGCGATTGTTTCCGCCGCGCTCCCTCGCCGGCCTGCACGTGCAGTTCCCGGACCCTTGGTGGAAGAGGCGTCACTACAAGCGCCGCCTGGTCGACGTGGATTTCGCCGTCCAGGCGCGCCGCCTGCTCGCGCCCGGCGCAACGGTAGATTTCCGCACGGACGTCGCCGCCTACGCGCGTGAAGGCGAGCGGACCTGGCTGCAGGCGGGCTTCGAGAGGCTGCCGGACGAACCCCCCGAAGTCCTCTCCACGCGCGAGCGGCGATATGCGGTCACCGGCCAGCCGGTCTTTCGCGCGCGCTTCCGCAATCCGCTGGTGGATCTCCGCCCGATTCAAAGCGAACGCACGGGCCGCGAGTGGCGCGACGTGCGCCGCAAGTGAGATAAGGAATGCGCCCGGGATGAAGCGGCTGCTGGCCATTCTCGTCCTCGTCGCCTGCACCCCGCCTCAGCCGCCCCCAGGCAGCGCGGGGCCCGCGGAAGCGGTGCAGGACTTCGTTGCCGCGCTGCAGAAGGGCGACGCGGCCACCGCGTGGTCGCTGCTCTCCAGCCGTACGCAGAAGGAAGCCGACGCCGCCGCCGGGCGCGCCCGTGCGTTCGCGGGGGACGCCGGTCCCGCATCCGGGCGGGCGATGCTCTTCGCCAGCGCGCTGCCTGGGCGCCCGGTGGAAGCGCGTGTCGTCAGCCAGACCGGCGACTCCGCCGAGGTGCAGGTGGCCGACGATGCCGGCGTCAAGCTCTACCGTGTGGTGCGCGAGGGAGGCCGCTGGCGCGTCGACCTCGACCTGCCACATTGATATTCTTGACGGCGAAGGAGACGCGCATGGCGGACCTCTTGCACCCGAAGGAAACCGACCAGGAAGAGGCGGCGGAGACGCCGTTCGATCCCGGCGAGTTCGTGGTGGCGCTCGCCGCCGACGACCAGATGGAGGCGCAGCTCCTGGTCTTGGCCTGCGAGGAGGCCGCGATCCCCGCCATCGTACAGTCGCCCCGCAGCGGTCCGGTGGGGACCATCGCGTCGCCGGTGGACGGATTCAACATCCTCGTGCCGCAGAGGGATCTGGAACGGGCGCGCGCGTTGCTCACGGAGAGGAAGCAGGCGCTGGAAGCGGATCCGGACGGGGCGGCGCGGGCGGCGGAGGAAGAGGAAGCAGATACCGAGAGCTAGCCTGGAACACATCTCAACCGATACAGCCAAAAGCAATAGCCGCAATCCCGCACCTTCGGCGCGGGAGCGGCTAGCGCTGAGCAGTCTGGATCCGCGCGGCGCGCTGTGACGCGTCGAGCGGACGCGCCAGCGCCAGGCCGATCACCTTCCACTTGTTGTACTCGCGCTGCCTCTGGACGAACGCGCCCCAGGGCTCGTCGAGCACCGCGCGCTCCGTCCCGGTACTCGCGTGTCGCACGACGAGCCCCGCATCCGTCCTGAGCACGAACCCCATGTGCGTGATCCGCACCACCCGGTTCGGGTCGTGCTCGCGCACCACCATCACGATCGTCCCCGGAGCGATCTTTTGCGCGCGCTGCTCGACCCGATCGAGCGGCAGGTAGCGCACCCGGTACTTTCCGTCGGGAACCTGGGCGGCCGTCAGGCGCTTCAGCCCAGGGACCTGGGTCCACTGCGACTTGTCCAGGACCAGGGTCTCGGTCGGAGCGCGTTTGTCCAGCGAGGGCACCGCGTCCGCGAGATATCCCTTGCGCGCATTGGCAGGCAGCCACTGCGCCTCGGTGAAGTGGTTGCGGCTCTGGAAGCTCGGTTTGCCGTCGGCGTAGCGGATGTCGTCGAGGATGGCCTTGGCGTGGTCGAGGTTGTGTGCGTTCGCCAGCGCCAGCACGGTTTCGACGTACGTCTGGCAGTCGACGCCGTCGGTACGGAACAGCGGTCCCGGCTCGGGTCCCTTGTCGCCATCGCCCAAAGGTAGGTCGGTGTAAGGAACACCGAGGAAGAGCGCGCTCAGGACCTCGATCCGCTGGGTGAATGGAAGCCGCTGCGCTTCCGAGATCTTCGCGTCGAGCTGCGGCTCCGTCAGGCTCAGGACGGGCGCGGTGGAGAGCAACGCGGCGAGCAGGGCTGCGATCATCGGAATGATGCTATGGGCCCCAGCCGCGCCGTTCAAGCAAAGAACTAGACAGGGATCGGGAGGCGGGATACCGAGGATGGATTGGCACTGCGCGGCACAATTGTGGCCTGCCTGCTGCTGGGTTGCGGGCCCGTGACGACGACCAGCGTCATCGACGACGCTGACGGGGCGCTCTTGCGCGCCCGCGCCGCGAATGCGGACGGGTACGCGCTCTACGAGGCGACGCTCGCCGACCTCTATCTCGCGAAAGCGCGCGAGGAGCAGGGGCACGCGCGCTACGCGGACGCGCAGGCGCTGGCCGCGGACGCGCTGCGCTTCGCGCAGGCCGCCGGGCGCAAGGCCTCGGAGCGGCGTACCGCACCGGCGGCGGACGACGCGGCGGTGTCGAAGAGATGACGCGCTCCATCGTGCCGGTTGCATGTTGCCTGGCGGCCGCCTGCGCGAGCGGATCGGCGCTGCGCCAGCGCGCCGATTCCGTCGCGGCGGAGGTCAAGGTTGCCCGCGACCTGAACGCTGAGGCCTGCGCTCCGCGCGAGCTCGCCACCGCCGAGGCGAATCTGCGCTTTGCCCGGCTGGCCCTCGACCAGGGCGACTCGCGGCGCGCCGATGCGCACCTGGGAACGGCCGCTCCGGCCGCGCACGACGCGGTCGCGAGGAGCCGGGATTGCGGCAAGCAGGCGGTGGCGATCAAGGACAAGCCGGAGCCTCAGGCGCCGGTTCCCGTCGCTCCGAGCGTGACCGCGAAGGACGGCGACGGGGACGGGGTGCCCGACGTCGACGATCTCTGCCCCGACGTTCCAGGCCCTCCCGAGCGCCGTGGCTGCCCCCTCTTCACCGATCGCGACGGCGATGGGGTCTCGGACGACATCGACCGCTGTCCGGAGCTGCCCGGGCCGAAGGAGAACTTCGGATGCCCCTGGCCCGATCGGGACGGCGACAAGGTGGCGGACAAGGACGACCGCTGCCCCGACGAGCCGGGCTCGCCCGACAACCAGGGCTGCCCGCACAGGGAGAGGCTCATCGTGGTGCGCCGCGACCGCATCGAGCTGAAGCAGCAGATCCATTTCCAGCCGAACCGCGCCAAGATCCTGCGAGACAGCTACGACGTGCTCGACGAGATCGCCCAGGCGGTCCGGGACGCTTCGGTCACGGTGCGGATCGAGGGCCACACCGACAACGTCGGCAAGCGGAAGGAAAACGTGACGCTGTCGCAGGCGCGCGCCGACGCGGTGAAGGAATACCTGGTCCGCGAGGGCGTCGAGGCGAAGCAACTCACGGCGGTAGGCTATGGGCCGAAGCGGCCCATCGCGTCGAACTCCACCCGCGCGGGCCGCACGCTGAACCGCCGCGTCGAGTTCCGGATCGAGGAAGCGACGAATTGACTCGTCGCGGCCGCGCCTACTTCTGCCGGTACGTGATCCGCCCCCGCGTCAAGTCGTAGGGGGAAAGCTCGAGCTTCACCCGGTCGCCGGGCAGGATGCGGATGCGGAACTTGCGCATCTTGCCGCTCGCGTACGCCAGGACCGAGTGCTTGTTGTCGAGCTCGACGCGGTAGTTTCCTCCCGCGAGCTCCTCGCGCACCGTCCCCTCGACTTCGATGCCTGCTTCTTTTTCGGACATTCGCGCGGGTCTTTTACCCCGCCTTCGGCGCGGCCGCCAGCACTTCGGCTGAGGCCTGGTCCGCGAACTGCTTGAAGTTCTCGTTGAAGAGCTTCGCCAGGTGCCTCGCCTTCTCGTCGTAGGCCGCCTTGTCGGACCAGCTCTCGCGCGGGATCAGCACCGAGCCCGGCACTCCCGGAGCTTCGGTCGGGAGCTCGAACCCGAAGATTGGATCCTTGACGTACCTCGACTGGTCGAGCTTGCCGTCCAGCGCGGCGTTGAGGAGCGCGCGCGTGTGCTGGATCGACATGCGCCTTCCGACGCCGTACGGACCGCCGGTGAAGCCGGTATTCATCAGCCAGACGCAAGTGGCGTTCTTGGCGATGTTTTGCGCGAGAAGCTTGCTGTACACCGTCGGGTGCAGCGGCATGAACGGAGCGCCGAAACAGGTGGAGAACGTGGCCTGCGGCTCTTTCACCCCGATCTCGGTGCCTGCGACCTTTGCCGTATAGCCGGAGAGGAAGAAGTACGCCGCCTGTGCGGGGGCCAGGCGCGCGATCGGGGGCAGCACGCCGAACGCGTCGTACGTGAGCATCACCACGTTCTTCGGCTGTCCACCCATCCCCGATTTCGAGGCGTTCGGGATGTAGCCGATCGGGTAGCAAGCGCGCGTGTTCTCGGCGAGCGTCGCGTCGCTGAAATCGAGCTCGCGCGTGTTCGGGTTCATCACTACGTTCTCGAGAACGGTACCGAACATCCGCGTCGTCGCGTAGATCTCGGGCTCGGCCTCGGGAGAGAGGCAGATCACTTTCGCGTAGCAGCCGCCTTCGAAGTTGAAGACGCCGCCCGCGCCCCAGCCGTGCTCGTCATCGCCGATCAGCGTCCGCCGGGAATCGGCCGAGAGCGTCGTCTTGCCCGTCCCGGACAGCCCGAAGAACACCGCCGTGTCGCCCTGCGGGCCGATGTTCGCGCTGGCGTGCATCGGCATCGTGCCCTTCTGCGGCAGCACGAAATTCATCAGCGAGAAGGCGCTCTTCTTCATCTCGCCCGCGTACTCGGTGTTGGCGATCAGCGTCAGTTTCTTCTGGAAGTCCACCAGGATCGCGGTTGGGCCGTTGGTTCCGTCCTCGTCCTTCGAGGTCTGGAAGGCGGGCAGATCGATGATCGTGAACGGGTCGGTGATGCGGTCGTACTCGCCCGGCTTCGCGGGCAGCAGCATGGTGCGGATGAACAGGTTGTGCCAGGCAAGCTGCGTGATCACCCGTACCGGAATGCGGTGCTCGGGGTGCGTGCCGACGAATGCGTCGAGGACGAACACCTCCTTGTCTTCGAGGAAACGTTTCATCTTTTCGAACACCCGATCGAACTTCTCCTGCGGGAACGGCTTGTTGACCTTCCCCCACCAGACGCTCTTGTCTGTGACGGCGTTGCGGACGATGAATTTCTCGTTTGCGGCGCGGCCGGTGTGCTTGCCGGTGGCGACCACGAGCGATCCGCCGACGGCGACCCTTCCCTCTCCCCTGCGCACCGCCTCCTCGAAGAGTATGGGAGCGGGCAGGTTCCAGTTCGCCTTCTTCACGCGGATGGAACCGATCTGGTTCTGCGGCTCGGGCATTTTGCGCCTCTCCCTTCGAGCGCGGGCCGGGGGAAGTAACACACGCTGCTGCGAATCGGCAATCGGATCAGCCTGGTTCTGCGAGGGCGTTGTTTGAAATCAGTAGGGCAATGCGTCAATCCGCGTCGGGCCGCGCAGCGGCAATTTCGGTAAAGAAAAACCGCCGAGAAGCTCGCGCGCCTCGCAGGCATCCCGCGCGGCGAGCCCCGAGAGGCGGGCGAGGTGCGCGACAACTTGTCGCGGGTCCACACCGCGTTTGCGCAGCGCAGAGAGCGAGAGCGATTTGTCGCGCTTTGAAAGCCGCTCTCCGCTTGCGGCGATCACCAGCGGGACGTGCGCCCAGCGAGGCTCGCGCTGTCCGAGCAGCCGGTGCAGCAGGATCTGCCGCGCCGTCGAGGCGAGCAGGTCTGCTCCCCGAAGCACTTGGGTGATCCCCATCGCGCCGTCGTCGACCACGACCGCGAGTTGGTAGGCGAAGATGCCGTCGCCACGGCGCAGCACGAAGTCGCCGACCAGCTGCCGGGTATCGAACGACTGATCTGCGGCGATCTCGTCGTGGAAGGCAAGCGGACCGGGTGGGACCCGCAGGCGCAGCGACGGCGAGCGCGTCCTGCGGCGCTCCGCCCGCTGCGCGCGGGTCAAGTTCGCGCAGGTGCCCGGATATCGCGGCCCCTCGTCGCCGTGCGGCGCGCTCGCCGCCGCGATCTCCGCGCGCGAGCAGAAACATTCATACACATGGTCACCGAGCTTTTGCAGGGCATCCTCGTAGAGCCCCGTGCGCTGCGATTGGAAGACGGGCGGACCGTCCCAGTCGAGGCCGAGCCAGGCGAGCTCCGCCAGCTGCTGCTCCGCCATCCCGGGACGGACGCGCGGAGTGTCGATGTCCTCGATGCGGATCGCGTATCCGCCGCCGCCTTTCCTGGCCCACAGCCAGGAGAGCAAAGCGCTGCGCGCGTTTCCCAGGTGCAGCTCGCCCGTGGGGCTGGGGGCGAATCGTCCGCGCTCGTTCATCGTCTAACCGCCCACATCGTACTGGCCGTCCAAGGAAAGGATGAACACGGACGTTCTATCGACACGGCAGGTCGCGACGCTGCTCGGAGTGGGCGAGGCCACCGTGAAACGATGGGCCGACGCCGGAGAGATCGACTGCTTCCGAACGCCGGGCGGCCACCGCAAGTTCCGGCTGCGCGACGTGACCGCGTTCGTGCAGAAGCGGCAGTACCAGACCGCCGGGCCGCTGCCTGCGGCGGTGCCCCAGGGCGCAGACGAGCTGGGCGAGCCGGCGATCCGCCATTTCGGCGAGGCGGCCCTGCGCGGCGACGCACCGGCGCTGGTGGCGCAGCTCGCCGGGCTGCGCCTGCGCGGGCATTCGCTGGCCGAGCTGTTCGACGAGATCGCGACTCCGGCGCTGCACCGGATCGGCGACGAATGGGCGCAGGGAAAGCTCTCGGTGGCCGAAGAGCATGTCGCGGCGCAAGCGGTGATCGACGCGGTGGCGCGCTCGCAGCCGCTGGCGGAGCCGCCGGGTGAACCGGTCCGCGCCGATCGTGGAACGGCGGTGGTCGCGGCGGTCGCAGGCGAGCTGCACGACATCGCCTCGAGAATGGCGGCCTGCCTGCTGCGGGCGCAAGGGTTCGAGGTGCTCGCCCCGCTTGCGCAGACTCCGGCCCGCGACCTCGCCGCCCTCATCCTCCGCGCTCGTGCCTCCGTGGTGGCATTGAGCAGCACGATCAGCTCCGAAGTCGGTGAGCAGGTCGCCACCTGCGTGACCGCCGCGGAGCAGACGGGCGGACGCGTCGTCGTGGGCGGAGAGGGGATGCGCAAGGCCAACCTTCCCGCGGATGCGAAGCTCTTGGGATCACTGCGCGAGATGGAGACGGAAGCGCGCGGGGCGGGGAGGCAGCCCGCGCGAAGCTGAGCGTTCTTTGGTCGCACTGTGGTATGACCCGCCGCCCGCATCCAGTCGCGGCCGGCGAAGGCGGCTTGGCGACCGTTGCTTTCAGGCTGTACAGGTGATGGACCGCTCTCTAGCGGAAAAGGCGTTCGATGAGCGACAAGCCGGAAGAGCAGCAGCAGGGCGCCCGCAAGCATCAGCCCTCGTTCGAGGAAGTCCTGCAAGGCGTCCGGGTGGAAGAGCCGAAGCCGCCGGCCGAGCCGAAGAGGAGCGCGCAGCCGACGTTCGAGGAGATCCTCGAGTCCGTGCGTCCGTCCTCCGAGTCGCCCAGGCCGCCTCAGCAGGGCAAGAGGCGGCCTCCGCGGCAGAAGGAAGAGCGGAGGATGCCCATCGTCGTGCGCAAACCGACGCTGGGCGCACCCGCCCCTTCCGAACCGCCGGCTTCGACGTCGCAACCGGCCGAGAATGCGGCGCAGAAGACCGTCGAGGATCCCGGTTCGGTGTACGCGCAGCCTTCGCCCGAAGAGAGTGCCGACTTCGCCGCGCTCTTCGCCGAATCCGAGCAGCAGAAACCGGGGAAGCTCCGGGTGGGGCAAAAGATCTCGGCGCGCGTGGCCCATCTCGGCGCTGAGGTCGCCTTCCTCGATCTGGGTGGCAAGGGCGAAGGGATCATCGATCTGCGCGAGCTGCGCAACGAGAAGGGGGATCTGCTCGTCCACGCCGGCGAGACTCTCGAGGGATACGTGCTCTCGGTCACCGAGGGCAACGTGGTGGTCACGCGCTCCGTTCCCAAGGGAGCGGGCCGCGAGATGCTGCAGCAGGCGCTCGACTCGAAGATCCCGATCGAGGGTCTGGTGACGGGGCAGAACAAAGGCGGCCTGGAAGTGGACCTCGGCGGGATGCGCGGCTTCGTCCCCGCCTCGCAGGTCGACATCCGGTTCGTAGAGGACCAATCGCAGTTCGTGGGGCAGCGTCTCAAGTTCCGCGTCGCGGAGATCCGCGGCGGAAACGCGATCCTCTCCCGGCGCGCGCTGCTCGAGGAGGAGCGCGCCGCGCAGGCTGCCGAGCTGCGCAAGCGGCTGGAGGTCGGGGCGCAGCTGGAGGGCACGGTCACTTCCGTGCGCGACTTCGGAGCATTCGTCGATCTGGGCGGCCTGGAAGGGCTGGTCCATGTCTCCGAGCTGTCCCATGCGCGCGTCGCGCACGCGCAGGACGTGGTCCAGCCCGGCCAGCGCGTGAAGGTGCAGGTGCTGCGCATCGAGAAGGATGACAAGCTGCATGAGAAGATCGCGCTGTCGCTGCGCGCCCTCGAGCAGGACCCTTGGGACGCCGCCCGGCCGCAGCTCAAGGAGGGCGCGCGGCTGCAGGGCAAGGTCGCGCGGCTGCAGCCCTTCGGCGCATTCGTCGAGCTGTTCCCGGGCGTGGATGGCCTGGTGCACGTCTCCGCGCTCTCCGACCGCCACGTGCAGCATCCGCGCGAGGTGGTGAAAGAGGGAGAGACGATCTGGGTGCAGGTCGAGTCGGTCGACGATGCCCAGCGGCGCATCGCGCTGCGCCGGATCGGCGAGGAGGAGGCGCAGGCGCCCGCGGGTCCCAGGCCGGAGAAGGAAAAGCGCGCCCGCGTGGGCGACGTGATCGACGCCACCGTGGACAAGTGCGAGCCGTTCGGCGTGTTCGTGCACTGGGAGGGCGGCAAGGGGCTGGTGCCGAATGCCGAGCTCGGCACGCCGCGCGGCAGCGACAACAAGAAGACGCTGCCGCCGGGGACGCAGTTCAAGGCGCGGATCGTCGACATCGACGATCGCGGTCGCTACCGTCTCTCGCGCAGCGCTGCGGAGCGGGCGGAAGGGGCTTCCGATTACCGCGAGTACCAGCGGCAGATGAACAAGCGGATGCCGCCGGGAAAGGGCTTCGGCACCCTCGGCGATCTGCTCCGCGCCAAGCTGCAGCAGAGCGAGGACGAGTAGCCGCTCACCCCAGCTTCGCCTGCAGGCGCCGCTCGATCTGCGGCCACTCATGGTCGAGGATCGTGTAGTAGGCCGTATCGCGCGGCCTGCCCTCGACCGCCGGCTGGAAACTGCGCAGGATGCCGTCGAGGTGCGCGCCGAGGCGCTCGATGGCGCGACGCGAGCGCGCATTCCGCTCGTCGGTCTTCAGCGTCACCCGGAAGCAGCGCCAGGTCCCGAACGCGTGCCGGAGCAGCAGCAGCTTCGCCTCCGTGTTCACGGCCGTGCGCTGCGCGCGCTCGGCGAGCCAGGTGTACCCGATCTCCGCCGCATCGAGCACGTCCTGACCAGGGCGCGGATCCTTGCCCTCCGGCCACTCCCAGCGCTGCAGATCGAACAGGCGAGTGCAGCCGGCCACCTCGCCGGAAGGCAGGCAGATGGCGAAGACGACCGCGGCCCTGCGACCCATCTGCGCCAGCGCACTTTCGACGTACCGCTCGACCTGCTCCGGTGCCGGGACGAGCGCCCATTCGAAGGTGCCGCGCGGACCTGCGGCGAGCGCGCGCAGCGCGGGGACGTCGCCGCGCGCGAGCGGCCGCAGGAGGACGAATCTGCCCTGCAACGTGAGCGGTTCGATCGGCACTGGAAAGATCTCTTAACCTGTACAGTCTAAAAACAGTAGTCGCTAAGCCGCGTTCGGCGGCCGCGACTATCGACAGAGCTCGTCGCGCATCCAGGCATGGAGCGGAGCGTAGGCGCGCGCCACGGCTTCCGCTCGGTCGAGGGCCTGCGTCGTGTGGAGCCACGCCGCCGGCCTCGACCGCTTCACCACCGCGAGGCCCTTGTACTTCGAAAGCTCGGCCCGCGGTCCCTCCGGATCGAATCCCCGGGCGGGGCGCTGCAGCTTCTCGCAGATCTCCAGCTTCAGCCCGCCGCGCTTCGCCGCGGCGAGGGCGCTCTGCAGCCGTTCCGCGGAAGCGGGGCTGTGGAGCAGCTTGTGCCAGCGGTCGAGGCGCGCTTCCTCGAAGGCGTAGATTCCGCCGCCGAAGATCACCTCCCCCGGCGCGACATGGAGGTACACGCCCGGCGAATCGTGCTTCTCCGCGCCGTCCCAGAGCAGCGCCGCGACATGGGTCTTGTACGGCCGCTTGTCGCGCGAGAATCGGGTATCGCGGTTCAGGCGATGAACGCTCCCGCCGACGCGGGGCAGGAATACCAGGCCCGGCATCACGTCTCGCAGGCGCTTGGCGAGCGCGCCGCACCATTCCAGCATGGCGGGCACGATCTCGGAGTCCCAGAGGGAGCGATGCGCTGCGAACCAGTCGCGCTCGTTGTGCTCCGCGAGATCGCGCAGGAAGGCAAGACCGCCCTGCGGGAACCCCTCGAACGCCATTGGTTGGTTCTCAGCGCGGGCAATTGCGCAGCAGGTTGAAGTAATCCTCCTCGCTGCGCGGCTCCTTCGGCTCCTTGATCGCGATCCCGCGGATGATGCCGTCCTTGTCGACGACGAACGTGCCTCGTTTGGCGTACCCGGTCTCGCCGAGGAAGACGCCGTACTTTTGCGCCACGTTCCCCTTGGGGTGGAAATCGGAGAGCAGCGTCGCGCTCAGTCCCTCGTCGCGCTTGAACGCGCGCAGGCTCCACCGGTTGTCCACGGATACGCCGACCACCGCCGCGTTCTCTCGCTCGTACTCCATCCTGCGGGCCCCGATCTGTTTCAGCTCCTGCGTGCAGATGGGCGAGAAGGCGGCGGGGAAGAAGACGATGACGACATTGCGGCCGCGGAAGCTGGAAAGGCGGGTGGGCTTGCCCTCCTCGTCGAGCAGCTCGAAATCCGGGGCGACGTCGCCGACCTGAAGCATGGGAGCCTCCCGTGGATCCGCGCCTCATTCGCAGGCTTTGGTCGCGCGCGCAAGTGCGCTGCTGTCGGGCGAGCGGGTGCCTGCTGCAATTTGCAACTGCGTCCGCAGTCTTAGTCGCATGAGACCGACGTTCATCGGAGCGATGCTGCTGGCGCTGGTCGCCTGCGCCAGCTCTGGCGAGAACACGCGCACGAAGGTTGGCGCCGGCGCAGGCGCCGCGACCGGAGCGGTGGTCGGCGGCGCGGTCGGCGGATGGAAGGGAGCTGCCATCGGCGGCGTCACCGGCGCGGCGGCCGGGGGCGTGGCCGGCCACTTGCTCGACAAGCAGGCGGAGGAGCTGAAGCAGAAGGACATCGCCGCCACGCGGACCGCGAACGGCATCCTCGTCCACCTCAAGAACGAGCTGCTCTTCGAGACCGACAGCGCGGTGCTGAAACCGCAGGCGGTGCAGCACCTCGGCGAACTCGCCGCCGTGCTGGTGAAGTATCCGGACGACCAGATCCAGGTGCTGGGCTTCACCGACAACAGCGGAAGCGAGCAGCACAACCAGGAGCTCTCCGCGCGCCGCGCAGAGGCGGTGCGCCGGGTCTTGGTGGACCGCGGAATCCCGGAGAAGCGGGCGCAAGCCATCGGGATGGGCGAGGGGCAGCCGGTCGCCACCAACGACTCGCCAGATGGCCGGGCGAAGAATCGTCGCGTGGAGCTGCGGATCGCGATGGCGAAGCAGTAGAGCGCCTGCTCGCTTCGGGGCTTCCCCGGCAGCCTCGCAGTCGCAACTTTCCGGTTGGGGGTACGAGTTCGTGACCTATTGCACCTGAACGGATGTTTAGCTAGATCGATCAGGTGTGACGCTGCCTGCGCGCCGGCTGCCCAAGGATCTGCATGCGCTCGAGGAGCTGCTTCGGGATGGGCAGGTCCGGCGGGCGCCTGCGCTGTCGCCGCGGAAGGAGCGCGCGCTGCCGACGGGCTTCGCCGCCTTGGATGCGGCGCTCGGTGGAGGGTTGGCGCGCGGGCAGTTGCACGAGATCGTCGGTCCGCCGGGCGCGGGGGGAACGGCGCTGGTGCGCGCTGCCCTCGCGTCCGCCACCCAGGCGGGCGAGAACTGCGCGCTGATCGATCCCGGCGATGCGTTCGATCCGGCGCCCTGCGGGATCGATCTCGACCGGCTCCTCTGGGTGCGTCCCCGCGATCCGGTGCAGGCGCTTCGCACCGCAGAGGTGGCGCTGGAGGCGCGGTTCGCGCTGGTGGCGCTCGACTTCGGCGACGTCAGCGTCCTTCCGCCGCCCAGGCAGCCGCGCGGGGTCATCCAGGTGGTCCGGTTCGAGAAGAAGCCTCCTTCGCCGGGCGCGTCGCCGTGGGCGCGGCTGGCGCGTCGGGCGGAGAAGCACGGCGGGGCGCTCCTGGTGCTGGCGCGGGCAGCGCAGGCGGGGACATTCGCGGCGGCGACCATCGAGCTCGAGCGCGGGCGCGCGCAATGGGAGGGCCGTCAAGGAGCGCCCGGGCGGTTCTTGCGCGGCACCAACGCGGTCGGCGCAGTGGCGCGGCACAAGCGGATGCCGCCTTCGCCGCCGCTGCCGTTCCATCTGAAGCTCGAGCCGACGTGACGGTGCTCCATGAAGATCGCCTGCCTCTGGGTCCCCGAGCCTTCCCTCGTCGCCGCGCTGCGCGCCGAGCCGCAGCTCTGTACCGAGCCGCTGGCGGTGGTGCAGGCCGGTCGCGACCTGGGCGGGCGCGCGCACGTGCTCGGCGCGACGGGCGCGGCCCAGGGTGTCGCCGCGGGGCAGACGCTCGCCGAGGCGCGCGCGATCTGTCCGCGCCTGCTGACGCGGGAGGCGTCGCCGGAGCGCGAGCGCGCCGCGGCGCAGGCGGCGCGCGAGGCGGCCGACGCCGTGTCACCGCGCATCGAGGAGACGGCGCCCGGTCTCGTCTACGTCGACGTCTCGGGGCTGGAGTCGCTGATCGGAGACGATCGCGCGGTGGCGCGCGAGCTGGTGGCGGCCGCGGAGCGCGTCGGCGTGCGCGGCGCGGTCGGCGTCGCCGCGAGCAAATCGGTGGCGCGGCTCGCCGCCCGGGCCGCCTCGGCCGACCTGACGCTGGAAGCGACGCGGTGGGGGGTCGGGGGTGGAGCTTTCCGCGTCGTCTCGCCCCAAGAGCAGCGCGAGTTTCTTGCCGGGCTGCCCTTGGATGCGCTGGAGCTGCCCGATGAGCTGCGGGAGTCGCTGCGCAGGTTCGGGCTGCAGACTCTGGGCGAGGTGGCGTCGCTTCCGCCGGGGCCGTTGGCGGCGAGGCTCGGGCCGGAGGCTGCGCTGCTCTCGCGGCTGGCGCGCGGGGAGGACACGACGGCGCTCGCCCCCCGCGCAGAGCCGGAGCGATTCGAGGAAGGCGAAGAGCTGGAGTGGGACGCCTCCTCCGTCGAGCCCCTGCTGTTCGTCTGGAAAGCGCTCCTCGATCGACTTGCCCAGCGCCTCTGCGCGCGCGGGCTGATGGCGCGCGAATTGTATCTGCAGCTCCGGCTCGCGGACGGGTCGTGGGACGAGCGTTCCCTCGATCTGGCGGCGCCCACGCGCGAAGTCGCCGCGCTGCTGCAGCTCCTTCGGCTTTCCCTGGAAGGACGCCCGCCGCCCGCAGGCGTGCGCGCCGTGCGGCTCTCGGCGGTGGTGACGCGCGAGGTGCTCGAGCAGATGCCGCTCTTCGGACCGCGCGGGGCCAGCCCTACCCAGCTCGCCACCGCCGTGGCGCGGCTGTCGGCGCTGGTCGGTCCCGAACACGTCGGCCGGCCGCAAGCGCCGGACCGCTGGATGCCGTTCGCCGCCGGATGCGGCAAGTTCGCCCCGCCTCCGCCGCCCCGGATCGCGGTGCCTGCTCATCTCGAGCTCTCGCTGGCGGCGCGCGCGCTCCGTCCGCCGCGGACTGCGGAGGTGCGGTGCGACGATTCGGGCATCCCCCTGCTGGTGATCGGCGAGGGCGCTCTGGGCGGGCGGGTGGTGGCGAGCGCCGGACCGTGGCGCACCGTCGGGGAGTGGTGGACGGACGCGCCGATCGCGCTCGACGCATACGACCTGGAGCTGGCCGGAGGTCTTTTGATCCGCGCCGCCCGGGAGCTGGCCACTGGAACCTGGCGGATCGAGGCGGTCTATGACTGATTGCGACCGTGGCCGCCGAACGGCTGCTGCGGAACTCCGGTGTCAGGGGTGGGTGGAGACGCCCGCGCCTCGGCCCTCGCTCGCGCCATTCGGCGTGCTCACCGGGGACGAGCGAGCGCGCCGAGGCACCGAGGAGACACATCGGATTCACCGCGCCTCCCCCCGCGCCGGCTCCGCCGACGCGGAGTATGTCGAGCTGCACGCCCGCAGCGCGTTCTCGTTCCTGCGCGGCTCCTCGCTGCCGGAAGACCTGGCGCACGCCGCCGCCGCTGCCGGCCACGGCGTCTTCGGGCTTGCGGACGTCGGCGGCCTCTACGGCATCCCGCGGTTCCACACCATCGCTCGCCGCCAGGGCGTGCGCCCGCTGGTCGGCGCCGAGATCGACGTCGAGGGCGGCGGCCGGGTCGCGCTGCTTTGCGAAGATCGCGGCGGGTACAAGAATCTCTGCCGCCTGCTCACGCTCGGGCACGCGAAAGGAGGGAAGGAAGC
>Ga0209761_1000028_pt1 | contig 63849 bp, 67 predicted proteins | sample GraSoi013_1_40cm_4_FD_185818 | JGI IMG/M metagenome (GOLD analysis project Ga0209761, IMG submission 185818) | Grasslands soil microbial communities from the Angelo Coastal Reserve, California, USA - Sample 09_25_2013_1_40cm (SPAdes) (version 2) | ecosystem: Environmental > Terrestrial > Soil >... | reverse complement strand
GGGAACGTGCGCGAGACCAAGCCGCACCGCCGGCAGCACGGTGGCGAACGAGATCGCCGCAAACGCACCGCCCACCCATGGATCCGGCGAAACGCCGACGTACCACCAGTTCCGCAGGCGCAGGTCGAGAAGCTCGAACAGATCCCAGAAGACGACGCTCGCCGCACCGGTGGCGATCCAGTCCGCCGGCGTAGCCAGCGGCGTCGCGCCGCGTCTCCAGCGGGCAAGGCCGTCGAGCGCCAGGAGCACGCCCGTCCATGCGAGCGGAAAGCGGAGCAGGTCGACGGCTGCGCTGAAGTGCGATGCGGCGAGGATGGCGGCGATCACACCCAGGCCGCAGAGGAACTCGATCACGCGCCGACCCTACACGAAGCGAGAGCGCCGGGTCCCTGAAAGGACCCGGCGCCCGCAATCGCAGCCCGCACCCGGAGAGCGAGCCGCGCCCCGCAACTACTTCGGTGTCGTCGTCTGGTCGCCAGAGTTCGCCTTGCCCTGCTCGGTGGTGCCGCTCGACGTGCTGCTGCCCTTCGAGTGCCTCCTGGCGCGCCCCATCACTTCGATCTTGTCGGCCCGATTCGAAGCCGGGTCGAAGCTGGCGCGGACCTGGGTGCCTTCCCGGATCGCCGAGATGCCGGCGGCCACGGGCTGTCCGCGGCGGAGCACCTGCGTCTGCGAGTCCACCGTCAGCGTCACGCCGCCGGCCGACTGGTCGAGGGTGATGCTGTTCTGGTCGACGCGGGCGACCGAGCCGGTCACGGTTCGGAGGTTGCCCTGATCCGAAGAGGTGCCAGTCGTGCTGCCGGGGCCGGTGCTGCCGTACGCGCCCGAGCTCGGGCTGCCGCTCTCGCCGCTCTGGCCGTAGGTCGGGCCGGTCTGCGAGGTCGAGCCCGGGGTGCTGCTCTGGCCGGGCGCATTCGTCGCGGTCTGGCTGGACGCAGCGCTGGTATCCGCGCTCGGACCGCTGGTGACGCCGCTCTGGCTCGAACCCGACTGGTCAGAAGTCGAGGCGGTTCCTGTGCCCGTCGCTCCGGTGTTGCTGGCCTGCGACGAGTCGCTGCTGGGCGTGCCGTACGCCGAGCTGGTGGCGCCCTGGTCCGACGCCGTTGCCGCTCCGCTCGACGGCTGGTTGCTCATGGACCCGCTCGTCGAACCCTGCGCGTTCGTATCGGTTCCGGTGTTGTTGTTCGCGCTGCTGGCCGTCGAAGTGGTCGCGGTGCCCTGCGCATTCGCCTGCGTCCCGGCAGTCGAGCCGGTCGTTTCGACCGTTCCGGACTTGCCTTCGTTCGACGACGTGCGTGTGCTCTTGCTGCTGCTGCTGCAGCTGAAGACCAGCGCGGCCACGAGCGCGAGACCATATGCGTACTTCATCTCATTCCTCCTCAAGGGATTTTTCGCGGCGCTTTCTCTGGGGACGCCGCATGAAGCGCCGGGAAATCCCCGGCTGCTTCGCAGAGGTAGGCATCGCGCCGCCGCCACGGAAGCTTCTTGGCCGCCCGGCTGGTCCCGCAGTGGACGTGCTAGAAGGCGCTGTGCTCGCACGTTGTCCGAGCTGCCGCAATACGTTCAGCACGGACCGACCGGGACGCCAGGATTGTCCCGTCTGCGGTAAACCGCTGGTCGTCCCCGAGCCACCCGCAGCGCCGCCGACGCCCGGCGATCTCGCGCCCGAGCCAGCAGGGACCCCCTGGGAGCGGCGCGCCGAGTTGGGGTTCTTCACAGCATGGATGCAGACGCTGCAGCAAGCGCTCCTCGAACCCGGAAAGCTGTTTGCCTCGGCCCGGCTCGACAGAGGCGCCGCCCAGCTGGGATTCGCGGTGCTCAATACGTCCGTGTTCTGGGCGCTGGGACAGCTCCTGGAGCGCCCCTTGCTGATGGGACAACGCGATCAGCTGCGGCGCATCCTCGAGGGGATGTCGGGCAATCCCGACGTGGCCCCGGTGGTGCAGCGCCTGCTCGAGGCGCAACTGCAGGCCGGTTCGCCTTCATGGGTCGTCGCGCTCGCGCTGCTCACGCCGGTGTTCACGTTCCTGCTGCTCTACGTCAACGCCGCGCTGACGCACGGCATCGCCGTCATCCTCGGACAGGCAAAGCGCGGATTCCCTGCCACCTTCGCGGCGTGCGCCTACGCTTGCGCTCCGCTCGCACTGCTCGCCGTTCCGGCGTGCGGATCGATCGTGGGCCTGATCTGGCTCGTCGCGCTCACCGCGGTTGGGATGAAGGTCACCCATCGCATCTCCACGACTGGCGCCGCGGCGTCCGTGCTGGCGCCGTACTTCGTGCTCTGCTGCCTGATGCTCGCCGCGTTCGGGACCCTGACGCTGGCCCTGCGCCGTGCGGTGGGGCAGCCGTGATCGCCCGGGCCGGTCGCCCGTCGGCTCATGCGCTGGCGTTCGCCGGCGTCGCGATCCTGCTGCTCGCGGCCGCCGCCGTCCTGCCCCTCGACGCCCCACCTCTCGCTCTGTTCGCATGTCCGTTCCGAGCCGCGACGGGATTGCCGTGTCCTGGCTGCGGCGCCACCCGCGCTTTCCACTACGCCGTCCGCGGGCGCTTCTGCGAGGCGCTCAGCTTCAGTCCGCTTGCGACCCTGGTCGCCGCCGCGTGCGGCGCGCATGCGGTCTGGACCGTCTTGCGTCTCGCCGGTCTTCCTTTCGCTCCCCGATTGGAGAACACGCCGCGCGCGCGTTGGGTGGCCGCGATCGCTCTACTGGCCAACTGGATCTTCGTCTCCGTGCAGGGGCGCCTGTGAGCTGGCTTTGGATCATCGGCGCCTACCTGTGCGGCTCGATCCCCTTCGGGCTGCTGATCGCAAAGGCAGTCACCGGCGCGGACGTGCGGGCAGTGGGTTCGGGAAACATCGGCGCTACCAACGTGGCGCGCGCCGCCGGCAGACCTGCCGCGATTGCCACCCTCGTCCTCGACGCGCTCAAGGGCGCGGTGCCGGTGCTCTTCGCCGCGCGCACGCCCCAGGCTCCGCCGATGCTCGCTTCCGCGTGTGCGTTCGCCGCGGTCCTCGGTCACTGCTTTCCGGTGTGGTTGCGGCTGCGCGGCGGGAAAGGGGTGGCCACCGGATTCGGCGTGGCACTCGCGGTCGCTCCCTGGGCAGCGGCCGCGGGCGCGGTCACCTGGCTCGTGGCCTACAAGCTCCTGCGGATCTCCAGCGTGGGGTCGCTGGCGGGAGTCGCGGTGGCGCTCGGCGTCGCCTCGCTGATCGCCGACCGCTACGCCGTCTACGGCCTGCTCGGCATCGCGCTCCTCATCATCCTCCGCCATCGCCCGAACATCCGCCGCCTCCTCGCCCGGCAGGAAGGCCAGACGCCGCCGCCGAAGGGGACTTGACGGCGCAGCCGTTCGCTGCTCCGGCGGTTGCGGAGACAGCCTTGAGCGCGAGCCCCCGCACGCACGTCCCTTGTGGGCAGCGTCGCACGGGGCCACCGTGCCCTCGGCGAACTCGGAGGAGAGCAGATGGCTACCTACGATCGTACGCAGGGCACGACCAGCGCTCCGAGCGAGGCCGACTCTCGCCTTGACCGTCCCCTGCGTCTGGACTGGAGCGCGCTCTTTGGCGGCACGCTGATCGAGCCCGCTCACGGCGACCGAGGTTCGCAGGGACGAGACGACGATCCTGCCCCCGACGCATTGAGGCGCGGATCAGCCGATCTCCTCGTTGAATCCCTTCTCGAACAGATCCGCAATCGCATCCGCGCATTGCTGGGCCTGCTCGCCCTCGGCTCGCACGGTGACGCTGGTCCCCATGGGCGCCGCCAGCATCAGCACGCCCATGATGCTCTTGCCGTTGACCGGCTGACCGTCCTTCACCAGCGTGACGTCGCAAGGAAACCGGTTGGCGGTCTGCACGATCAGCGCAGCAGGGCGCGCGTGCACGCCCAGCTTGTTGCGCACCGTGCAAGTCTTCTCGATCGCCTCGTCCGCCATTGTCTCGCTCTGAGTATTAGAGAAATCGCGCTCCCACGACCAGCCCGACTCCCAGCGCGATGTACACGGCCCGCGTCGCCCCCAGGCGCGGCACCGTCGCCCAGGCGAGCACGATCATCGAGGCCACCATCACCGCCTCGAACGGCCGGCCCGGAAGGCCCGCGTGCAACACTCCCCGTGCCGCCACGGCGCCAGCCAGGGCGGCGCCGCACGCCTTCAGGAACGGCGTCCCGCTCGACATGTGCGCGCGCGCGACGGCATCCACGACGCCCTCGGCACGCAGATAGCCCGTGGCGAACAACCAGAGCCGCACCGGCAGGTGGACGGCGTTGTAGAGCACGAGGAACACGAGCACGCAGCCCATGCCCAGGAAAGGCTGCGTCGCGGCGGCGGCCAGAGCCGCCACGGGACGCAGCGCAAGCCAGAAGAATCCGTCGCCGAGAGCGGCGAAGGGTGGCCCGAGCGCGCTCTTGAAGCTCGAGACGATCTGCGGCGGCGCCTCTCCGTTTGCGACGCGCTCCTCGAGCCTCACCGCTCCGCCGAGGATCGCCGCCGCCAGGTAGGGATGGCAGTTGAAGAACTCGAGGTGGCGTGCAACGGCCTTGGCGCGCTCCACCGGATCCGGATACAGCTCCGCGAGCGCCGGCGTGATGGCGTCGGCAAATCCGAGGTTCTGCATCCCGCGCGGATTCCATGCTGCCTGGAGGAACATGGAGCGCAGGAAGACGCGCCCGAGCGCAGCCACCGATACGCGCCGCCCCGGCCGGGTGAGCACGGCGGCGGGGATCACCGCAAGCCCCGGAAGGCGAGGGTGATGGCGACCACCGTCACCGCGCAGATCGCGGCCAAGGCCGGCGCGCGGGGATCGCGGATGGCCCGCACCGCGCACGCGGCAGCCACGGCCCAGACGACGTGCCAGGATCCTTCCAGCGCGGCGAGGGCGAGGGCGCCGCACTTCAGGCGCGCCAGGGCGACGAGCGGCGAGGCGAGCACTCCGAGCGCGCAGATGCCGGCCGCGGCCCCGAAGGGCAACAGGAGCCCGCGCAGGTTGACCTGCGCAGCGCATGGATCGCCGCGCGCGGCCCTCGAGAGCGCCTCCTCCATGAGCTGCGTGTTCCGCTCCTCCGATGCGCGGTCCAGCCTCCTGCCGAAGAGAGCCAGGGGGAGGAGCAAGGCGAGCCCGAGCGCGGCGAGCGGCCCGTCGACGCCGGTGCGGGTCGCGAGTCCGGCCGGCACCACCATCGACGTCAGCGCTCCGGCGAGGAGCGACTCGTTGTCCGGCAGGCTCCCACCCAGGTTGACGCCGCCGAGGAACAGCAGCTCGAGCGGGATCCCGAGGACCAGTCCCCCCTGCGCGTCTCCCAGGGCCCAGCCGAGGAGCGGAGCGAGCACGATGGGTCGCGAGAGCATCAGCTGGAACGCTCCCTTTCGCTCGATGGCGGAGAGACCGCCGATGAGCGCGGCGATGGCCATGAGAAGGAACAGGTGCGGCGCGCCGCCGGCCGGGAGCGGTAGCATCGCCCTTCTTTACACCCGCTCAGGCCGTGGCGAAGCGCGCTTTCAACTGCGGCAGCTGCAGCGGCGCCTCGGTGGGCACCGCACGCACCTCGACCTTCGTTCCCGATTGCGCGAGGCGGTCCAGCGCGGAGAGCTCGCCCGCATCGAGGAATACGGACTGGGAGACCTGCTTGCGGCCCGCGGCGAAGTGGACATTGCCCAGGTTGAGCTGCGGAATCGGCACCCCGGAATCGTGCAGGGCGACCGCATCGCGAACGTCGCGCAACAGCACCAGCGTGCGGGCCCCCTGCGGTCCCCTTCCCCCTGGCCGCAGCATCTCGGCCGCCGCCTGCAGTCGGACCACCTCGAACTTGACGCCGGGCGGAATCGCGAGCGTCATCGCCGAGCGCGCGAGCACGTTGCCGGCGGCTTCGTCGTCCGCCACCAGGATCGCGTTGGCATCGAGGGCCGGAAGCCAGGCCTCGAGCACCTGGCCGTGCACGAGGCGGTTGTCCACGCGAACCAGGGCGACGCCAACCGGCGTCTTGCTCAACCCATCCTCCGCAACGACTCGCTCACGTGACCGATGGAGCGCTGGCCCGCCTCGGCGAGATCGTGCGCGACCTGCCCGATCGGCTTCCCGCTGGCGCGCAGGCCGGAGAGCTTCAGAAGCATCGGGAGGTTGATCCCGGTGACGACCTCCACCTTCCGTTCCGTGAGGAAGGAGACGCAGAGATTGGTGGGAGAGCCGCCTAGCAGATCGGTGAGAAGCAGCACGCCATCTCCCTGGTCGACCCGTTGGATGGCGGCCTTCAGGATTGCTCGCATGTCCGGCGCCGCGGCGACCACGCTCACCGGGACCACCTGGTCCAGGTGGCCCACGACCGTCTCGGCGGTGCGGATCATCTCCTCCGCCAGCTTCCCGTGCGTCGCGACGACCACGCCGATCATGGGCGCAATTTAACGCAGACGGACGCCGGGCGCAGGAAAGCAGCCGGATCCTCAATCAAACAGGGCCAGATCAGCTCTTGGAGACCTTGAGCTGGATCTTGGGCGACTCGACCGCCTCGGGCGGCTCCCCCCGGGCGGGCGCGCTGTGGACGCCCGGCGCGGCAGCCCGATACAGGGCCACCGTGAGCAGCAGGATGGGAACGTCCGTCACCAGCAACGCCATCAGCGCGCGGGAGCGCCCCGCGCCGACCAGGTGCACGGCCGCGAGAGCGCTCGAGATCAGATTCGCTACCACCACGGGGAGGATCGCATGCCGACGCTCCCTGGGGCGCGCCGCGGTGACCAGGCACGCCGTACCGGCCGCGGCCATCATCCCCACTGCGAGCACGTTCCAGAAGGCGGCCTCCGGGCCGAGGGGCGGCAGCGCAGTGGGTTCGAGCGCCGCGATGCGGTAGGTCAGCTCAGGAGAGGCGGCGAAGCAGAGCGCGCCGGCGAAGTAGACGACGGCGAACAGGCGGCAAAACGTTGCGAGCCTGCTCTCTTCCGGCGTCAACGAGGGCTGCGGCACGCGCCGCTTCTACCACAGCGATGCGCACCCCATCATCCGGAATGCTTACGCGGACGGGCGGCGGTGCCGCTGCAGGATGCGTCCGAAGTCCCGCGTGTACGCCCGGGCGACGACGAGCGACAGCCTCAGGTTCTCACCCCCGCCGCTCAACTCGACGGATTGCAACTCGCCGTACGTGACACCCATGCGGCCGGAGTGGGCGAACCCGTCGTCGATCGAGAGCCGATACCCGACGCAGAGGTTGTCGCCGTCCGGAGAAGGATCGAGGTCGAGCGACATGGCCAGCGGCTCGCGGTGCCGCCCGACGTCCTGCGACAGGCTGAGGTGGACGGGGCGCCCCTCCTCGCCGATGAGCATGGGGCTCGCGAGCAGATCGCCCGCGCCGTTGCGGACCTCGATGGAGTAGAGCACGGCATCGGAGCGAGGCTCTTCCGGCCGCAGTTGGCCGAACGTCATCTCGGCGCCCAGGAGCCCGAACGCGAGCCCCGCCAGAGCGGACAAGATCCGCGCAAGTGCGGGACGCCGGCGCTGCATCGGGTTCCTCCTCCTGAAACATCGTACTGTTTCAGTCCAGGGGCGCAAGGTCAAGATTCCGGCGCGTGCGCTGTGTCACACAGACCGCAGGGGTCCGATTTCGCTGCGTTTAAGCCGCTCCCGCACCTCAGGTGCGGGATTGGGGCCACGTTTCAGGCTGTACCCGCTATGAGGTGTGTTCCAGCGTCGGCGACCCTCAGTAGATGTTCGTCGTTCGCCGCGCCCCCGTGTAGTCGAGCCAGACGGTCTTGAGGTGCGTGAAGAAGTTCGCACCCTCCTCCGCCATCTCCTTCTCGCCGACGCCGGTCGCCTTGATCCCGCCGAAGGGAAGCTGCGCCTCGCCGCCCACCGTCGGCTGGTTGACGTGCAGCATCCCCACCTCTGCTTTCTCCACGAAGCGCATCGCCTGGAAGTAGTCGCGGGTATAGATCGACGCCGTCAGGCCGAAGGCCACGTCGTTGGCGATGCGCACCGCCTCTTCTGCGTCGCGCGCGTGCTGGATCGCGAGCACCGGGCCGAACACCTCTTCGGTCGCGAGCTTCGTGCCCGGCAGCACTTGGTCGAAGATGGTGGGCGCGAGGAAGAATCCGTGCTCGTGCTCCGCGGAGGAGAGCCGCTCGCCGCCGCAGAGCAGCCTCGCCCCTTCGCTCCTCGCCTGGGCGATGGCCTCCAGGTCCGTCCGGAGCTGTCCCGCGTCCACCGCCGGGCCCATCTCCACACCCTGTTGCATGCCGTCTCCGACCCGCAGCTTGCGCGCGCGCTCGACCAGCGCTTCCGTCAGCCTGGGCGCGATGGTGGGCGTGGTGACGGCACGCGATGTCGCGGTGCACCGCTGGCCGGTGCTGCCGAAGGCGCCCTGCACGATCCCTTCGACCGCCAGGTCGACGTCGGCGTCGTCGAGGACGATCACCGGGTTCTTGCCTCCCATCTCCAGCGTGACCTTCACGCCACGAGCGGCGACGCGCTGGTAGAGCCGAAGCCCGATCTCGTTGGATCCGGTGAAGCTGACGGCCCGGATCCGCGGGTCGTCCGCGAGCACGTCGCCGATGGCGCCGCCCGGCCCGGTGACCACGTTCAGCACGCCCGGCGGGAGCCCGGCCTCGGCGAAGGCTTCGGCGATCAGGTGCGCGCAGACCGGCGTCAGCGAGGCCGGCTTGAGAACGACGGTGCATCCGGCGACCAGCGCCGGCGCCGTCTTCCACATCGGGATGGCGAAGGGGAAGTTCCAGGGCGTGATCAGCGCGACCGGTCCGACCGGCTCGCGCAAGGTGAAGCAGAGAGTGCTCCGCATCTCGGAGGGCAACGTCTTGCCGTGCTGCCGGAAACCCTCTCCTGCATAGAACTCGAGGATGTTGAGCCCGCGCAGGACCTCGCCCCGCGCCTCTCGCAAGATCTTGCCCTCTTCCCGGCAGAGCGCCTCGGCGACGAGATCCACTTGCTCCAGGAGGATGGCATACGCCCGGGCGAGGATCCGGCCCCGCTCGGGCCCAGGCGTCGACGACCATCCTGCAAACGCCTTTGCGGCGGCGTCGACCGCAGCCCTCGCGTCCGCCGCGCCGCTCTTCGGGAACTCGCCAAGTCCCTCGCGCGTGTCGGCGGGATTCACACACGCGTCGTACTTGTCGGTGGAGGGAGGCACCCACGCGCCGCCGATCCAGTTCTTTCGCCGCTCTTCGCCTGCCGGGATGCGCATGGAGCACCCTCTACGCCTGCCGGGAAGAGGACTCAATGCCCGCCCGAAGCGAGCGTCCAGCCGGGCGCCGAGAGGAAGATTTTACTTCGACGCGGCGGCAAAAACGCGCGAAAGTGCGCGTTGCGGAGCCCGTACGCGAGTGCTAGCGTCCGCGCGCCTTTCCCTCTGACGCAAGGCCTTCATGTTCAACGGTGTCTACAAGCTCTTCTCGCGCGACCTGGCAATCGACCTCGGGACCGCGAACACGCTGATCTACATCCGCGGGATGGGCATCGTCTCGAACGAGCCCTCGGTCGTCGCCGTGCAGCAGGAGTCGCGCGGCGGCAAGAAGGTCCTCGCGGTGGGCAAGGAAGCGAAGGAGATGCTCGGCCGCACGCCTGGCAACATCGTCGCCATCCGGCCGATGAAGGACGGCGTGATCGCCGACTTCGAGATCACCGCGGCGATGCTGCGCTACTTCATCCGCGCGGCGCACAACCGGTCGACGCTGGTGAAGCCGCGCATCATCATCGGGATCCCCTCCGGCATCACCGAGGTCGAGCGGCGCGCGGTGCGCGAAGCAGCGGAGAGCGCAGGCGCGCGCGAGGTCTACTTGATCGAGCAGCCGATGGCGGCGGCCATCGGCGCCGGTCTGCCGATCACCGAGCCGTCCGGGAACATGATCGTCGACATCGGTGGCGGGACCAGCGACGTGGCGGTGATCTCGCTCGCCGGCATCGTCTACGCGAAGAGCGTGCGCGTGGGCGGCGACAAGATGGACGAGGCGATCATCCAGCACATCAAGCGCAAGTACAACCTGCTCATCGGCGAGCGGACCGCGGAGCTGATCAAGATGGGGATCGGCAACGCCTATCCGAGCGACGAAGTGCTGACCATGGACATCAAGGGGCGCGACCTGGTCGCGGGAGTGCCGCGCACGCTGACCGTCAGCTCGGACGAGATCCGCGATGCTCTCGCCGAACCGGTCAACGCCATCGTCGAGGCCGTGAAAGTGACACTGGAGCGCACGCCCCCGGAGCTGGCGGGTGACATCGCCGACCGCGGCATCGTGCTCGCCGGCGGAGGGGCGCTGCTCAAGAACCTCGATGCGCTGCTCCGCGAGGAGACGGGACTGCCGGTCTTCCTCGCCGAGGATCCCCTCTCCTCCGTGGTGATCGGCGCCGGGAAGGCGCTGGAAGAGCTCGATATCCTCCGTCAGGTCTGCTCGCCGGCATAGCCCCGGCCGCCGAAGGCGGCTTAGGGGCTACGTAGTTGCTGGCTGTTTCCGCGGAGGCGCAAACAGCCTTGTAGATCATCTTCGACTTTCCGTTACAATCCCCCGGTGCTGACGGATCTCGCGAAAGAGCGGCTCTGGGGCGTGTACGTGGGCGAGATCGCGCGGTGCCGCAAGCGCGTCGACGAGTTGCGCGGGAAGTATCCGAGCGCGACCTCGCAGGAGCTGGCGCAGAGGCTGACCGACAGCAAGAAGGCCTGGGCATCCACCGGCGGCGCGGTATCGGGCCTCTTCGGCCTCGCCCTGGTACCGGCGGACCTGATCTTCGTCACCGTGCTGCAGCTCACGCTGATCATGGAGATCGCGCTCCTGCACAAGGTGAATCTCAAGTCCGACCGCGCGCGCGACGAGGTATTCGAGGTGCTCGGGTATTCGAACGGCGCGGACACGGTGAACCTCGCCGGACGCGCGGGGCCAAAGGTAGTCGCCCGGGTGGCGGAGAAGGTGCTGACGAAGCGGGGGTTGGCGCAGATCGGACGGATCGTCCCGGTGCTCGCGTCTCCCGTGGTGGCGTACTTGAACAACCGCGATCTGCAGCGGGCCGGGGAAGCGGCGGTGCGCTTCTACGGGACCATCCGCCAGCTCCCCCGCCGGCGCGCGGCGGCTACTTCCTGAGGTTCGCGGCGAGGAACTTCAGCGTCTTGTCCCAGGCGTCCTTCGCGGCTTCGCCGTTGTAGCGGCCACCGGATGGATTGTCAGCATGGTTCACCCCGGAGAGTACACCGTCGGGTCCGGGACGCCGGCGTCGCGAAATCCCTGCGCGCGCAGCCGGCAGGAATCGCAGCGGCCGCAGGAACGGCCCCGCTCGTCCGGGTCGTAGCAGGAATGGGTCAATCCGTAGGGGACGCCGAGGCGAGCGCCGCGCTGGATGATCTGCGCCTTGGTGAGCTGCAGCAGGGGCGCGTGAACGCGGTAGCTGGCGCGGCCCTCCACGGCAGCGGCGGTCGCGACGTTGGCGAGCTTCTCGAATGCCTGGACGAATGCCGGCCGGCAGTCCGGGTACCCGGAGTAATCGATGGCGTTGACACCGAGGTAGAGGTCCTGGGCGTCGAGCGTCTCCGCGTATCCGAGCGCCAGCGCGAGCAGCACGGTGTTGCGCGCCGGCACGTACGTGATCGGGATCCCGCCGCCGATGGGCGCGTCCTTCGGGACCTCGAGATCGCCGGTGAGCGCGGAGCCGCCGATCGCGCGCAGATCCAGCGAGATCACCTTGAGCGGCGCCCCCAAGGCGCGCGCCACGCGCTCCGCGGCGGTCAGCTCGTAGTCGTGGCGCTGCCCGTAGCGCACGGCGAGCGCGTGGGGCGCGAAACCGTCCTCCCTGGCGATGGCGAGGCAGGTGCTGGAGTCGAGCCCGCCCGAGAAGAGCACCACCGCGGGGCGCATCAGAGAGACCCGGAGAGGGAGTAAGTGACAGTACAGGGAAAAGAGCAGCGGCAGCCCGGCCCGGACCCGGCGTCGGTCACGAGATCGACCAACGTCGCAGTCAGGCCGGTGATCAGCGGAAGGCCACCGTCCGGCCGGAGCGCGAAGGCGCCGCCCGAGAGCAGATATCCGTCGATGGTTTCCACGATGTTGACGTCGCAGATGCAAGCCGTCGTCTGCCCTGGCGGAACGGGATCGCCAGTGAAATGGAATCCTCCGTCGGGAAGCAGATCGCTCCTCTTCGTACCCTTCCCGGGGGAGAGGAGCTGCAGTTGCGTACCGCCGTCATTCGCAGTCGCGACGCAGAGCGTAGCGGGCTTCACGAAGGGGGGGGTGATGGCCAGCCGCACGGAAGGGCCGCCATCGGGATCGATCGCGATGCACTCGTTTCCGCCATCCTGCGCCGTGAACGTGACCGTGTAATCGCCGACGACATTCGTATTCGGCGGACACTGCCGCCCGGATTCGTCGGGGCAGGCGGCGAGCAGGAGCAAGAGCAGGAGGAGGATGGGCATCAGTTCGGGGCCGAAGCGTTGGATGCAGTGCGCGCGAGGGCGGCGGCCGCCGCCTGGGCGGCCAGCTCCAGGCGCGGTTCCAGCTCGACGGCCTCGAGCACCGCCTGGCGGTCTCGCGGATTTGCGATCAAGGCTCCCGCCACGATGTCGGCCAGATCACCCGGATCCGCGGCGCGGCCGGCGAGCTGCGCGAGCGCCTGCGCTTCCTCGTTGCGCAGCGCCGCCGAGAGGGCGAGCACCAGGCGCTTCAGGTCATTCGCGAGCTCGCCGGCGCTGGGGGCGGGCCGCGAGGGCGACAGCGCGCGGGCACGGACGAGCCGATACGGCTCCGCCGTCGGCAGCTCCCGTTCGATGACCGCGCGCTGGACGCCGCGAAGCACGATGTTGAAGCGGCCGTCTGGCAGGCGATCGACGCGCGTCAGCACGCCGATTCCGATGGCCGGCAGCACCCGCGGCGGCCGCTCGGCGGCGGCGCGGTCGTCGGGGATGTTCGCCAGTGCGAGCACCCGAAGGCCAGCGTCGCAGTCCTGCGTCATCTTGCGGTATCGCGGCTCGAAGATGTGGAGCGGGACCAGGGCGTGCGGAAGCAGCACGGCCCCGGGCAGGGGAAAGATCGGCAACGCCGGCAACGCCCGCCGGATCGTCTCCGCGTCGTCCATGCCCGAAGCCTACACCGTTTCAGGCGGCGCGGGCGGCGGCTCGCTCGGTCTGGGTGGCGCGGACGCCGGCCTGGATGCGCATGCTGTAGAAGCTGCGCCAGACGAACACCACGGCGATGGCGAAGAAGATCGCCGCCAGCACCAGCCGGGTCCCGGTCTGCATCTCGGTCGCCAGCTCGACGGCGAGCAAGCCGAAGAGCGTGGTGAACTTGATGATGGGGTTCATCGCCACGCTGGAGGTGTCCTTGAACGGATCGCCCACGGTATCGCCCACCACGGAGGCGGCGTGGAGCGGCGTTCCCTTCGACTTCAGCTCCACCTCCACGACTTTCTTGGCGTTGTCCCAGGCTCCCCCGGCGTTCGCCATGAAGATGGCCTGATAGAGGCCGAACATCGCGATGGAGATCAGGTACCCGATGAAGTAGTAGCTCTCCAAGCAGGCGAAGGCGAGCGTGGAGAAGAACACCACCAGGAAGATGTTCCACATGCCGCGCTGCGCGTATTGCGTGCAGATCTCCACCACCTTCTTCGAGTCCGTGATGGACGCCTTGGTGGCGCCCTCGAGCTTGATGTTCGCCTTGATGAACTCCACCGCCCGGTAGGCTCCCGTGGAGACCGCCTGGGTGGATGCGCCGGTGAACCAGTAGATCACCGCGCCGCCCGTGATCAGGCCGAGCAGGAAGGGCGCGTGCAGGATGGTGAGGTACTGCATGTTCGTCCGCAGGCCGTCGGTGAGCACCATGATGATGGAGAAGATCATGGTGGTCGCCCCGACGACCGCGGTTCCGATCAGCACGGGCTTGGCGGTGGCCTTGAACGTATTGCCCGCGCCGTCGTTCTCCTCGAGGAAGTGCTTCGCCTTGTCGAACGACAGGTCGAATCCGAAGTCGCGCTTCACTTCCGCCTCGACCCCGGGGAGCTGCTCGATGATCGAGAGCTCGTAGACGGACTGGGCGTTGTCGGTCACCGGCCCGTAGCTGTCGACGGCGATGGTCACCGGACCCATGCCGAGGAACCCGAAGGCGACGAGGCCGAAGGCGAACACCGCCGGCGCGAGCATCACCTGCGAAAGCCCCTGCGCGGAGACGAAGAAGCCGATCCCCATCAAGGAGACGATGACGATGCCCATCCAGTAGGCGCTGAAGTTCCCCGCAGTGAGCCCCGAGAGCACGTTGAGAGAGGCGCCGCCCTCGCGAGAGGCGGTGACGACTTCGCGGACGTGTGCCGACTCCACCGAGGTGAACACCTTCACCACTTCGGGAATGATGGCGCCGGCGAGCGTGCCCGCGGTGATGATCAGCGACAGCTTCCACCACATGCTGGAGTCGCCGCCCAGGTTGGGGATGAGCAGGTAGCTGACGACGAAGGTAAGCGCCACCGAGACCAGCGAGGTGAGCCACACCAGGAAGGTGAGGGGCGCCTCGAAGTTCATCCGGTCGGCATTCGCGAACCGTCCGCGCTGCACGATCTCGTTGATCAGGTAGGAGCCGACCGAGGCGACGATCATCATGATGCGCATGGCGAAGATCCAGACCAGCAGCTGCACCTGGACCAGGGGATCGCGCACGGCGAGAAGGATGAAGCTGATGAGCGCGACGCCGGTGACGCCGTACGTCTCGAACCCGTCGGCCGAGGGGCCCACCGAATCGCCGGCGTTGTCGCCGGTGCAATCGGCGATCACCCCTGGGTTGCGAGCGTCGTCCTCCTTGATGTTGAAGACGATCTTCATCAGGTCGCTGCCGATGTCGGCGATCTTGGTGAAGATCCCGCCGGCGATGCGCAACGCGGAAGCGCCGAGCGATTCGCCGATGGCGAACCCGATGAAACAGGGCCCCGCATAGTCCACCGGCACGAAGAGGAGGATGCAGAGCATCATCAAGAGCTCGATGCTGATCAGCATCGTGCCGATGGACATGCCGGCCTTGAGCGGGATGGCGTAGGTCGGAAACGGCTTGCCCCTGAGCGAGGCGAAGGCGGTGCGCGAGTTCGCGAACGTATTGACGCGGATCCCGAACCAGGCGACGCCGTAGCTGCCCCCGATTCCGAGCAGGCTGAAGACCAGGATGGTGATCACCTTGGCCGCCTCGAAATGGCGCAACCATCCGAAGTAGATCACCATGATCGCGCCGATGAACCCCTCGAGGATGAGGATGAATTTGCCCTGCGTGATCAGGTAGGTCTTGCAGGTCTCGTAGATCAGCTCGGAGACTTCGAGCATCGAACGGTGCACCGGCAGCCTCTTGAGCTGCATGAAGATCCTGCTACCGAAGATCAGTCCGAGCGCGCAGATGATGAGGCCGATCTCCAGGAGCCCGCGCCCCGACATCCCCAGGAAGCTGACGCTGCTCAGGTCGGGCAAGATGAGCTTCGCCTCATCGGCGCGTGCAGCGAATGGAAGCGCGAGGATGGCGAGAAGAGGCAGGGCGCGTCTGAAAATGTTCTGCATGGGCGCGGTACTCCACCGGATCTTCGGGGCGGCGCAAAATAGGGTGATCCGCGGGACCGTGTAAAGTCCCAAGGCGCTCCCAAAAACCTTGATCTGAAGACTTTGCGCTCGGTTACCTGCTGGCGGTGACCGTCTTCGGCGAGGCGCCTTCGCGGGAAAGCGCCGCGAAATTGATGTTCCCGAACCCGCTCTGGTTGCACGCGAACATCACCCGCTTGATCACCTTGAAGGGGATCCGCCGGTCCGCCTGCACGTTGATCAGGCCTCGGAAGGGATGGTCCGGATCCTCCACGTGGATGGTCTCGTAAGCTTCGGGATGTCGAGGCTCGCCCCCGCCATCATCAGCTGATAACCCTTGTCGTTGAGCAGGAGCCGCACCTCGATGGTGCTCTCCTGCTTGGGCTGCGGCTCCGGCGGCCCCCCGCTGCTCGCCACCTGGAGCCCGGCGATCTGCGTCCACACTGCCGTGATCAGAAGGAAGCTGATGCAGCAAGAGAGCAGGTCGATGAAGGGCACCAGGTTCAGCTCGGCGTCCAGCGGCTTCTTTCCGCTCCTGCCGGTGTGTTCCTGCGGTGCAGCGCCAGCCATGATCGTCCTCCCTCTCGGCTCTGCCTGGCAAACGCCTACTGCTGGGGCAGATTCGTGGGGATCCGCATCTTGTCCTTGTTGGCGACGATCAGGTTGAGCACGCCCACCGAGGTCTCGTTGATGTCGTCGATCATGTGCTGGGTGCGGCCCTGAAGGAGCGAGAATGCGACCAGGGAGGGGATGGCGACGATCAGCCCGAACGCGGTGCAGTTCATCGCCTCGGCGATGCCGTCGGACAGGACCCGCGCTTTCTCCGACGCATCCACGCCCGCGACTCCCGCGAAGCACTGGATGAGGCCGACGATGGTGCCGAGCAGACCGACCAGGGTGGCGACGTTGCCGATCATCGCCAGGTAGCCCGTGCGCTTCTCGATCCGCGGCATCTCCCGGAGCGACGCCTCGTCCATCGCCGCCTGCACCTCGTCCTCGCCCTTCGGGACGTTGATCAGACCAGCTTTCACGATGTTGGTGAGCGGCGTCGTCTTCTGGCCGGCTGTGTAGCTGATCGCCTTGTCCAGATCGCCGTTGAAGATGTGGGTCTTCAGCCCGCGCAGGAACTGTTCCTTGTCCACGCTGGCGGAGAAGAAGAGAACCTGGATGCGATCGATGATCACCGCGATCGCGAAGACGAGGCAGATCGCGATCGGGTACATGCCGAAGCCGCCGCCCTTCCAGTGATGCGCGACCGTCTCGAAGATCGAGGTCATTTTGTTTCCGTCCTCTGAAAAGAGTTCAAAACCGGCCGGAGACAGCGGGTCGCGCCCACCCCTCCCGCCCCCCTGACCGAACCACGGGCTCCCGGGAGCAATCTGGGTGCCGCCCTCCAGATCGGCAATCGGGCGCTCGCTTTCGCTCCACGGCAAGCTCGCGTTGCGGAGCAGGGATCGGGCCATCGCGGCGTGCTAGGTTTGGCCCCGCGATGGCGCGCGAGGTCACCTTCCCGAAGACGCGGCACGTCGCGCTGTCCGGACTAGAACAGGCCGGAGAGGCGAAAGCGGCGGGAAGCGAGGCGATTCTCGTTCCCATCCGGGTTGCCACGCGCGCCATCCCGCCGGCGGGAGTCCCGCTGCCGCAACCGGTCGAGCCGGGCGCGCCCGGGGTTCCAGAGGAAGGCGCGCTGCCGGCCGCCGCCCCCGTGCCCGCGCTGGAAGCCGGCACCGCGCCGCCAGCGCCGCAGGTCCGCGAGGTCCCTTGGGTCGTCGCTGCCGACATCGGCGCACCTTCTGGCGAGGCCGATCGGTGCGTGGCGCTGGACGGAACGCCCGTGCCGGTACGCTGCGCTTGCTCCCTGGAAGGCCGCGACGCCGCCGGAGCGCTCGCAGCGCGGGCGGCGTTGTCCGGAGAAGCGGTGCTCCTCGAGGGCCTCGATCGCTGGTACCGGCTGGGCCCGGAAGGCGCCGGCTATTGCCGCAGCTGCGAGCTTGCGCTGGTGGAGTACTTGCGCGAGAGCTTCGGCGATCATCTCGAGCCCTTCGACGCGCTCGATGCCCTGCGCTCTTCAGCGCTCCCGCAGCGAGAGCGCCCCTTCGCGCGGCAGAAGGAGGCGCTGCGTCTGTCGGAATCGGTGGAAGCGGCGAAGCGCGCGATCCTCCGGGCCCGGGACGAAGCGCGCCGCAATCGCAGCGTGGAGATGGCGGTGCTCGGACGGGTGGGGACGTTGACGCCCCTTGCCCTCGAGCTATGCCGGCACCTGGACGGGCTGGTCTTCGAGCTGCCCTCGCTGGATCCCTTAGAGGCGCTCCTGCCCCTGCTGGCGGCGCGGGCCGCGCTCGGGCTCCGACCGGCGGTGGCGATACTGCCAGCTCCCGCGACAGCCGCGCAGGTCCAGTTGTTCGCGGCGCTCGCTAGCGCGTGCGACACGGATCTGATGATCGCGGACGACGCGCCGGAGGACGCGCGCGCCGCCTTGGCGAAGCATCGTCAGTTCCTGGCGCTCGCCCGGGAACGATACCGGCCGTCCGCGCCACTCTTCGACGCGGAGGTGCTCCTTTCGCCCCGCTGCGACCACTGGACCACGGGGGCACACCAGCGCGCGACATCCGCCGCGGTGGCCGCGCTGGCCAGGGCACAGCAGCAGCCCGCCGTGCGTTTCGACCTCGCGGGCGGGGTACACGCGCGCCTCCTGGTGCTCGCGGGCGCCGCCGCGCTGCCGGCTCCGGATGCGGCGGCGGCGCGGCGGTACGTCGAAGGCGGAGGCGACGTGCTGATGCTCGGCAAGTGCACGTCCATCGACGAGGAAGGCCGCGCGGGCGAGCCGCTCTTTCCCGAAGTGAAGTCCGGTCTCGACCGCGTCGGCGAGGGTCGCGTGTTCGCCCTCGACGATGGGGCGCAGGAGGCGGCGATCGCGCGCGCACTGCGCGAACTGGCCGGACGAGGCCGCGCCCAGGTGACCCTCACCGGAAGGGGCCGTCTCCTCGCGCGCGCGTATCTGGACCCGGAGCGCAAGCTCGACGTCCATTTCGTCAACCTCGAGCTGCAGGACGGGGCGTTCGCTCCCGCCCAAGGCGTGCAGGTCACCATCGCCGGCCAGGCGGCGGGCGGAGGGCGAGCGGCGTACTGGTTCGCGCCGGAGCGAAGCGGGGGAAAGGACGGAGAGCGCATCCCGCTGAACCCATCCGGATTCGCGGTCTCGACGATCTTGCCCAGCGTCGAGGCGTACGCGCTGCTCGCCGTGCCGCGGTAGGCTACGGCTTGTCCCGAATCACTCCCATCTGCAGTGGCGGATTGGAGGCGCGCTCCAGATCGACGATCCGCGTCTTGCCCACGTACGCCGTCGTCTCGTACCGCGTGATCCGTCCGATCTTCTTCACGATGTTCGCCATCCGCTCCGCTTCCCGGAGGATGGCGGCCAGCTCCTCGCGCCCCTTCTCGTTCTCCTGCGTGCGCCGCAAGAGCAGCTCGGAGAAACCCAGCACGCTGGTGAGCGGCTGGTTCAGCTCGTGCGCTGCTGCGCCGGCCAGCTCGGAGACGACCGCCGCCTTCTCTGCTTCCTCCAGGCGCTCGCGCGTGTTGCGCAGCTCGGCCTCGCGGCGCAGCTCCTCTCGCAGGTCGCGGAAGACGCCGACGGTGGCGGTGTCGCGGCCGTCCTCGGCGACGATCGCGGCGGAGAGATCCACCGGGATCACCTCGCCGCCCCTCGCCACCACCTCGCAGCGCATGCGTCCGAACTCCTCGCCGGCCGCACGCGAGGCGCGAAGCCGCTGCATGATCCTTTCCGCCAACCCGCGCGGGTACAGCTCGCGCACGCTCGTCTTTCCCACCAGCGCCGCCGCCGAGAACCCCGTCATCCTCTCGGCGGCCTTGTTGAAGAGCAGGATTCCGCCCCTGAGGTCCGCCGCGACGATGCCGTCGGAGGTGGCGTCGATCAGGCGCTCGAGGAACTCCTTGGTCTTGCGCAGTTCGCTGTCCTCGGACCTGCGCAGTCGCTCGAGCTCGCTGCGATCGCGGGCCGCGCGGATCAGGGTTCGCAGCAGCGGGGGAAGATCCACCGCGGCATTCCCGAGCCTCACGAGGCCGTCGAGCGCCTCCGCGTCCGGGCCCGGCGCGGCTCCGTCGGCGAGGACGCCGACCACAGGCGCATATCGGCGGCGCACCTCGACGAGCTGGCCGGCGGCCGCAGGCAGATCGATCACTGCCGCACCACCGTCGGCCAGATCGAATCCAGCCGCGGCGAGCTGCGGCGCAAGCGCCAGCGCCGCCGGTCCCACGAGCGCAACGGGCGATGTTCGAACCTGTGGCAACGGTCGGTCTCTCGTCCCCCGACCGGAAACTCTACCGCGAGTCAGCGAGCTCCACGAAATGCCGAGAGAGCGGCCGCCATCACTTCCTTCACTGGAACGCCCGACCGCTCGGCCGCCTGCCTGCAGTCTTCGAATTCCGGCCCGACGTTGACCGATGTCCCCGAGAGGCGGCCGACCTTGACGCGCACCTTTCCGTACGGCGTGTCGACTTCCACCATCTCCCGCTCGAGGACACGCCGTTCGATGCGCGTCGCCCGGATCCCCAATGTGGTCGTTTGCCTGAAGATCTCCGTTTCGACGGCAGCGCGGGACGCTTCGGCTGCGAGGGCGCCGAAGAGATGCCCGGGCCGCCCCTTCTTCATCGTGAGCGGCGCCACCCACACGTCCAAGGCGCCAGCAGCGAGCACCGACTCCAGCGCGGCGGCGATCAGCTGGGGAGAAAGGTCGTCGAGGTTCGCTTCCAGCATCCACGCCGCCTCGCTCGCCGGCGCCGCCGTCCGTCCGAGCACCGCGCGCAAGAGATTGGGCGCGTCTTCCCATCGCTTGGTCCCCGCGCCGTAGCCGATCCGATCGACGGTCAGCTCCGGAACCGCCGGCGATTCCTCCGTCCAGGCAGCGAGGATCGCCGCACCCGTCGGTGTGGTCCGCTCACCGGGACCGCTCGGGCGCAGGGTTCGCCCGCGCAGCACCTCGAGCGTGGCGGGAGCGGGGACGGGAATGACGCCGTGCGCGGTCAGCGCGGTGCCTCCGCCGGACGGAGGAGGAAGCGCCACGACGCGGCCCGGCGCGAGCGCATCGATCAGCAGCGCAGCCCCGACCAGGTCGACGATGGAATCGAGGGCGCCGATCTCGTGGAACTCGACCTCGTCCGGCGCAATGCCGTGGATGCGCCCTTCGGCTTTCGCGAGCAGCGCGAAGCTCGACTGCGCCAGCTCGGCGGCGCGCGGCGGTAGCCGGGCGCGGGAAAGGAGGTCCCGGATCTCGCGCCACCTCCTGTGCGCGTGGCCCTCCTCGGGCGCGCGGACCTCGACGTGGAGCGCGCGAATCCCGGCGACCTCCACTTCGCGCGCTTCCACCGAGACCCCGGAAAGCCCGAGGCGGCGCAGCCCCTCGTCCAACGCCGCGCGGGGAGCGCCGAGGTGGAGGAGCGCGGCGATCACCATGTCGCCGGCGATTCCTCCGACGGGCTCGAGGACGAGCGTGCTCATCTGGTGCGCGCCTCCCGTGGCCCCTCCCCTTCCGCGCGCGCGGCGTGCGACTGACGCGCGATCAGTGCGGCGACGAAGCCCGCGCTGAAGCCGTTGTCGATGTTCACCACCGAGACGTTGGCGGCGCAGGAGTTCAGCATCGCCAGCAGCGCCGCCATCCCGCCCAGGGAAGCGCCGTACCCGACGCTGGTCGGGACAGCGATCACCGGCCGCGCCACGAGCCCTCCCACGACCGATGGCAGGGCTCCCTCCATGCCCGCGCAGACCACCACCGCGTCGGCCTGGCGCAACGCCGGAGCGTGCCGCAGCAGACGATGCAATCCCGAGACCCCCACGTCGTAGAGTCGTTCCACCTGGGCACCGACCACCTGCGCGGTCGCGCAGGCCTCCTCGGCGATGGGAATGTCGGTGGTCCCGGCGCAGACCACCGCCACGAGCCCTTCGCGGGGCGGCGGCCCCCCGGGTGGCGGAGCGGAAAACGTGCGGGAGATCGGGTCGTATCGGCCGGTTGGCGCCGCCGCGAGCGCCGCGGCTTCCGCCTCGGGCGCCATGCGCGTCACCAGCACCGCCTGGCCGAGCGACACCAGGCGCGCGACCAGCGCGCCGATCTGCTCCGGACGCTTGCGCTCTCCGTAGACGACCTCGGGAACGCCCATCCGCAGAGCGCGCTCGCCGTCCAGTTGCGCGAACTCCGCGATCTGCTGGACGGGCAGCTCTCCGAGCCGCCGGACGGCGTCCTCTATGGCGATCTCGCCCGCCTTGACCAGTTCCAGGAATTCTCTCAGCGCCCGCGCGTCCATCGGGCGCGATCTATCACACGACGCCGAGCATCGAGAGCAGGCGCGAGAGCGATTCCTCCACGGGCGTCGCCACGATGCGCCCCGCGTAGCGGACGCCCGGAAGTCGCAGGTCCGTCACCAGCAGCAGTGTGGAATCGAGATCGCCGAACGCCGCCTGCATGGTGTCGGCGAGCGTGCCGGAGCCGACGTGCGGGATCGACGGCACCAGGGTCAACCCGACCGCCGCCGCAACGCCGCCGACGTAGCTCGACACCACGATGTTCGACATTTCCGCGAGGGCGCTCGTATACAGCGTCGGTTTCTGGATGGCTCCGCCCGGCGCGCCGAGCAGGAGCCCGCCCATGAGCGTCGCCCCCTCCTGCGTCACGTGCATCATCCAGCGCAGCCGCGCTCCCCCTTCCACCTCGAAATGAACGGAGAACGCGGCGCCGTCCGGCTGAAGCACGCGCTCCACCGCCCCCTTTGGCGCCACCTGTACGCGGGGCGGCGCCGCCTCGACGAACGTGCCGAGCAGCCTCCCGAGCGACCGGGCGGCGTCGGCGGAGCCGAATTGCGCGAGCTGGCGCATCGCCTCGATCTGCTGCGGCGTGAGCTCCAGCGGATTGAGGGGCCGGCGCTGCTGCATCAGGCCGCCCCTCGAAGCCGCTGCGAGGCTTCCGCCAGCTCATGCAGCCCCCGCGGATCGAGCACGAGCAGTGGCCGTCCGTTGCCGAGCACGGTGGTGCCCGCGAGGCCCTTGATCCGATCGATCGGGGGGAAGAGAGGCTTGAGGACCGCTTCCTCTTGCCCCACCAGCCGGTCCACCGAGAGCGCGAAGGTGATCCCGTCCACCTCCAGCACCGCGAATGGCCGCGGGCCTGGGGGCGCGAGCGAGGGAAGGCCGAAGAGCTTCGCCAGCGAATAGGCGCGGACGAGCTGGCCCATGACGGCGAGCGACCGGGCCTCGAATCCTTCTCCGCCGCGCGCCGAAAGATCGTATTCGGTGGTGGCGACGATGCGGGTCATCGGCAGCCCGTACAACTCGCCGCCGATCTGCACCAGGAGAAGGTTCGCCATCGACACGCTGAGCGGCAGCTCGAGCGTGAAGCGCGACCCCTTCCCCGGCGCGGAGCGGAGCGCGATCTTGCCGCCGAGCCCCTCTACCGCGGACTTGACCGCGTCGAGGCCGACGCCCCGGCCGGACAGATCCGTCGCTTCGTCCCGCGTGGAGAGGCCGGGGAGGAAGGCCAGCTCGTAGCTCTGCTGCTCGTTGATCTCGGGGACCCTGTCGGGCGAGAGCGCTCCCATGTCGATGGCCCGCTGCCGCAGCCGTTCCCCGTCGAACCCGGCCCCGTCGTCGCTCACCTCGACCAGCACCTTGTCCCGTTCGCGGCGCGCCGACAGCACGAGCAGGCCGCGCACGGACTTGCCCATGGAGATCCGCTGCGCACTCGTCTCCAGCCCGTGATCGACCGCGTTGCGGACGAGGTGCGTGAGCGGATCGGCCAGTGCCTCGATGACGGTGCGGTCCAGCTCGACGGCGCCGCCCTGGACCTCCAGCTCGACTTCCTTGCCGAGGCGATGTGCCAGATCGCGGATGGCGCGGGGGAGCCGCTCGGTGAGCGACGAGAAGGGCGTCAGGCGCGCGTTCATCACGCGGCCGTGCAGATCGCGAGCCGTCCGGCGCAGGCGGTCGATCTCCGCTTCGAACTGCGCCGCGGCGTTTTCCGGCAAGTGCCGGGCCGCCTCGCGAAGCCGCGCGATCCCGTGCAGCACTTCGGCCGCCTGGTCGAGGAGCTGATCGAGGGCCTGCGCGCGAACGCGCACGGTCGCGTCGGTCCGCGCCTCCTCCGTCCCGGCGCTATCGGGGACCGCCCGCACGGCGCCACCCTCTTCGGCCGCTTGCGGCTCGGGGCTGGGCGCGTTCGCGATGGGAGCCGGGCGCACCTCGATCTCTTCCACTTCCGGAATCCCCTCGAACGCCGCGCGCACCTCGTCGGTGGGGCGCGCGGTGGCGAGCAGCGCGGTGACGCGAACGCCGCCCCTCTTCTGCATCAGCGCGGCCGGCTGCGGGTCCATCTCCAGCAGGACGCCGAGCCCTTTCAGCTTCCGCTGCACGATCAGGCTGCGCGCTCCCGGCGCCTGGCATGCCTTGGAGAGGGAAAACGCGACGTCGAGCCTCGGGGTCCCCGGGTCCGCCAGCGGCTTCTGCGCCGCGATCCGGGGCGGCGGCGTCGGGACGCCGTCGGGAAGGAGGCGGGACGCCTCTGCGAGCCTCGCCGCGAGCGCGAGCGGAGCGCCCTCGTCGGCGCGAGGCGCATGCGCGGTTCCGGAAGCGTGTTGCACCTCCTGCACCAGCGCGTCGGTCGCCTGGAGCAGCAGGTCGACGTGGGTCCGCTCGGGTCTCGCATGCTGCGCCTTCAGCTTGCCGATCAGGGTCTCCGCGGCATGGGCGATGGCCACGATGCCGGAGAGACCGATGGTCGCCGCGCTTCCCTTCACGGAGTGCACGCGGCGGAAGATCGAATCCCACAGCGCGCCGCCGGGAGCCTCCTGCTCGATCCTCACCAGCTCGGAAGCGAGCTGCTCGAGCTGTTCCGTCGCTTCCGCGACGAAGGCGTGCAGGTACTTGTGGGGCGCGTGCGCCATGACGGCTACTCGCCGAGCACCTTCTTCACCACCGCGAGCACGTCCTCCCCGCGGAAGGGCTTGACGATGAAGTCGGTGGCGCCTGCCTCGATGGCCTCCATCACCAGCGACTCCTGCCCGAGCGCAGAGCACATGATCACCACGGCATTGGGATCGTGCTGCACGATCTCGCGGGTGGCATCGATGCCGGACTTGTAAGGCATCACGATGTCCATGGTGACGAGATCGGGCTTCAGCTCGCGGAACAGGTTGACTGCCTGCACCCCGTCGTCGGCTTCTCCCGCGACGGCGAACCCCGCGGCGGTGAAGATGTCGCGCAGGGTGTTGCGCATGAAGAGCGCGTCGTCGACGATCAGCACTCGCCTCTGGGGCATCGCTTTACGCCTCCACCAGGTTGTCGATGGCCCGCTGCAGCTGCTCCGGATCGATCAGCTTCACGGGACCCTCGGCTGAATCCACCTGCGCGAGCACCGCTCCCGACGGCTCCTTCAGCTCGCGTGCTTCCGCGGGGATCTCCTCGATCCCGGCGACCTCCGACACGTACAACCCGACGTCACCTCTCGGGCGCTGCAGCATTACCACCTTGCCTTCCGGGCGCGCCGGGCGGGCCTTCAGGCCGACCAGCGGCCCCAGATCGATCAGGGCGGCGACCCGCCCCTGCTGGCTCATCACCCCGAGCAACGCCGGCGGCGCGCGCGGGACGCGCGAGACGAAGGTCATCTCGGTCACCCGCCGCACCGCGGAAAGCGGCAGCGCGTAGCGGTTGCCTCCGTGCAGGCAGATGACGGCGCGGGGCATCAGATCACTCCAGTTTGAACCGCGAGACGACCGTCTGCAGCTCCACGGACAGGTTGGTCAGCTCCTGCGAAGCGGAGGCGATGGACGCCGTCACCACCGCCTGGTCCCGGATGGCGCGGGACACCTCCTCGGTGCTCTTGGCATTCGAGGAGGCGACCTCGCGGATCTCGCGGATGGCCTTCACCATCTCCTCGGAGCCGGCCAGCTGCTCCTTGGCGGCGTGCGAGATGGCGGTGACGCGGGCGGTGCCTTCCTGGGTGGCGCGGACGACCTCGTCCAGAGAAAGGATGATCTGGGCCAGGTCCTCGCGCCCCTGACCGAGCTCGTCGATGCCCTCCCTCATCGCGGCCACGGCGTGCTGGCTGCGCTGGCTGATCTCCTGCGCCAGCCGGCTGATCTGCTCCGCGGAGCGGCCGGCCGATTCGGCGAGCTTGCGCACCTCGTCGGCGACGACGGCGAAACCGCGGCCGTATTCGCCCGCGCGCGCCGCCTCGATCGCCGCGTTCAGCGCGAGCAGGTTCGTCTGCTGCGCCACGCCGGTGATGGCGACGACGATCTTGCTGATCTCCTGCGTCTTCTCCCCGAAGGCGAAGACGGTTTCGGAGGCGGCCTCGATCTCGGCGAAGACCTTCTTGATCTTCTCCGCCGCGAGCTGGGCCGCCGCTCCGCCCGACTGCGCCGCCGTGGACGTGGCCGTGGCGGCCTCGGCCGCCGCCTGCGCGGTGTTCGCGCTGGAATTGATGGAGGTGGCGATCCCGGTGATCAGCGCGCTCGCCCGTTCGACCAGCCTGAGCTGCTCGTCGGCGCCCTTGGCGATGTGGTCCATCGACTCCTTGATCTCCTCCGCCGACGCGGTCACGTTGCCGGTGGAGACCTGCATTTCATCGGCCGAATCGGCCACGGCGCGACTGGTGTTCTGGATGTGCCGGACCAGGTCGCGGAGGTTCTCCTGCATGTGCGAGATGGCGACGGTCAGCTCGTCGACCTCGTCGGCGCCGAGGTAGGAGGGCCTCTCGCTGGGCAGCGCCTTGGAGAGATCGCCCCGGCTGATCTCGAGGGCGCTCCGGTTCAGCCGCACGACGCGGTTCGCGATCTGCTTGAGTCCGACGGACACCGCGACGGCGACGAGCAGGCCGGCCAGCACCCCGACGATGGCGCGCTGCGGATCCAACCCGCGGCGGATCACTTCGTAGACGAGGACGCCGGAGAGCACTGCCCAGATGCTCATGTCGCCGAAAAAGACCTTGAAGAACAATCCCAGCCGCCGGGACTGGCCTCCGCCGCGGGACGGACGGACGGGTTTGAGTCCGGGGCTGCTCGGAACCTGCGGCGGCAGGGGCCGGCTCGGCGCCGCCAGCGACCGCAGCGGCGCCTCGTGCTCGTCGGTTCCGAGCAGTTCCTGATGCGCTGGCGTGGCCATCTCGGCGCCACTGTATCCCGAGGCGCGCGAAGGGCAAATGACGTTCACGTCCGGCCGTTGCATGGAGCAGGTGACCCGGCTACCGTTCCTCACCCATGGCTGCGCGCGCAACGACCGCGGGATTTCCCAAGAGCGCCGAGGGCGCTCTCGACGAACGATCGCGCCGTGTTCTCGCGGCGATCGTGCGCGATTACATCCACAGCGGAGAACCGGTAGGCAGTCATGCGATCGCCCGGCGGCAGGACGTCGACGTGTCGTCGGCGACCGTGCGCTCGGTGATGTCCGATCTGGAGGAGATGGGCTTCTTGCAGAAGCCGCACACGAGCGCCGGCCGGATTCCGACGGCGCACGGGTTCCGCTACTACGTCGACGCGCTCCTGCGCGTGAAGCCGCCGCTGCCGGAAGAGCGGGAGCAGATCGCGCGCCGCGCGCACGAGGCGACGCAGCTCGAGGGCCTGATGACGGCGGCGTCGCGCGTGCTCCATTCGTTGACCCATCACGCCGGCGTCGTGGCCTCGCCCCGGCCACAGTCGGAGCGGCTGCAACGGATCGAGTTTCTCCAGCTTCGCGAGGGTCGACTCCTCGCCGTGCTCGTCGCCCGCTCGGGCGCTGTCCGCAACCGGCTGGTCGCGCTGCAACAACCGATGACCGCCGCGCAGCTCGACGAGGCGGCGAGGTACCTCAACTCCCTGATCGCCGACCGCACGCTCGCCGAGGCCGGCTCGCGGCTGCGCGAGGAGCTGGTACGCGATCGGCGGGAGCTCGGCGAGCTGCAAGCGCGCGCGCTCGCACTCGGCGCCGAGGCAGTGCAGCTGGAGGCCCCCGCGGTGCACATCGAAGGGCAAGCCTCGCTCCTCGAGGACAAGGCGCTGGCGCACGATCTCGACAAGATCCGCGCGCTCTTCCGCGCTCTGGACGAGAAGGAGCGGCTCCTCGCCGTGCTCGACCGGACGCTCGCGGCGCAGGAGCTGCGGATCTTCATCGGCGCGGAGAGCGGGATCGTCGAACCGGACCTCGCGATCGTGGCGGCGCCGTACCGGCTGAAGGGAGAAGTGGTCGGCGCGCTCGGAGTCATCGGACCGACGCGGATGGACTATTCCAGGGTCGTCCCCCTCGTCGAGTTGACGGCCCGGACCGTCGGGCTCACCCTCGACGGGACCGACGAAGAATAAGCCCTGCCTCCCCTTGGCGGAGCGCTCCGCTGCGCTATGTTACCGCCTCTTTTGGAGGAGACGACTTGGTTCCCGACGATACGCAGGTCCCGCCCGGCGCCGCAGTAGACGACGAGAGAGGGGTGCCGGAGGGCGGCACCGATTCCGGCGGCGAGGCCGCCGATCCGCAGAAGGTCGCCATGTTGCAGGCGCAGCTGGAGGAGTCCTTCAAGCGCGCGCGCGAGACCTCCGATCGCCTGAAGGATACGCACGAGCGCTTGCTGCGCACGGCCGCGGAGTTCGACAACTTCAAGAAGCGCGCGCTGAAGGAGAAGGAGGACGTGCAGCGGTTCGGCATCGAACGTCTGCTCAAGGACTTCTTGCCGGTGATGGACAACCTCGAGCGCGCCCTCGATCACGCCGAGCAGCACGATCCGCGGCAGGTCATCGAAGGAGTTCGGCTGGTGCAGAAGCTGTTCGAGACGACGCTGGCCAAGCACGGTGTGACGGGGTTCTCCGCTCTGGGGAAGCCCTTCGATCCCGGCCTGCACGAGGCGCTGATGCAGCAGGAGAGCGACGAGCCCGCCGGCACCGTGGTGACGGAGATGGCGAGGGGATACAAGCTCAACGATCGGCTCGTCCGGCCCGCCGCGGTGGTGGTAGCCAAGCCTCGCACCCCCGCGCAAGCCGCTCCGGCGACGGACGGCGAGGGTGGGGGACAAGGCTGAATCCTCCCACGCGGGGCTTCCTCCGAAATTTCGGACCGCGCGGACCCTTGAGGTAGAAGGGATCGGGGGAGAGCGCCTTCAATGCCCAAGGTCATCGGCATCGATCTCGGCACCACCAACAGCTGTGTCGCAGTGATGGAGGGTGGCGAGCCGGTCGTGATTCCCAACTCGGAGGGCAGCCGCACGACCCCATCGATGGTCGGCTTCACCGAGGCCGGCGAGCGTCTGGTGGGGCAGATCGCCAAGCGGCAGGCCGTCACCAATCCGGAAGCGACCGTCTTCGCGGTGAAGCGCCTGATCGGCCGCAAGTTCGATTCGGAGGAGGTGCGCAAGAGCATCTCCGTCTCCAGCTACCGGATCGTCTCGGCGGACAACGGCGACGCCTGGGTGGAGCTGCGGGGGAAGCGGTACAGCCCCGCGGAGATCTCCGCCATGATCCTCTCCAAGATGAAGCAGACCGCGGAGGACTACCTCGGCGAGCAGGTGACCGAGGCGGTGATCACCGTCCCCGCCTACTTCAACGACGGGCAGCGCCAGGCCACCAAGGACGCCGGCCGCATCGCGGGCCTGAACGTCCTTCGCATCATCAACGAGCCGACGGCCGCGGCGCTCGCGTACGGCCTCGACAAGGCCCAGGGCGGCGTCGCGAGCAAGACCGGCGCGAGCATGCGCACCTCGGGCGCCGAGAAGATCGCGGTCTACGACCTCGGCGGCGGCACCTTCGACATCTCGGTCCTGGAGCTGAACTCGGGCGTGTTCGAGGTGAAGGCGACCAACGGCGACACGTTCCTCGGAGGCGAGGACTTCGACCAGCGCATCGTCGATTACCTGAACCAGAAGTTCCAGAAGGCGACGAAGATCGACCTGCGCCGCGACCGGATGGCGCTGCAGCGCTTGAAGGAGGCCGCCGAGCGCGCCAAGCACGAGCTCTCCTCGGCAACCGAGACCGACGTGAACCTGCCGTTCATCGCGGCGGACGCGACCGGCCCCAAGCACCTCACCGAGACGATGACCCGCGGGCAACTGGAGGAGCTGGTCAACGAACTGGTGCAGAAGACGATCGAGCCGTGCCGCATCGCGCTCAAGGACGCCGGCGTCAACACCAAGGAGATCGACCGCGTCATCCTGGTGGGCGGCATGACGCGCATGCCGAAGGTCCAGCAGGTGGTGCAGAACTTCTTCGGCAAGGAGCCGCACAAGGGCGTCAATCCGGACGAGGTCGTCGCGATCGGGGCGGCGATCCAGGGCGGCGTGCTCAAGGGCGAGGTGAAGGACGTCCTCTTGCTGGACGTGACTCCGCTCTCGCTCGGCGTGGAGACCGCCGGCGGCGTGAACACGCGGATCATCGAGAAGAACACCACCATTCCTGCGCGAAAGTCCCAGGTGTTCTCGACGGCGGTGGACAACCAGCCGATCGTGAACGTGCACGTCCTGCAGGGCGAGCGCGAGATGGCAACGGACAACAAGACGCTCGCGCGCTTCGAGCTGGTGGGCATCCCACCGGCGCCCCGCGGAGTGCCCCAGATCGAAGTGGCGTTCGACATCGACGCGAACGGCATCGTCCACGTCAGCGCCAAGGACCTCGGCACCGGGAAGCAGCAGAGCATCCGCATCGTGGCGTCTTCGGGTCTGACCGAGCGCGAGATCCAGAAGATGATCGCGGACGCGGAGCAGCACAAATCGTCGGACAAGAAGAAGAAGGAGCTGGCGGACGTGAAGAACTCCGCCGACGGCCTGATCTATACGACCGAGAAGGCCCTGGAAGAGTACGCCACGCTCCTGCCCGCGAAGGACATGGCGGAGATCCGGGCGGACCTCGAAGCGCTCAAGGCGGTGGTCGGCTCCGAAGACCTTCCCCGGATCAAGGCCGCAGTCCAGCGCCTGGAAGGCTCGGCCTACCGCATCGCCGACGCCCTCTATTCCTCCAGCGACCCCGGCGAGAAGAAAACCGCCGCAAAGTCCTAGAGCTTTCACCCACAGAGCGCACAGAGCACACAGAGGTTTGTGGGCTTGGGAACCCAATCTCCGGGCGCTTTGCGCGCTCTGCGGTTGATGTGGAGGATTGACAAGAATCCCGTTGTTCTTACGTTAGACGTGGCGCGTCGAGCGCTTGGTTGCCTGTCCGAGGAGTGAAGGTGTCGCGAAAGCGTGACTACTACGAGATCCTCGGGGTCGCCCGAACCGCAACTGGACAGGAACTGAAGAGCGCGTTCCGCAAGCTCGCCGTCCAGTACCATCCGGACAAGAATCCCGGCGACAAGGTCTCCGAGGAGAAGTTCAAGGAGGCCTCCGAGGCGTACGAAGTCCTCTGCGACCCGGACAAGCGCGCGCGCTACGACCGGTTCGGGCACCAGGCGCCGGGCGGATTCGGGCCCAGCCCCTTCGAGGCGGGGTTCAGCGGGAACATCAACGACATCTTCGGGGACATCTTCGGCGAGATCTTCGGGCAGCGCGGGCGGTCGCGGGCCGCGCGCCAGAGGGGAGCGGACCTCCGCTACAACCTGGAGGTGAGCTTCACCGAGGCGGCCTTCGGCACCGAGGCGAAGGTCAAGATTCCCCGCCACAAGGAATGCGCCGTCTGCCACGGGTCGGGCACCAGGCCGGGGACCGGACCGAAGACCTGTCCCACCTGCCACGGAGCCGGCGAGCTGCGGATGACGCAGGGGTTCTTCCAGATCTCCCGGACCTGCGGCCAGTGCCAGGGGACCGGCAAGGTCATCACCGACCCATGCATGACCTGCCGAGGCGCGGGCAAGGTCGAGACGGAAAGCGTGCTCACGGTGAAGGTGCCGCCGGGAGTCGATACCGGGACCCGGCTCAAGCTGACCGGCGAAGGTGAGTCAGGAGAGAGGGGCGGCCCTCCGGGAGACCTGTACGTGGTCGTGCACGTCCAGGAGCACCCGATCTTCATCCGCGAGGACACCGAGGTCATCTGCGAGGTCCCCATCAGCTTCACCCAGGCGGCGCTGGGCGCCACCATCGACGTGCCGACGCTCGACGGGAAAGTGAAGATGAAGATCCCGTCCGGCACGCAGAGCGGCAAGGTCTTCAGGCTGCGCGGGAAAGGCGTTCCGCACCTCAACGGCTACCAGCGCGGCGACCAGCACGTGCGCGTGACCGTCGAGGTGCCGGAGGAGCTGACCAAGAAGCAGCGCGAGCTGCTCGAGCAGTTCGCCACCCTCGCCGGCGAGGACGCGCACCCGCAGTCGAAGTCGTTCTTCGCCAAGGTGCGCGAGCTGTTCGGGTCTGAAGAGTCGGAAGAGGAAGCCACGGGCTAGGGAGCCCCCCGACATCTTGCGCCTCGATCGCGTAACCTCGTGCGCGACTGTTGCGTAAGGCCTGAATGGGACCGACGGACGAAGAGCTGATGTCGGCCTACGTCGCGGGCGATGCCCGGGCGTTCGAAAAGCTCTTCGCCCGGCTGGCGCCCCGGGTGCACGCATTCTTCCGGCGCTCGTTCCGGGACGAGGGAGTGGCGGACGACCTGCTCCAGGTGACGTTCATGAAAGTGCATCGCGCGAGGGCGCAATACCGGCCGGACCTCAAGCTCGGTCCCTGGCTGTTCGCAGTCGCCGCCCGCGTCCGCATCGACGAGCTGCGCCGCCGCTTTCGCCTTCCCGAGGACGCGGACGAAGACGCGATCGCGCTGGCCGAGGCACAGCCGCAGCCGGATCCGCCCCTCGACACGGACGTGAAGGACGCGGTGCGCGCTGCCCTCGATGCCTTGCCGCAATCGCAGCGCACCGTCATCCACCTGCACCGGTACGAGGGAATGACGTTCGCCGAGATCGCGACCGTCCTTTGCTCCACGCCGGGCGCGGTGAAGCTGCGCGCCTTCCGCGGATACGAGACGCTCCGCCAGCGGCTCAAGGGGCTCCTGTGAGCGTCTGCGACGACCTGCGAGCGAACGCCGCTGGAATCGCGGCACTGCCCGAGGGCGATCTCGATCGCGAGACCTTTTTCGCCCACGCCCGCGGGTGCTCCGGCTGCATGGAGGCGCTGCGGGAGGGGGAGAAGCTCGTCGCGGCGCTGGCGAGCGCGGAGCTGCCGCCGCCTTCTCGCCGCGCGCTCCGCCGCGCATCCGCGCCGATCCTCGCCGAGCTGACCCCCTCGCGGTGGCCACTGCGCGCCGCGGCGGCAGTGGCCGCCTTCGCCATTCCGATCCTGTTCTCCCATCATCGCGATCTGGAAGGCTGGGCGGCGGCTCTTCTCGTCCTGACGCTCGCCACCGCCTTGAGCGCGACCGCTGGAACGCTCCACGCCGGCGCCTGGGTCGCGCTCGCCGCCTCGGCGGGACTCGCCATCGGCGCGGGCGGCATCCCGGGCTTTGCAGACACGGGGCCGGGGCTCGCAACGCGCGTCGGAGTCGACTGCCTCGCGCTGGAGCTGGCTGGGGCGGCGGTCGCCACGGCGCTGGTGCTGTGGAGGGCGGGGGCGAACGCCGCATTCCCCGCTGCGACCGCGGCCGCCGGCGCCCTGGCGGCGCAGGCCGCGCTCCATCTCGCCTGTACGGCGCATGCGCAAGCGCCTCATCTCTGGGTATTTCACGTCGGGGGCGTCGCCGCGGCGGCGCTCGCGGGCTGGATGCTGCAGAGGCGCCTCTACCTGAGCAGCGTCCGGAGTTGACCGGCGGACCGTTTCCTCAGTGCGACAGGATGGGAAAGCGCGGACGTTGCGGGGCGGCGCGAACCGCGCCGACCTGTTGCGCCGGCCCCTCTGCGCCCGCAATGCCGCCTACCAGGTCGTAGTCGCCAGCCTGCTCGATCTCGACGCGCACGATTTCTCCGGCGCGCGCCTGACCGCGGTTGACGTACACCTTGCCGTCGATCTCCGGCGCCTGGCCCATCCAGCGGCCTTCGAGGAGAAGATCCGTCTCCTCCGAGACGCCCTCGATGAGCACGTCGATGGCGCGCCCGATCAGCCGCTGCTGGTGCGCCTTGCTGATCTTCCGCTGGATGCCGAGCAGCTTCTTCTGCCGCTGGGCCTTGACGCGCTGGGGAAGCTGGCCATCGAGCGCGAACGACTCCGTCCCTTCCTCGCGTGAGAACTGGAAGACGCCCACCTTCTCGAAGCGCATCTCCTCCACGAAGTCGCACAGCTCCTGGAACTGGTCGTCCGTCTCGCCCGGGAAACCGACGATGAAGCTGGTCCGGAAGGTGAGATCCGGCACCCGGTCCCGGATCTTGCGCACGAGCCGCCGCACCCAGGCGGCATCGCGCCCCCGCTTCATCCGCCGCAGCACCGGATCGCTGATGTGCTGCAGCGGCATGTCCAGGTAGCGCGCGAGGTTCGGCTGCGTCGCCAGGGCATCGATCAGGTCCTCGGGGAAATCGCGCGGATAGGCGTAGTGCAGGCGGATCCACCGGGCCGGAACATCGCCGAGCGCCTGCAGCAGCTCGTGCAGCTTCGGGCGGTCGGGCAGATCGTGACCGTACGCGGTCAAATCCTGCGCGACGAGGTTCAGCTCCACTGCCCCTTCGGCGACGAGCCGCTGCGCCTCCGCCACGATGTCGGCGATGGGCCGGCTGCGCTGCAGGCCGCGGAGCTTGGGGATGATGCAGAAGGTGCACTTGTTGTCGCAGCCCTCGCTGATCTTCACGTACGCCGTCCAGCGCGGCATCGAGTTGCGGCGCGGCGTGCGGCTGTCCGCGATGTAGTCGGGGTCCGGAATGACCGCGCGATCCCGCTCGCCCTTGAGGATCTGCGCGATCCGCGGATACGCGGAGGTGCCGACGAAGTAGTCGACCTCGGGCATCTCCTGCTGCAGCACGTCCGCGTAGCGCTGGGTGAGGCAGCCGGCCACGACCAGCGCCTTGCATCGGCCGGTCTCCTTGAGCTGCGCATGCTCGAGGATGGCGTCGATCGACTCCTGCTTCGCTTCTCCGATGAAGGCGCAGGAATTGATCAGGATCACCTCCGCTTCCCGGGCGTCCTCGACGAGCTGGTATCCCTCGTTCAGCAGGCTGCCGAGCATGACTTCGCTGTCCACCCGGTTCTTCGGGCAGCCGAGCGAGAGCAGGTACAGCGAAGGCTGTGCTGGGAGCGCGGTGTTGTTCATCGGGTCCTGAAAAGGGGCCCCGTATAACAGACCGCGCGCCGGAATTCAGCCTGTGCGTGTATTCCTTACGGCTACAGCGTGGCTACGCGCCCCGCCCAACGCACCGTCATTTCGCCGCCGCGGCGCCCTTCGACGGATCGTCGGCCGGATTGATGTAGTGGATGTCGAACGGGCCCATCCCGTGCAGCTCGAGCACGCGCGCAAGCGTCAGTCCCTGAAGTTCTCGAACATCAGATCCAACTTCAGCTCGTCCTGCTTGCCGCGCACCAGCTGGATCGCGCTCTGCAGATCGTCGCGGCTCTTCCCGGAGACGCGGACGGCGTCGCCCTGGATCGAGCCCTGGATCTTCAGCTTGCTGTCCTTGATGGCCTTGACGATGGCCTTCGCCTTTTCAGTCTCGATCCCCTGCACGAAACTGAGCACCTGCGAGACATGCTTGCCGCTCTGCTCGATCGCCCCGTACTTGAGGCCCCTCAGCGGCACGCCGCGCTTGGCCATCTTCTCCACCAGCACCGTGCGCGCCGCCTCGAGGCGCTGCTCGGTGGTGCTGCGGATCTTCAGCCCCTTCTCGGGCGCGCTGACCTTCTCGAGCGACGTCTCCGTCCCCTTGAAGTCGTAGCGCTGATCGATCTCCTTCTTCGCCTGCTGGAAGGCGTTGTCCACTTCCTGCTCGTTCACCTTGCTGACGATGTCGAAGCTCGGCATGTCACATCTCCAGGACGACCGGCAGCACCATCGGCCGCTTCTCCAGGCCCTTCCTCCACACGGAGCGCACGGCGCGGCGGAGGGCCTCTTCCACCATGCCGTGATCGGTGCGCTGGGCGGGGGCGAGCTCGGCGAGCGCGTCGAGCGCCGCCTGGCGCGCCTGTGCCATCCGCGATTCGTCGAGGCCGGCGACGCCTTTTCCCAGGAGCTCCGGCCCGCGCACCACCTCGCCGCTCTTGTGATCCAGGACGCAGAGGCAGACCAGCATGCCGGTCTCGGCGAGGAGCTGCCGATCCCGCAGCGCGACCTCGCCGACGTCGGCGAACCCGCCGCGCGCGTCGAGGTAGAGCCGGCCCGCGGAAACGGCGTTCGGAACCACTGCGACGATCTCGTCCTTGCGCAGCTCCACCGCGTCGCCGTCCTCCGCGATCACGCAGGCGAGGGGGCTCACGCCGGCCGCCTCCGCGGTGCGCGCGTGCGCCGCGAGCATCCGGTACTCGCCGTGGATGGGGACGAAGCTGCGGGGGCGCACGAGGTCGATCATCATCCGCTGCTCTCCCTGGCAGGCATGACCGCTCGTGTGCACCAGCTCGGTCGAGCCCGTGCTGCTGGACATGACCCGGCAGCCGCGCCGCATCAGGTGGTCGATGATGTTGCCGAGGGTGCGGTCGTTGCCGGGGATCACGCGGCTGGAGAGGATCACCAGATCGTTCTTTTCCAGATGCACCGTCGGATGCTCGCCGAGCGCCAGCCGGGCCAGCGCGCTGCGCGGCTCCCCCTGCGCTCCGGTGCAGAGGATCACCAGCTCCCGCCCCGGAAAGTGGCCGGCGCCCTCCGGATCGACGAAGGAGTCGGGCGGACAGCGGATGTACCCGAGGTCGAGCGCCAGCCGCACGTTGGTCTGCATCGACCGGCCGAGCAGGACGATCTTGCGGTTCTGCGCCAGCGCCGCCCGGACGACGCTCTGTGCCCGGTGGATGTTCGAGCCGAACATCGCCACCACGATGCGCCCTTTTGCCATCGGGCCGGCGAAGATGCGCATCAGCGACTCGCCGACCTCGCGCTCGCTGGCGGTGGTGCCTTCGCGCTCGGCATTGGTCGAATCGGAGAGGAGGCAGGCGACGCCGGTCTCTCCCAGCTCGGCGAACCGCCGCACGTCGAGGAGCTTTCCGTCCACGGGACTCCAGTCGACCTTGAAATCCCCGGTGTGGATCACCAGGCCCGCCTCGGTGAGCAGGGCGTATCCGACCGCGTCGGGCACGCTGTGCGGGACCTGGAGGGGCTCGAAATCGATGTGGTTGCCCACCATCCCCATGGTCCGCGGCTCCACCGCGTGCAGATCGGCGGTGATCCCCTGCTCGGCGAGCTTCTCTTTCACCACCGCCAGCGTGAACCGGGTGCCGCAGACCGTCGCCTCCGGGAATTCGCGCAACAGGTAGTGCAGCGCACCCACGTGATCCTCGTGGGCGTGCGTGAGCAGGATGGCGTCGACCTTTCCCGCCGCCTTGAGATACGCGAGATCCGGAGCGATCACCTCGACGCCGAGCGCTTGCTCCGCGTTCGGGAACATCAGGCCGCAATCGATCACCACCCGGTCACCGCCCGACTCCACCACCATGCAGTTCATCCCGACCTCGCCGAGGCCGCCGAGCGGGATGATGCGGACCGGAGCGGGCGAGGGCGGCACGGCGGCATGGTAGCGTTTTTGGGTTATGACTTCCTGCCCGTGTCCGATCCCCTCGCCAAGGTCCTGAACCCCCCGCAGCTCGAAGCCGTACGCCACGGCGAAGGGCCGCTGCTCATCCTGGCGGGCGCCGGCTCCGGCAAGACTCGCGTGCTTACGCACCGCATCGCGCACTTGCTCCGCGAGCGCCTCGCGCGCCCCGCCGAGATCCTCGCCGTCACCTTCACCAACAAGGCGGCCGGAGAGCTCCGGGAGCGCGTAGAGAAGCTGGTCGGGCCGGACGCCCAGCGCCTCTGGGTGGCGACGTTTCACGCGGCGGGAGCGCGAATCCTGCGCCGCGAGGCCGAGGCGCTGGGGCTCACGCGCAGCTTCGCCATCTACGATGACGCGGACCAGCTGGCGGAGGCCAAGCGAGCCACCAGCGATCTGGGATTCGACGTCGGGACCGCGCGCCAGCACCTCTCCCGCATCGATCGCTGGAAGAATGCCGGCCTGCTGCCCGCGGACGTCCGGGTGGCCGAGTACGACGTGCCGGGCAAGACCGCGCTCAAGGTCTACCAGCGGTATCAATCCGCCCTGCAGGCCTCGAACGCGGTCGATTTCGGGGACCTGATCGTCCGCGTCGCCGAGCTGTTCCGCAAGCGCGACGACATCCTGCAGAACTACGCGGGTCGGTTCCGGCACATCCTGGTGGATGAATTCCAGGACACCAATCCGGCGCAATATCAGCTGCTCCGCCTGCTCGCCTCGGTGCACGGAAACCTGTGCGTCGTGGGCGACGACGACCAGGCCATCTATCGCTGGCGCGGCGCGGAGGTGGACAACATCCTCGACTTCCCCAAGCACTTCAAAGACACCAAGGTGGTGAGGCTCGAGCAGAACTACCGGAGCTCCGGCCGCATCCTCGCGGCGGCGCACGCGATCATCGAGAAGAACGAGCGGAGGGCGGAGAAGAAGCTGTGGACGGCGGCCGCGGAGGGCGAGAAGGTGCGCGTCTTCCTCGCCGAGGACGAGCGCGACGAGGGTGGCCGGGTCGCCTCCGAGCTCTACGCGGAGAACGCGCGCGGGACGTCGTACGCGGAGATGGCGGTCTTCTACCGCGCGAACGCCCAGTCGCGCGCGCTGGAAGACGCGCTGCGCGCGCGGCGCATCCCGTACCGGGTGGTGCGCGGGCGTTCGTTCTACGATCGGGCCGAGGTGAAGGACATCGCCGCGTACCTGCGGCTCTGCGTCAACGCGCGCTCCGGCGGCGATCTGCTGCGCGTGATCAATACCCCTCCGCGGGGAATCGGCGATACCACGGTCGAGCACCTGCGGGCCTCCGCGAACCGGCAGGGGCTCTCGCTGTGGGAGGCGCTGAGCTCGGACGATCCGGAGATGCCGGCGAATGCGCGGACGAAGCTCGCGCCGTTCAAGGCGTTGATCGACAAGCTGCGCGCAGGCGTGGCGGCGGATGACGGAGCCGCCAAAGCCATCGAGCGCGTGGTCGAGGAGACCGGGTACGCGGACCGTCTGCGCCTCGAAGGCGAGGAGGGCGAAGAGCGGCTCGAGAACCTCCTCGAGCTGGTGGGCGCCGCGCGGGAGTTCGACCGCGCGTGGGCAGGAGAAGCCGCTGCTCCCGAGCCGCCGACGACCGCACCGGCGAGCGCCGAACCCAAGCCCGTGATTCCGAATCCGCTGACGCAAACCCGCGCCCAGTACCTGCGGGCAGTCCGTTCGGCGCCGGGGTCGCTGGGAAGCCCGCAAGTTTCAGACGATCCACCCGGCGACCGTCCCGACGCGCTCGCCGCCCTCGCGGCGGCCGCTCCGGACGACGAGGACGGGCGCGCGGACACCCCGCTGCTCGGGTTCCTCGAGCAGCTCGCGCTCGTCGGAGACGCGGACGCCGCCAGCGGGGGAGATCGGGTCTCGCTGATGACGCTGCACGCCGCGAAGGGCCTCGAGTTCGACGCGGTCTGGATGACCGGACTCGAGGAGCGCGTCTTCCCCTCCTCCCGGTCGCTGGGACAGACCGGTCCGCTCGCTTCCGGCGAGGAGGATCCCGCCGAGATGGCGGAGGAACGACGGCTCTGCTACGTGGGGATGACGCGGGCGCGCAAGCGGCTGGCGCTCTCGCTCGCGCGCTGCCGGTCGCTGTTCGGCGAGCTCCGCTACAACCTGCCTTCCCGGTTCGTGCGCGAGCTGCCCCCCGACCTGACCGACGGCCTGGCCGCGCTGGAGCGCCTGTCGCCCATGCAGGAGCGGGCGCGCAAGGACGTGTTTTACGACGAGTTCGACCAGCGGCCCCGATATGGCGAGGAGTCGCCGCTGCCGACGCGCAACAAGATGCGCGAATCGCGGTACGACCCGGCCTCGAAACCGGTGGTGAAACAGGCGGTGCCTGGCGTGGGCGGTCTGGGTCTGGGCGCGCGCGTGAAGCATCCGAGCTTCGGGATCGGCACCGTCGAGGACGCCGACGGCGAAGGGCTGAACCGCAAGCTGGTCGTCCGGTTCGGCCCGGGGGTCGGCCTGAAGAAGGTCCTCGCCCGCTTCATCGACCCGGCGTGATGAACTGCCTGACCCGCCTTCGGCGGCCGGCGCTACCACATGCGCGGCGGCAGCAGGTAGTCCACGAACAGTCCCAGCGCGACCTGGACCAGGCCCGCGGCGAACGCCTGTCCGAATCCGATGTCGTACGCGACGGTGTAAACGAGGAACCAGGCCACCAAGGCGATGATCCCGGGCACCAGCAGGAACCAGAACCAGGCGAACGGCGTCACCAACACCGCGACGAGGAAAGTGACCAGCAGCGCGCGCGGCAGCGTGTTCTTGGGGTTTTCCTTCGATACCGCCGCCACCGACACCATCACCACCAGTGCGTGGATCAACCACGACGACAGCTTCAGCGCGAGCCAGGTCATGGCGGGAAGATAGCGTGATCCGGCCCTGCAGATGCGTTAGATCCGTCAGAGGATGATCCCCGACGTCCCCGTCACCGACGATCTGCTTCACGCGCTCCCGAAGACCGACCTGCACTGCCATCTCGACGGGTCGCTGCGGCTGCGAACCATGCTCGAGCTGGCCGAGCAGCAGGGCATCAGGCTTCCCGCCGACAGCGAGGACGGGCTCGCGAAGTCGATGAAGATCGGCCAGCGGCACGGGAGCCTCGAGGAGTATCTGAAGGGCTTCGACATCACGCTCAGCGTCCTGCAGACCGAGGACTCGCTCTATCGCGCCGCCTACGAGCTGGCCAGCGACGCTGCCGCGGAGAACTGCAAGCTCATCGAGGTGCGCTACGCGCCGGTGCTGCATCTGCAGAAAGGGCTGAAACCGACCGTGGTGGTCGAGGCGGTCCTCGAGGGCCTGCGCGCCGCGACGCGGGAGACGGGCATCCTCGCGGGGGTGCTGGTCTGTGGCATCCGCAACATGAGCCCGGACACCTCGCTGCGGCTCGCCGAGCTCTCCGTCGCGTACAAGAACCGAGGAGTGCTCGGTTTCGATCTCGCCGGCGCCGAGCACGGGAATCCCGCCAAGGACCATCAGGACGCGTTTCAGCTCATCCTGAACAACAACATCAACTGCACCGTCCACGCCGGCGAGGCGTATGGCCCGCCCTCCATCGCACAGGCGCTGCACTACTGCGGAGCGCACCGCATCGGGCATGGCGTCCGGCTGCGCGAGGACGGCGATCTCCTCAATTACGTGAACGACCACCGCATTCCGATCGAATGCTGCCCCTCCAGCAACGTCCAGACCGGCGCCGTCGCGGACATGGCGTCGCACCCGTTCAAGTTCTACCTGGACTTCGGCATCCGGGTGACGATCAATACCGACAACCGGCTGATCACCGACACCAGCGTGACCAAGGAGCTGTCGATCGTCTCCAGGCAATTCGGGCTGACCGCGAACGACATCCGCAACATCCTGGTGGCCGGCTTCAAGAGCGCGTTCCTCACCTTCCATGACCGCGCCCAGCTGGTGCGCAAGGCGCAGAACGAGATGGACGAGATCATCCGCCAGTTCGCGGATCGGAACGGGGTTCCGAAGAAGAGCACCGCCGCGAAACCGGAGCCCTCGAAGCCCCCTGTATCCAAGCGGGTCTCCGGAAGCTGAACAGCCGAGCGCGGCGCCATTGCAGCATTTCGCGCGGGGGTCTACCGTCGCGCGCATGTCCGTCGGAAAAACCCTCGCCATGATCCTCGCCGGCGGTGAAGGCCGCCGCCTTGCTCCCCTCACCCAGGAACGGTCCAAGCCGGCCGTCACGTTCGGGGGGCGATACCGCATCATCGATTTCGTGCTCTCGAACTTCGCGAACTCCGGAGTGCTGCGCATGAAGGTGCTCACGCAGTACAAGTCGGAGTCGCTGAACACGCACATCTCCCGGGGCTGGCGGCTCAGCCCGATGCTGGGGCAGTTCGTGGAGAGCGTCCCGGCGCAACAGCGCACCGGGCCCGAGTGGTACAAAGGCTCGGCCGACGCCATCTACCAGAACCTGAACCTCGTCACCGACGAGGAGCCGGATCACGTCTTCGTCTTCGGCGCGGACCACATCTACCGCATGGACGTGCGGCAGATGCTCGAGTTCCACGTCGCGCAGAAGGCGGACTGCACGGTCGCCGCCATCCCCATGCCCATCGAGGAAGCGAGCTCGTTCGGCGTCATCACCGCGGACGACCAGGGGCGGATGATCGACTTCCAGGAGAAGCCGAAGAAGCCGAAACCGATGAGCGGAAACCCGCGCTCCGCCCTGGTCTCGATGGGCAACTACCTCTTCACCACCGAGGCGCTGGTCCGCGAGATCGTGCAGGACGCGGGGAAGGACTCGGCGCACGATTTCGGCAAGTCGATCATCACCGAGATGCACAAGCGCACCCTGGTGGCCGTCTACGACTTCGCCACCAACAAGGTGCCCGGACAGTTGCCGGCGGAGGTGGGCTACTGGCGCGACGTCGGCGATCTCGACACCTATTACGATTGCAACATGGACCTCGTCGCGGTCGATCCCAAGCTCTCCCTCTACAACGCCCGCTGGCCCATCTACACCGCCCCGGCCCACACCGCCGCTCCGGCCAAGTTCGTCTTCGCGAACGAGGAGGAGAAGCGCGTGGGCCGCGCCACCGACTCGCTGGTGTCGGAGGGCTGCATCATCTCAGGCGGCCGTGTCGATCGCTCGGTGCTCTCTCCGAACGTGCGGGTGAACTCCTACGCCGACGTCGAGGAGAGCATCCTCTTCGAGCGCGTTCGGGTCGGCCGGCACGCCCGCATCCGCCGCGCGATCATCGACAAGAACGTGGACATCCCCGCCGGACTGCACATCGGGTACGATCCCGACGAGGACAAGCGGCGCTTCTTCGTCAGCCCGAAGGGGATCGTGATCGTTCCCAAAGGGATGCGGCTTTCGGCCTGAACGAGGCGTCCTTGGCGCGCGTCGTCCTCCTCTGGCACCTGCACCAGCCCGAGTACCGCGACCCGGTCTCCGGGCAGCCGATCCTTCCCTGGGTCCGGCTGCACGCGACCCGCGCCTACAACGACATGGCGGCGGCGCTGGAGCGGAAGGAGCGGGCCCGCGCGGTCGCGAACTGGGCGCCCTCGCTCCTGCTCCAGCTGGAGGCGTACGCTTCGGGAAGCGCCGTCGACAGAGACGAGGAGATCGCCCGCAAGCCGGTGGACTCGCTCACCGACGCCGAGCGGGCCCACCTCTTGCGCCAGGACTTCTCCGTCGATTGGGAGGTCTGGGTCAAGCCTGTGCCCCGCTACCGCGAGCTGCTGGCGAAGCGCGGCACCGAGATGGCAAGGGTCGATCTGCTCCGCGCCCAGGAAGGGTTCTCCACGCACGAGCTGATCGACCTGCAGGTCCACTTCATGCTCGCCTGGATGGGCTTCGCCGCGCGTCGCGAGCACCGGCTCGTCGCCGAGCTGGTGCGCAAGGAACGGGGGTTCACCGAGGCTGAGAAGACGCAGCTGCTCGACGTCTCCCGGAAGATCGCCGCCGGCATCGTCCCGCGCTGGAGAGCGCTGGCCGCGCGCGGGAGCGTCGAGATCACCTGCTCGCCGATGTTCCACCCCATCCTGCCGCTTCTGGTGGACAGCGATTCGGCGCGCCGGGCGATGCCGGACGCCGCGCTCCCTCCGCGGTTCCACTTTCCGCAGGATGCTCGCGAGCAGATCCGGCGGGGGCTTTCCCGCACCGAGCGCGACTTCGGCGTCCGGCCCGCGGGGATGTGGCCGAGCGAAGGAGCGGTCTCGCCGGAGGTGCTGCAGATCCTCGGCTCGGAAGGAGTCCGCTGGTGCGCGACCGACCAGGGAAACCTCGAGCGCAGCGAGCTGGAGAAGCCGGCGGAAAAGCCGCTGCATCACAAGCCTTGGATGTGCGGCGAGGTGGCGGTGTTCTTCCGCGATCGCGAGCTGAGCGACCGGGTGGGATTCCGGTACGCGAAGATGGAGGCGCACGAGGCCGCGAAGGACCTGCGCGCGCGGATCGCGGCTGCGGAGGAGGACGCGACCCTCACCATCGCCCTCGATGGCGAGAACCCGTGGGAACACTATCCCGGCTCCGGCGAGCGGTTCCTCGACGCGCTCTACGGTTCGTTCGATGACAAGCTGAGCGCCGTGCTGCCGCGCGACGAGATCGCGATCCGGCCGCCCCAGGGTCGGATCGCGAAGATCCATTCCGGCAGCTGGATCGATTCCAACTTCCGGGTCTGGATCGGCCATGCGGAGGACAACCAGGCCTGGACGCTGCTGGGGCAGGCCCGGACCGCGCTCGAGCGGGCACGGCCGGAGCGCCCGCCGGAGGTCTTCGAGAAGGCCTACGAGGCGGCGCTCGCGGCGGAGGGAAGCGACTGGTTCTGGTGGTACGGCGACGACTTCACCACCGAGAACGCACCCGAGTTCGACGCGCTCTTCCGCCGCAACGTGGAACAGGTCTTCCGCCACATCGGCATGGCGCCTCCGGAGCGCCTGGCCCGCCCGATCATCGCGCCGTACAAGGACAAGTCGCAGGCGGGGGCGATCTCGCTGGTCCCGCGCCGCCTCATCCGCCCGCTGATCGACGGGTACTCGCGCAGCTATTTCGAGTGGAACGGAGCGGGGTTCTACCGGCCCGGAAGGGCAGGCGGAAGCGCGATGTACCAAGGCAGCGGGGCCTTCTCGCAGCTCTGGTATGGCTTCTCGCTCACCGACCTGTACGTGCGACTCGACCCCACACACGGGGCGGATACCTCGGGCGAGCTGCGGATCCTGATCATGCGCGGCAAGGACGAGCGCACGCTGCGCATGCGAGTCGATCCGGGCGGCGCCGAAACGGCGGTGCTCGACGAGCGGGGAGTGAAGTGCGGTTCCGGACGCGCGGGAGACATCGTGGAGCTCGCGGTCGCGGTCAGCGCTCTCGGGCTGTCCGCCGGCGAGCGCGCCGGCATGCTGCTCCGGCTGATGCGCAACGCGGTCGAAGTAGACCGCCTTCCTCGCTACGGCGAGCTGGAGCTGACGGTGCCGGACCAGAGTTTCGAGCCGGCGAACTGGCACGTGTGAGGTCTTTTGCTAGATTGCTCCCCACGTGCCCCAGCTTCGTCGAGATCCGGTCGTGGGCCGATGGGTCGTCATTGCTCCCGAACGGGCCGAGCGCCCGAGCGCATTTCTGCGCGCGATGCCGGAGAGCGACGGCGGGGTGTGCCCATTTTGCCCAGGGAACGAGGCGATGACGCCGCCGGAGGTGTTGTCGCGGCGGGAGAACGGCGAATGGTCGCTGCGCGTGGTTCCCAACCGATATCCGGCGCTTCGCACCGAGATCCAGCTCGTGCGCGAGGGGCTGGGCATCTTCGACGGCATGGCGGGCGTCGGCGCGCACGAGGTGGTGATCGAGACGCGCGACCACCGCGCCACCCTCGCGGACCAATCCGTCGATCAGTTCGAAAGCGTGCTGCGGGCCTGGCAGGAGCGGATGGCTGACCTCTCCCGCGACGGGCGCCTCAAGTCCGTGATCGCCTTCAAGAACCAGGGCGTGTCCGCGGGGGCCACACTCTCGCACGCCCACTCGCAGCTGATCGCGCTCCCCTTCGTGCCCGACACGTTGGAGACGGAGCTGCGAGCGGCGCGGCGGCACTTCGATGAGAAGGAACGCTGCATCTGGTGCGACATCGTTGCACAGGAGGTCCGGGAGAAGGAGCGCATCGTGCTCGAGTCCGACCAGGTCGTGGCGCTTTCGCCGTGGGCGGCGCGCAGCCCCTTCGAGCTGTGGATCCTGCCGCGGGGGCACCGCTCGTCGTTCCAGTCGGCCATTGGACAAGAGCTGGGCGCGATCGGCGACGCGCTACGGACGATCTTGCGAAAGGTCGACGTGGCCCTGGAGAAGCCTGCCTTCAACCTCTTCCTGCACACGATGCCGCTGCGGACCCCAGAAAACGACTTCTATCACTGGCATCTCGACGTGAAGCCGGTGCTGACCCAGCAGGCCGGGTTCGAGTGGGCGAGTGGGTGCTACATCAATCCCACGCCACCGGAGGAGGCCGCGAGCTTCCTCCGGCAGACGGAGGTCTTTCCGTGAAGATCCTCTTCGTCGCTTCGGAAGCGGCGCCATACGTCAAGACCGGCGGGCTGGGCGACGTCATCGGCGCGCTGCCGCGTGCGCTCGCGGGCCGCGGCCACGACGTGCTGGTGATCCTGCCCCGCTATGCGTCGATCGACGCCCAGCAGTTCGGGCTGCGCGATACGGGCCGCCGGGTGGAAGTGCAGTTTCCGAATCTCAACGCCGGGGCGCACATCCACGTGCACGCTCCGGCCGAGCGGCTGCGCTACCTCTTCCTGCAAAACCCCTGGTACGACCGCCGGGACCTCTACGGCGAGAACGGCAAGGATTACCGCGACAATCACAAGCGCTACGCGCTCCTCTGCGCCGGCTCGCTGGAGGCCGCCCGCCAGTGGAACTTCATCCCGGCCGCCATCCATGCCCACGATTGGCAGGGCGCGCTGGTGCCCTTGATCGTCAAGCGGGGCTGGGCCGGGCGGCCCTCGCCCATCCGGGCGCGATGCGTCTTCACCATCCACAACCTGGCGTACCAGGGAGTGTTCCCGCGCGAGGCGATGAGCGAGCTGGATCTCCCCGTCGATCTCTTCAATCCCGACGCGCTGGAGTTCTACGGAAAGCTCAATCTGATGAAGGCCGGCCTGGTCTTCGCCGAGAAGCTGACCACCGTCTCGCCCACCTACGCGCGCGAGATCGTGCAGAGCACGGATACCGGGGCCGGGCTCGAGGGGCTGCTGCGGCACCGGCAGGCGGATCTGACCGGGATCATGAACGGCGTCGACTACGAGCGCTGGAGCCCGGACAAGGATCCGTTGATCCCGCAACGGTACTCGGCGCAGGACCTCTCGGGAAAGGCGGCCTGCAAGACTGCGCTGCAGCAGGAGGTCGGTCTCGACCAGGAGCCGGGGACGATGGTCTGCGCGACCATCGGTGGGCTGGTGCACCAGAAGGGGTACGACGTCCTCGCGGAGGCGGTGCCGGGCATGATGGAGAGGAAGGTCCAGCTCGTCCATCTCGGGGCCGGCGACGCGGCGCTGGAAGAGCAATTCGCGGCGCTCGCCACCCGGTATCCCGGCCGGGTATCGGCGCAGCTCCGCTTCGACGACGGGCTGGCCCACCGGATCGAGGCGGGCGCCGACGTATTCGTCATGCCCTCGCGGTTCGAGCCGTGCGGGCTGAACCAGCTCTACTCGCTGCGCTACGGGACGCTTCCCCTGGTCCACGCCGTCGGAGGCCTCAACGACAGCATCTCCGAGGGACCGCAGGGGTGGGGTTTCCGCTTCCAGCAGGAGAGCCCGACCGCGCTGCTAGAAGCGCTCGATCGGGCGCTCGTGCTCTGGCGCGACAAGCGCGCCTGGCGCGCAGCGCAAGAGCGGGCGATGGCGCGCGACCACTCCTGGGACCGCGCGGCGGGACAGTACGAGGCGCTGTACCGTCCCTAGAGCGCCTGCCTGGTCAGTTGACCGCCAAGCGTCCCGGCCCACGTTTGACCTGAACGTGGACGTGGCCGTGGACGTGGTCGTGCGGCGGGCCTTGCATCGCGGCGGTCCAGACGATACACTCCTATCTGAAATTGAGACTCATTCTCAATTTCAGATAGCGATGATCCTCTGCATCTGCCAGTCCGTGACCGATCGCGAGATCGACGCCGCCATCCTCGATGGCGCGCACTCCCTCGCGGACGTCTCCCGCGCTTGCGGCGCGGGCGGCGACTGCGGGTGCTGCAAGGGATCGATCGAGCAGCGCATCCAGCGCGCCTGCACCGTCAACTGTGCCGATTGCTCCCGTCGCGAGCCTGAGCTAGCTTCCGCCGCTCTCTGAGCCGGAGGGGGCATGAAAGGCGACAAGCAGGTCATCACGCTGCTCAATGACGTCCTCACGGCCGAGCTGACCGCGGTCAACCAGTACTTCCTCCACGCCCGCCTCTGCCACCACTGGGGCTACGGCCGCCTCTACGAGCGGGTGCGCAAGGAAAGCATCGAGGAGATGAAGCACGCCGACGAGCTGATCGAGCGCATCCTCTACCTGGAGGGCATGCCCAACTTGCAGAGATACGGCAAGGTGAACGTCGGCCAGACGGTGCCCGAGCAGTTCCAGCTCGACCTGCAACTCGAGTACGACGCCGTGAAACGGCTCAACGAGGGGATCGAAGCCTGCCGCACCGCCGGCGACAACGGCACCCGCACCCTTCTCGAGCGCATCCTTCACGAGGAAGAAGCGCACGTCGACTGGCTGGAGACCCAGCAGGAGACGATCAAGCAGATCGGAGCCGGAACCTACCTCTCCGAGCAGCTCAAGTAGGCGCCTAGACCCTGGTTTCCTTCGGAAGCTGGGAGAGAAACTCCTCGACCAGCTGCTTCTGCTTCGTTTCGTCCAGGTTCATCTGCACCAGCCGGCTCGCGGCTTCGATGGCGAGGTCGACGGTTTGCGAGCGCAGCTCGGCGAGGGCCTGCCGCTTCTCCTCGGCGATGGTCTTGCGCGCCGACTGCAGCAGATCTTCGCTCTCCTTCTTCGCCTGCGCCATCAGGTCCGCCTTCGCGGCGGCGACCTCCTGCTGGTTCCTGCGGATCAGCTCCGCCGATTCCGCGCGCGCCCTCTCCAGCGCCGCCCTCATCTCCGCGGAAGCGGCCTCCGCGGCTGCCCGCTCCTTCTTCGCCGACTCGATCGCGTCGGCGATGGTCCGCTCCCGCGTCTCCAGCATCTGGAGGATCGGGCCCCAGGCGAACTTGCCCAGCACCACGATCAGGATGAGGAACGTGAGCGCCGTCCAGAAGCTGAGGGCGAAGTTGACGTCGGTGAGGCCCGCTGCGACGACCATCGGAACTCCTCCGTGGAGCGGGGGCCTTCTATCACAGGCCCCCACCCGGGTGCTCTATACCTTCACTGCGAGGATGATGCAGACGACCTCCGCGAACAAGGTGACGCCTTCGATCAGCGCCGCCGCGATGATCATCGAGGTGCGGATGTCGCCGCCGGCGGACGGCTGCCGGGCGGTCCCCTCCATGGCTGCCGCGGCGAGCCGGCCGATGCCGAAACCGGCGCCGAGCACCGCGAGGCCCGCGCCGAGGCCCGCGGCGAAGTACCCGAGCGAGAACTGGTTCATGTCAGATCCTCCCACTTCCTCGATGCCCTGGCTCCGGCGGCGGAGAGTGGCATGTTGTCGCGGGGTATGGACCCGAGGCCGCCAGAAGCCCAGCCCGCGTTTTCGCCCACAGGCGAAATCAGTGTGCGTGCTGCGTCATCCCGATGAACAGCGCCGACAGCATCGTGAACACGTACGCCTGCACCAGCGCGACGAACAGCTCCAGCATGAAGATGCCCAGCGCGAATGCCACCGACACCGGGGCCACGTACACGGAGATGAACAGCGTCAGCGCGATGAGGAAGAAGATGACGATGTGCCCCGCCACCATGTTGGCGAAGAGGCGGACCGTCAGGGCGAACGGCTTGGTGAACAGGCCGAAGAACTCGATCACGAACATCAGGGGCCAGAGCGCTGCGGGCACGCCCGAGGGGACGAGGTGCGTCCAATACCCGACCACGCCTTGCGCGCGCATGCCCGCGACTTGCGTGAGCACGAAGGTGAACAGCGCCAGGACCACGGTGACGGAGACGTTGCCGGTGGCCGTCGAGATCCCCGGGAACCCGTGGTAAGCCGGGATGGGAAGCAGGCCGCACAGGTTCATGAACAGGATGAAGAAGAACGCCGAGCAAAGATACCCGGTGTAGAGGTTCGCGTGGTGGCCGATGTTCTTTACCGAGATCTCGTCCCGGATGAAGATCACGAACGTCTCCAGCAGGTTGTACCCACCCCTGGGGACCACCGCGCGCTTGCGAGCGCCAAGCCCCACGACGATCAGCAGGATGCCGGCAGCGATCCACATGTTGATGACGTGCTTGGTGATGTCCAGACGGATGTATCGGTGACCGGCCCAGAACCCGAGCGGGACCACCACTTCGTCCTCGACGTGCTCGAAGATGTGCTCGGCGATCCCGGCCTCGTGCTCCTCAACGCCCTTTTCGTGCTCGCCCTTCCGCTCCGCGGCCGCCTCCTGGTGGCCGAGGGTGGCCCCATGCTCGTTCACCGCGGGATGCGCCGTATCGGGCACCGGCAATTCCTTGCGCTCTTGCCCGGTCTCTGCCTGCGCCAGCAGCAGTGCGGCGAGGAGGACGATCATGGGGTCGCTCCCTGCGGTCGCGAGCTTGCGTGCACGAACAGCACTTCGATCACCTGCGTCGCAGCGTAGAGCGTAAAGAACGCGCCGACGTAGACCAGCGCCAGATTGCCGCGGGCGCCGGACGCGAAGAGACCGGCGGCGACCAAGGCGGCGCGGCAGAGAAATCCGATGGAAAATCCGGTCAATACACCGGTAGAACCTTTCGTCACGCCACGGGCCAGTGCGGAGAACGCGCAGAGAGCGCCCAGCGCGGCCGATGCAGCGCCATAGACCGCCGGCCCGCGGCCGGGCTCCGGCAACAGCAGCGAGATGCCGATGCCGAGAGCGCATATCGCCGCGCTGGCGATCGCGAACGGCGCCGCCTTGCTCGGGGTCTCCGTCACTTCCGTGCCTTGTCGATGTGCATCAAGATCTTGAAGAAGAGGTAGAACCCGAGCCCGATCCCGAAGAGCGCGCCAACGACGAGCAGCCAGGGGCCGGTGCCGAGCTTCTTGTCGAGCCACCAACCCGCCAGAGTGCCGGCGCCGACGGCCCCGGCGAGTTGCCAGCTGGCGTCGATGTAGGGTCCCGCCTTCCGATAAGAGGAGGCGATCCCCTCACCGATCCCCTCCCGACGGTCGCCTTGGTCGTTGCCGCCCACTTGCCCACCCGCAAAGGCAGGGCCGTGTAGCATGCGCGCGAAGTGACAGTCAAACCGCGCATGTTATGCTCGCGCTCGTGCTCCGGCCGTCCAGCACCCTGCTCGGAAGCTCGCGTCAGGCGCACCGCGCCAGCCTTCGCGCCGAGCGCCTGAAAGCCCTCTGGCAGATCGCGAGAGCGGTCAAGGGGACGGTTTCCCTGCTGGTCGGCAGCGTCGCGGACCTCTTGCTCCTCTGCGGACTTCCGTTGGCATACCTCTTTTCCGCGTATCTCGTCCTCGACCTTCCCGCCCGCTGGTTCGCGCACCGGGACGCTTACGGAAAACTCGGAGCACTCCTCTTCCTCACCTCCGCGGCCCTCGCCTTCGTGGGGATCGCGCGGGCCGCGCAGAACGCGCCACCGATCGCCCCGGTCCGACCGAAATTCGCGAAGGCGATGCTCGGCCTCTCCTGGGTGGCCGCGCTGCTCTGCACCATCGGCGATCTGGCTTCGTAGGACGACTCGCCCCACCGTGCCGTGCGCTAGGCGGCGATCGCCGCCCGGAACGCAGTCACGGTCGCCTCGATCTCCTGCGCGCCGTGCTCGCTGGAGAGGAACGCCGCCTCGAACTGCGAGGGCGGGAGGTAAACGCCGCGTTCGAGCAACCCCCGGTGCACCCGGGCGAAACGGCCGGTATCCGCCTTCTTGGCGGTCGGGTAGTCGTACACTTCATCCCGGGCGAAGAAGCAGGTCCACATCGACCCGATCTGGTTCACCTGGGCGGCGACACCGGCTCGCTTCAACTCCTCGCGCAGCCGTCCGCACAGTTCCTCTGTTCGGCGCTCGACAGTCTCGGTGAAGCCCGGCTGCGCGACCAGGTCGAGCATGGCGATGCCGCCGGCCATCGCCAGCGGGTTCCCGGAGAGCGTACCGGCCTGGTAGATGGGACCCTCCGGCGCCACCTGGCTCATCACATCTTCGCGTCCGCCATAGGCGCCCACCGGCAACCCGCCCCCGATCACCTTGCCGAGGCAGGTGAGATCCGGCTCCAGCCCGAACCGCTCCTGGGCGCCGCCGCGGGCGACTCGAAACCCCGTCATCACCTCGTCGCAGATGAACAGGGCTCCGGCTTTGCACGTCTCTTCCTGTACCGCCTCGAGAAACCCGGGCCGCGGGACGAGGACGCCCATGTTCCCCACCACCGGCTCGACGATGGCCGCGGCGGTGTCCCGGCCCTGGGGCCCGCGGAAATATTCACGGACCGCGACCGTGTCGTTGTACGGCAGAACGGTGGTGAGCGCGGCCAGCGCTCCCGGCACTCCGGGCGAATCCGGCAGGCCCAGCGTCTCCACGCCGGAGCCGGCGCGAACGAGCAGCGCATCCGTCGCGCCGTGGAAGCACCCCTCGAACTTGACGACGCGATCGCGGCCCGTGAACCCCCGTGCGACGCGCAGCGCGGATTGCGTCGCCTCGGTGCCTGAATTGACGAAGCGCAGCTTGCGCATCGAGGGGACCAGCGCGCGGACCTTCTCGGCCAGCACGCTCTCCCGGGCCGTGGGGGCGCCGAAGCTCGTTCCCAGCGCCGCCGCCTCCCCGATCGCTTTGAGGATGGCCGGATGGGCGTGCCCGGCTAGCAGCGGGCCCCAGGAGAGCACGTAGTCGATGTACCCGTTGCCGTCTTCGTCGTAGAGCCGCGCCTTCTCGCCGCGGGCGATGAACGGCGGGTCGCCGATGACCCCGCGGAACGCGCGCACGGGAGAATTCACGCCGCCGGGGAACAGCGTCTTCGCGCGCGCCAGCTCTCGCCGGGATCGGTCGGTCTTCAGGGACGACATGGCGGCACGGTTTAGCGCCGCTGCCCGCGACGGTAAAGAGCAACGGGAAGCGGTCCTGCCAACTGTACGGGCCGGCCTACTGCGCGGAAGCGCGCCGCTGGGCGTACCCGCGGTCCCAGACCGCGGCCGTGTTGCGCGGGTTCACCGGGCTTCCGCGCTGTAGACGCCGCTCGGCGCGCTCGAGCGAGAACTGCACGGCATCGGGAGAGTCGTGGTGGGGAAGCGCGGCGGTATATGCCTTGACCGCCGCGTCGTCGTTGCCGATCTCGGCGAGGCAGTTCCCCTTCTCGAACAGCGCCTCGGCACCCTTCTGCGTGCCGTGGTACTTGCGCTCGACCGCATCGTACGCCGCGATCGCGTCGGCGTGTCGTCCGGAGAGGTGATAGCTGGAGGCGGAGAGCAGCGCGGCGGCGGCCGCGAGAGGGGACTTGGGCCAGCGGCGCTGGAGCTCGGAGGCCGCGGCGCGGGCGTCGTGGAACTGGCCCTGATCGAGCAGCGCCCGCGAGATCTTGAGTTGCGCCATGTCGGCGCCGGGGCGTCCTGGCGCGGTGGCGACCTGGTCACGCCAGGCCTCGATGGCGCCTTTCACGTCGCCGATGCGCATGTCGAGGTCGCCGAGCCTTTCGCGCGCTTCGAACGCCTCCGAGGCCGTGGGATACCGCTTCACCAACTCGCGGTACTCCGCTGCCGCGCAGCGAGGATCGTCGAGATAGACGGCGCAGAGATCGCCGGCGAGCTTCAGCGTTCCACGGCGGACGGCGTCCACCTTCTCGCCCTGCTCATCGCGCAGCGTGAGCAGGATGGCGCGCGCCTCCAACAACGCCGTCTTGTGGTGGCCGGCCAGAGCGAGGTCCCGCGCATGTTGCAGGCGGGCCGCGGGCCGTCCGCAGGCGGCGAGCATCACCGCAATCGTCGCGAGGAAGATCTTTCGCGTCACCAGGAATGCGGTACCACCGTGCGCCACCCGTCGCAACGTGGGAATCGTGCGCGCGGGTGCTGCGGGGTAGGTCTTTCGGAGATACCCGTAGAGCCTGGGCCCGGCCGCTCAGGACTCGCCGTCCGGCGCAGAGCCGTCATCGTCCTCGTTTCCGGCCTGGTCCGCCGCCGCTTCGGCTGCTGCCTCCGCTTCGCGCTCCTCGGGAGCGCGCGTCGCGCCCACGACCTTCTCACCGTCCTGCGAGAGCGCCATCACGCGGACGCCCTGGGTATTGCGCCCGATGATCGAGACGTCCGCCACCCGGCTGCGGATCAAGGTTCCCTTGTTGGTGATGATCATCACCTGGTCGGCGTCGGTGACCTGGAGCATGGCGACCACGTTGCCGTTGCGCTCGCCCGTCTTGATGTCGATCACGCCCTTCCCGCCCCGGTGCGTCAGGCGGTACTCCTCGATCGCCGTGCGCTTGCCGAAGCCGTTCTCCGTCATGGTGAAGAGAGTCGCGCCGGGGTTGGCCAGTTCGGCCCCGACCACCTTGTCGCCCGGCTCGAGAGTGATGCCTTTCACGCCGAAGGCCGCGCGCCCCATCGGCCGGACCTCCTTCTGGTCGAAACGGATGGCCATGCCCTGGGCGGTGCCGATGATCACGTCCTCGTCGCCGTTCGCGTGCATCACCGCGACGAGCTCGTCGTTGTCCTCGATGGAGAGGGCCTTGAGGCCGCTCGGCCGCGGCCGCGCGAACGCCTGCAGCTTGGTGCGCTTGATCAGGCCGTTCTGCGTGACGAAGACGATGTAGGGCCCGGCCGCGACCTGGACCGCCTTGGCGGCGACGCGCGTCGCCTCCGTCTCCTCGACCTCCTCGCTGCTCGCGCCCGGCTCCTCTTTCGTTCCGGGCTCTTCCGCCGCCTCCGCGCCCTCTTCCTCGCCCTTCTTCACCGCGCGCAGCTCTTTCACCGGCAGCAGCGCCGCGATCTTCTCGTCCTGCGCGAGAGGGACCAGGTTGACGATCGCCTTTCCTCGCGCGGCCCGACCTGCCTGGGGCAGTTCGTGCACCTTGAGCCAGAACACCCGCCCCTTGCTGGTGAAGATGAGCACGTAGTCATGCGTGCTGGCGACGAAGATCTGCTCGATGAAGTCGTCGTCGGTGGTGCCCGCGCCGGCTTTTCCGCGGCCGCCCCGCCGCTGCGCGCGGTAGAGCGACACCGGATTGCGCTTGACGTATCCCTGGTGGCTGATGGTCACCACCATGTCCTCTTCGGCGATCAGGTCCTCGTCGGAAAGCTCGCTCGCCTCCCCCTGGATCTCGGTGCGGCGCGCATCGGCGAAGAGGCTCTTCACCTCGCGCAGCTCCTCCTTGATCACGTCGAGGAGCAGCTTCTCGGAGCTGAGGATCGCCGACAGCCGGGTGATCAAGGTCTGCACCTCCGCCAGCTCGGCGAGGATCTTCTCCTTCTCCAGCCCGGTCAGGCGCTGCAGTTGCATCTCGAGGATGGCCTTGGCCTGGATCTCGCTCAGCGCGTAGAAGCCCTGCAGCTTCTGCGAGGCCTCGTCGCGCGAGGCGCTCGCCTTGATCAACGCGATGATCTCGTCGATGTGATCGAGCGCGATCTTGTAGCCGAGAAGGACGTGCTCGCGCTCCTTTGCCTTGCGCAGGTCGTATCGGGTGCGTCGCGTGACGACGTCGCGGCGGTGCGCGATGAACCTCTCGAGGACCGCCCTGAGCCCGAGCGTGCGCGGCTGGCCGCGGTCGATCGAGAGCATGGTCGCGCCGAACGAATCCTGGAACAGCGAGCTGTGCTGGTAGAGATTGTTGAGGACGACGCCGGCGATGGCGCCGCGCTTGACCTCGACGACCGCGCGGATGCCTTCGCGCGAGGACTCGTCGCGCAGATCCGAGATGCCTTCGATCTTCTTGTCGTTGTGCATCTCGCCGATCAGCTGCACGCCGCGCGCCTTGTTCACCTGGTAGGGCACCTCGGTGACCACGATGCGCTCGCGCTCGGTCCGCTTGTCGGTCTCGATCTCCACCCGGGCGCGCATGCGCAGGATGCTGCGGCCCGTGTCGTAAAGGGCGCGGATGGGCGCGACGCCCAGCAGGATTCCGCCGGTGGGAAAGTCGGGACCCTGGATGCCGCCCGGCAGCGTTCCGCCGAGCTTCGGATCGAGGAGCTGCCCGAGCGGCGCGTCCGGATGGTCGATCAGGTGGATGACGCTCTCGATGGTCTCGCCCAGGTTGTGCGGCGGAATGTTCGTCGCCATCCCGACGGCGATGCCTGCGCTGCCGTTGACGAGCAGATTGGGAAATCGCGCGGGAAGGACCAGCGGCTCGGTGGTCGAATCGTCGAAGTTCGGTCCGAAATCGACGGTCTCCTTGTCGATGTCGGCCAGCATCATCTCCGCCAGCCGCGTCAGACGCGCCTCGGTGTAGCGGTAGGCCGCCGCCGGATCGCCGTCGATGCTGCCGAAGTTGCCCTGCCCGTCGATGAGGGGCGCGCGCATGTTCCAGTCCTGCGCGAGGCGCACCAGGGCGTCGTAGACGGAGGCGTCGCCGTGCGGGTGGTACTTCTTCAGCACTTCGCCGACGGTTCCGGCGGACTTGCTGTACCGCTTGTTGTGCAGCATCCCCTGGTCGAACATCGCGTAGAGAATCCGGCGATGGACGGGCTTGAGGCCGTCGCGGACGTCGGGGAGGGCACGCCCGACGATGACGGACATCGAGTAGTCGAGATACGCCTGACGCATCTCGTCTTCGATGGCGACAGGCACGAGCTGTGGACCGGTTGCTTCTGCCATTCTTCCGCCTCTGGAAAGGAGGGGGTGTTCTACTCGTTTTGCAGGCTCCCGGCCATCGGAAACTCGGGCGGAAAAGCAGCCCGATTCCCGTCGGATCCTCGACCAGGAAGGCGCCCGCCCGGCGCGCGACTTCGGGCGGATCGCTGCCCAGCTTGGTGGTCGGAGGCCTCATGCGGAACATCGGAATCTCGCTCCTCGCGGCGGCGGCGCTGGCGCTCCCGGCAGCCGCGAAGTCCTCGGCGAAGGCGGAGGTCACCTGCAATGACGGGACGATCTCCTACTCCGCGCACCACTCCGGCGCTTGCTCGAGCCATGGCGGGGTCGATCAGTGGCTGAACAAGTAGGCCCTTACAGATTGTCGAGGTGCCGGCGCGCTTCCCGCCCCGCGTCGCCGCGCGGGTCGGCGTCCTCCGCCGCCTGGAAGCACTCCCGCGCGGCGGCCTTGTCTACCTTCAGCTTGAGCGCGATCCCCTTTCCGAGCAGCGCGCCGGCGTGGCGTCGGTCCATCGACAGCGCCTTGTCGAACTCCGCGATCGCCTTCTCCAGCTCACCGTCCCCCAGGAGCTTGCGACCTTGGGCGACGTGGTGGTCCGCGTTCGACACGAATTCGACGTCGAGGATCGCCTTGCCCACGACGTGCGCGAGGACCACGCGCAGGGGCCCGAACCACCAGAAGGTCGCGACCTCGGCCGCGGCGACCGCGGCGATGGGCAGCTCCGCGATCTGTTTACCGCGGAATTTGATCCGGACGCGGGTATGCTGTCCCTTCGCCATCAGATCGCGGGCCTGCTGCGATACTTTGCTGAACGCCTCGTCCAGGCCCTCCGTCACGTCGACGGCCATCTTCTCGGCCGCGGGCTTCGCCTTGTCGGCGAACTCGCGCACCTTCTTCGCCGCCCGGTCGGCGAGCTCGCTCCAGTCTCCGCCGCCGTCGCCCCGCGGAGGCGCCGCGCCCGTGCGCTCGCGCGGCTGCGCGGGACGGCGGGCCTTCCGGGTCACTTTCTTGCGTCGCGTCTTCGGCTCGGACATCCGGGCACCCTCTTCGGTAGCCCCAGTATGCTCCGCGCCGGCCGCCGTCGCTATTCGCGCGTGCTAGTCTCCTCGGCTCCATGCCGGTGACCCGCGAGCGAGTCGACCCGCAGCGCGACCACAGCGACCTCGGCCTCGTGCACCGGCGCTGGATCGTTCCCGACGACGTGCAGCGCCCGATGCCGTTGCCAAATCTGTCCCGCCTCTGGCGCGGGTTGATCGACTTGCGCGTTCTCGACGAGTCGGCCGAGGTCCGCCTCGAGCGCTTCAATGGGGAAACCATCGAGATGCCGGCTGCGGCGAGCGCGGGCGCCTTGTTGGCCGGGACCGGAGCGGCGACCCTGGTCACGCAAGTGGTGTGGACGGACGACGAGGGCCGGCGCGACCCGTACGCTCTCGACGGCGAGCCGGATCCGGAAGGCTTTCGCGACTACACGCTCTATGCCATCGACGTCCCCGGGCGCGTGCTCCTTCCGATCGCGCCGGTTGCGCGTCTATGCGCCGTGTGCGGGCGGCGCGTCGACATCCAGCTGCCGCGTTTCGGGGAGGGCGTTCTGCTCGACCTCGACGAGCCGGTATGCACCTGCGGCGCTCGCGCCGATCTCGCGCGCGACAAGGTCGAGCTGAGGAACGGCGCCGTGTTCCTGCTGGAAGAGCTCTCCTGCAGGGCGGCCCTCAGCATCGAGCTGCCCAGAGCGCCGGAAAGCGAAGAGCTGCCAGACGCCCAGGTCGCGGCGCTCATCCGCGAGGTGCTCGGCGGCACCGACGAGCTGGCGGACGACGCCGTCCCGGCCGCGGATTGATTCCAGCCGGCCCGGAAGTTGCGTAACCCCCGCGCGCGCCCGGGCTGGTGATTCAAAATCGGACCGGCGTGGGGGAAGAATGCATCGCGACCGCTGGTCGCGGCCGGTGGTCGCGGCCGCAAGCGAGGTGCACCGCGTCCTCGGACCGGGACTGCTCGACTCGGTCTACAGGCTCGCGCTGGCCGAGGAGATGCGCAACGCAAGCATTCCGTTCGAACAGGACAAGACGGTCCCAATCCGCTACCGGGGTCTCGTTCTCGTCACCGGGCTCCAGATCGATCTGCTGGTCGCCGGCGAGTTGATCGTCGAGGCGCTGAGCGTGGACGCCGTCACGGACTGGCACCGTGCGCGCCTGCTCACGCACCTGAGGTTCTCCGGGTGCCCGCGCGGGCTGCTGATCAACTTCAACGTCGCGGATCTGCGGCGTGGCATCCAGAAGATCACGCTGCCGCGTCGAGGATGAGTTCGCTCAGCGGTGCTGTAAGCTCAACCGAGAGGCAGCACCATCACGGGAACATCGCTCGCGGACGGGTCTTTGCACGGTTCTTCGCGGCGAGCCTGGCGGCAAGCTTGGGGTTCGAGAGACGTGCTCGGTCGAGTGAGCATCCTGTGTCATGCTTCGGCCGTCCACCGCCGCCGGAAAGGCCCATACGCTGACGAATGGGTCAGCCCCGTCCGGCGACGAATGCGCGTGCCGCGGCGCGCTCGACGCGCGCCCGGTTCGACTCGTACGCGGGATCGTCCGGACGCATCGAGGAAAGGCGCGCAGTCAGATCCTTCAGCTCGGACTCGGCGCGGCCCTTGTCGATCTGCTCCGCGCGGACCGCCTCCTCGACGAGCACCCGCACGCGATCGTGGCTCACTTCGGAGAAACCTTCGCCCACCGCGTACCGGTGCTCGCTGCCCCCGGTCACGTAGACCAACTCGCCCGGCGCGAGGGCCGCGACCAGCGGCGTGTGCCGCGGCCGGATGCCGAAGCCGCCTTCCACGCCCGGCAGCCGGACCTCGTCGCATTCCGTGGTGAGGACGCGCTGCTCCGGAGTAACGATCTCGAGGGAAAGGGCCATGGTCAACGCGCCAGCGTCTTCGCCTTCTCCACGGCCTCGTCGATGTTGCCGACCATGTAGAAAGCCTGCTCGGGCAGGTTGTCGTGCTTGCCGTCGAGCAGCTCCTCGAAGGAGCGGATGGTGTCTTCCAGCTTCACGTACTTTCCCTTCATGCCGGTGAACTGCTCGGCCACCGAGAAGGGCTGACTGAGGAAGCGCTGCACTTTGCGCGCGCGCGCCACCGTGAGCTTGTCCTCGTCGGAGAGCTCGTCCATCCCGAGGATGGCGATGATGTCTTGCAGCTCCTTGTACCGCTGCAGGACCGCCTGCACCCGCCGCGCGACCTTGTAGTGCTGCTCGCCGACGATCTGGGGGTCGAGGATTCGGCTGGTGGAGTCGAGCGGATCCACGGCGGGGTAGATGCCGATTTCGGTCAGCGCCCGCGAGAGCACGGTGGTTGCGTCGAGGTGCGCGAAGGTCGTCGCCGGAGCCGGGTCGGTCAGGTCGTCGGCGGGGACGTAGATGGCCTGCACCGAAGTCACGGCGCCCTTCTTCGTGGAGGTGATCCTTTCCTGAAGTTCGCCCATGTCGGTGGAGAGCGTCGGCTGGTATCCGACCGCGCTGGGAATGCGCCCGAGGAGCGCCGAGACCTCCGAGCCCGCCTGCGTGAAGCGGAAGATGTTGTCGATGAAGAGGAGCACGTCGCGCCCCTCCTCGTCGCGGAAATACTCGGCGATGGTGAGCGCGGAGAGGCCCACGCGGGCGCGAGCACCGGGCGGCTCGTTCATCTGCCCGTAGACCAGCACGCACTGGCTCTTCTCCAGGTTCTCGAGGTTGATGATCTTCGACTCGATGAACTCGGCGTAGAGGTCGTTGCCCTCGCGGGTGCGCTCGCCCACGCCCCCGAAGACGGAGAAGCCACCGCGCTCCTTGGCGACGTTGTTGATCAGCTCCTGGAGGAGCACGGTCTTGCCCACGCCGGCGCCGCCGAAGAGGCCGATCTTGCCGCCGCGAAGATAGGGCGCGAGCAGGTCGATGACCTTGATGCCGGTCTCGAACGGGATCATCCGCACGTCCTGCTCCTGGAACTCGGGCGGGTCGCGGTGGATGGGGAGCCTGCGGGTGGCGCGGACGGGGCCCTTCTCGTCGACCGGCTCACCGACCACGTTGAGGATGCGCCCCAGCACCTCCTTGCCGACCGGCACCGAGATCGGGCCGCCGGTGTTCTTCACCTGCTGGCCGCGCACCAGGCCGTCCGTCGAGTCCATGGCGATGCAGCGGACCGTGTTCTCCCCGAGGTGCTGCGCGACCTCGATGGTCAGGTTGTCCGACTTGTCGGAGATCCCCTGGTTCGAGACGGTCAAGGCGGTGAAGATCTCGGGAAGCGACCCGGGTGGAAACTCGACGTCTACCACCGGCCCGATCACCTGCGTGACTTTGCCAAATTTTGCCGTTTCGCTCAGTGCAACTGCCATCGTGACCTCTCTGTCACTTCAGCGCCTCAGCGCCGGAGACGATCTCCATCAGCTCCTTGGTGATCGACGCCTGCCGGGCGCGGTTGTACTCGAGCGAGAGCCGCCCGATCATCTCGTTTGCGTTCTTGGTGGCGGAGTCCATCGCCGTCATGCGGGCGCCGTGCTCCGAAGCCTCGGACTCGAGCAGCGCGCGCCAGATCGACATCGCCAGCTGGCGCGGAATCAGGCTCTCGAGCAGCTGCGGCCGCGAAGGCTCGTAGAGGTGCTCGGGGGTGATGAACCCGCCTTCGCCCTCGCGCTTCGCGGACGGGGGCGCGACGATGGGCAGCAGCTGGGTGAAGGTGATGGCCTGCGACATGGCGCTCTTGAACTGGTTGTAGAGGAGATGGACGGCATCGAGCTTGCGCTCGCGGAACTCGACGATCAGATCGTCGGCGACCTCTTTCGCCATCGCATACCGCAGCCGCCCGAAGAACCCGACGTAGTCCTTGCGGGTCTCGATCCCGCGCCTCTTCGCGAAGTCGCGCCCGCGCCGTCCGATGGTGGAGAACTGGATCGCCTCGTATTTGTCGCCCTCTTCCACCAGGAGCCGCTGCGCGCGCCGGATGATGTTCGAGTTGAAGCCGCCGCAGAGGCCGCGGTCGCTCGTGAGCAGCACCACTTCGATGCGGCGGGGGGTTTCGCGCACCTCCATCAGCGGGTGGGGCGGGATCTCCGCCGCCGCCCGCGCTCCCGCCAGAGAGCCGAGCAGCTCGTCCAGCGCCTGGGCATAGGGCCGGGTCCGCACCACCGCGTCCTGAGCGCGGCGCAGCTTGGCCGCGGCAACCAGCTTCATCGCCTTGGTGATCTTCTGCGTGTTCCGCACCGACTTGATGCGGTTGCGGATGGCGCGGAGGGAAGCCATCTATGCCTTCGCGGGCGTCGTCCTGAAGACGCTCCTGAACTCCTCGAGCGCCTGGTCGAGCGCGGCACGCACGTCGTCCGTCAGATCCTTCTTCTCGCGCAGCAGCTTGAGCGCCTGCGGATACCGCGTCTCCATGAAGTCGACCAGTTCCTGCATGTAGCGCTGGACGTCGGATACCTCGATGTTGCGGATCCAGACCACGCCGCTCTTGTCCTTCTGCGTGCCGGCGTAGATCTGGACGATCTGTTTCTCGACCGGCATCGGCACGTACTGGCCCTGCTTGAGGATCTCGGTGAGGCGGGCGCCGCGCGCGAGCGTCTCCTGCGTCGACTTGTCCAGGTCGGACCCGAACTGCGCGAACGCCGCCAGCTCACGATATTGCGCCAGCTCGAGGCGCAGGCTGCCGGCAATCTTCTTCATGCCCTTGATCTGCGCGTTGCCGCCGACGCGGGAAACGGAAATGCCGGCGTTGATGGCCGGGCGCTGGCCGGCATTGAAGAGATCGGTCTCCAGGAAGATCTGCCCGTCGGTGATGGAGATGACGTTGGTCGGGATGTAGGCGGAGACGTCGCCTGCTTGCGTCTCGATGATCGGCAGCGCCGTCAACGAGCCGCCGCCGCGCTCGCGGGAAAGCTTCGCGGCCCGCTCGAGCAGACGGCTGTGCAGATAGAAGACGTCGCCTGGATACGCCTCGCGCCCCGGAGGACGGCGCAGGAGCAGCGAGAGCTGCCGGTACGCCACTGCCTGCTTGGAGAGGTCGTCATAGATGATGAGCGCGTGCTGGCCGTTGTCGCGGAAGTACTCGCCCATCGTCACGCCGGTGTAGGGCGCGAGGAACTGCAGCGGCGCGGGATCGGAGGCGCTCGCGGTGATGACGGTGGTGTACTCCATCGATCCGTGCTGGTTGAGCCGGTCCACGACGCGCGCGACCGTCGACTGCTTCTGGCCGATCGCGACGTAGATGCAGAACATGTTCTGGCCCTTCTGGTTGATGATCGCGTCCACCGCTACCGCCGTCTTGCCGGTCTGGCGGTCGCCGATGATCAGCTCGCGCTGTCCGCGGCCGATGGGGATCATCGAGTCGATGGCCTTGATGCCCGTCTGCATCGGCTCCTTCACCGACTCGCGCGCGACGATGCCGGGAGCCTTCACCTCGATCTTGCGCCGCTCCTTGCCTCCGACCGGACCCTTCCCGTCGATCGGCTCGCCGAGCGCGTTGAGGACGCGACCGATCACTTCCGGCCCGACCGGGACGTCGGCGATGCGGCCGGTGCGCTTGACGACGTCGCCCTCGCGCAAGTGCTCCTGGTCGCCCATCAGGGCGACGCCGACAGAGTCTTCCTCGAGGTTGAGCACCAACCCGATCAGCTCCTTGGGAAACTCGACCAGCTCTCCCGCCATCACCCCTTCGAGCCCGTAGACGCGCGCAATGCCGTCTCCGGTGGAGAGGACGGTGCCGGTCTCGCTCACCTCGACCTGCTTGCCGTAGCCCTTGATCTGCTCGCGGAGGATGCGGCTGATTTCGTCGGCCCGGATTTCCGCCATTTGCTCTGCTCCGTGACTGCGCGGTGATTAGAGCGGCCCCCTCTTCAGCTCGTGGCGCATGCGCTCGAGCTGGGTGCGCAAGCTCCCGTCCATCATCGTTGGGCCCACCTGCGCCACCACGCCGCCGATGAGCGACGAATCCGTCTTCGACTCGAGCACGACGGCGCGGCCCGTCGCGCGTCCGATCGCCTCCCGCAGGCGCTCCAACTCGTGCTCGCCGAGCGGTCCGGCGGAGGTCACCGTGGCGCGGATCCGGCCCGCCTGCCGGTCGACCAGCGCGCGGTACACGCGCGCGATCTCGGCGAGCGCCCCCATGCGCTGGCGGTCGACGAGCAGCCGCAGGAAATTGACCGTCACCGCAGACAGCTTGAGCCCGCCGGCGACGGCATCGACCACTGCATGCCGCTGCGGCTGCGTATAGCCGGGGTTGACGAGAACGAATCCGAGCTCCCGGCTCTGCTTCATGGCAGCAAGGACGGATTCCAACTCGTCGCCGTATTGCTCGAAGCGGCCCTCTTCCACGCCGAGCGAGAGCAGGGCGCGGGCGTAACGTCGGGCGACGCTCGAGGCGATCAAGGCGGCTGCTCCTGCAAAACCGTGAAGGCGCGGCTACCTAACACGTGGGACAGACAGGGTCAATGCGCTGCGGCGTCGAGTGGCTATGCGTAGTTTTGGCGCATGAAGCTCATCGTCCAGGGCAAGCAGATGCGGGTCGGCGAGGGCCTGCGGCGCTACGCGCAAGAGCACCTGCTCAAACCGCTGCGCCGCTTCTACGACAACGAGGCGGCCGAGCTGCGCGTCGAGGTCGGCATCGACAACCGCAACCGCGGCGAATCGAAGCAGTGCCACCTGACTTTCCGCATGCCGGGTGCGCGGACCATCCAGATCGAGGCGACCACCCCCGACGTCTACGGCGCGCTCGATGTCGCGGCCGATCGCCTGGTCCGCGTGGCGAAGAAAGAGCTCGGCAAGATGCGCCGCCCGAAGGGCCGCCACAAGGAGCACCCGCTCGCCACGGTGGTCGCCGAGGGCGGCGTCCCGGGAGGCCTGGTCGAGGACTTGCCGAACGGGCGCGCTCTCCGCCGCCTGGAGCGACCAGCACCTCGCCGCGGCCGGCGTAAGTAGCCACGCAAGCATTCGAAGCGATCGCCGAGCGGTTGATCTGAAGAATCAGCCGACTGGAACGGCGG